>Ga0207650_10000143_pt1 | contig 87521 bp, 97 predicted proteins | sample KBSS63metaG_FD_184325 | JGI IMG/M metagenome (GOLD analysis project Ga0207650, IMG submission 184325) | Switchgrass rhizosphere microbial communities from Kellogg Biological Station, Michigan, USA - KBS S6-3 metaG (SPAdes) (version 2) | ecosystem: Host-associated > Plants > Roots > Rhizosphere...
GGCTTTGCCTCAAAAGTCCGAAACTATTCTTGGATCGGGTCGGTACAGGGAGCGGTAGCGACCTGGTTATACCATGGAGTCAAGAAGCGCCAGGAAATATCGCATGGTGATCACTGACCAGGTCGCTACCGCTCCCTGTACTGACCCGATCCAAGTGCGATCCTGACTTTTGAGGCAAAGCCGCTCTCCTCTGACGTTTCAGCAGGAAACCGCGATGTGGGTGCCAAACGCGGCATTCACGTACGCGAGAAAGCCTTGCGCGGAAACCGTGTCGAGCCGGTAGTCAACGTTCGTAGAACGACAGACTGAGTCGCCCGTGATCGTGATCGCGGCGATCAGTTGCTTACCATTCAGCGTCATGAAGTTGGGTCCACCTGAATCGCCAAAACAGGTGCCGCCGTTTCCGGTCGAGCTGTTCTGCGACAGACGGATATAGCCGCCATTGAGCGAGTTGAAGCTGGAGAACGAGAACATGCGCGGTATCGGATTCAGGTCCTGGAAGAATGGCACACCGCCACCGACGACGCGATTCTGCACTCCATAACCAGCATTGGTAAACAGCGCGGTCTTGAGTCCGTTTTGAGCGGCGAGCTGGTCCAGTAACCCGCATGCCGGAAGCATTGCCGGTGTGACTCCGCGAACACTGCTATTCAGAATCAACGCACCGATATCTCCGGAATCGCTCTGGCTCTGATTGTAGTTCGGATTTGTCACCACATGCGCGACTGACAATAACTGCGTCTTGTTGCTGGTGAGCGCACCGAACGGGATCGACTGGTCGAGACTGACATACGCAACAAATCCATCAAGGGCGAGGTCACGCGTGAAGAAATCTGTGCAATGACTTGCGGTAAGAAAGACGTTGTCAGTGATCATCGTGCCCGAGCAGATCGGAAAGATCTGACCGGTCGTGGGTGATTTGACGATGAATGCGCCGGTATTGCTGAAGGTGTTGTTTGAGTCAACGAAACCGTACGTGATGGCCGAGGCCTTTGGCGTCAGTAACAGTGAAGCGGTAATCAGGCTCACCGTCAGTGCCACAAAACAGATCAATCGTTTCATTTGAGGTTCTCCTTGTTCGCTGTGAATTACTGCTGTGGAATGGCCGGGACTGGAGGATTCTACCTCTATGTATCAACAGTCTCAAAGTTGCCCGGCCCCCTGTACAATGAGAATAGTATGATGCGATAGTTTGCCTCTCTGCCATGACGATCAATCGACGCCAGTTCAACTATGGCCTTATCGGCGGTCTACTTGCGTTGCCGCTTCGTGGAATCGAGTTGCAGTCAGGGCTCGCAGTCAACGGCAAACGCATCGTTGATCACATTCTCGCGCTGGCGGAGTTTGGGAAGAACCCGCAGGGCGGTGTGAGCCGCGTGGCCTACAGTGATGCCGACAAACAAGGACGCGAATATGTGCTCGGCCTCATGCGCGGTGCAAAACTCGACGTCATGATCGACGCGGCAGGCAATCTGATCGGTCGTCGTGCCGGCAGCTCTTCTGGCCTTGCACCTTTGCTGATCGGATCACACGTCGATAGCGTTCCTGAAGGCGGTAACTACGATGGCGTTGTCGGCTCGCTGGGCGCGATTGAAGTCGCGCAAACGCTTGCTGAGAACAATGTGACGACACGTCATCCGCTTGAAGTCGTGATCTTTCAGAACGAGGAAGGCGGACTGATCGGGAGTCGTGCGATGGACGGCGAGCTGACGGAGAAAGAGCTCGATCTCGTGAGTCGCAGCGGGAAAACCATTCGCGACGGTATCAAGTTTATTGATGGAGATCCTGCGAAGCTTGCCGACGTTAGACGACGCAAAGGTGAAATCGCGGCGTATCTCGAGTTGCACATCGAGCAGGGCGGAATTCTCGATAACGAGAAGATAAACATCGGTGTGGTTGAAGGTATTGTTGGGATCAACTGGTGGGACGTCACGATCGAGGGTTTCGCAAACCACGCCGGTACTACAGCGATGAATAATCGTCAGGATGCGTTGCTGGCTGCGGCGAAGTTTATCGAAGCCGTGAATCGTACAGTGATGAGTGTTCCGGGTCGGCAAGTGGGGACGGTTGGCAGAATCAACGCGCTACCCGGTGCGCCAAACGTGATTCCCGGTAAGGTGGTTTTGAGTCTCGAGCTGCGCGATCTGGACGCGGCGAAGATTAATATGCTGTTCGAGAAGATCCAGGCCGAAGCTCAAAAGATCGCTGCCGAATGTAAGACTAAGTTCGACTTCAAAGAGATCAACGTCAACATCCCTGCACCGACAGATCCGAAGATCCGCTCGTTTATCTCGGAAGCCGCACGCGATCTAAAGCTAACGACCAAATTGATGCCTTCAGGCGCCGGTCACGACGCGCAAGACATGGCCCGACTCGGTCCAGTCGGCATGATCTTCATCCCGAGCGTTGGCGGCATCAGTCACTCGCCCCGTGAATTCTCCCGCCCTGAAGACATCGCCAACGGCGCGAATGTCCTCCTTCACACACTGCTCAAACTGGATAAAGTCTAGCCGCGGATGAACGCAGATGAACGCCGATCTGATCCGCGTTTATTTGCGTTCATCCGCGGCTAAAATTCTTACTCGTATCGTAAGGCGATGATTGGGTTGACTCTCGTCGCCCTGCGGGCCGGTATGTAGCTGGCAATCACGGCTACGGCAATCAACAGCAGCGATATCAACGTGAACGTCGCCGGATCAGTCGCAGTCACGCCAAACAGCAGCGTCGACATCACACGTGTCAACGCAAACGCTGCAATCAAACCAATCACGAGCCCGGCGAGCACAAGCTTCATCCCGTATCCGACTGCGAGTTTAAGCACAGCGCCGGTCTGCGCCCCGAGCGCCATACGAATCCCGATCTCGTGTGTGCGTTGGGCCACTGAATAACTCATCACGCCGTAGATCCCGACACCCGCCAGTACCAGTGCCACAGCCGCGAAGATCGCGAGCAGCAACATACTGAAACGCTGTCGCGCAATTGAGTCGGCAAGAATCTCTTCCATCGTCTGGATGTTTGAGACAGGCTGGTCCTTATCAAGTTCCCACACTGCATTTCGCACTGTCGCTGCCATACTCGCTGGCTCGACATCCGTCTTCACCACCAGATCGCGCGCATCGAAGAAGCCCGCCTGCCTGTAGGTCAGATACATCTGCGGTTTTGGCTCGGCCGTCAACTCAAACTGCCGCACGTCTTTCACCACGCCAACGACCTGAAACCAATCTTCAGGCTTCCTGATCCTGCCCAAAGAGATGCGTTTGCCCACAACATCTTCACCGGGCCAATAGCGACGCCCCATCGTCTCGCTGATCACGACGACCCTCGGAGTTGTCTTAGCGTCTTGCTCGCTGAGTTGTCGTCCTTGCAAGAGCGGAATGCTCATCGTATCGAAGTAACCGGGGCTAACGATTCTCGTAACGACGATCAACTCCTGTCCCGGCGGTGGCGCGGGCCTGCCTTCGATGCCGATCGAGATCGAGTTTCCCTGTCGATAGAGCGGCAGGTTTGTTGTGACTGCTGCTGATCTAACACCAGCCAACGATTGCACGCGGTTGATTAGGTCTGTATAGAACGCCGAGCGACGATCCATCGTCTCGTATTTCACGTCGGGCAGCACGACTCTCATCGTCAGGAGATTGTCTGCACGAAAACCGGGATCGACATTTCGCAGACGTAGAAAACTATTGATCAGCAGCCCGGCTCCGATTAAGAGCACCAGCGAGATCGCGACTTCCGCCATCACCAGTAGTCCGCGCAGACGTTTGCCGGCGCCACCAGTTGCAGCGTCGCGGCCACCTTCTTTCAAAGTATCGATCTGATTGAAACGCGCAGCCTGGACGGCAGGCGCGAGGCCAAAGATGAGGCCAGTGGCAATTGAAACCAGAAACGTGAAGCCGAGGACTCTCAAATCGATCGAGATCTCGCGCGTCTGCGAAATGTTTTCAGGGATAAAAGCCTTCAACAGAACCAGTCCGCCAAAAGCAATCGCGAGTCCCACAAGTCCGCCCAGAGTCGAGAGCAATACACTCTCGGTCAGGAACTGTCGTATCAAGCGCCAGCGTCTCGCGCCGAGTGCGACACGCACAGCGATCTCTTTTTGTCGGACCGCGGCTCGCGCGAGTAGCAGGTTCGCGACGTTCGCGCAGGCGATCAGCAGCACGAGCCCGACTGCGCCCAACAAGATCAGCAATGCGGGTTTGATGTCGCCAACGAGATGTTCGTGTAATGGCTGCACGGCGGCGCCGAGGTCCGTATTTGATTCCGGGTACTGCTGTTGTAACCGCGCCGCAATAGTGCTCATCTCGCTTTGCGCCTGGGCCAGCGAGACGCCGGGCTTTAGCCGCGCCAGGACCTGTAAATAATGCCGGTTGCGATTTCCCGCATCCTCCTGAGTGAACGCTATTGGCACCCACACCTGGTCGTCACTAGAAGGAAACTGAAACCGCGCCGGCATCACGCCAACGACTACATAACTTTCGCCATTGAGCGTTAAAGACTGGCCCACGATTCCTTGATCGCCGCCGAATCGTCGTTGCCATAACGCATAACTCAAGAGGACCACACGCTGTGCGCCCGGTTGATCTTCTGCTGCAGTGAACACACGTCCGATCTGAGGCTCGACTCCGAGGAGCGAAAACATGTTTGCCGACACGCTCCTGCCTTCGAGGCGTTCGGGATCGCCGGAGCCAGTAAGGTTGAAGCTCGTGTCGTAAATTGCGGCCATGCCTTCAAAGACCTGATTTTGATCGCGCCAGTCAACGAAGTTCGCCGCGGCTGGCGTGTCGCGCGGGTATCCGTGTCTGGTCGCGTCCTCCCAAACCATCACGAGCCGCTCGGGATCTTTGTAAGGCAATGGGCGCAGCAGGATAGTGTTCACAACGCTGAAGATCGCGGTGTTTGCGCCGATACCTAATGCCAGAGCGATGACAGCAACGATCGTAAATCCGGGATTCTTGCGTTGCAGGCGCGCGGCATAACGCAGGTCATGCATGAGATCGGCTACGAAATTTGAATTTGTTGGACCACCAGCTACGGGTGACTCTTTGAACGGTGTTTGAGATCGTCGCATTTCTTTTTGAAGTAGATCGTCGGTGGCGAGTTCCTGAAGTGCTGCGTTTTTGGCTTCGGCTTCAGTCGCACCAGCTCGGAGTGATCGCTGGTAGACATCTTCGAGGTGCTGGGCCAATTCCTCGACAATCTCCGCCTCATGGTCGAGATGAAGACGCGCGAGTCGCTTTCGAACTTCTCTTCCCCAATCAGGCATGTTCAATACCCGTAATGCGGTTGATTGCCTCGACAAATTCCCGCCAACTATGACGCTGTGCAGCGAGCACCTTCTTACCTTCGGCGGTTAAGCGGTAATAACGACGCCGTCGCTGCCCCGCCTTCTCGACCCAACGCCCCTGAATCCAACCACGCTTTTCGAGTCTATAAAGCAGCGGATAAAGCGACGCCACATTAAACCGCAGCCGCCCCTTAGACCTCTGCTCAATCAGATTCCCGATATCGTACCCATGCCTCGGCTGATCCTCGACGAGCGACAGAATCAACAACTCCGCACTCCCCTTCTTCAACTCCCGATCCAGCATCTGCGAAAGTTTATATGGCATAGCGACATATTATTAAGATGTATATGAGGCGTCAACTTTGGAATTTTCGTGCTCATTGTCCTGATTTCCGGACTGATTAGGTGTGGTGTAAAATGCGGCAGGTGATTAGATATGAGCCAAACAATACCTGCTCATTTTGATGGTCAACACATTCTCCTCGATGAGGCCGTAGAACTCGAGCCGAATACACGGCTCCTTGTCACTGTGCTGCCGAAAGATGAGGAGAGTGAAGAATGGCGTGCGCTGTCTGCTAAGCGACTTGAAGACGCCTACGGTGAAGATGAAGAAGATTACCCCTCGGAGCTAATCAAAGAATCAAATCCTGAATATGAATCAAGGTGACGTAATCCTCACACCCGTTCCTCAAGCCAACGGGATCCTCAAGAATCGTCCAGCCATTTTCCTTCGCGAAATGCCGCCTTACCGAGATGTGCTCGTCTGTGGGATAAGCACGCAATTGCATCAAGAAGTAAAAGGCTTTGATGAAGTCGTGGATCAGACTGATTCAGACTTCGCCGCTACTGGCCTACGAACAACATCACTGATTCGACTTGGCTTTCTAGCGGTACTACCGCGGAGTACCGTGATTGGTTCAATAGGCTCAGTCTCACCTGAACGACATAAACGTCTGCTAACGCGACTTAGCGATTATCTGATCAGATGATCTAGCCACAAAAAAGCACATAAGACACAAAAAGTGAATTTGTGCTTTATGTGCCTCTTTGTGGCAACAAATTTTTAAGAGAGGGACTACTTACACTTGCTGTAGCCGCAGTCACGGCAGACGTCGCAGCCACTGGCGTGTTCGAGTTGGCCGTGGCATTCGGGGCAGATGCCGATCATGTTGGACATGATGGCGCCCGTGACGGGTTTCTGTTGAGGGTGGTGTTGTTTGGTGGCGACGGCGCGGGCCGAGTCGGGTAGATCCTGGACGCGGCGGACTGTGATCATGATGCATTCTGCAACCGCTTGTTCCGGTGAAGTAAGCAGGCGCTCGTTGAACCACACAGCGTGAGTGCCAGTCACTTTATTCAAACTGTACGCGACTTCCGCGGCGTCAAATCCACCACGCAGCATCTTCGACGCCAGCAGTCCCACGCCGCCGCTGATTGGACCAGTAGCAAAGACTTCCTGAATCATCTTGCCGTCGTGATTGACCGTGACGTAGAGGTTCTGGCCGTCGAACGGAATCTGCCACGTCGCGCCACGAAGCTCGCGTGGACGCTCGATGCGAATCGCAGTCACGGCCGGCACTTTGATTGTCTCAGAGTGTTCGCGCTCGATGGCTTCCTGACGCGCATGCGCATCGTCAGCCGCAGTCGCTTCCGCTGCACTCACTTCTTCCAACGGCTCGACAACTGCTTCCGGATTGCACGCAACTTCACCTTTCGGCTCTTCGGCCTTCATCGACGTCAACACCTGATTATCACGCGAACCATCACGATAGTAACTCACCGCCTTGCAACCAAGCTGGCGGCCGAGACGATAAAGCGCGTCGACTGACTCCACCGTGTCGTTCACCGCGCCATTGCACGTCTTCGACACACTATTATCGACGTTGCGCTGAGCAGCCGCGAGCACATGAACGTGCTGCTCAGCGCTTATGTTCATCGCCGAGATAAAGTGCGACGGCAGCTCGTGTTCGTGTTCCACGACGTAAGTTGCAGCCGCATCTATCGATTCCTGATCGCACTGGTCCACGTCAATGCCGAGCGCCTGCGCCGCGAGCGTATGCACGTAAGTGCGCGTGCCGAGCGTGTCTTTGCGAACGTAGGCCCACGAGAAGTTGGGCTCGATGCCCGACGAAGTCTCTGCCACGAGCGAAATTGTTCCGGTCGGCGCGATCGTCGTCACTTCATAATTACGCGGCGTGAGCGGAATATCTTTTGGAATTCCGATCTGGTTGTAGAGAAACTCCGAATACGCTTCACGATTTGGCTCAAACTCCGGAAACGCACCTTTCTCCGCGCCCAGTCGATTGCTCTCCATCCACGACTCGCGACGCACAAAGCCCATTACTTCATCCATAAAATCGATCGAAGCCGGCGAGCCGTACGTGATGTTCAGATTCAAACAGAGATCCGCGAAGCCCATGATGCCCAGGCCAACGGGACGAGTGCGATGGACCACATCCTGAATCTCCGGCAAAGGCCAGGCACAAGTGTCGATCACATTGTCAAGAAAACGCGTGCATAGGTGCGTCACTTCGCGCAAACGATCCCAATCGACTCGTTTCTGCGGATCGTAAAACTTCGCGAGGTCGATCGAACCGAGATTGCAGGAGTTGGAGAAATGGAGAAACTGTTCGCCACAGGGATTGCACGAATAAATCGGTCCCATCGACTTCATCATGTGGTTATGACGATTCACTTCGTCGATGAACGCAATGCCCGGCTCAGCATACTTGTGAGCACTCGCTATGATCCGGTCCCAAATGTCCGGAGCGAAGACCATTCCCGGTCGCGGCGCTTCTTCGATCGTGCAGCTCGAAAGATCTGCCGAGAGAAATGCCTGTCGATCGCAGAAAGTCACTGTCGATCCATCAGCCTTGCGATAAACAACATAATCGTCGTCAGTAACCGGATCGTAAATCGATTCGTTCCACGGCTCGCCGTTGAACTCCAACTGAAACCACTCGTTGTTATCGACGGCTTTCAAAAACTTGTCAGTGACGTTCACTGAGATATTGAAGTTGGTCAGCGAGTGCTGATCGTTCTTGGCGTGAATGAAGCGCAGCACATCAGGATGCGTAACGCGCATCATGCCCATATTCGCGCCGCGCCGAACGCCGCCCTGCTTTACAACATCCGTCACCTGGTTGACGATGTTCATGAACGACACTGGACCAGACGCAACACCAGTCGCGGAGCTCACCATCGCACCATGCGGGCGGAGAAATTCATACGTCATGCCCGTTCCACCGCCGGTCTGGTGAATGGTGGCGGCAGCCTTCGCGTGCTCCATGATTCCTGTGAGCGAGTCTGGCACTTCCAGAACGAAACATGCGGCGAGCTGACCGTTGGTTTTACCGGCATTGACCAGACAGGGGGTGTTCGGGATGAACTCGCGGGCGAGCATCACTTCGCTCATGGCGGCAAAGAACTTATCGCGTTTTTCGCCGGTTTCGGCCATCGAAACGTGGCCGACGACACGCCGCACGATATCCGACCACTCCTCGAGGGGACGCCCTTTCAAATCCTTCAGCGAATACCGCTTGCTAACGACTTTTCTGGCATTGATTCCGAGTTCTTGCGACTTTCGACGTGGGGAAACGGCGGGGGAAGCGACGCTTTTGTTTCCTGTTGTTTTGCCGATAGCTGCGCTCATTATCTATGCCTTTCTAACGGGGAGCCGAAAGTAAATTAGGGTTTCAAAAACAATTATGCCAAACGTATTGCTACGCAGGGCGTCAACTTAGACTGTGCTTGGATAACTCGGTTGGCTCTTCGACTTCGAGCGGAGCGGAATATACTCCTTTGCGCGCACAGTGTCAATATCTTGTGGCTAAATTTTTTTGCCACTCTATAGAGTGTATTTTAGCTGCAGATTAACGCGAATGCACGCGGAGCTATTTACCCGTGCCTGTATTCGAGAGTAATAGCTGGTAATTGCCGATATCGCGGTTGTGGCTGTCGAGGGCGGCGAAGGTGTCTGATGTCTCTTCGAGCATCTGCTTGGTCATGGCGATCGAGTCGCTGAGCTGCTCAAAATCGAGCGAAGAGACACGTTCGGGAGTCGGCAGGGTAACGACCTGATCGTTCACGAGTCCGAAGAAGTTTTCTATCGACTGAAGCTGTCCTTCTACGAGCTTCACAGATCGCTCGATATCGTGGAAGGCGGCCACACGGCGTTTAAGGATCTCAACGTTCGCCTGTTGTATCCGTCGCTCGCGATCGTCTTTCGCGGCTTCAGCGGATCGCTCGGCCTGGACCAACTGGTTCTGCACTGCCTGGCGATTGATCGAGCGCAGGTGATGTTTGCGACGACGATACACGTCGAGAAGATCGACGAAATCTTCCCAGCGTTGATCGAGGCTCTGGATATTGTGAGGAATCTCTTTGGTGCCGGTGAACTTTTTATAGTTTGAGTAGATCTGGTTCTTCATCCAGCGCAAGTACTCGACTGCTTCACGCTCGCGCGGATCGAACAACTTGATTTGCGCTTCACGCTGCTGCTCGCGCAACTTTAATAAGCGCTGCTTTTCCCTGCGATCAACCAGACGACGATAAATATTACTCGCAGGCACTGTTGCTAAATAAACTGTCTCTGTCGCTAATGCGGCCACCAGAGGTGTAACGTCCTGCACATACGCTGCGGCCACTGCAAACCCGGCCATACCCCAAAAGTTTATGGGCTCTTTGAACGCTTCTTTCAGATACTTCAGGTCGATCTTAGGGAATTCCATATGTAAGGCCACGGACTACATGGATTACTGCTGATTACTCCTCTGAACTAGTGCGATTGGCCGCCAGTTCCGTTCTGACCACCACCAGTCGACGTCGTTTCGCCTTCAGCGGGAAGAGCCTGCGGTGTCGGCGCACTCGCTCCGCTGCCCAACAATCCCATGTCGCGTTTGTAAGCGAGCAGCTTATCCGCCAACTGCATGTCCAACGCCTCACGCTCAATTTCCTGCATTTGCGTATCGACGGATGCGGAGCCTAGCTGCATCTTGGCTTCGGCGGCTGCGGCACGGCGGTCGATCTTGTCGCGCATCTCGTTGAACGTCGATGCGTCGTCGCCGAGCTGGAAAGACTCCATTGTTTGCGCGAGCTGTTCCTGAAGTTTTGCCTGCTTCGACTGGTTTATCAACTGCATCGCCTCGGCAGTGCGGCGTTGCATCTGAAGCACGTAGTTATCGCGTGCTTTAAGTGCCTGTTTCGATGCCGCGCCCGCGTGCTCCAGTTGCTGCCCCGTTTTTTGTAGATCGAGCTGTGCCTGTTGTAATTGACCGATGTAGGCGGTGGCGATGTCGTCGCGACCCATCTTCACTGAAGCGCGGATCTTCGAGTCAAGATCGACGACCTGGGTCTCGAGACGCTCTTTGTTTTTGGCGAGCAGCTTCTCGGTGGCCATGACCTGCGCCACGGAATTGTTCAATTCCGGCACACGGTCGCGCATGTCGCGGATGGTTTGCTGAAGAATGAGCTCGGGGTCTTCAGTCTTTTCGATTATTCCTCCAAAGAGAGCGCGTATTGAGCGCTTCATTCTTGTCCAAACTCCCATTCGCTCATCCTCCGACAGCGATATGAAATCCAAAAGCGATTCAATTTAACGCCGATTCCGACCCCATACGACGATTGGATGTACGTCATGTACGTTCAGGCGGTTTCAACTCCGGCGAAAACTGGGTTTTGAGTATAACAGTACTGTGAAAACGCTTCCAGAATAGCTGGTCACATACGCCTTGAAGGCGTTACCGACCGATATCACGGCGGAATTGCATGCCTGGCCAGTGAATCTTTTGCAGGGCTCCGTAACAAAGTGACAGGGCGTCGGGAAGACGCTCAGCGCCAGCGGTAACACCTAAAACGCGGCCGCCGGTGGCGATAATCCGGCCGCTCGCGTCACGCGACGTGCCGGCATGAAATACCTGAACCGGACCTTCCCGAAACTCGTCCAGCCCTTCAACCACGGCGCCACTTTCATACTTCCCGGGATAACCCTTATTCGCCGCAACGACGCACGCTGATGCGCCTTCCGACCACTCAACATTCAATCCCGCAAGCTTTTCGTTGTATATCGCGTCAAAAATCGAGACTAAATCTGTTTTCAAGCGGACAAGGATCGCCTGCGTCTCGGGATCACCGAATCTCACGTTGTATTCGAGCAGCTTTGGTCCATCGTCGGTCAGCATCAACCCCAGAAACAGCACACCCTTGAAGGGAAAACCTTCTTCACGAGCACCAGCAAGCGTCGGTTCCACAATCTCACGTACGACTCGCTGCTGCATGTCTTTATCGAGAACCGAGACATCGGTGATCGTTCCCATGCCGCCGGTATTTGGGCCAGTATCGTTCTCACCAATCCGCTTGTGATCGCGAGCTGCAGGCATCAGTGCGTACTCTCGCCCGTCAGCGAAAACCAGTAGCGAGGCTTCTCTTCCCGTTAATGCTTCTTCGATAACAACACGCTGCGCGGCTTCTCGTCCGGCAACATGATTAATCATCAAATCTTCGACTGCCTGCTCTGCTTCAGCTCGGTCCGAAGCAACAACCACCCCCTTACCGGCAGCCAGTCCGTCCGCCTTGATGACCACCGGACCGTCGCCAAACTCTCCACTGCGCAGACCAGCAATCGCGTCTTCCGGAGATTCAGCGACGCGAAACGCTGCTGTTGGGATCTTGTGCCGCGCCATGAAGTCTTTTGCAAAGATCTTACTTCCTTCAAGTCGCGCAGCGGCCGCACTCGGCCCAACGATCCTAAGGCCGCTCCGAGTAAACTGATCCACAACTCCCGACACAAGGGGCACCTCGGGTCCGACAAAGGTCAGGTCGATCTGTTGTGACTCAACAAACTGAGCCAGCGCAGCATGGTCATTTAGGGGCACACTCAAACACTCAGCAGACTCTGCGATACCCGCATTGCCGGGAACGCAAAAAAGCTGAACCGGTTCTTGTGAAGTTTTTCGCAGCGCCCACACCACAGCATGTTCGCGCCCTCCCGAGCCGATGATCAGTATTTTTCTCATGTTTTAGAGCGCGGATGCTGGCATCCTGCAAGATTCCTGTCAAGACAGTCTGTTTTACCTTGACACATTTTCGACATAGATATATACCGTTAATCAAATAGCGGCCCAACAGGCTAGAACCTTTACCCTCGTTGGTTACGACACCGAAGAGCGTATTCGTTCACACAGTTAATTCTTATCCGCCCGCCGGCATGATGATTCTAGGTTACGGACCCGAGGGGAGTAGATCATGGTACACACGGAAGCCGTTCAGGTAATGGAAAGAACTCAGGAAAGCGAATTTCAGGATCGCGCCATCAGGTGCGTCGACTGCAACGAAAATTTCATCTGGACTGCAGGCGAGCAAGTATTCTTCCACGACAAGGGCCTCAAGAACGAACCCAAACGCTGCAAGCCCTGCAAGCAGGCCAAGAACGAACGCCTGGCTGCTATCGCGGCAGCGCAGTCGTCGGGAGTGCGACAACGCATCGAGGTATCGGTGCAGTGCGCACAATGCGGACAACAGACCACTGTCCCGTTTTACCCATCCCAGGGACGACCGGTCTATTGCCGGTCCTGTTTTCTTGCGGGCAAAACACCCAACCCCGAAGTCGCGTAGCTCAACTCAATCATCCCCCAACGTGCACGATCGGTCGTCGATTCGAGTCACGCTCAGCCTGTCGTAACACTTCATGCGTGACAGGCGCAGTGTCACCTTCGCCAAAGGCGATGTACTTCAGCAGGTACGAAATCGGATTTCCCTCACTCCAACCAAAATACACGTGTGGAAGTTTTCCCATCTCGTCGCGCAGGTAAAGTAGAAACGCTGCTATTGCATTCGGAACTGCCGGTGACTCTGTTCGCAGTATGCGGAAGTTGTCTACCGTCTCACCGCAAATTTTCAACGTGCCCGAAAACTCAGAAGCATCACCGGGAGTCACTTCAAAAAACAGAATCGGTTCTCCGGTAGGTATGTGATTACTGGTACGTTTCTCGTGTTCTTTCTGCGCATACTCGTCAGCGTCGCCTTTGTCTCTGCGATTCGTGATGATGCGAATCGTTCCCTTCGCAGCATCCTTGATGAACTGCCGCGCCTGATCGTCGAGCTCGATTCTTTCCACTCTAAGCTCAGTTGAGCGATACACTCTCGAGAACAACGAAGCGAGAATGATCGTGAGGATAAAGAACGAGGCGATCTTGATGCCTTCCGGTCGTTCGTGAATGTTCTGGATCGTCGTGTAAACGAAGATCACTGCAATTGCGAGGTAGGGATACCAGTTTCCCCGTTTCCGCTTCACTACAAGAGTCACAGCAATGGCGGCAGAAGTCATCAACACCAAAACGCCGGTCGCGTAAGCACCGCCTTGCGCGTCCACATCGGCTTTGAAAATAAAAGTTACGGCAAAAGCGATCGCGATGATAACGATGACAAGCGGTCGCGCCGCTCTGGCCCACTCGGGCGCCATTCCGTATCGCGGCAAATACCGCGGCACGATACTCAACAAGCCGGCCATTGCCGAAGCACCAGCAAACCAGAGAATCGAGATCGTGCTGAGATCGTAGACCGTGCCGAAGATGTTTCCGAAGAACTCATGTGCGAGATAAGCGATGGCGCGTCCGTTCGCTTCGCCGCCTTCGGCAAACTTCTCTGCCGGGATCAGTATCGACGTCACGAAACTGCTGGTGATAAGCATGACGCTCATGATTATGGCTGCCGTCCGCAACAACTTTTTCGCGTTGCGGATTCGCCCGCGCAGTAACGGCGCCGCACCCGCGTCTTCATGACTGGTGCGAGTCGATTGAATGTTGGCCCAGTCGGCCTCACTCAAATCGCTATCACCTTTGACGAGTGGCATTACGGCAACGCCGGTCTCAAAACCAGATAGACCGAGGGCCAGTTTTGGAAACAGAAACAGCGACACCCCTAAGATCAGCCACGTACTTCCATGAACACTCGGGTGAGTAAAGAGCGCTTGCTTCCATTCGGGAAAGTGATAAGGATGTGTTGCGAGTTCGTATAAACCAAAGCCGATGACGACCGTGTTCAGCGCGAGATAAACGGCGACGAGGGCGACGGCTATCCCGATCGCTTCTTTAAAACCACGCATGAAGATCACGCCAAGGATCGCGATGAGTACAAGGGTTACTCCGATCTGGTGTTTTAGTATTGGCGGAGTGAATGGGTTCTCGATGATGTGCGCGGTGGCGTCAGCCGCCGAGAGCGTGATGGTGATTACGAAGTCGGTCGCCACAAACCCGAGCAGGACGAGAACGAAAAGCTTTCCTTTCCAACGCGAGAGCTGGTGCTCGAGCATCGAGATCGAGCCTTCACCGTGCGGGCTCTCTTCAGCAACGCGGTTATAGATCGGCAGCGCGCCGAACAGCGTCAGCAATACGAGAATGCACGTAGCGATCGGAGAGAGCGCCTGCGCCGCGAGAAAGGCAATGCCGGGTTGATAACCAAGAGTCGAGAAATAGTCGACTCCGGTCAAACACATCACTTGCCACCAAGGATGTTGTTTATGCGGAGTGTGAGCGGTGTCTTGTTGAGTGGAGCCTTTGAATAACCAGAGGTTTAATCGTCTTCCTGCGTTTCTACCAATTAACCAATCGAGCATCTACTGCCCTTCCCTTTGGCCTACGAGGTTAGCTGTCGGACTCGAACTGGAAGTGTTCGTCGTGATCAATCATGCTTTCACGATTAGCCCCTGTGTTTCGACGTGCGAAACAGTGGTTCCCCCGCGTTGCACAAGCAACTTCGGCAGACATTAATTTTCAACAAACAAGATGTTAGACATGATCACAGAATTGCACAAGAAGGTATCCACAGATTACACGGATTTACCCACCAACGTGCACGATCGGTCGCTGATCCGGATCTTTTTCCGCCTGGCGTAAAACCTCGTGCGTGACTGGCGCCGTATCGCCTTCGCCAAACGCGATGTACTTCAGCAAATACGAAACCGGATTTCCTTCACTCCAACCAAAGTAAACGTGCGGCAGTTTTCCAGTCTCGTTTCTCAGAAAAAGTAAAAACGCCGCGATCGCATTCGGAACTGCCGGCGACTCAGTGCGCAGGATCTTAAATCCATCAACGCTTTCACCCCTGATCTTGAGCACGCCTGAAAATTCAGACGCATCACCAGGCGTCACTTCGAAGAACAGAATCGGCTCGCCTGCCGGAATGTGGTTGTCGACACGTTTTTCTTTTTCTTTGGCTTCGTATTCGAGCGCGTCGCCACGATCGCAGCGGTTCGTGATTATGCGCACAGTTCCCTTCGCTGCTTTGCGGACAAACTCGCGTGCCTGATCATCGAGCTCGATGCGTTCTACTCTCAACTCCGTCGAGCGCCAAACACGCGAGAAGAGCGAGCTGGCGACGATAGCAACAATAAAGATCACAGCGATCTTGAGACCTTCCGGCTGCTCGAAAATGTTTACGATCGTCGTGTAGATGAACACGAGCGAGATCAACATGAATAACCACTGCACAGGCTCATTGTGACGGCGCGCCGAGAGTGTCACTGCAATCGCTGCGGAAGTCATCAGCGCAAGCACGCCAGTCGCGTAAGCGCCGCCCTGTGCGTCAACGTCGGCTTTAAAGAGAATCGTGACCACGAAGCAAATCAAAGTAAAAACAACGACGAGCGGCCGTGTTGCACCTGCCCATCCTGGCGCCATTCCGTAACGCGGCAAATAACGCGGAACGATGTTCAGCAGTCCTGCAAGCGCTGACGATCCCGCGAACCAGAGAATCGAGATCGTGCTCAAATCGTAGATGGTCCCAAAGACGTCGCCGAGGTAATGATGGGCTAGATAAGCCAATGCACGACCGTTCGCGGCGCCGGCTTCCTGCGTCACTGTCTCCGGTCGAAATTCTTCAGCAGGGATCAGCAGGGTTGTGACGATGCTGCTTGCAAGCAACAGGAAGCTCATGATGAGCGCCGCTGACGTAAGCAGTTTGCGCGTGTTGTGTATGCGACCACTTAACTGCGCAGCCGATTCACCGGGACGGGTGATGTGTTTTGATGAAATCGGTGAAGGGGCGTCATTGATATCGCCTTTGACGAGCGGCATCACAACCACGCCGGTTTCAAATCCAGACAGACCGAGTGCGAGTTTGGGAAAGACCAGCAGCGCGGCTCCGATCATTAAAAGTGGATTGCTGTAGTTTCCAAAAAGAACTTGTTTCCAGTTCCACACCACCGTGGCATTTGTCGCAATTTCGTAAAAGCCGACTGTAACCACTGTCAGGTTGAGCGCGAGGTAAATCAGCACGAGAAACACGGCGATTCCGATCGCTTCCTTGAAGCCGCGTAGAAAGATGGCGCCCAGAGCCGTGATTAAAACGAGCGTGACGGCGACGCGATGGTGCAGGAAATCCATGTGCTCGATCACAAACGGATTCTCGACGATGTGCGCAGTTGCGTCCGCAGCCGAGAGCGTGATCGTGATGATGAAGCTCGTAGTGGCAAAACCTAACAAAGCGAGAACAAACAGTTTTCCTTTCCAACGCGAAAGCAAGTTTTCGAGCATTGAAATGGAGCCATCGCCGTGCGGACTCTCCGCAGCGACGCGGCGATACATCGGCAGCGCGCCAAACAGTGTAAGTAAAATTAAAATGAGAGTAGCGATGGGCGAGAGTGCGCCTGCAGCTAAGAATGCGATACCCGGCTGGTAACCGAGTGTGGAGAAATAATCCACACCGGTGAGGCACATCACCTGCCACCACGGATGTTGTTTATGTGTAGTGGAAGAATCGCGCGACGACCCGCTTCGTTTGAGGCCCTCTAACAGCCAGAGCTGAAACTTACGTCGTGATCTCTGAAGCAGCCCCATCGTGGTGATAGTCAATCACAAGGATTGCGCATCTGTCCTGACAAAAAAGTCCTGACAAAAAAAGCGGGCGGGGGCCTCCCACAGCCCCCACCCTAAGGCCACGTGTCCTCACCCCACGCGACCACTTCGTCCACCGGGGAGGTGAACGCATGCGGATTATGCAATAGTCCGTCTAAACTTTCAACCTGCTTATTTGTTTTAGGGAAATCGCAATATTCGTTGCAGCGTGGAGGCACGACAGTAAAATTTATAGACCGCATAAGCAACTTCAATCGAGCGCGAGACAGTGCTCCTGTGATCGTCTTGATTGAGCTTGTTGAAGCGTTATCTTTCCCTGTTTGCAGCACCGGGTAAATCCGTCGCCTGGGCCAGATCCTGACCCTTCTGTTCATGGGCCAGGTCTGAGAAAGCAACGATCAGAAGCAGCACTGCGATACTGACGGTGCAGAGGATGTAAAGAATGGCCGATTGCTCGAGATAGATCAGAGTGATGACAACGGCAGCGATACCCAGAGCCCAGAGGGCGGTCATTAGCTTTCGGCGCCGGCGCTCACCGGCGATTGTTTTACGGTTCATATCATTCCTGATTTTCTCTGCGTCCTCGGCGTATCTCAGTGTTCTCTGCATTAAATGACAAGTCAAACGCAGAGGGCGCAGAGATACGCCGAGAACCGCAGAGAAGGCAAGTTAATAAATTATTCGCATCGGCAGGTAGCTTCCGCCCGATGAGACCGCGTTTGTGATACCTCCGGTAAACGCATTAAAAAGTGTCTGCCCGATGCGCGCTCCTGAAAACATGCCCGATTCGCTGACTTCGATGGTGTCGTATGGTTCCAGCACGAAGTCTGGCTTCTGGTTCTTTCTAATTGAAGCTACGTCGACGTGAAATTGTTTCTGTTCTGTACTTCCCGGAACCACTCGATAGACCATGACGTCATTCAGCTTCGCTTCTTTTCTCGCGCCACCCACCATCGCGAGCGCACGGCTCAACGTGAGGTTGTCGCGAAGATAAAGACCACCCGGCGCCATCACCGCGCCCGTAATGTAAACCGGCTCTGCTTCTGTCACCATCACGTAATCTCCGGGACGAATCACCGGATTCGCTTCCCGCTTTCCAAGGCGAAGGTCTCCAATCTTTACAACGCTGAGCGGGATTCTCGTGCTGTCGATCGGTGCTGCTTCAGCTTCTTCACCCGGCTCTGGACACATCAATGGCTCCGTGTGAAGTATTTGAATCGTGCCGGCTGCGCGTTCAGTGAAGCCACCGGCAACAGCCATCAACTCATTCAAACGCACCTTTCTTTTCATCTCCACGCGTGTCGCCTGACGTACTGCGCCAAAAACGGTTGCCGGTTGGCGACTGTTTCTTTCCGAAACGCGGACGCTCACCTGAGGGTTGTTAATGAACTTTGCGTACGCGAGCTGGATGTCTTTTTGCACGTCCTTGTCTGTGCGACACTTTGCGCGAATCGCTGTTTCCAGAAACGGCAGCGAACTGAGATTGCCGTCGCTGTCTACCTGCGCAGGACCACTTAGCTCTGGTTGTCCGAACACCCGCACATCAACGACGTCGCCTGGGCCAAGCAGGTAAGTCTTAAGGCCCTGAACGTCCAAGCCTGGCGTCTCAGGCGGAGGACCCGAAGGTTGCTGCGGTTGAGTTTCTTGCGCGTAAACAGAACCCGCGAGGGCGCACACAAACGCGATCACTAAAAGGAAGGATGTTTTAGTTTTCATTCTCTCTCCACCTCAACGCTGAAGTTTATTATTCCGAGTGTTTGTGTCGCCGGTGCTTTTTTCGGCGGCGCAAGGTTCCAGGCACGACAAAGCCCGTAAAAAGCAAGTTGCAATGATCGCACAAAAGGTGATGGATGCCAACCAGACGCAGCACGAAAAGAGTCCTTTTATAGCCTCTTCGAATCTGCGAACTACCGCATTTTGGGCATTTGGGGGCGATCATCAATCGTTATTTGGACCAGAGTCGTCAGACTTTCTCTGGTGCGCGCCGTTTCCGGGCCGCAACCGCGCCTTCAGTTCTTCAATCTCGTGCTCGATCTTTTGGGTTCCGGCGACGCGAACGTCCTCTTTAATCACATCCTGGTTAAGATAAAACAGTGCATCGCGATAATGATCGATTGCGCGGCGGTAATGTCCTTTAAATGCCGAACGCTCTGCCAGCTCGACCCAGTGAGCCACTTTTACCGACGCCATAAACTCTTCTATCGCAACTCTCGATTCACGGAGATCCACTTCCTCCGGATAAATTCGTAACGCTGAATCAAGGCAATCGAGTGCGCGCGTGGCTGTCTCGATCTTGTCGAACGTGCGCGCGCGTTGTTGTGCTTCGTGTGCGAGTAACTGCGACTGTCCTTTCGCCCACGTCAACAAGTGATGCCGGTGCAGCGCACGCACGCGTTCCTGACTCGCATGCAGCGCAATGCCCTTCTCACTTCCATGATTTCCGGATCTGATCAATTCGTCAGTGCTCGAGAGATAGTCATGGCACAATTGCGCCACGTCGAGATGCATTTCCGGAGCTGAACCCGGGTGGTCGGCAGCGGACGATTGTTTCTGAATCGCACGTAGTGCAGCAGATTGTAACGACGACGAGAATCCTTTTTTCTGACTGCGACTACTCTGGCGCGACGACCGGCTCGACGATTTTTGCTGAATGCCGTTTTCTAAAAGGTAACGTGTCCACGCACGTCGCATCACGACTTCGCGCGCCGAAAGCGCAACGACGAGAACAACACTCGCGGCGAGTCCAGCGGGCAGCCACGGCGCTTCATCACCACCGCTAACCAAAATCCACCAGAGTCCGAAGAACAGTCCGACTGAGAGCACGATCGCGCCGACGAGATAACCAGTGCTGGAAGGCATGCGACCGCGAGGTGCACGCGTGTGCAAGTCAGCAGAAGTGCGCGAATGAGATCGCGGGTTTCTAGGGAAGAACTGATCCGCCGAGTTGTTTCCCAACTACTAACCTCAATGCAAACTGTATCGCCTATGCCGGGGGGAATGACCTTACAACGCTGTCTAGGTAATAATAGTCAGCTTTTTGGGATTGCCCTGTCAATATACGACCCTTCTATGTAATCTGCGGATAGTGAAGGAACAATAAAGATGAACGAGAAACAGTTTACGGGAAAAGTGGCTTTCGTTACGGGTGCGACGTCGGGAATCGGGCAGGCGTGCGCAATGGCTTTCGCACACGCCGGGGCGAACGTGGTTTGCGTCGGTCGCAATGAAGATGCGCTCAGGGAACTTGAACGAAATCTTCTCAAAACCAGCTCGGGAGTTCTGACAATCCGCGCCGACCTCTTACATGAAGGCGAAGCGGAGCGCGCTGTCCAACAGGCAGTCGCAGTGTTTGGCGGCATCGACGTCCTCGTCAACGCCGCCGGCCACATCAGCAGCGGCACGATCGAAAACACGTCTCTCAAAGCGTGGGACGACATGATGAACGTAAACGTGCGCGCGTCATTTGTGTTGATGCAGAAAGCGACGCCCAGCCTGATCGCGCGTCGTGGCAACATCGTGAACATTTCGAGCGTCACGGGGCTGCGCGCGTTTTCGGGCGTGCTCGCGTACTGCGTTTCGAAAGCAGCCTTGGATCAGTTAACAAGGTGTGCGGCGTTGGAGCTGGCGGCGCAAGGTGTGCGCGTGAACGCTGTCAATCCTGGTGTCGTGGTAACAAAGATTCATAAACGCGGCGGCATGAGTGAAGAAGCTTACGAGGCATTTCTCGAACACTCGAAGAGCACACATCCTCTCGGCCGTACCGGAAAACCGGAAGAGATCGCGTCGCTGGTTCTGTATCTCGCATCCGACGACGCCTCATGGATCACGGGTGCAACCTATTCCATCGATGGCGGTCGGGCCCAGACCTGCGCCAGGTAAAACGAATGATGAGTAGTACTGAATTTGAGCCGCAGAGATAAATTCAATTTTAGGGCACTATCAATGATGCGTTTTGCTGTTGTGTGCTTTTTTGTGACTGATATACTGCCGCCCGAATGAGCACCCCACTACCAACAATCGTCATCCGCCCCACGCCGCGTATCAGCGCTATCCGGCTCGTACTCGCAATCTTCGCCGGATTGATCGCACTGTTCCTCGGTCTACTCGTCCTGTTGCTGATCGGCATTGAGACCGGACCCATCGCGCTCTTGCTTGGTCTACTGGCAGCGACAATCCCGGTCCCGATCTACGTCGCCCTCGTGTTGTGGATCGATCGCTATGAAGCCGAGCCGCTCTGGATGCTGGCGACGGCTTTCTTTTGGGGCGCTCTCTTCGCGACCTTCTTCGCATTTCTTCTCAATACTGGCAGCGCCGGCATCGTCACTATTTTGACGAACGCCAAAGCCGGCGAAGCTTTCGCTGCTGTCATCTCTGCACCGATCGTTGAAGAGACCGGCAAGGCGCTGATCCTCTTCATCTTTTTCTTCTGGAAGAAAGATGAATTTGACGGCGTTGTTGATGGCATCGTGTACGCGGCATTGTCAGCGTTGGGCTTCGCGATGACTGAGAACATTCTTTACTACGGCCGCGCGGCACTCGGCGGTGGTGAGACGTTGACACTCACACTGATCATCCGCGGATTCTTTGCGCCGTTCTCGCATCCGTTATTCACGAGTATGACCGGCATCGGCCTGGGCCTGGCCCGGCAGTCAACAAACATTGCGGTGAAGATATTTACCCCGATCGTCGGTCTAATGATAGCGATCTTCATGCACAGCATTTGGAACGGCTCAGCGGTTTTTGGGGGCGGCGGGATTTTCCTGCTCACTTACATCGTCGTGATGATTCCTGCCTTCATTATCATGCTCGTTGTCATCGGCTTCGCCTTGCGACGTGAAGGACAAACAGTGCGCGAGTATCTGGTGATCGATCTCCAGCGTGGTTTTCTAACGCAGGAAGAGTACAACGAACTCGGTTCGATTCTGGGAAGGATGGGTTCGTCGTACAACGCATTCTCGCGCAGCGGTATGAAGGGTTGGCGCGCACGCAGGCGTTTCAATCAACTCGCGAGTGAGCTGGCGTTTCATCGCAGTCGCGTGGCGCGCGGCGTATACGCGGCCGACCAGGACGTGCTGGAGCAGGAAACTGCGTACCTGCACGCGCTGCAGGGTCTTATCAATGAACTTCGGGGACGCTAGCGCGCACTCCTCCTGTATTAATGCTCGCTGAGCGTCCAGTTTCTGGCTTATACTTGGCGCGGTTGCGTAGTCAATTCATCAGAGCCGAAAGCTCGTGAGAATCCAACTTCTACCTAGCACCTTTGACGCTCAGGGAGTGGCAACCCTTGAGCAACGCTTGACATGTTTTGTCATCGACGACTGTGTGGCGGTTGACGCCGGCAGTATCGCGATTGCTCTGAACGGCGAGCAACGCAACACCGTCAGAGACATCATCGTGACGCATCCTCACATGGACCACGTCGCGAGTCTTCCAATCTTCATCGACGATCTTTATCCGAGTTTGCAGGAGCCGATGCGCATCCATGCGACGGAGGAGGTCATCGAACTGCTTGAACGTGACGTCTTCAACTGGAACGTTTACCCGCGTTTTTCTGACCTGAAAAACGACTATGGTCCAGTGATGGAATATATTCCGATTCCGATTGGCGCACCGTTCCGAGTGGCCCATCTGAACGTTGTCGCAGTTCCGGTGAATCACATCGTGCCGACGGTTGGACTCGTTGTTTCGGATGGACAGACGAGTGTCGCTTTTAGCTCAGACACTGCAGAGACAGAAGAGTTCTGGAAGATCGTGAATGAGATGAAGGGTCTCGATGCGTTGTTGATTGAGGCTTCGTTTCCCGATCGCATGGCGAAGCTGGCCCACGTCTCGCGTCACTTCACACCTGCTTCGCTGGGCCAGGAGTTGAAGAAGTTAACTCACAACGGCATGGACATCATGGCCGTGCATCTCAAACCCAGCTACCGCGAAGAGATAATCGAACAGCTCAAGGCCTTGAATATTCCAAAATTAAAAGCGATGGAACCGGGCAGGGTTTACGAGTGGTGAGATTTTAATACGCGGGGCGATCAAACTGAACCGGCTCAAATTCCTTTTCCGCGTGCTCGCCGTCTACACCCTGTAGCGACACGCGCCCGCTCGGAAGCAACTCTTCAACAATAAACGTGCGCTGGTTGCGGTCGCGACTAGGCATTAGCTCTGCCCTGAACGTCACCTGCATTCCGGGTCTGGCCCAAACGTCGACGGCTTTCTTTTCTGTGTGCAGCACGTTCTTTCTTTTCCAGTAAGCATTAACGGCGCCGATGGCTCCCGCGCCGAGCGCGAGTCCGCCGAGGAGCCACCGTGTGCGATTTTTCATTTAGCGCCTATTCACAAAGCGGATCGAGTCGGGCGCTGATGGTCGGCAACCCGCTCAGGGCGCGCTCTGCGTTAAGCGGCGTGAAGCTCGACCAATCGGGCGGCACGTTCGCTTCGGAGAAGACAGCTTCGACCGGGCACTCCGGAACACACGCGTCGCAATCGATACACGTCTCGGGGTTGATCACGAGCATGTCATCATCGAGATGAAAAGCCTCAACCGGACAAACAAGCGCGCAATCAGTGTAACGACAATTAACGCACGGCTCGGCCACGACGTAGGTCATTTGAACTCTTTGCTCCTTGAACGAATTGGTTTGAGAAACGTCCACGCGAATCTTAACCAGAAACGCTGTGCAGCCGCAAACGAAAGTATTTCGCGTTTATAAATTAGCTTCTTACTTGAGGCGCTCGCGAGAACTCGGTAGCAACCACCAAGTCGATCGCTTTCCGTGTGACTGCATCGAGAGTTAGCCGTCTATGCTTCTCTTCCTGGCGTGCATCTGTGTTCTTGACTATTAGAAGCAGCAAGATGCTCGCCACCGCCGCGAGAGCATCAGAAGTTAAATCCATCCACGTGCCTGCGATACGCTCATGTGAAATGATCATCAAGGAAAACCTCGCTGCGAGAAGTGAGGCAATCGTAAAAGCCCACCACAGGCCAATCAGCGGAGTTTTCGAAGGATAATGTTCGAGCGTGAAGGCGTGTTGTTTTAGGAAGCCATACGAGAAGCCAAGATCCGTGCTCTGTCTCCAAAGTTCTTTAACGAGGTCATAGGCGTAATGGCTTTGCCTAAAAAGTCCAAGATCATCTTGGATCGGGTCAGTACAGGGAGCGGTAGCGACCTGGTCAAAACGTAGGAGTCAAGAACCATTAGGAATATCGCATGCTGATCACTGACCAGGTCGCTACCGCTCCCTGTACTGACCCGATCCAAGTGCGATTTCTACTTTTGAGGCAAGCCAGGCGTAATAGAGATTGAGGATGAGCACTAAGAACAAGAGGACGCTCCAGCGTGAGGAGTAACGACCTCTGCGAATACCAAGCGCCTGCAGGTTTTCGGTCCGCCTGAAGCGGACCGACCTGTGCTACGAACACAAGCCGGTCCTAGACCCTCAACCTTCTCATGAAAGGATGAAGATCATGTCTAATCATAGCAGTGCAAGACCTCACACAATCAACTCAACCAATAACCAGACCATCAGCGAAGAGCTTAAACAGCGCGCTCGGTCTGTCATAAACGACAAATCAGTCGATTCAGAGACGCGGGCCATTATTCGGTACGGGCTGGAAATTAACGATCCGTCACTGGCTGAGCTGGTGCGCCGCGTCGATGACCTGAACATCCCGCCAGCCAGAGAAAAGATTGAAGCCCTGGCTGAGATAATCTGCAGTGGTCGTAATGAGGCTCCAGCCGCTCTCCTCGTCCTGATGGAGACACTGGAAAACGCTTCAGACCCGCAAACACTTGCGCATGCCGTAAAGCACTTCGCCTTCACCCGCTGCGGTGAATTGAATCTTTACGGCATGGTTGAATCACAGATTGCATTGTTTGAACGCAAGCTCTTACAAACCGATTCGCTTGTATCTTGATTCGGTTTTCGGCGGCGATGGCCGGAATCCCACCACCGGCTGTCGAGATTCGGCAAATCCGATCTAGTTGCTCCCCAATTCAATCCATGATCGGTTGAATTCAATTTTGAATCGGGCGATTACACGATCGTTCCGAGCTGATTCAATATTGAATTCGCCAATTACATGATGCTTCCGAGTCGATTCAAGATTGAAACTCGCCGGAATTGCTTGCTATTCGCACGGTTCAAGACGCTTCGATGCAGATTCAATGTGCAATATAGGTTCATTTGAAATCTTTCCTCCTTGAACGGAAAGGTTTGAGAAACGTCCACGCGAATCTTAACCAGACTTCGTCGGATGCGCCCGGTGAGCGATAACTATAGGGTGGCCCTCCGTGGCCGCCCGTGCTGAAATTACATGATCGTCTGTTATTATCAAGACTGATTTCCATTGACCACCATGATCCGGCTCCTGATAACTGTTTGCATCCTGCTTTCAGCTTGTGCGTTGTCGAATGCTCAAAAAACAGACGAAGATCCGCTCAGACGCGTAATCAAAGAGTTAGAGGCAGGCCGGACAGAACAGGCAATCGCAGCCCTCGACGAAGTGATCAAGCAAAATCCCAACAACCCTGACGCCTACTATTTTCGCGCCACTTTGAAGATGCAGGCGGATCCCGCCCAGGCGTTAACTGATTACGACAAAGTCATCGAGTTAAAGCCCGATTCGGGGCCGGCATACAACCAGCGCGCCTTCCTGCGGATGGTCAACAACGATACAGCCGGTGCCTTGAAAGATCTCGACGCAGCCATTGCTCATAATTTCAAAGACGATTCGGTCTATTACCTGCGCGGCCAATTACGTTGGCAAATGGGTGAACTAAAGCCCGCGCTTTCAGATCTGGATGAAGCGATTAAGCTTAATCCCGGCAATCCGCGTGTATATTCAAGTCGTGGTGAATTGTTATTAGCTTTACAAGAAGTTGACCGAAGCTTAGCCGATTTCAATTACTTGATTAAGTGGTACGAAACTGATCCTTCGGCTCGGCCGGCTCCGAAACCCAAACGAGAATCGAAGTCAAAACTCGGCCCAACGCCCACAAATGATTCCAAATCTTTTGTAGTGGAGATGGTCCAGGAAACAATCAATGCGGCGCCGGGAGCGAAAGAGATGGCACCGACGATCGCAAACGCCTACGTCAATCGCGGTTTGATCCTGACCAATCGAGAGAATCACGTTGCCGCTCTGTCTGATTTCGACAAGGCGATCCGTATCGATCCCACCAACATGTTGGCTTTATACCACCGCGCCAATGAGTATGAATACAAAGGCGATCTCCCCACGGCACTCGCTGATATAGATAAGGCGATTCAGATCGACTCGAAAAACGACAACTTACTGGTTGAACGCGGAGTCATCCTTTTGCTAATGGGCAGAGATAAAGATGCGCAAGCTGATTTCGATCGATTGCTGCAAGCGGACCGTGAGCTTTGGCAAAAGCGAATTGATGAGAGAATCGCAGCCGTGAGGAAACTGCTTCCGATCAAATAATTTCATTCCTTCCCGCCTGAACTAATTTACTCATTTCGTAACGCTGTTGAAGGACTGACCTTTGTCGCACGCCACGCAGGTATGTAACACGCCACGAGTGCGACTGCGAAAACAAGTAACGCAACCAGAACAAACGTGAATGGATCATTAACGCTGAGGCCGAAAACTGAACTACCGATCCAGCGTGTTAATGCGAAAGATCCGATTAGCCCGAGTATTAGGCCGAGCAAAACGTTCCGCATTCCCTGTACGATGACCATCTTCAGGATGTCAGTCACGCCGGCGCCCAAAGCAATCCTGACACCAATCTCACGTCTGCGTTGTCTGACCCAGTACGCTACTACTCCATAGATTCCGACTGCCACAAGCAGCAAAGCCACGACACTGAAGATACTCGACAGCGAGGCTTGCAGACGCTGTTGAGCAGTGGCGCCGGCGATGAACTCATCCATCGTCCGAACGTTATAGACCGGCTGCTCCGCGTCGATCTCGCGTACCTGATTGCGGAGCACTGTTGTAAAGTTCTCAGGTGGACCTACGGTGCGCACCGCCACCACCGGTCCCGGCATAGCGATGTAGCCGTACGGAAAATAAAAGGCCGGCAGCTTCTCTTCCTTGCGATCGAGCGTCCGCACATCGCCGACGATCGCCACCACGGTAGCGACTGGATTGTTTGTTCCCGGACGAAAACGTTTGCCAATTGGATCTTCATTGGGCCAGAAGCGGCGCGCGAAACTTTCGCTGACGATTAGCTCAAACGGTCTGTCATCGCGAAACTGCTCAGTGAATTCCTGGCCTCGCAACACTGGAATACCCATCGCGCGGAAGTAGTGCGGAGTTACAGCATGCGCATCGGCAGAAAGTCGAGTGTTGTCTACCTCAGCGCCCTCAATTGTGATCTCCATCGACCAGTTACCGCCGGAGCCTGGAATCCGTTCCGCTGCCGCCGCGTCTATAACACCGGGAACATTGCGCAATCGCTCCAGTAGTTGGTCAAAGAAATTTACGCGTTGCGCACGATCACCGTACTTTGTTCCCGGAAGATTGACCTGCATCGTAATCACGTTCTCCGGTGCAAAGCCCATGGGCAATGCTTGCAGGCGCAGCAGGCTGCGCACAAGCAATCCCGCTCCGACGAGCAGCACCGCAGCCATGACTACCTCCGCCACAACCAACGAGCCGCGCAGGCGGTGAGTTAGCTTGCTGCCCCCGATTCGCGCACTCATTTTTAGTTTGTCGGTGAGATCGAGGTGCGAAGCCCACCACGCCGGCACCAGTCCGAAAATTGTTCCGATGATTACCGTAACGAGCAGAGTGAAACCAAGCACCGAAAGATCGATGCGAGTCTCACTCAAGCGCGCGATGTTTTGCGCGTTCACTGATGCGATCAGTTTCGTTCCGAGGAATGTCAGCAGCAAGCCAAACAGTCCACCCAAACTGGCGAGTAACAGACTCTCGATCAGCAGTTGTTTGATTAAACGCGCGGGACGTGCGCCTACCGCGGCGCGAACTGCTATTTCCTGTTGGCGCGTTGTAGATCGTGCCAGCAGCAGGTTAGCTACATTTGCACACGCAACTAGCAGAAGTAACTCGACCGCTACAAACAGCAGCCACATAGACCGCCGAACTTCTTCTGGCACGATCCAGTCATAGAACGTGCGCAGACGAACACCCCAGCCTGTATTCGAATTCGGATAATGCTCTTGCAGCCGTTGGGCGAGGATGCTCAGTTCCGACTTTGCCTGATCGAGTGTGATACCGGGTTTTAGCCGTCCGAATACCGCGAGATTGCGATTGCTGCGGTCAGTGCGCCATGGCTCCTTAACCGGATCCACAACGAATGGAACCCAGAGTTCTTTAGTTGCAGGAAATCGAAATCCGGGAGGCATGACCCCAACGACTATATAACTCTCGCCGTTGAGTTGAATCGTTTTATTGATCAGCGAGGGATCGCTGCCAAACTGGCGCTGCCACAGAGCATGACTCAGTAGTACGACACGATTGGCCCCGGCGATTTCTTCTTCGGGAAGAAAGCTCCGTCCGAGCGCTGGCGCCACTCCGAGGGTCTGGACCAAATTGGCTGTGATCTTTGCGGCCGCGACTCTCTGTGGCTCACCACTGCCTGTAAGGTTGAAAGTCACATTCTCCGAAGCGGCCAACTGCTCAAAGACAGATTGCTCCTTCTGCCAATCCTGAAAATTCGGAACCGAAACTGCGACCTCAGTCAGGCTACTACCAGGATTAGTCTCCCAAAGTCGAACGAGGCGATCAGATTCGCGATACGGGAGTGGCTCAAGCAACACTGCATTAATGACACTGAAAATCGTGGCATTTGCTCCGATGCCAAGTCCGAGGGTAATCATCACCGTCAACGCAAACCCCGGATACTTCCGCAGCATTCGCATGCCGTATCGCAAGTCATGCCAGAGAGCCTCGAACATCTGCATTTGCGTTCCTCCTAAAGAGGGTGTGTGGGGACCGTGCCGATTGAACCATAGACGCTTTTTTTAGTAAAAGTATTCTGCTCGCATAACAAACCTCGCGTCATATTGGTAACCCATCAGTCGTTATTCAACCGTCTGGATTTGCCCGATGTCCTCTATTTTCAAAAACGCCGCGGAGCGATCGCGTCGCGGCGTTTTTCCTTTAAGCCCAGTTCTGGTCCGCTGGAAGATTGATGAGGATTTGATCGTCGAAGACCATCAGCGAATGCGCCGGTTGATCCGCCCTGTTGTCGGAGAGCTGGCCCAGGCTGTTGCCGAATGCGCGGACTGCGCGGAGGCGGTCGCCGCGTATGCAGCGCAACAGTTCAACAGTGCCGACTGGGTGCTAATGGATCTGGAGATGCCGGGCATTGATGGACTGGAAGCGACGCGGCGCCTCCGCGCAGCGTTTCCTGACGCGACGATCATCGTCGTAACGCAGTACGGCGATGAGCATCTGCGCGCCGCCGCGAGCGACGCCGGAGCGTGCGGCTATATTTTGAAAGAGAACTTGCTGGAGTTACGACAACTGATTCCGACTTAAGAGCTGGCGGTTGAGGATGGTGGATTGCGCCAGCGCACGACTGGCACACCGGCGTCGAACTCGTAGAAGCGAAGATCGTCGGAGGTCATCATCTTTGTCAACATGATGATCTGGCCGGTGTGCATTGAGAAGTGTTCCGTAACGTGGAAGATGGCTTCGAGGATGTCGACGTCGTTGCCCTGGATTTTGCGATATTCGAGCAGTGTTGAGGGATCGACGGACTGGAGTGTCGCCCCGACGTCAGAGAGGGTTGAGCGGAGTAGTGTCACGAGCTCGTCGCGCGGGATTACGTCGCGCTGTTCAAATTCAGAATCGCGATTGCGTGCGTCAGGGGCCGAGCCGATGCCACAGACGATCCACTGTCGTGCGTTGCCACAGAGGTGCAGGATGAGGTTGCCGATGCTGTTTGATTCCTCATTGGCACGCCACCAGATCTGTTCGTCACTCAGTTTTTCGAGACAGCGCTCGATCTTGGGGAGATAGTCACCCAGCAGATACCCTGAAGCGCGGTTGAGAAAAGCGTGTGCGATGGCGTGTTCGTCTGTGTTAGGCATCTTCGTCTGTCGATTCTTGTCGTCGCTTGTGTTTGGCTTTGCGACGCGCTGGTCGCGCTACCTCATCCGGTTTGGCGTGCGACATCGGATGACCGGGAGGCGCACCGGGCTTGCGGATGCTGTCGAATAAAGGACGCGCCTGCTGACGTTTTCCTTTTCGTGGAGAACTCCTTCTAGCCATAACTCAGCCTCCACTCAATTGTTTGGATCACTCGGGATTCTAGAATAGATCTGAACGAACCACCAACAAAAGAAACCGGCGCGAGATGGCTGGTGCCGTCTCGCGCCGTGGTTTCCTTCCGGCGTTCAGTTGAAATTGTTTAGGCTTCGCTGCCCCGCGGCGTCTTGGAAAGCATTCTCAACGCATTTGTCGTCTCAGTGCGGCGTTTTTGCTGGAACTCGGTGACCCAGTTGGTCACTGTCTCAACCATGTCGCGCGCCGTTTCACGTGCGGAAGCTGCTTTTACCTTAACGATCGGGCGGGGTTTCTCGCCCTTCTTGATTACCTTAATTGTTTTCTTCTCAGACATTGCTTTATTCGAGTTCGTTGAATCTGTAAATGTATCCAACGAAATTCTCGCCACACAGTTCCCAAAAGTTAGTAAATCTAGAACGTCGGACTGCGATCACGCTTGCAAAGAAGAGGCCACATCCGATAACGCGCACGCCGCGAGAAAAAAGGGCCACTTCCAAAGAAAAATTTTTTTCAATGACGTATTCGGGGTAGCGTCGCTCGCAAACCGTACACAGAAAAACAGGACTACCCAGACAGATGCTCCGATTTTGGTACGAGTTGAGCGTTTTTCTGCTCCATGTCCAGCGCCCAAATCTTTTTGTGAGCTTGATAAACCATCAGGACAAGCCCGATTGCTCCGCCGATGTTCACGTATTTCAACCCATTGATCATCTGACGTGTGCCATATTTCATCAGTAGGGCATTTATGATGATCAGTGCAAGGCGAAACTCCGTCGGGCCGAACTTCAGATAACTGATCTTGAAACGCTCGGTTGTGGAAAACGCCAGAAACGTGCTGACCTCATAGCCGGAACAGATCGCCAGCAGGATCAGCACCTGCAAGCGTGATCGTTCAGGCAGAATGAACGCATAACCTATAATGACCGAACAGAGGAAGAAGTAATCGAGCAGGTGATCCATGTAATAGCCCCACCTGACCAGACCTGTACCGCGATACTTTCCGACTTTCCCGTCGTAGTGATCCGTCACGTACTGCATGGCAATCATCGCCGACACTCCCCAGAGCCAGCGCAGGTCGCGCGCTGCCCAGTATGAAAAAAGCAGGATCAGCGACGACCAAACGAGCGTCAGCATGGTCAGGTGGTACGTCTCCAACCAGGAAGGAATGCACGGGAGAACTCGCGGTGCGAGTCGACGTTCAAAAGGGGTCAGAAACGAGGTGTTAGTTTTTCGCGCGCCGGCGAATTCCTGAGTGTCAATCATGCGCTATGCATTACTGCAACGCACACGCCACCATTTTTCTAAGATTTCTTAAGTGAAACTTAGTTTATCAGGAATCTGAATCCGACGACTGTCAGCTTTTTACTTGATCCCTTAAATAAAAACTACTGACTGTGAGCTCGGGATCTCAAAACGTCGCCGGCATCGCGCATTCCTGCACGCCAGCATATCGTCAATACGCACAAGGTAGTCGCGCGACTTCTGAAAGCGCGCCCGATCCTGCTCATTCGCCCCGCGCGGCGGTTGTGGCTTCTTCGTACGCTTCAACCAGCGGACATCGTATTCAGATCGCTCGCGGCAGTGAGGACAGCTATACGTCGCCTTTTTTACTTCTTCTTTCTCGTTAAAGAAATCGCGTTCGTTCATGATTCCGCACCCCAGCTCTCACAGAGTTCACGCAGGTATCGAAAACTGTAAATCCCCGTTTCGTGACCGTCGCTCCAGCGAAAGTTGAGCGCATAACGCCCGACGATGCTGATGTCGCGGATTTCAATACTCTCAGAAATACTGTCAGGCTTCAACACTCTTTCACCTGTCCATTCATTGACGCATTGCGCGCACGGACAAGAGCGCCTCAACTCGGCGGCCGGGTACGTGCAGCGATGATCGTCACCCCAGACGATGCTGACGGTGAAATCGTCGACTTGCTTGATTTCTTTCGGCTCGATCGCCGGACCGCGTCGCTCCATCTTAGCTGTTTGATTCAACTGCTTTCTTAACGTCGACCGCAGTCACGTCGAAATGCGATGCATTCCAGACTGCTTTGCCATCACGCAGGATGATGACCTGCGGCGTTTCGTGACGAACGCCGGTCCGGTTCGCCAGCTCGCGCGAAACATCACGCGCCGACTGCACCTCGACGATATTGACGCCGTCGACCTTCTCCATCTCGCGGTACGCGCGCGCGCTGATCGAACACGCGTTGCTGTGTTTGAAGACGATGACGGGTTTCGTCGTCGAGTCTGTCAAAAGATTTTCGAGTGTGTTGTGGTCGTCGATTCTAAAAAAGCTGTTTCCCATAGTTCGGCATTCCTCTGTGATCTTCGTGCTCCGTTATAAGAATGGCAGAATTCCCTATTGACGAGCAAACAGAATCGGCTTATTGTGCGTGACGCTAACGAGAAAGCTTTGGCTGTCCTCAAAGCCTGGCCTAACTTACCGACGAGCCTCACGAGTCTCTGACAACAGATTCTCCTGCTTTCTCCGGAAGGACCAACGTGTGTCCAAAACCTCATTAAAGGAGAACGTGTATGTTTATTACGCCGGATTTTCGTCGTGCGCGACGGATTCCTTTCAACCTCATCTGCGCAGTCTTGATCTGCGTTGCCGCGTCTCAGGCGGCGACGGCTGACGAGCTCGCAGTCTGGAATTTCAATGATTCAAATCTGAATGTGGACCATGGTAGTGGGACACTCACGACCACTATCAACGCTGCGAACGTCTCGTTTGCCGCTGGAACAACCAACAACGCACGACAGGGAGACATAGCCGGGCAGGCGCTTTCGTTACAAGGTGGAACCGGAACCGCGAATAACGGGCGGAATATCACTTTCAATGTCAGTACGCTCGGGTTTTCGAATATCGTCGTGAGTTTTGCGACGCAAGGGACCAGCACCGGGTTCAATAGTAATCAGTTCCAGTACAGTCTCGATGGGGTTTCGTTTATCGACTTCGGATCGCCGTACGTGCCTGCGACAGCGTTTGGCGCTGTGCCACTCGTGTTCAGTCTCGCGGCTATTGTGGGATTGAACGACAACCCGAACGCCGCGTTTCGGATCGTGGTCAATGGTGCAACCTCGTCGACGGGCAACAATCGCATCGACAACATAGTCGTGGAGGGAACGGGTATCGAGAGCGAAACGATTCCGGAGCCGACGAGTGTGTTGCTGTTGTTGAGTGGATTGGGTGGTCTTTACAAAATCAGACGAAGGAAGGTGGCAAACGAACGGGCGGCCACGGAGGGCCGCCCCTACAGTTGTGGGTCATCTGGCGCCTCCAATGATGGGCCGTGATTAACAACAACTGTAGGGGTGGCCCTCCGTGGCCACCCGTCGCAAATTAATTCCAATCGCCGACGAGCACGAACGGCGCCCAATAGAACGGTGCGCTGTATCGTTTGCCGGAGATCATCGCTAACTGCGCGCCACGGAGCGCGCTAGAGGAGGTGGTGCCTTCGCCTGTGCTTAAAAGCCGTTTGTAGAAGTCTGTCATCAAATCGGCCGTAGACTTGTCTGCAACCGACCAGAGACTGACGCCGACAGTCGGCGCACCGGCATACATAAAAGCGCGCGTGAGTCCCATCACACCTTCGCCACGCTTCTCTCGCCCGAGGCCTGTCTCGCAGGCTGAAAGCATCACGAGAGGCGAGCCGAGGTGTAGATTGAAGACTTCATCCGTGCGCACAAAACCATCGTTTGTCTTGTTGCCGACAAGCGACAGGACAACGCCAGTGAACTGCGGACGCTCGGCATTCAACAGACCGTGCGTGGCGACGTGAATCACTCGGTACTTCGTGACATCACGCGTGTCGAGGTTGTCTTCGTTTGCGTCCAGATCGAGCCAAACGTCTGCCTGGCCTCCTGAGGCTTTGGCGAGTTTGGAGATCTGGTCGGCCTCAGTGCGCGTTCCGTTGAGTCGTGCAAGCGGCAATCCTTCCATCGGCCCGCTTGGTGCCGGTGGAGCGGATCCGCTGACGTCCGTGAGCGCGCTCTGTATTCCGAGACCTCGGACTTCAGCGTCGCCCGCGGGCGCTGCGGTCCTCTTCTGCGCGCGTGTGTCGTTCGAGTTGAACACAGGGTCAGCGATGATCAGCATCGCCTTGCTCGCGTTCTTCGTACGCTGTTGCTTAATCGCACCGACGACCGAAGCCGAGGGCGCGTAAATGACCTCGTTTGTCTTGACGAGATAACCGAGCGACGAGAAGTCGCCGCCTTCAGTGGTTTTGAGCAAAACCTCGAATGGAATGTAGTTGAGTGCGCCGTCCGCGACGATCATCACGCGCTTCTCGCCAATCATTCCGGCGGCGGGCTCAAGCACGACTTTGTAGAGCGCGTTTGCGGCAGCGATGAAGGGCGCGACATCTTCGGGCGCTGTGGTCGCGATACCGAGACCGCGGTTCGCTTCGGCCACATCGATGCCGACGATCCGGCGTTGCAGCTTCGACGGGATCAACTGCGCGCGCAGATCCATCGCCAGCTTTTCAATGTTGGCGCGTGGCGGCAGCTTGACGAGACTCACAGTGGATTTGCTGACGGCAAAGAGATACGAGTCGTCAGCTTGTAAAGCGTACTCAACGAGCACCGTTTGATCGTCGAGCACGCTTTGCTGAACCTCCGCGAGGGTCAACGGTTTGTTGGCCGTCAACGTCGCATAACGTGGACTCGCGGTGCGGATCTGATTCTCGATCTCTTCAAACTCGGCTTGCAGCTTTTCGAGATCGGCATCAAGCTCGGATGGTTTCTTTTTGATCTCTTCCGAAGAGATGTTGACTCCGGTGAGAATGTCGGCGATGTCCTGCTGGCGATCGAGGTTTTCCTGCTTCCGTTTCAGCAAGTCCGCAGGGACGCCTTCGGTTATCGCAGCGTCAGTCTCGTTAAGCATGTCGAGCAGCGACCGAGCGCGCGATTGTTCGTTGATGCGAAACGCTTCGCTCGCATATTCGAGGGCTTTGCCGCTCAGTGGATCCGTGGCTGACGTTGATGTCGCGAGCGCGAGGGCGGCATTCGCTGCTGCGGCTTCGTCGAACACGTCTTTGATCGACGCCAGAAACGTCGTGCGCGACTCATCAGCACGCAAGCTGCCCTGTCGCAACGTCTCGATCGTGCCGAGTGATTCGCGGTAGTTCGCAACCGCCTGCTCGCGTAACGCCAGCGATTTCTTCGGATCTTTTTCCTGTAACGCCTGAAGCCACAGACTCCTTCCGAGGCCGCGTTGCGCGGGCCACATCAGATCGAGACGCTTATCTTCCTGCGCGCCCTTCTTGGCGTCGTTGTAAAACTTGGTGGCGTCTTTGAACTTACCTTGCCGTAGCGAGACGTCGCCGAGACTCGTTCGTGCAGCGGCGCGAAAGCGTCGCACCTGTCCGAGCTTCGCAATACCCGCCAGCGAACTGCCTGACGCTTCAAGCGCATTAGTGAAGTGCTTTCTCGCTTCTTCTACATCGTTGTCGGCATAAGCGAGACGGCCCAGTCCCAGTTCGTAACTCGAATAAACGATCGCTACGCGATACTCCTCGAGTTCTTTCTTCGCTTCGAGCGCAACCGTCAGCGCGCTTGTTGGTGCGCCCACATCAACTCTTCCAGTCGAGATCGCACCCGTGATCGCGCTCAACCCGCCAAATCTTCTGCCCGCCTTCGACGCCGCGCCTTCAGGCTTTCTGACAGCCATGCGGCTATACGCCGTGCGTGCGTCCGCTGTCTTTCCGAGCCGGAAATTCACGTCACCGATTTTTGCGAGCATGAGGTTGGCGTTGTACTTATCGTCGGCAATGCTGGCAGCCGCTGACGCCGCAGTCGTTACAGCCGCCGGCGCCGCAGCCGACGCAACACCGGAAGTCACCGCATCCTGTTTTGGATCGCCGGCGAAAAACCCATCGAAAGCTTTTTGATAATGGTCGAGCGCGATCTGATACTGCCCTTGTCGCATGTAGAGATCGCCGAGCTCATTATGCGCCGCAGCCATGCCGCTGTTGTTCTTGGCAGCAGTGTACAGGTTGAGCGCGTTCCGCAATTGAATGAGTGCTTTATCCGCCTGCCCGCGTTTCAACAATCGCCGCCCTTCGTGCAGAGCAGTGCTTGCCTGGTCGGCCTGCTGCGCGAACGCTGTAATTGGCGTAACCAATAGCACGGCAGCTAACGAGACAGTAGCTAACTTCTTTACGAAATTCATTTCACTTCCTTTTTGTGCTTTTTGTGCCTTTTGTGGCCAATTTATTTATGAATGAGATCGAGAGTCGCGACGAGCGTCGAGCGCTGTGATGAAGCCATCATCACCAGCGACGGTGGCGGATCTTCTTTCGATAATCCCAAACCACGCGCGGTCGCCTGCTGTTCAGTGGACGTTTGTGCACCGCCGAATTGTTTCTCTTTGTCAGTCTTGAGCGGCTCCTGCATCTGCTTTTTGACTGCAGCCCACACTTCATCGCTCGGGCGCATACAACGCTCCTTCGAATCTTTGCATGAAGCAATCAAGTCGTCGTCGATAGGAATACCACTCAATGGTTCACGCGTAAAAACGAAGAACAAGCGTTCAGTGCCGGCGACCTGGTCAAAAGCAAACCAGCGCAACCGCTCATCGGCCGACGCGGTTGAAGGGATTTCGAACGGAACGTGCGCCTGGAGGTAGTTACCGGCTTCATCGAGCTCGGCGTCGGGATAAATCATCGTCGCCGGGCCGTCATCGGTCGTGTTGAAGATGTAAAGATATCCGTCAGTGTTGGTTTCCAGCAGCACGCGCACGCGATCGCCCTTGCGAAACTCGTGCTCGGGATCGACACGCACGGCCAAACCGTTCGAGTCGCGCATAAACAAGGTCACGCCGAGACCCAGGCGACGGGCGTTGACGGGCGTTGGTGTTGACGAAGAAGGCGTAGGACTTGGCTTGGGCTTGGGAGTTTTGTCAATTTTCTTGGGATTGCTTGAACCACCGCCGAGGTTGGTTGAGCCACCACCGGCAGGCGGTGTCGTCTTTCTCCTACTGCTCGGCCTTGGAGTATTGCTCGAACTCGCCGGCTTATCCTTCGGCCGCGAGGTCATAAACGCCCCGCGAACATCGTCATCGTCCTGGACGACCGGCGCGGCAGTTCCAATCACGAGCGCGCAAACACAAACGAGTCCGAATACCATCACACTCAATCGCATTACCGAATCTCCTTATCGTTGCCTGGAACCAAAAAGGCTAATTGTGCTGAATACGGATGTCGAAAACAATAGGATTGCTGGTCTGGTCAGACATGGCTTTCACCCTGACGAAGGGCGCACTGGCGTTTGATTCATCAAGTTCGGTAGTAGGTGCCTTTGATTGATACCCGGAAACGAAATCTTTCAACTCCGCCTGCTGCGCAGCAGTCAAAGGATCACCGGTCACAGGCTCGCCAAAAAACGCCGGCGACGACAGCGGCGTCTTCGAAAAAATGACCGTGAAGTGGTCTGTGCCGGGGTTCTTGTCGAGCGTCAGGGTGTGCACGTTTTCCTCATCGTCTTTTGGAAAACCGAAGTCGACGCCCTTGCTGACCTTGTTGCTGGTAACACCAGTTCGCGGCGACGGCTTTGTGGTCAGAAAAGCCGTCGGCTGATTGTTGTCACCCGGTCCAACGATATAAAGATAACCATCTTCGGCGAATTTGAAATAAAACCTGAATTCCTGCCCAGAAGCGATCGGCACCAGGGCCGCGACTCGCGTTTTTGCTTTACCTGTCGGCTCGAGCGAGAGCCAGTATCGACTAACCTCAACCGGAGCAGCCGCCACACCGGTCGTGTTGGCGTTTGTAGAAGTCGTCGACGTACTGTTGGACTTCAGCTTCTGCCAAACGAGAAAACCTCCGACACCGGCGACCAGCAGGATCACAAACACAACACCGACGCCGATCAATAGTCCGACCTTACTTTTCGAAGCTGCCGGCGGTGCGACGGCGACTGGCGGCGGTGGCGTGGGCTTCGGTACATGCGGCACCGTCACCGTTTCGGCGTGTTTTCCTGATTCAACGACTGTGGCAGCAACCGCAGGCTGCGGTTTTGCCGGTTCGTAAACTGTCGCATCATGCGTACTCGCCGCTCGTCCGGATGCCGGTGAAGTCGAAGTTGCGTCGACGGTAAGAATTGTCGGAGCGTTAACGTCAGCGTTTGTTTCGCGCGAGTCTCCGATAACGGTTTCTGTGAGCGCAGGCGATGGCGCACCCACGACCTGTCCACTCGGCGTCGAAAGACCTGCACGAAGCTCGCTGGCGAGCGTGCCCGCTGTCGGCGGTCGATCAGCGCGATCCTTCGCAGTCGCACGCTCGATCACATCGCTGAAACCGCGTGGAACATCAGGCACGACTTCGACGAGCGGTCGCGGCCTCGTCTGCACATGCTCGCGTCGCAACTCGTGCAACGTGTTACCGGCAAAGCAACGCCGGCCCGCGATCATCTCGTAGAACACGAGACCAAGACTGTAAATATCAGCCCGACCATCAATCTCGCTGCTCTGGTCGCGCGGAATCTCACCCCACTGCTCGGGCGACATGTAATAAGGAGTGCCGAGCACCTGACCCGCCATCGTGAGCGCTGTGTTTCCGCCGTTATCACCGCCCGCAATCTCGCGCATCTTCGCGATGCCGAGATCGAGCAGCTTCACGACCGGCTGCCCGGTTTCGTCAGGCTTCCCGATCATGATGTTCTCGGGTTTGAGATCGCGATGCACGACGCCCATCGAGTGCGCTGTGTCGAGCACACTCATGATCGGCGTAAGGATGTCGAGCGATTCAGCTGCAGAAAATCGACCGCGAGTCTTGATGGCGAGGTCGAGAGTGTGTCCCTCGACGTACTCCATCACCATGTAGATCGTGCCGTCAGTAGCAGTGCGAAGGTCGTAGACGGTGACTGAGTTTGGATGACGAAAACGCCGCGCTGCCTGGCCTTCGCGTCGAAATCGTCGCAGCCACTCAGCATTCGTTCTGACTTCTGGAGGAAGGACTTTGATCGCAACGCGATCGCCGAGCAGGATGTGGCGGGCGCGATAGACTGCTCCCATCCCGCCTTTGCCGAGCAGCGCTTCCATCTGGTACTGGCCGTCCAGCACGGTATCGACGATGGCAGCCGGATCGGCCTCGAGAACCTCGCCGTCAATCGAGCAGAAGGTTACGCTGTCCTCGTATTTCGCTTTGCAGAGAGTGCAGTATTTCATTCAACCACAGATCCGCAGACCACGCAGAGTTTACCTAATCTGTGTAATCTGTGGATAGATCTTGCGCGCGTACTCCTCAACCATCCGGTCGCTGTTGTACTGCGGCGCGAGCGTCTGAATTGCGCGCTTCATCATCGCGATCCAGTGGCGAGGAATTCCATCGTCATCATGGTTATAAAACAGCGGCACGACTTCCGACTCCAGCGTCTTGTAAAGCGACTCCGCATCGAGCGCATCGATCTTCGCGACGTCAGCGCCATCGTTGCCGTTTCCGATCGCAAATCCATTCGTCCCGTCATACCCTTCGAGCCACCAGCCGTCGAGTATCGAGAGATTCAGCCCACCATTGATCGCGACTTTCTCACCACTCGTCCCCGAAGCTTCCTGCGGGCGCCGCGGCACATTTAGCCAAACGTCAACCGATTGGACCAACTGTCGCGCAATCTCCTGATCGTAGTCTTCAATAAACACAACGCGTTGTCTCACAGCCGGATCGTATTTCCATTGCGCAAGCTGCTGCAGCACCAACTTCGATCCCTCATCCTGCGGGTGCGCTTTCCCCGCGAAGACAAACTGCACCGGACGCTCTTCGTTGTTGATGAGTTGCAGCAGCCTCTGCTGATCTGTCAGCAACAAGTTCCAGCGTTTGTACCCGGCAACACGACGCGCGAAACCGATCGTCAACGCCGCTGGATCGAACATCGTACTCGCGGCTTCGATGTAATCCGCGCGCTCACCAGCGGCGATTCGCGTCTGCATTGAACGATGACGGATAAACGCGACGAGCCGTTCTTTCAATCGCACGTGAGCATTCCACAACTCTTCATCAGGAATGCTCGCGATCACTTCGGCCCAAACTTCACGATTTGTAATCTTCGCGTCCCAATCGTGCCCGACATGACTCTCGATCAGATAACGCAACGGCGGCGACATCCATGTCGGCGCATGAACGCCATTCGTGATGTACGTGATCGGAACTTCTTCGAGCTTCAAGCCCGTAAAGATCTTTTGCCAGAGCGCACGCGAAACTTCTCCGTGCTTGCGACTAACGCCGTTAGTCGAGCGACACATGCGAATCGCGAGCGGCGTCAATCCGTAACGCTCAGATTTATTCGCCGGCTCAACACGGCCGAGCGCAAGAAATTCATCCTCAGTCAGACCAAGCTCTTTGAAATAATCTGGTCCAAAAGCACGTGTAACAAGCGTGGCATCGAATTCATCATTGCCCGCCGCAACAGGCGTGTGCGTCGTGAAAACACACTGTTGCTTCACGCGTTCGATCGCAGCACTGAACGGTTGTTGTTCTGACTGCACGATCTCGCGTGCAAGCTCGAGCGTTAGAAAAGCCGAGTGACCTTCATTGAGATGAAACACGTGCGGCGACACGCCGAGCTTTCTCAACAACCGCACACCACCAATGCCGAGCAACATCTCCTGCACGATACGCGTTTCGCGATCGCCGCCGTAGAGATGTCCGGTGACCCAGCGATCGGTCTCGACGTTTTCAGGAATGTTCGTATCGAGCAGATAAAGCGCAACACGTCCAACATCTGCTCGCCACACCTGTGCCAACACGTTGCGCCCACGGATCAAAACTTCGATCCGGAGTGGTGTGCCATCGTCGTTCTTGATGAGATCTATCGGCAGATCGTTCGGGAATGTTTCGCGGTATTGCTCTTCCTGCCAACCGTCATTGCGCAGTCGCTGGCGAAAGTAACCGTAGCGATAAAGCAAACCGACAGCGACGAGCGGCAAACCAAGATCGCTCGCTGACTTCAGATGATCGCCCGCGAGAATGCCGAGCCCGCCTGAGTAAAGCGGCAGCGAAGTGTGAACGCCAAACTCCGCGCAGAAATAAGCAACGGGATGATCTTTCGTGATCGCGTCGAGTTGCAGGCGTGGCTGCGACTCTAGATACGATTGAAAACTCTCGTCGAGGTGGCGCACACGTTCCATGTAGATCGGATCCGTCGCCGCTTCGGCAAGTCGAAAGGAAGACGTCTTCGCGAGGAGTTGTCGCGGGTTGTGCTCACATTCTTCCCAGATTTCGGAGTCGAGATCGCGGAAGACGCTCTCGCCGTCGGCGGCCCAACTCCACCAGTAATTCCAGGCCAGGCGTTCGAGTGGGATTAGTGGCGCAGGCAGGCCATTTTTCCGCGCCACACGTTGTTCCGTTTCAGTGTTTTCAATGGTCATCATGTTCGGGCAGCAGCAAAGTGGGAGAGTCTACTAAAATTCGTGGTACTCGCGAAACACGCGCGCGTCCCGCTGCTGGAAGAAGACGAGACGGACCTGTTCGATGTGGCTGTCTGCGCCCAAAAAATCCCTAATCGCGGCGGAGGCGATTTTGGCAGACTCAGTCTTTGGATAACCGAAAGCGCCCGTGGAAATGGATGGAAATGCGATGGACGTCACGCCGTGCTGGCGCGCGAGTAGTAGTGAGTTTTGATAACAAGCGGCGAGGAGTTCGGCTTCGCGTTGCGGATCTCGACCATAAACCGGTCCAACGGTGTGAATCACATATTTCGCCGGCAGGTTTCCGCCGGTTGTGAGCACTGCCTGACCAGTCGGCAAGCCCTTTGGATAGACAGTCTTTCTAATCTGCTGACACTCTTTGAGGATTTCGGGACCGCCGGCGTCGTGAATGGCGCCATCCACGCCACCGCCACCCAGTAAAGTGGAGTTCGCAGCATTGACGATCGCGGTTACGTCCTGGCGAGTGATATCCCCAACCACTAGCAAAACACGTCCGCCAAGAAATTCTATCTGGTCAGTCACCGCGTGGCTCAGTTCTGATTTCGTCGAACATGTCCTGACGTCGCAATGCCTCGGCGACACCTTTGGCCTTGTGCTCGGTCAATGGGTGGTCAGGATCGGTGCTCGCAATTTCGAAAACGCGGTCGTCCACCATTACTACTCCCAGTGAGCCGAGTGTGACACCGGGACAGATGATGATCTCATCCATGTTGTGAATGCGAAAATGGCCAGTCTGTTCGACCCAATCTTCGATAAACGGATCGCGCAGAGCGTGTTCGGCTTCAGACTCGGAGAGATACGCGCCTTCGACGATGAGACAATATTCCGGCACTTCTTTGGACTTTGAGTAGGTCGTTTTATGGTCAGAACGCCGGCAGGTTACCACAAAAGGCACATAGCAGAACACAAAAAGCACAAGATGATTCTTGCTCTTGTGCTTTTTGTGTTCTGCTATGTGCCTTTTGTGGTCCAGTCTTACCGAACGCGGGCGTACTGTCGATTCAGCGTCTCGCGCAGACGCGAGAAGTAAGAATCAAAAGTCACAAAACCTGTCGTGCCTTGAAAGAACGCACGGCCACCAGTCTCATTGCTAACCCGGTTCAGGGAGCTCTGACCATAACTCGCCGCCAAACGACTGTGGCTTGTCAGACCCACTGACGGCGCATAGAAACTGAAAATCGAAACGTGACGTTTGTTAGCATCATTGATCGCGCGATCGATATCGATCGTGTGACCCGCGGCGGTCGAATCAAACCCACGCGACGTGTCCAATCCATCCGAAATCAATAACACTGCGTTCGCGTTGGTCCAACTACTGTCAAACTTCTTCAACGCTTCCAACACCTCGACATAAGGATTGAAAGCCGAGGTTCCGCGAGACGCTAACGGTATTCGCAACGACTTCGCAGCCTTATCGAGATCGGTTGTAAACGGCTGCCGCACTTGCAAGGTACCAGTCGTGATGTAACCAACCATCACGCGCGATCCCTCGGGTAGCGAGCGAATAAAATCCTTTGTTACACCAAGCTCGTTGCCTACCTGTGAAACGAGGTCATCCTGGATCAGGACTGCAAGATTCAAAGGCTGGATTTCCTGTAAACTTCTCTGCTCTTCTTCTTTACTCGCTTTGGCTGTTGCTACTCCGAACGATGAAACCGCGAGCAAAACGGCCACTGCCCAAGCGAGAAACTTCCGGTGATACATAACTTTCACTTTCTCCTATTCCAACGGGTTTCTGATGCAGTTACCGGACCAAACGATGGCTGAAGAGTCTTTATCCACAGATTACACAGACTCATTTATTAGATCTGTGTAATCTGTGGATAAACAACCGTGTTGGAGACTTGCCTCAACTTGCCTTTGACCTTCGCGGATGAGTATGCTTCTGCGCTAAATCCACATGCCTGAAAGGAATCAAACATATGAAAGTCTATCCGACCGAAGCGATCAGAAACCTCTCTGTCATTGGACATGGCGACGCAGGGAAGACGCAGCTCGTCAGCTCGCTTCTCTACGTCGCCGGAGCCACACCGCGCTGGGGAAAGGTAGATGAAGGGACAACCGTTACCGACTACGAAGACGATTCCATCGCCCGCAAAATTACATTAAATACCGCACTCGCACATCTCGAACATCGCGATACAAAACTTAATTTTATAGACACTCCGGGGTACGCAGCCTTCGTCTCACATGCCCGGCCGGCGCTCCGCGTCGCGGACTGCGCTGTGGTCGTTGTTGACGGTGTTAAGGGCGTTGAAGTGCAGACCGAAAAGACGTGGGCCTACGCCAATGAGTTCATGGTCCCGCGCGTGATGGTGATCACCAAACTCGACAAAGAACACGCCGACTTCGGCATGGCGCTCGAAAGCGCACAAAAGACATTCAGCAGGGCCATCATTCCTTTCACGTTGCCGATTGGAAAAGAGAAAGACTTTCGTGGTGTTGTGGACGTGGTCCATATGAAAGCTTACGAGCTTGGCGCCGACGGCCAGGCAAAAGAGATCGACATTCCAACCGAAGGCCGCGACATCGTCGATAAGACGCGCGAACGGTTGGTCGAGCTCGTTGCGGAGTCGAACGATCAGTTGATGGAGAAATATTTCGAACAGGGCACACTCGACGAAGCAGACATTCTGCCAAACATCAACAACGCGATCGCACAGAGCAAACTGTGTCCAGTGTTCGCCGTTTCGAGCATCACGCAGGTTGGTCTGCGTGCGTTGCTCAACGGCCTCGTCGACTACGCTCCGGATCCGGCGCATCATGAAGCTGAATGGGGCAAGCCGGTCGATGCAGGTCCGGACGCCGAGCGCATCGGTCGCAAATACAGCGATAGCGAACCATTCTCAGCTTACTGTTTCCGAACCGTTGCCGATCCATTTGCAGGTCGCATCAACATCTTCAAGATCATCAGCGGACATTTGGGGACAGACGCTAATGCGTTCAACTCGACGCGCGGAGTGAGCGAGCGTCTCGGCGCGCTGCACAGTTTGCAAGGCAAGCAACTCGAGAAAATTAACGAAGCGCACGCCGGCGACATCGTTGCGTGCGTTAAGTTGAAAGACACGCAAACGGGCGACACGCTTTGCGATAAAGCGGCCCCGATCGTTTACGACCCGGTCGAGTATCCCGAAGCTGCGATCGCGTTTGCGATCGAGCCGAAGTCGCGCCAGGACGAGGAGAAGATCAGCGTCGCGTTGCACAAGATTCTCGAAGAGGATCCGGCGCTACACTTTAGTCGCGACGCGCAGACGAAAGAGTTTCTGCTGTCTGGATCTGGACAGTTGCACGTCGAGACTGTGGTCGAGAAGTTGAAGAAGCGTTACAGCGTTGAAGTTACGCTGCATCCGCCGAAGGTTCCTTACAAAGAAACGATCACGCAACGCGCCGAAGTTCAGGGCCGGCACAAGAAGCAGACTGGTGGTCGCGGGCAGTTTGGCGATTGCAAGTGTGTGTTTGAGCCGATGCCGCGCGGTGGTGGTTTTATTTTCGAAGACAAGATCTTTGGGGGCTCGGTGCCGCAGCAGTTCCGCCCGGCGATCGAGAAAGGAATCATCGAGGCTGCGAAGTCTGGAGCGATTGCTGGTTATCCCCTCGTCGACTTCAAGGTGCAGTTGGTTGACGGCTCGTTCCATCCGGTCGATTCGGACGAGCACTCGTTCAGAGCTGCCGGACGCAAGGCGTTTCGTGCCGCGATGGAGAAAGTTAAGCCGTCATTGCTCGAGCCGGTGATGGACGTGGAGATCGCTGCGCCGCAGGAGTACGCCGGCGACATCATGGGCGACCTCAACTCACGAAGGGGACGCGTGCAGGGAATGGAGACGAGCGGCAAGCAACAGGTGATCAAAGCGCAAGTGCCGATGGCGGAAATGTTGAACTACCAATCGACATTGAATTCGATCACCGCAGCGCGCGGATCATTCCACATGCAGTTCTCTCACTACGATCCCGTCCCGGGCCAGCTCGCACAAAAGATCGTCGAGCAGTCACGCGCCGAGGGACGCATCAAGGGCGGCGAAGAAGAAGAGTAGCCACAAAAGGCGCACAATAGAAGACACAAAAAGCACAAAGTGATTATTGATTATGGGCCGCCCATTCAATAAAAACTTTGTGCTTTTTGTTCGTCAGTGCTTTTTGTGATCTTATTCCGGGTTAGCCAGTTTTTTGCGCAGCGGGGCGACCCTTGGCCCAATGCCTGGGCCTTCCTTAATGGTGTAGTCAGTTGGCACTTCGAACAGCGATTTCGCCGGTTCGGTACGGTTGATGTTCGTCAACTTATATGTCGTCTCGCCTGTGCGTGGATCGCTGTGACGAGTCATCACCACCAGTTGCAATTCAGGTGAATACCAGCGCTCGCTAACGATCTCAATCGGACGCTCATTGCCAATCTCACCCGCTGCGATCGTCACCTTCGTGCGCGTGCCTTCGGCCTCGACGCCTTCAATGTTCTGTTTGCCCAATTGCTCCCTCACTTCATTGGCATTGTTGGGCTTGGACCGGAAAATAAAAGTCTCACCAACACCAGCCTCTGTCCTCAGTGTGAAGTGATCGGGAGGGTCCAGATCCACAGGTGTTCCCCCCATCCCGCCGGGTCGCGTATTCATGATCACACTTCCATTCGCGGCGGTCCCCGGCGCGACTTTGAACTCGAACTGCTGACCTTCACCCTTCTTCGTGTTGAACTCAAACGTGAACGGCACACTCTTGTGCGCTGTGTGTGAACGAGAATCGAGCGCGAAGGTCACACCCGCAACAGGGTCGTTGATGAAGATGGTCTTGAACGGCTCTTCACCGGCGCCCAACATGCCGAGACCCTTGAGGCTCTGCTCGCGGCGCGTGCGACCCTCGCTGTCACGATAGACCATGCTTGACATCCGATTCACGATGCGATTGCCGTCGCCGAGTGTCTGAATAGTTTCAGTGACTGCCTCGGCCGAGTAAGGAGCTCCCTTTACGACCTTACCACCAAAACTCTCTGTGGCAAAAAATACGACGTTCGCATCAGGCGGAGGCGGAGGACCACCTTCCGGTCCCTGAACGATTCGCTCTTGCCTGACAACAATGCCGCCCGCCGGTTGTTGCGCAAACGCGATGGTTGCAAACGCGAGCAACAGAGCCGCGCCAAACAGAAGTCCCGATATTCTTTTCATCATCTCTTCCTTTCAACTCACCCGGCGTTACCACGCTCGGTTCTGCACTATTCACTGGCTGCTACGGCGCTCGGTTCTATAGCCACCCTTGATAAAACAGAACCGAGCGAGGTAGCGCCGGGTAATCTATTGAACAAAACGTATCGCACGGGCCATACCATCGACCCCGTATAAAACGTCAGCTTTAACTTTCTCGTTATAACGATCCATGTTGACCGGGAGACCAAAATTCGCGAGCGCCGAACGCGGCACCTGCACACGTATAATCTGCCCACCCTCCTGAAGACTTGCCGCGCTCATGTAACTCAGCGGTATGAAGTCAGTCGCGATCTCTTTCGTCACATGATTAGCAACGGACGCATTGTTAGGCCGGCGCGAAGTAACCGGACGAACTCGCTTCGGTTTCGAAGGTTGCAGCAACTCAACATCGGGCTTCTCAACATCCTGCACCACCTGTTCGTTCGACTTGTTAGTGGTTTGCGGCTTCGGCTGTTCTTGTTTGATAGCATGACGAGGCTCATCAGTAGGTCGATTACTCCAACGGAACACCACGACGCTCATCGCAATCAGCAACATCGCGGCGATCGCCGCGAGCCAGTAACCGGCACGTGATCGCTTTGTAATCGGAACAACCACCGTGCGTGCGCGAAACGCTTCGAGCAACTTCGCTTCAATGTCTCGCGACGCTTCTAGCGATTCCATCTCCGACGCGAGCGACTGCAACCCGAGCGTCAGCATCTGCTCATCGCCGAGTCGCGCCGCACAGTCGTCACACGCATCACTGTGCGCCAGCGCGTCTTCTCGTTGCTCCGCAGCCATCATCTGACCTCGCGCCACCTCGCTCACCACAGTCTCGAATCTTTGACAGTTCATGCGAAACACCTCGCTGACTTCACCGTCGCGGCACCAGTTTCTTCAACGTCTTCCGCCGGTCTTAACTTGGCGAGCAACAGCGCCCGCCCGCGATGCAAACGTGATCTCACCGTTCCGATCGCGCAACCTAAAATCTCTGCGGTCTCACCGTAACTGACATCCTGTAGCTCGCAGAGTACAACTACTTCCCGGTACTTCGGCGGCAAGCTCAACACCGCTTTGCGCACTGACTCGATCGTCTCAGCCCGCGTCAGATCTTCAAGTGGACACACATCAGTGGTCGAGTGCATAAACAAGTCGTCGTCATCCGAGTCGTCGCCGAGGGGCTCGAGACGGTGCTCGGCCCGTAAACGGCGGAGCACATGAACGCGCGCCACGCCCAGAAGGAATGCGCCGACCGTGCCTTTTGACGCGTCGAAAATGTGGCCTTCGCGCATCAGGAACAGGAAGACCTCCTGCGTGACGTCCTCGGCAATCGATCTCGACCCGCTCATTTGCAGTGCAAAACGATAGACATTGCCCTGGCGGCGACGATAGAGAAGCGCCAATGCTTCCTCGTCTCCGGCCAGCATCAACCGCAATAAGTCGTTATCGTTGACGTCGCTTTTCAGTTTCATGCGCCGATGTAAGCCCGTGGTCATTGGTATTCGCATGGGACGGCGGGAAAGTTCCAAAAAGCTCCTGAAATTCGGCAGTCGAGCGGCGCAGGTCGAGCCACCCGGCGAAAATCTGCGGGTTTTGTAGCCAGACTGTCAACCACTGCGCGGCTTCGCGGGCGACAGGGCGTCTGATTGCGAGGACGTCGAGCTCCTGCTTGATTTGCAGTACTGATTGGCGCAGTGATTGAGTTTGCTGGAGCTGTTGGAGCTTCTCGATGAATGCGTTGGCGGCCTCGATCGTGTCAAACGCGAGATCCTCAGGAGTGAACAGATGTTGCCGCTCGCGCCAACGCGAATCGGCTTGAAGAATCTCGGGATGACCTAGCCGCGCACCATGATCGGCAAGTACACGCGCAATCGACGCGGGGCTCGACTCAGATCTGAAGCGTTGGACAAGCGCATCCTGGATCAGACTGAGATCTTCTGCGCCCACGACCTCACGGCCGGTCTTCTCCCAAACCTCAACAATCAACTGCTCTTTTGTGATTTTGTGCCTCTTTGTGGCTACTACTTCTTCTTCTCGATCTGCTTGATCAATCGAAGCGCGTGATTGCGGGCGATGAGCGGCACGTGCTCGTCGGTACTGAGATCCTGGAGCAGCTTGAGAAGTTGGCGCGCGTCTGACAACCCGTTTCGCTTCAACAACGCCTCCAACGTCTCCATCAGCTTCGGCGCATTCAGCGGCTGGTTCTCACGCGCGACCGCTATATCGAACACGAGAATCGTCTGGTCCGCCGCTTTGCGATACTCGTTGATGAGTGTCTCGGCGTCGCGGTTGTTGGTCCAATTAAACTCAGCCACACGCTTGCGATCGCCACGCTCCATGCTGATCTTCATCGTGCCGAGATGAGGAAACTGTTTGTCTGCCTGGTAGTTTGCGTCTGAATCGAGGAATCGCAATCCTTGCCATGCAGTGTTGATGCGCGCGAGGGCGTCGGGCGAGAGCTCGAGCGGCTCCGTCACCGCAACATCTTCGTTCAAGCGCTCGAACGTGACGCTGCCACGACCATTCGCGTCGTGCTCGATCACAATGTGTTTGACGTAAAACTTCGGCTGCGAAAACTCATACGAGTATTTAACGGCGTCTGTCTTGTTGTTAGCAGAGACAGTCGACGCCGGAACGGACTGATGCGGCCGCGCATTATGCTTACCATCGTCGGGATTTTGGGCATAAATGGAAATCGCCGCGCTTAAGCACAGCAGCGCGGCGGGGAGCCCTTGCAGCAATAACTTTTGTTTACTCACTCAAACTTTACCGATACGAGCTTCGAGACACCTGCCTCCTCCATGGTCACGCCGTACAACGCGCGCGCCATCTCCATCGTCCGCTTGTTGTGCGTGATCACAATGAACTGCGTGTTCGCAGACATCTGGACGACCTTATCAGTAAAGCGTCCCACGTTCGCTTCGTCAAGTGGCGCGTCGACCTCATCCAATAAACAGAACGGCGCCGGACGGTAATGGAAGATGCCGAGCACGAGCGCGAGCGCCGCCATCGCCTTCTCACCACCCGACAACAACAACACATTCTGCAAACGCTTGCCCGGCGGTTGGGCCACCACGTCGATACCCGATTCCAGCACGTCGTCAGCGTCGATCAAACTCATCTCGCCGCGTCCGCCACCAAACAACTCCTGGAACAACGAGCTAAAGTTCTTGTTAATCTGCTCGAACGCGTGACGGAAACGCTCGCGCGAGCGACGCTTGATCTCACGCAGCGCTTCTTCCGTGGCAGAAATTCCCTCGATGATGTCCTGGCGCTGGACCGTCAGGAACAACAACCGCTGTTCTGCTTCAGCCAGCTCTTCGAGCGCCATCATGTTCACACCGCCAAAGCCTTCGAGTCGCGTGCGTAGCTCTTCGACCCGCGTGTGACTCGTTTCGAGATCGAATTCTTCGGGGAACGTAAGCTCGCGTGCGAGGTCTTCCAATGATTGGCCCAACTCGGTTTGGCAGTTCTCGTGAACGAAGGTCTGCCGTGCCTGCGCTTCAGCACGTTGCACTTCCAGACCACCACGCGAGTCGCGCACTTCAGCAGCGCGTCGATTCAGCTCTGATAACTCAGCGGAGAACTCGTCTGCCTGGCGACGTGCTTCCTGCAACCTGTTCGACAGATCCGCAATCTGCTCTTCTTCGCGAGCGCGATCGCTCTCGACGGTGCTGGCTGCCAACTCGAGGTCGGCGATCGAGAGTGTCAACTCGTCAATGCGGCCACCCATCTCGGCGAGCTCCATTCGATGTCTGTCGACACGCGCAGCAAAGTCGGCCAGCTCACCTTCGATGCGACGCAACTCAGCACTCGTGGCGCGGCGACGTTCAGAGGCAGCAGCGGCGGCTGCGCGTTGTTGCGCGAGGGAGTCGCTCTCGCTTTCCGCTTCCCTTCGCAGATCTGTTAGCGATGCAGAAGCTCTAATGACTTTATCAGCCGCAGCTTCTCGTGCGGTTTCCGCGGCTTCGGCTTCCAACAAAGCTTGTGCGCGACGGTTTTCGATTTCGAGTCGTTCTTCATCAACGCGCGCGGAATCCTGTCCGACGACGCGCATGTGACGCTCGGCACGTTCAACTTCCTGTTCGAGACTCGTCGCTGTGTGCTCGTGAGCCATCGCCTCGCGTTCTTCGCGACCGATCGCTTCGTTGAGCAACACGACTGAGTCTTCGAGCTCAACCAGACGCGCGCGCGCATCCTTTGCCGAACCTGCTACGGTGTCGACTTCTCGCGCGAGTGCTTCGGCGCGTGTTTCCAATTCGCGCAACTCGCGTTTGAAGGCGAGTAGTCCCGCGCCTTCTTCGAGATCACGTGCGTCGCCCGCGTTCACGAACTGCCCGCTCGCGATCCAATCGCCGTTCAACGTCACGTACATCTCGCCGGTCGCGATCGATTTGACCATCGCGTCTTCGAGATTCGCGGCGATACGCGCGTCCATCTTTTGCGGGAGGGTGCGTTTGAGAACGGTGACCAGTTGCTGCGGCGCGCCGAGCAGATCGGAGATGCGCAAGTCTTCGCGAACGGGTTCCGTGGAACCGCTGGTCAAAAGCAGCAACGGACGCTCTTCGAGACGGCACGTGAGCGCCGGCAACGTATCGACTTCCTCGACTTCTTCACTGCCGCCGTGCAAACCGGCGACGAGGAAACTCGCGCGACCACCGTTGTTCTCACGCAGCCACTGCGCGGCCCGAACCGCATCATCAGGCGTCGGCACCACGATCGACTGCAAAGACGATCCGAGCACGCCTTCTACCGCACGTTCCCACTTCGCGTCGACGTTCAATGCATCAGCGAGCGTGCCGATGAAATGAAAATCACGTGGTGTTTCAGTCGGAGAAAAGATGAGCTGCACGGCCGGTGAATAGTAGGCGCGACGCTGGTCCAACTCCTTCAAACTCTCGAGCCGGTGACTCGCACGCGAATGCTCATCTCGCACGCGCGTCAGCTCTGCTTCTGTGTCGCTGACTGCTTCGTGACCGCGAACGACTGCATCGACAGCCATTTCACGTTCGGCTTGCAGCTTCGCCACACGCGTGCGAGCATCACCCAGCTCACGCGCATATCTTTCAGCTTCGATTTTTCGTTCGGCGTGTTGGCTCGCGGCACGATCGCCCTCGCGCGCGAGGCTCTCGGCCTGCTGCGATAGGCGTTCGAGCGTCGTCTCAAGCTGGCGGGCAATTTCACGAACCCTTTCGGCTATGGCAGTTTGCGAAAGCAGTTCGGCGCGGGAGCTTTCGATCTCGATCTCGGCGGCGTTCGAGGCGGACAGTTTTTCTGCGTACGACTCCTCAGCAGTGCGTAACACGAGCGCGCTCTGATCAAACTCTTCGCGCAGTCGCGCGTCTTCCTGTTGCAGACGACGGCATTCGGCTTCTATCAGCACGAGTCGCGACGTCAACGCCTCGATCTCGGCGGTGACTTCACCCTTGCGTTTCTCGATCTCGCCTAGCTGGTCTTTTTGATAAACACACTCACGTGCCTGTCGATCGCGTCGCAGCACCGCCTCGGCAGCAGCGGCACGCGCGGTCGACAACTCGTCTTCGAGACTGCGTGCTTCGTGAGTCGCAGCACGTGCTGCTTCTTCTCGTTTGTTCAGATCGTCGGCGATGCCGATCTCGAGCTCAGTTATTTCGGAGAGTTTTGAATTCGTCTCTTCTAAGACAGTGGCGAGTTTCTGATCTTCAGCGACGTAAACGTGGCGTAACAACTCGCGCAGCTCTTCGCGCAACACGCCGTAACGACGAGCCTTCGCAGCCTGGCGTCTGAGACTGTTTACCTGTCGATCAATCTCGGCAACGATGTCCGAGATACGAGAGAGATTTGAACGCGCGGATTCAAGGCGTGCTTCGGTCGCTCGCTGGCGCACGCGAAACTTCGTGATGCCCGCCGCTTCCTCGATGATGGTGCGGCGGTCCATCGGCTTCGCGGAAAGAATCTGTCCGATACGGCCCTGCTCGATGATGGCGTAGTGACCACCGGCCAGACCCGTTCCGGAAAAGAGATCCTGGATATCACGGAGCCGGCAGATCTTACCGTTCAGCAAATACTCGCTCTCGCCCGAGCGGTAGAGTCTTCGTGTAACTGAAACTGCTTCACCGGGTGCAAACTCGAGCGCGAGATTGCGACGGCGCCAGTGTCGCTTGTATGTGATCTTTTGAGTGGGAGTTGGTACTACAGCGCTTGAATCCGGTTCTGACGCCTGGGTGATATCGTTACCCGGCGCTCCCGCGCTCGGTTCTGTTTGCGCTGCTGGGTCCGCTGCTGCTTCGACTTGTTCCTGCGGAATAATCTCGTCGAGATTTACGATTCGATCGTCGATCCGCTCGAGTGTTGAATCAATGTCTTCGATGTCCGGCTCGACCTCATCAACTTCGTCGCGGATCATGTGCATGACGACTTCAGCCATGCCGCTCGGAGAACGATTGCGTGCGCCCTGAAAGATGACGTCCTTCATCTCGCCGCCGCGCAGGTGCTTAACACGCTGCTCGCCGAGGACCCATGCGATTGCGTCTGCTACGTTGCTCTTGCCGCAGCCATTCGGACCAACGATGGCGGTGATTCCGTCTCCGGTGAAGAGTATTTCAGTGTAGTCGGCGAAGGATTTAAACCCGGTGATTTCGAGGCGTTCAAGTTTGAACATTACGGGGTAGCCACTATAAGTGGGAGCCGCCACGAATGTCAACCACAACTTAAAGTGATCGTGACTTAATTGAAGAGGCTTTCTCACGCAGCGGCGCAGCGGCGCAACGATGACGCAAAGCGTTGCGCCGTCGCGCCGCTGCGTGAGAAATCTTCTTTAGCGACGTCGCTGGTACAGCAGCAAACTCACGCCGGGACGGAGCTCGAAGGTCGCGCCTGGATCAGGCCCCGGCACTTGCTCGTAAAGGTGACCGAAGTTCGTATCGACCTCGTCCTTCTGGTTTGCATTCGCGATGATGACCGGTTCAGTGGAGGCGGCCATCCGCCCGTAATATCCCACGCGGGTGAAGTTGCGGAAGTACCACGGCAGCGGCCAGTAATCAGGACTCACGATCGTGATTCCCGTAGTGTTGCCCGAGTTCTCCTTCGCGATTCGTTCGACCTCGTTAACCAGATTGATGGTGTGCCTCTTCGTGTGCGCATAAACGTAAACGTACTTCTCTTTATCGTTGTCGTAGTTTTTGAAATTCAGATCGATCGACTGATAAGCAGCGATTCCCACCGCCAGCAACAGGAACACGGCAGCGACTCGTAACTGCCGGTGATCCAACTCATAGATCGCTTGAATTGCGTAGCCGGCGATCAGCGCGAGCGGCACGATGAAGTTCAGCACGAGCCAGGGCGTCTTGTACGGAATCAGTGAGTAAGCCGCAATAAGTCCAAACGACCACAACGCACAGAACAGCGCCAACGAGTTCTTCGGTCTCAAAACCGTGATCGCCGCACCAATCGCGCCGAGGAACAATAGCGTCGACTCCTGTCTCACCAGCCAGATGAGGTACTGTTCGGGCGGATGCACATGTGCTTCGCTTCCCGTCTTCCTCCAGATGGCAAACGTTTGGAGTGAATCGTTGATGCCTTTGTAGTTTGTGAAGAACGATGAGTAGAAGAGCAGGTAAAGAGCAACAAAGAGGGTAAGCGCCATCCCGATGTTTACAACGAGGCTTGGTTTGCCTCCCATCTCGTCAATCACCGTGCTTATTCGCTCCGATAGGCTACCTTCCTTCGTGGAGCCGCCAGTGACCTTCATGTAAACCCACATCACGACGAACGCGATGACTAAAACTCCCACTGAAATCATCGCCGTTTCTTTCGTCGCAAAAAGAAGCGCAGCCGATGCAGCAGCAGGAAGGAGATAACCCGAGTTGCGCTCATCATAGAACCGCACGACCGCCACGATGATTCCCAACGTGAAGAACACGAACAGCGTCTCGTGAATGAAGTAACGCGAGAGATAAACCGCGCCTGGTGACACGGCGAGCATCAAGCCTGCCGCGAGCACCGTGACGGTTCCCAGTCTTCTTCGCAGCAGGAAAATGAGACCAATCGTCGCCAGACCGAAGAGGACTGGTATGAGACGGATGGTGAAAGTCGTCATACCGTAGTTATCGCGCGCAGAATTGCCGAATAGTACTTTCGTGATCCAGGGGATGATTGCGGCAAAGTAGTAGAGTGTTGGGCCATGGTAGTTGCCCGGATCGTACGTGTAAATTCCGTCGCGAACGAGCCGCACCAGAAAGTTTCCGTTCACCCCTTCATCGTGGTGCAACGGCACGAGATTCAGGTCGTACAGGCGCAGCACAGCGGCAATCAGGAAGATCGCAATCATTCCGATACGCCATGCTTTTTCCGGAATGTCTGGTTCTGCGGCGACGGCCGTTTCCGTTTCGAAGCGCGAGTATTTACCCTGAGCGCCGCGGTTTTTAGGCGAGGCCTTTTTACCGCCCTGTTTTGTAGAGCTTGTACTCACCAACTTCTCCAACTTTCTGAAAACGATTGATGAACTGATCGTTAACCATCGTCACGATCCGCTCCTGTGGTCCGACTACAAGATACTCGATGCCGTACTTTGAGATTAACTGCTCAGCATCAGGCGCGCCGAGATAGATGCGTTTGATCTCGCCTTCGCGCTGAACAAACTCGAGCCCGTGGGTCCAAATGTGCCCCGGATAACCCATCAACGAACGCCTGCCCGTCAGAAACACGGGCGTGTTGTGAACGGGGGCATGAACGATCAAGGAGCGTGGCTTGGTTTGCGCTTTCACAAGCTCAGCGAAGCGAAGCCCGTCAGCGTCGAACACCTGGTACTTGATCGATCGCATGGCAATCCCTGCAACGTCGAGTGCTCCGGCTAATATCACACAGACAAAAAGCACAACGGCGATGACGCGACGAATCATGCCCTGCTGCCACAGTCTCGCCAGCAGCAACGCCACGAGTGGAGCGGATGCGAGCCACCAGTAATAAAGCACTTTGATGTTGTCCCAGATCCACGGCGCCATCTTCAGGAAGTTTGGAACGATGAAGCAGAGTGTGAATGGCAGGAAAAAGATCAGAAGCCGTCTCGGGACGACGTAACTTCCGTTTTTGAGAAGTACCGCGGTAAGCAGCAGCGGGATGAATACGCCGGTGTTCTTGAACCAGAAATACACCGGATTCTCCTGGCCGTGATCCCAACCTACTTCCCACGCAAAGAAACTGCCGGCGTTCACAGCACTGTGCATTGTGGACCAGAGTAGTTGCGGGATTGCGATCACCGATGCTACTGCAAAAAACGCAAACCACTCGCGCCAACGGATCTGAAGTAGTGCGAGACACCCGGCCATCGCCATCACGACGACGAAACTGTGCGCATGAACGAGTGGCAGTAATCCGGCAGCGACTCCGGCCGCGATCATGCGCCGTGTGTTGAGAGGTAAACGCGTGTGCTCCAACTGATCGTGCCAAATGTCTTTTTGTTTCGCACGTGTCTTCTTTGATTTTTCAGGAGGTTGCTGTGGCCGCTTGTCGGTCGCGATCCACCATTGCGTAAAGGCGATCACCGCGAGCGGAAGTCCCATCAGAAATCCGCGTTGCGGGACCAGTAGAGCCGAGATGGCGTTGCCCCAGCGCCAGGTGGTTTCCGGGATTACTGTGAACGAAGGTGGCAGATCCATCAGGACGCCGAAGAGCCCGCCTTCGTTTGAGCCGGCCTTTTCGAAGAGCAATGTCCAGCCCATGCCGCCGTTCAGCAGAACTATCAAGGGGGTGATGATCGCCGCCAGTCGATCACGCAGCAGTACGATCGCCCAGCGATGGATCAGGCCGACGAAAGCGAGTCCGAGAAGGTAGTTCTCGATGAACATCGACTCGCGCAAGTCAGCGCCGCATCGCACGAAGACCGCGGAGACGAAGTCTGAAAGGAATGGATAAGTAAATCTGACGCCGGCGTAGGTCGGATCTTCGGGAGGGAAGTTGTTTCCGAAAACGAAACTCGTGATCACGCTGAGGTGGAATGGAAGATCGCCGAAGTTGTTTAGTAGTCCCGTGCTGAGGCCGGTCTTGTCCTCGATCACGGCGCGACTAAACACTTTCCACAAGATCACCGCGACAACGAGGTAGAAGAGAAAATAGGTGACCGCCCAGAAATCGAATCGCAGTAATTGTCGCCAGCCAGTCGAAACTCCTGCGAGATCTTGCTGGAAGCGCTTCAACGTGTTTGCGTCGATCAGTATTGCGAGAGGGCTACAGCAGATCAGGGTGCTGAAGAAAACAGCCGTGCCGCTGAGGCCGATCAGTGACGCAACGACGAAGCTGACGAGACCGAGCGCCGACAGGCCGAGCGCCGCGCCCGCGCACAACCGCGCGCCCAACGATGCGTTCTCATCGTAGAGATAGGTGGCAACGGTACCGCTAAGTGTGACTAGTAACGCCAGTAGTAAGGAGGCAATCATTAGGTCGGTTCGGATTATAGCCACGAAAAGGCACATAAGTCACAAGACAGAAACTCAGTTTGTGCTTTTGCGCTTTTTTGTGGCTTCGGTTACGTTTCTGCAAGAGGCAAATAATGTTAAGAGCAGGCATTGTCGGGCTGCCCAACGTGGGCAAGTCGACCTTATTCAACGCGCTCACGGCGCAGTCGTCCGCGCTGGCGGCAAATTATCCATTCGCGACGATCGAGCCGAACGTCGGCGTTGTTTCAGTTCCTGACGAGCGACTGGAACCGCTCGCACGACTGGTAAAGACGGAGAAGATCGTGCCGGCCACGGTCGAGTTTCTCGACATTGCCGGACTCGTTCGCGGCGCGTCAAAGGGCGAGGGCCTGGGAAATCAGTTTCTCGCGAACATCAGGGAGACGGATACGGTCGTGCAGGTGGTGCGTTGTTTTGAAGACGAGAACATCGTTCACGTTGAAGGCGCAGTCGATCCGCTACGCGACATCGAGACGATTCAAATCGAGCTTGCGCTCGCTGACCTGGCTACTGTGGAACGTCGACGCGAGAAGGCACAGAAGAACCTCAAGAGTGGAGATAAGATCGCGCGACAGGAGTTGGATGTGCTCGACAAGATTCAACCGGCGCTCGAGCAGGGTCGCTCGGCGCGGACTGTCGCGCTCACAGATGATGAAAAAGCTGTCGCCCGTACCTTTTTTCTGCTAACGACGAAGCCGACGATTTATGCAGCGAATGTTGAGGAGTCGGCGCTTACTGATCTCGCTGATAATTCGAAGGTGAATGCAGTACGCGAGATCGCGACGAAGGAAGCGGCGGAGTGCGTCGTCATTTGTGCGCAGCTTGAGGCTGATCTGGTCGCATTGCCGCCGGAAGAGCGTGTTGACTACTTGAAGAGTCTGAATGTTGATACGAGTGGTGTGGACCAACTGATCAAGAGCGCATATCACCTTTTGGGTTTGATGTCTTTTCTGACTGCGGGTGAGAAAGAAGTTCGTGCCTGGACCATACCGCAAGGCACGCGCGCACAGACCGCAGCCGGCACAATTCATTCAGACATCGAGCGCGGCTTCATTCGTGCAGAGATTGTCAGCTACAACGACCTGATCGCCGCCGGCTCCTACGCCACCGCCCGCGAAAAGGGCCTGCTACGCCTCGAAGGAAAAGACTACATCATGCAGGAAGGCGATGTAGTCCATTTCCGATTCAATGTTTAGCCACAAAAAAGCACAAAAGGCACAAAAGAGAATGCTGCTCTTTTGTGCCTTTTGTGCCTCTTTGTAACTACCTTAGCAGGGCACGAATACCGACAAGCACGAGGTATGCAATCGCCAGTGTTACCGCCACCTTGATCAATAGGACTGCCAGTCCAATTATGATGCCCAATGTAATTCCCACCACTTTCAATGCCAGCGGCAGGACAACTGCAAAAACAAATACACCCAGAAGAATCATTCCTATGATTCTCAGAACGTTTCTCGCATCCTTCATCGTCTGCTCTCCATTCGCTTTCGCGAGCCCCAAAATGCTTCGGTTTATAGCTCGCAGCCAACTATACGCAGATTCTCACAATCGCGTTCCAATGAAGATTCTGAATACTTTAACCGTAAAAATGGCTATCCGGCCAGTCGCTTGTTTAATTCTTTTCGGCGATAATTATACACACTTTTGAGCCATGGACCGCTGGAATTCACCAAGTCTGTTTAGCGAGGACTCTCCTGAGCCCGCGCAGCCAACCGAGGGCGTCCCGCTCGCCGAGCGCATGCGGCCACGGTCGCTCGCGGAGTTTGTCGGCCAGACGCATCTCGTCGGCGAAGGCCGCATCCTGCGACGACTGCTCGCGGGCGGTGGCGCGCTGCCCTCGCTGATCCTCTGGGGCGCGCCGGGCACAGGCAAAACTACCCTGGCCCGCCTACTGGCCGACAGCAGCGGCCTGCGCTTCATCGCGCTCTCCGCCGTCTTTTCAGGCGTCAAAGACCTGCGTGAAGCCATTCAAGAAGCCAAGGCCGAACAGCGCTTCGGCAAACGGACAGTACTCTTCATCGACGAGATCCATCGCTTCAACAAATCGCAACAGGACGCACTGTTGCACGCAGTCGAAAACGGCACCGTCACCCTCATCGGAGCGACCACCGAGAATCCATCGTTCGAAGTCACCGGCGCGCTTCTCTCCCGCGCGAGAGTGTTGGTGCTCAATCAACTCTCCGAAGAAGAAATTAAAACCATTCTTCAAAACGCCCTCACTGACAAAGAGCGAGGTCTTGCCAGTTTCAACGCTTCAATCTCCGACGAATTACTGGATCGAATGGCGCACTCCGCGAATGGCGACGCCCGCGTTGCACTCACCGCGCTGGACGCCGCAGTCGAGTCAACCACGCCAGACGAAAACGGCGTCAGAACAGTTTCCGAGCAAACAGTGATCGAGGCGCTCGGTCGCGCTCACTACGCCTACGACAAAGGCGGCGAAGAACACTACAACCTGATCTCCGCGCTGATTAAGTCGCTGCGCAACTCAGACGTCGACGCGTCGCTCTACTGGCTCGCGAGAATGATCGAAGGCGGCGCCGATCCGATCTACATCGCGCGACGTTTGTGCATTCTCGCTTCCGAAGACATCGGACTCGCGGATCCGCAGGCGATGGTCCAAGCCGCTGCCGCCGCTGACATCGTGCAACTGATCGGCCTGCCTGAAGGACTGTTTCCACTCTCGCAGGCGACGATCTATCTCGCACGCGCGCCTAAGTCGAACGCAATCAAGAGCGCGTATTTCGCAGCCGCGACAGACGCGGAAGAAACGGCCCGCGTGCCCGTGCCACTGCATTTAAGAAACGCAGTCACGCCGTTGATGAAACAAGTCGGTTACGGCAAAGATTATCGTTACGTGCACAGCGATCCAGCAGCGAAGGAAGAGATGGAGTGTTTGCCTGAACAACTGCGTGGCAGAAAATATTTTTCAGAAGAAGATTTACCAGAACATGAACAAAGGGGTGAGACAACAGCAAGTGACGACTAACAGGAAGTCTGACAAGGAGATCGCTTTCCTTCAGGACTTATTCATCGCACCCGATTGGGGCGAACGTTTTGCAGAACTGATCGACGAGCACGTAACGCTTCCGAAAGAAGGCGAAGCGCTTTACGTCGCGGCCGGCACAGGCGGTCATGGAATGGCGTTGCACGAGCGCGCGAGCGAAAACGTCGAACTGCTCTGCGTCGACGAGAATCCGGAGTGCACGGAGCTCGCGCGCGCAAAAGCCACAGCAACCAGCGAAAAGATCGTCTTCGGCACCACACAGGTCGATAATCTCGATCTAAAAGACAATCGTTTCGATTTAGTTATCGGTAACGCGTCTCTCGTTTCGCGCCAGCGAGTGCGCAAGATGTTTTCCGAACTCGTGCGTGTCGCAGCGCCCGGCGCAACGATCGCATTCACGCTGCCGACAGCCTCGAGCTTCGGCGAGTTCTTTTCGATCTACTGGGAAGCACTCCACAATAACGGATTGATCGATCACGAATCAGACGTCGAACAGTTGATCACTGAATTGCCGACAGTCTCAGACATCGAGCGACTGGCCGACGACGAAGGCCTGCACGATGTGAAATCATTTACGCGGATCGAGGAGTTTGACTTCGAGTCAGGCGAGCAATTTTTAAGCTCCCCACTGGTAGCGGAGTTTCTGATACACGATTGGTTGGCCCTCGTACCTGACGATAAGAGGGCCGCATTGTTCGATGAGATCTCTCGGTTAATAAACGAAGAGAGGCATGAGGCGGAGTTCGCGCTTTCCGTGAAAGCGACTTTAATCGTCGGACAAAAGACTCATAGTCATTAAGGCCACTAAAAACGAAGGAGGGAGACTTCAGCCTTGGGCCATGTCCGGCAAGCGCTACTTCTCCAGCTTTCTGTCCTCTCGTTCGCCTTCCTCGATACCTTCTCGAAAAGCCTTCTTGCTCTGTCCGAGGGCTTTCGCAAGTTGCGGCAACCGGGTGGCGCCGAAAAGCAAAAAGATCACGAGTACGATGATCACGAGCTCAGGGGTACCGAGTCCCGCAATCGCCAAGATTGTTTGATTCATAATTTCCTCTTTCCAGGGCTCCGCCGGGTGGGTGCCTAACTACTTCGCCAAAAATTACTCACGGTCTGATTCGTAAAACAGGTACTTCCTCCAGGTCTCGTCGGCTCGACCTAAGTAACGCATGATCTGTCGATTCACGTGCAGTGAAAACCCACGAGGTCTGCGCAACAGGTGCATGCCGGATTCCTCAGGAGTCCGGTTACCCTTTCGATGATTACAACGCTTGCAACAGGCTACCAGATTATCCCACGCGGACTCCCCTCCGCGCGAGCGTGGAAGCACATGATCGAGCGTCAATTCCGAAGGCGGGTACTGAGTGCCGCAGTATTGGCACGTCGAATGGTCTCGCAGCAGGATGTTTTTCCGCGAGAGCGAGCGACGTTCAAAAGGTATGTGGATGTATTCCGTCAAGCGAATAACAGAAGGTGCATGGATGGAGAGTTTTTGCGAATGGAGCATATGGCCATTGTGCTCCTCCACCCGCGCCACTCCCTTGAAGATCATCACGACGGCGCGCCTTTCAGTGCACACATTGATGGGCTCGAAGGAAGTATTAAGGACTAAAACTCTGCCATTCATTAGCGCGATATTACGCGAGCGCGGAAGAGGGTGTCAAAATTAGTTTGGGTAAACCGGGCCTATCGCGCCCGGGCGACTGTCAGGACAAAGACATTCCCAGCCCCGGCAGCAACCAGCGCCTCGGCGCAGGCCGAGATGGTGGCTCCGGTCGTAAACACGTCATCTACCAGCAATATATCCTCACCCGCGACCAGCCGCGGGTGGACGACGCGGAACGCGCCAGCCACGGTATCCCGCCGCCCTTTATTGTCCATCCCGGCGCGGTACTTTTCCGTAGTCGAGACACGCACGAGGCTGACTTCATCCAGCGGCAATTTGAGCGCTTTCGATACCGTCTGGCCAATGATCGATGCCTGATTAAAACCTCTTGTCTTGAGCCGTTTTGGATGCAGCGGCACCGGAATCACCCGCGTGCTGCGACTCAGCGGCTGACGCCTAACAACCTCCGTCAACAGTCTTTCAACCTGTCGCGGCAGATAAGGCTGTCGTTTCAACAACAGCACAGACTCACGCAGCGCGGCTTCATAAATCCCAGCCGCCCGCGCTGCCGTGAACATCATCTCCTCACACCGGCCGCATCGCTCCTGATCCGGCGCCCCACACTTCAAACAAATCCGTTCCTCATCCGTGAAAATCCGTGTTCCCGTCCAACACGCCTCGCACACGCCTCCGAATCGTCTTTGCTCGACACTTCTTCCGCAGATTACGCAGACTTGTGGATATGCGAGCGTGAGGACCGCATCGTAAATACGCGTGAGGTTCATACTTAAATCAAACGGCCTCCCCGAATCGAGGAGGCCGCAAATTATCTCAAATCAAAACCAAACTTAATCTTCGTCGTCACCCAGCAACCCGCGCTCCTGCAAGTCCTGGCAGCGCACGCAATGTCGCGCCCACGGCACCGCGTCGAGACGCTTGTCCGGCACAGCCTCACCACAGTGAACACACTTGCCATAACCCGAATTTTCAATACGTTCAAGCGCTTCATCAATTAGATTCAGCAACTGCCGATCATTGTCAGACATCGAGACCAGCAGCTCTTTGGTATATGCATTAGCCGCCATGTCCGCCGGATCCTGCGTGGCTTCCGCATCGCGCTCGCGGCTGTAAAGCTCAGCCGCCTGCACCTGTCCCACGAGGCCTTCGCGACGATCCAATAACTTGTCTCGAAAAACTTTTGTGCGCCTCTTATCCATTATTTATTTTGACCCTCCACCCTACTTGTTATTGCTAAGATCACTTCTGATACGGCAAACCATGAATGATCGTGTACGCTCGATATAACTGTTCAAATAACAGCACTCGTGCCATCTCGTGCGTCAGTGTCAACCGCGACAGCGACCAACGCTTGTCTGCACGTGCTTTGAAATCGCCTGCCAAACCATTAGGCCCGCCGATGACAAACGCGACTTCCTTAACTCCGCTTCCTTCCCAGCTTTGCACGTGAGCAGCGAGCTGCTGCGACGTCCACTCAGCACCTTCAGAATCCAAAAGCACCGTTATTGCGCCGGGACGGAGAGCGTCTGAGATGCGTTTCGTCTCCCGTTCGATGCCCGACTTGTCAGCGCGTCCAAGTTCTCGCAGCTCAGTCACTTCACAACGTACAAAATGACTGAGTCGCCCGGCGTAATCGTCAACGAGCGCGCGCAGTCTCGCATCGCGAGTCTTCCCTGTCCATACGATTCGAATGCGCATCGCTTATCCACAGATTACACAGACTTTCTTTTGCTGAATTAATCTGCGCCATCTGTGTAATCTGTGGATAACTGATAGCGCGCGATCTTCTCGTAGAGGTTCTTGCGGCTGATTCCGAGTATGCGCGCGCACTCCGCTTTGTTCCCGCCCGTCGCCGCGAGCGTTTCTAAAATGTAAGACGCTTCGACTTCCGCCAGACTCTGCGGCTTCGCCTTTCGCTGTTGCGCACTCACCGCAGCGCTCAATCCCGCCGGCAAATCCTCTTCTTCAACTTTCTTTCCGGTCGCGACGATCACCGCGCGCTCGATGATATTCGCGAGCTCACGCGCATTGCCGGGATAGTCGTAAGCCTTCAACACTGCTCGCGCCGCCGGCGACACGCGCTGTACGTCGCGGCCGTGCTTCGCGGAGTAGTGCTTCAGAAAATGCTCGATTAGTTGTGAAAGATCGTCCTTGCGCTCACGCAGCGGAGGCAGTCGGATGTTTATTACGTTCAAGCGATAAAAAAGGTCTTCCCGGAAACGGCCATTGTTTACCGCCTTATCCAGGTCGACGTTTGTTAATGCGATTACACGCGCATCCAGCTTTATAGTCTTGCGACCACCCAGCCGTTCAAACTCGCGACGTTCGATCACGCGCAACAACTTCGCTTGCGCGTCAGTTGAAAGATGCGCGATCTCGTCGAGAACCACCGTGCCTCTATCCGCCGCTTCGAAACGCCCGGCCTTTGCCTCAACCGCGCCCGTGAACGCGCCACGCTCGTAACCGAATAGCTCGGCTTCGAGCAGCTCGCCAGGCAGCGTCGCGCAATCGATCTTTATGAACGGATGCGGTGCGCGTCGCGACTTCGAGTGAATGAAAGCGGCCAGGAGATCCTTTCCCGCGCCCGACTCACCCGTAATCAGAACGTTCGCATCGGTTGAACTTACGCGCTCCGCGAGACCAACCGCCTCGCGCATTCCGGAAGAGCGCGCAAATATCTCGATCACGATTCTCTTCTCAAAGAACCACTACTGTCCGCGCTAAATTCCGCCGGCAGCTCGACTCGCTTCGACTCGCGCCAGAGGCGCTCGAGGTCGTAGAACTTGCGCGCCTTCTGCTCAAACACGTGCACTACGAAATCACCGTAATCCAAAAGGATCCACTCAGCGGTTTTATAGCCTTCGACGCGCAGTGCAGCATCGCCCGCCTTCTTCAGCGTCTCGTAAACCTCGTCTGAAATCGCCTGCACCTGCCGCTCGTTCGCGCCACTCACGATCAAAAAGTAGTCAGTGAAACTGGCAATCTCGCGCAGGTCCAAAACTACGGGCTCGAGCGCTTTCTTTTCCGCGGCTGCATGAAGTGCAGCGAGTACACGCTCGTCGAGCTGTTCGGCAACCGTTGGTTGAGGAGTGGCCCGCACGCTGGGTTGCGGGTTTAACGACTGTTCCTTAACTGTTGAGTTTTGCTTCATTCAGTTCTATAAATTCCGTACTTCTTAATGTACTCAAGCACTGGTCCTGGGATAAGACCAGCCAACTCTTCTACGCGACCTTCACTCGCGAGGCGTCTGATGTTCGTTGCCGAAACATCTTTCATCACCACGTCCGTGAAGAAGATCTTCTTTGCACCTTCGGTCCGCGAGGGCAACTTGACACCGCGCACGTCAACGATGCGCTCAGTGATTCTGCCCACGTGCGTCTTTACGGGATCGTAGCCGGGCCGGGTGACAACGATGTGATTCGTCATCGACAGCAAACGTTCCCACTCACGCCAGGTCGTGATCTCAGACCACGAATCGGCGCCCATTATGAAAAAGAGCTCGGTTGCATCACCCAGCGCTCGCTGAAAGTGATCCACCGTATCCACCGTGTAACGCCGATCCGGAGCATCGAGCTCGAAAGTCGAAATCGATAACTGCGGATCGTCCTGCGTCGCGAGGGCGAGCATCGCATAGCGATGTATCGGCTCGGTTACAGCACGCCCGATCTTGTGCGGCGCCATCTGGGCCGGGATAAAAAGTACTTTCTCAATCTCAAATAACTGTAAAACTCGGCGCGCGACTTCGAGATGACCTGCGTGAACCGGATCGAACGTGCCGCCATACAACGCTATCCGCTTCTGCGCGCACATTTCTTACAGAGCCAGCTCCACCGTGTCAGTGCGATTGCTCTCCGCGTTCAACTCTTGGAGCTTCGCAGCCATTGCGTTCACAAGCTCGCGCACGCCTTCACCAGTCGCGGACGAGATCGCATAGAACGGTTTGTTGTCAGCAATCGCGCGTTGTTTCAATGACTCCAAACGCTCCGGCTCATCAAGCGCGTCGATCTTAGTAGCGACAACGAACTGCGGCCGTGTGGCCAGGTCCTGGTTGTACGACGCGAGCTCGTGATTCACCGTCTCGTAATCACTGATTGCTTCGCGTCCCGAAACTGACGAAACATCCACGAGATGCAGCAACAACTTCGTGCGCTCGATGTGTCGCAAAAATCGATCGCCTAAACCGGCACCGGTGTGCGCGCCTTCGATCAGTCCCGGTATGTCTGCAATCACGAGAGTACGAAAGTCACCTAGATCGACAACGCCGAGATGCGGCTCCAAAGTCGTGAACGGATAATCCGCGATCTTCGGACGCGCGGCAGAGACAGTCGAGATAAATGTCGACTTTCCCGCATTCGGAAAACCCACAAGCCCGACATCCGCCAGCAGCTTTAGCTCGAGTTGAAGGTCCAACTCCTCACCTTTGCTTCCAGTCTGGTGATAGCGAGGCGCGCGATTTGTCGAAGTCATGAAGTGCGCGTTGCCGAATCCACCGCGGCCACCACGCGCAGCCAGCCAGCGATCGCCGTCGTGACTCAGATCGTGCAGCAAGTCGCCCGTCGTAAAATCAAAGATCTGTGTTCCAACGGGGACGCGGACAATCAAGTCTTCCCCCGTGCGGCCCGAGCGATTCGATCCCTCACCATGCAAGCCGCGAGGCGCGATGTGGCTCGGGTTGTAACGCAGGTGCAGCAGCGTGTTCAGCGAAGCATCCGCGACGAGGAAAACGTCGCCGCCGCGTCCACCATCTCCGCCCGATGGACCACCGCGCGGGACAAACTTCTCGCGCCGGAAAGCCGTAACGCCGTTACCTCCGTCACCCCCTTGCACGTGAATCTTGGCGCGATCAATAAACATCTAAATTGAAAACGACGCCCGGGCGCGCTTTATTGCTGCTCAGGCGTCGCGAACTTTTTCAGAAACTGTTCTAAGCAGCAGTTTGCTCCGCTGGATAAACGCTAACGAACTTGCCGGACCGGCCCTTGTCTTCAAACTTCACGACACCGTCGATCAGCGCGAACAACGTGTCGTCTTTGCCGCGGCCGACGTTGTTGCCGGGTTTCCACCTGGTGCCACGCTGGCGCGCGATGATGTTGCCGCCGAGCACTCGCTCGCCGCCGAATTTCTTCAGACCGAGACGCTGCGACTGCGAGTCGCGACCATTACGAGATGAACCAACACCTTTTTTGTGTGCCATTGTCTTTACCCAATCGAATCAATCTTTAACGTTGTGTAGCCCTGGCGATGACCGCGCGTGCGCTTGTACTGTTTGCGGCGCTTTTTCTTGAAGACGACGATCTTCTGATCTTTGCCGTGCGCTACCACCGTGGCCGAAATCTTGCCGTCGCCACCTCCTGAGCTAATGACCGGCTCGAGCTCGATCGATGAGCCCGCATCGGCCGCCATCGAAGGCACGCGAATCGTCTGGCCTTCCGTGACCAGAAACTGTTTTCCACCGGCTTTGATAACTGCGTGTGACATGTTAATCACCTCATAAAAAGTCGAGCATTATAAAGTATTGCGCCCGAAAACCGCAAACTCAGTCCACAGATTCCGCAGATTACACTGATTGAATAATCTGTGTGATCTGTGGATAAAACGAATCTATGCGCTCACGGCCTTCTTCCCGTTTCGCGCGAGGAAATACTCCATGAAATCCGTGCCGATATCCCCGGCCCGGAAACGCGGGTCGTCCATGATCTTCTGGTGCAGCGGGATCGTCGTCTTGATCCCCTCGACCACCATCACGTCGAGCGCCCGCTTCATCCGCGCAATCGCGAGCTCACGCGTGCGCGCATGAACGATCACCTTCGCGATCAGCGAGTCATAAAACGGCGTCACCTGGTAACCGGAATAAACAAACGTATCGACGCGCACACCCGGTCCGCCCGGCAGATTGAACGCGGTGATCGTTCCGGGCGAGGGCGCAAACGTCTCCGGATTCTCAGCATTGATGCGACACTCGATCGCATGTCCGACGATCAGCATATCGTCCTGTTTGTAATTCAGCGGCTCACCTTCAGCGATCCGGATCTGGTTGCGAACGATGTCAGCGAGGGTCACCATCTCTGTCACCGGATGCTCGACCTGGATGCGCGTGTTCATCTCCATGAAATAAAAATCACCGTTCTTATCAAGAAGAAACTCACACGTGCCCGCGCTCGAATAACCAAGTTTCTTGCACGCAGCGACCGCCGCATCGCCCATAGTCTTGCGCTGTTCCGGTGTCAGCACGATCGACGGCGCCTCTTCCATCAGCTTCTGGTGACGACGTTGAATCGAGCACTCACGCTCGCCGAGATGGATACACTCGCCAAACTCATCCGCCAGCACCTGGATCTCAATGTGTCGCGGCTGCTCGATGTACTTCTCGATGTAAACACTGCCGTCGTTGAACGCTGCCGCCGCTTCGGTTGACGCTGTGTCGAGCGCTTTCCCGAGCTCGCTTTCCGAACGCACGATCCGCATGCCACGACCGCCACCGCCGGCTGAAGCCTTGACGATGATCGGATAACCAATCTCACGCGCGAGCCCCAGTCCTTCTTCTTCCGAAGTGACACCACCGGGACTTCCCGGCACGATCGGCAGACCGGCTTCGTGCATCACGCGCCGTGCTTCGATCTTGTCGCCCATCATGCGAATCACATTCGCATGTGGTCCAATGAACTTGATGTTGCAAGCCTCGCAGATCTCAGCGAAGTAAGCCGACTCGGCAAGAAATCCGTAACCGGGATGAATCGCGTCAACGTTGAATATCTCAGCGGTGCTGATGATGGCAGGAATGTTGAGATAACTCTGCGCGGACGGCGCTGGTCCAATACACGCGGCTTCGTCGGCGAAGCGGACGTGCAATGAATCCCGATCGACGTCGCTGTGCACGGCGACCGTCTTGATGCCCATCTCTTTGCAGGTCCAGATGATGCGACAAGCAATCTCGCCGCGATTGGCGATCAAGATCTTCTTGAACTTGCGCGAATTAAAGGCCATAAAAAAATGCGCCGCAAAAAAGCACAAAGACACAAGCTGTATTTGTGCCTTTTGTGCGTCTTTGTGGCTAACTCTGGATTCCAAAAAGTGGCTGGCCGTATTCAACCGGCTGGCCGTTCTCAACGTAAATCTTTACTACTTCTCCAGTCGCCTCGGCCTGAATCTCGTTCATGAGCTTCATGGCTTCGATAATGCACACAACCGTTTCGGGCGCAACGTTGCTGCCGATCTTCACAAACGCATCTGCTGTTGGTGATGGTGAACGATAGAACGTGCCGACAATCGGCGATTGAATGATGTGTAAATCCTGATCCTGTGCAGCGGCTGTTGTCGCCTGTGTTCCCGGATGTGCCGGACCTGAAGGGGCAGGCGCAGGAGCCGGTGCTGGCGCCGGATCCTGATGCGGAACCGAAGCCTGTGACGGTTCGGCGCGCTCCGACTCGCGTCGCAGCCGCACGCGGAAGCCTTCGTTTTCAAGCTCGAGCTCCGAGAGCCCGTTGTCACGCAGCAGAGCAACCAGCTCGCGCAGCTCGTCCAGGTTAACGGACGCTGCAGGACGTTCAGACGCATCAGACTGCTCGCGGCGTGAACGATTGCGGCTCTTCGTCTCACCTTGTTCTTTTGGTGCAGACATATAAATTTCCCGCAAAGGCGCAAGGACGCAAAGGATTTACTTCGCGCCTTTGCGCCTTTGCGGGAGAAATTCTTATCCTTCGCTCTCTTCGGGTTTAGTTTCGGCGGCCTCGTCTTCGGCTGCTGCTTTCTTGTCGCGGCCTTTCCGCTTCTTCGATGTCGCTGCCTTGCGTTTCTTGGCGGCTTCGGCAGCCTCGACTTCACGAGGATTGTCAACCAACTCGATGATCGCGAGCTCGGCGGCGTCGCCGTCGCGATGGCCCAGTTTGAAAATGCGCGTGTAACCGCCGGGCCTATCTTTATAACGATCGCCCAGCTCGGTAAACAAACGTCGCAGCGCCGCCACGCCGGCAGTTCGCTCGGGTCGCAGTTGACCACGCTTGCCAGTGACTTCCTTCACGGTGGTGTTACCCGCGTGAAAGAAACCCGCGGCTTGTCGGCGCAAGTGCAACGCCTGCAGGTCAGAACCGTTGTCAGACAAACTGCGTGCCCGGCGTGACAAGGTGATCGCGCGCTCGACAAACGGTCGCAGCTCCTTCGCCTTCGGCAAAGTCGTGACGATGCGCTCGTCGCGAGAGTTGATCAGGGAAGTCGCCAAATTGCGGAGCATCGAGTTGCGATGCTCACTGGTGCGACCGAGTTTTCGATGTGCCTTTAAGTGTCGCATGACTCAAACCTACTCTTCGTCGCCTTCAAAATCGGAAAGATCGGCGCCGTCACGGCCGCCCGTGCCCGGAATCGGATTACCCTGCTCGTCAAACTCCATACCAAAGTCGAGTCCCATGCCGTTCAGGATTTCCTTGATCTCGTTTAGCGACTTCTTGCCAAAATTCTTCGTGGCCAGCATCTCGCGCTCGGTGCGTTGGACCAGATCGCGAATGGTGCGGATGTCAGCATTCTTCAGACAGTTGTAAGAACGAACTGACAGCTCCAGCTCGTCAACCGAGCGGTCCAACTGGTCGTTGCGCGGGAGGGGCGGACGCTCCATCTTCGCGTAAGCGAAATCGTCCGTGTCCTCTTCGAAGTTGATGAAGATCGACATGTGGTCCTTGATCAACTTCGCCGCGAGCCCGATCGAGTCTTCCGGCTTGACTGAACCATCGGTCCAGACTTCGATCGTGAGCTTGTCAAACTCCGTGTTCTGGCCCAGGCGCGCTGCTTCGACGTTGTAATTGACTTTCTTGACGGGGGTGTGAACCGAATCGATCGGAATGTATCCGAGCGACAGGTCCTCGTCGAAGTTGCGATCGGCGGAGACGTAGCCACGCCCACGCTTCAAGCGCATTTCGACTTTCAGGGATCCACCGTCGCTGACGGTCGCGATGTGAACGCTCGGATCGAGGATCTCTACGTCAGCGTCAGTTTCGATATCGGCAGCCGTAACTTCGCCGGCGTCCTCTTTATTGATTCGCAGCGTCTTGGGCTCGCTGGTGTGTAACTTAAAAGGTACTTGCTTGAGATTGAGAATAACGTCGGTGGCGTCTTCCACCACCCCTTTAATAGATGAAAACTCATGCTCGACGCCTTCAATCTTGACGGCCGTGATAGCGGCGCCTTCGATGGAAGAAAGCAACGCACGCCGAAGCGAATTACCGACAGTCGTACCAAAGCCTCGCTCGAATGGCTGCGCTGAAAAGCGGCCATATCTTTCGGTGAGGGTCTCTGCGTCTGCCGCAAGCCGTCGCGGCATTTGAAATCCTGTCCAAAGATTATTTTGATCCATAGCCATAGCGTTCAGGTTCCTAAGAAAAATGCATCGGACCAGGCAGTAACCATCTGTGCCATGTTGGCCGCGGTTACTGCCGGTCGGGTTAATTACTTACTATAAAGTTCAACAATCAACTGCTCGTTGATCGTGCGGTCGATATCGTCACGCACAGGCGCGCCGCTCACACGTGCAGTCATGTCGGCGCCGCCGTCTGCGGAGATCCACGACGGGCGTCCACGACCAGACGCGGTTTGCCATGCACCCTCGATATGAGAGTTCTTTCTGCTTGCCTCTCGCACACCGATGGTGTCGCCTGGCTTCACTTGATAAGAGGGAATATCTACTTTGCGATCGTTGACCGTAATGTGCCCGTGGTTAACGAGTTGTCGCGCCTGCCGGCGTGAGGTCGAAAAGCCCGCACGGTAAACGGCATTGTCCAGTCGTCGCTCGAGCAGGAACAAAAGGTTCTCGCCGGTGATTCCCTTCATGCGCGCGGCGCGTTCGAAGTAGTTTCGAAACTGGCCTTCGAGAATGAAGTAGATGCGTTTGACCTTCTGTTTCTCTCTGAGCTGCTGGCCATAACCGACCAGTGCTTTGCCGCGGCGCAGCGAGTTACCGTGCTGACCCGGCGGTTGCGTACCACGTTTTTCAATCGGGCAAGCGGGTTTGTAACAACGATCGCCCTTCAAAAACAGCTTCGCGCCTTCGCGACGGCAAAGGCGACACACAGCATCTCTATACCTAGCCAATTATTTGCCTCCGGTCTATTGCCTCCAACCTGATGATCAGGTTGGAAAAGTTTACAGATCCCAAGAGGGATCCTTCATCCTTTGGGTTTATCGAAATAGGACCATTAGGACCTATCCGACCTATTAAAATAAAACTAAACTCTGCGTCGCTTCGGCGGACGGCAGCCGTTGTGCGGGATGGGCGTCGTATCGCGAATCGTCATCACACGGATGCCCGCATTCGCAATCGCGCGGATCGCTGACTCGCGTCCACCGCCTGGTCCTTTCACACGCACTTCACACTGGTGCATGCCCGCTTCGTGCGCCTTCTTCGCCGCTTCGTAAGCCGCTTGCTGCGCGGCGAACGGCGTCCCTTTACGCGAGCCACGGAAGCCACGCGCGCCGGCTGACGATTGCGCGATCAAGTTCCCTTCAAGATCAGTGATCGAGATCATCGTGTTATTGAACGACGCCGCAATATGCACGATGCCGTTGGGAACGTTCTTCTTCTCTTTCTTCCGAAAGACCTTCTTTTTTCCGCCTGCTTTAGCCATAACTTTTCAGTTCGATAACAAAACTACTTCTTGCCCGGCGCCTTCTTCTTGGCGATGGTGGCACGTCGCGGACCTTTGCGCGTACGAGCGTTTGTATGAGTTCGCTGGCCGCGCACCGGCAACGAACGGCGATGCCTGAGACCACGATAGCAACCGATGTCCATCAAGCGCTTGATGTCCATCTGGACGCGCTTGCGCAGGTCGCCTTCGATCTCACCCTGCGTTTCCAGAATGGCACGGATGCGGCTCAGCTCGTCTTCACTCAGATCGCGCACGCGAGTGTCGAGGTTGACGCCGGCTTCCTTCAGCACAGAACTCGAGCGCGAGCGGCCAATGCCGTAGATGTAAGTCAAACCAACTTCGGCTCTCTTATTGGGCGGTAAATCTACTCCTGCTACACGTGCCATTGTATTTCTCGTTATCCTTGTCTCTGTTTATGTTTGGGATTCGCACAAATCACACGCACCACGCCTTTGCGGTGGATGATCTTGCACTTGTCGCACATCTTTTTCACTGACGCACGGACTTTCATTACGTAACCTCGTTAACTATTTATAGCGGTAAGTGATGCGGCCGCGATTGAGATCGTACGGCGAAAGCTCCACTAAAACCCTGTCACCCGGAAGTATTCGAATAAAATGCTTGCGCATCTTCCCTGATATGTGCGCAAGCACCTGATGCTGGCTGTCTTCCAACTCGACCCGAAACATAGCGTTAGGCAAAGTTTCGAGCACCTTTGCCATGACTTCTATCGCTTCTTCCTTCGCCATATCCTCTCTGAGTGGAATTACGACGCTGCCGACAAACTGCGAATAATAGCATCCGCATTTATCCGCGGTCAAACTACCGCCGGCTCTAAAGGCGTCGTGGTCGAAACGAGAGTCAAAACCTCCGGACCGTCTTCTGTAATCGCGATCGTGTGCTCGGCGTGTGCACTGGGCTTGCCATCGACAGTCACAACCGTCCAGCCATCCGCCAAAACCTTCGTAAGATGCGTCCCCTGATTGACCATCGGCTCGATCGCGAAGACATACCCGGTCTTGATCTTTGGTCCGAGGCCCGGCCGGCCGTAGTTCGGAATCTGCGGATCCTCGTGCATCCGGCGCCCGATGCCGTGCCCGACATAGTCACGCACCACCGTATACCCGTTGGCCTCGGCGTGCTCCTGCACCGCCCAGCCGATGTCACCGAGATGGTTTCCAGCTCGACACTTCTGAATCGCACGTTCGAGACATTCCTCGGTTACGCGAATCAGCTTGAGCTTCTCCTCATCGACCTCGCCCACCGGAACCGTCGTCGCCGTATCGCCTACAAACCCTTCGAGGGTGACGCCACAATCAATCGAGAAGATATCGCCTTCCTTCAAAGCGTAGTTCGACGGAAACCCGTGCACGATCTGCTCGTTGACCGAAGCGCAGATCGAGTACGGAAATCCGTTGTAACCCTTGAACGTCGGCAAAGCGCCAGCGTCACGAATCATCTTCTCCGCGACACGATCGATCTCGAGCGTCGTGATCCCCGGCTGGGCCATGCTGCGCAAATGCTCCCGCACCTGCCCGACCAGCCGTCCAGCCGCCCGCATCTTCTCTAATTCTTTTTTCGACTTCCCAATAATCATGCCAAACCAATTTTAGCCGCGGATTCATGCAAATTCACGCGGATAAGTCTATTTCTGATCTGCGTTCATCCACGTTCATCCGCGGCAGAACTCTGATGATCTCGTCGTAGATCGCTTCCGGTTCTCCAGTCCCGTCCACCGTTTGAAGCAACCCCGCAGCCTTGTAGTAGTCGATCAATGGTCGCGTTTGTTCCTCGAAAGTTGCGAGTCGCGCGCGCACCGTCTCCGAATTGTCGTCCGCGCGCTGCACTAACTGTGCTTCAGGATGAAAATCGCAGACATTGTCGTAGCGCGGCGGCTTGAAGTAGATATTGTAAATCTCATTGCAAACCGGGCAATTGCGCCGTCCGGTCATTCGCTTCTCGAGCATGTCCAGCGGTACGTCGATCAATATCGCGACGATATCGTTACCCTGCTCGACCGCGAGCTTTTCCAAACTGCGCGCCTGTGCGGGCGTACGTGGAAAGCCGTCGAGAATGTAGCCGTTCTTGCAGTCGTCCTGCGCGGTGCGCTCTTTGACCACTTGAATTGTCAAATCATCGGGAACCAGTTGTCCCCGGTCCATGATATCGCGAACTTCCTTTGCGAGCGGCGTCTCGGCGTGCTTGAGCGCGCGAAAAATATCCCCTGTCGAGATCTGAGGCAAATGTAAACGTTCTTGAAGCAAGCGCGCCTGCGTGCCTTTTCCGGCACCAGGCGCACCCATCAAAACTATTATTTTTGCCATAAAGGATCAGTTGCGCCGCCCGCGCAGGCGACCGCCACTACCCAGAAAACCCTCGTAGTTGCGCATCACGAGCTGCGCTTCGATCTGGGCGACAGTGTCCATCGCGACGCCGACAAGAATCAGCAGCGACGTACCGCCAAAATAGAAGTTGTAGCCCATGCCCGTCGGGATCCATGAGATACCGGGCGTCGTACTGACAAACGATTCCAGCCACGTGCCGATAAACGGCAACCGGCCAACCTTGTAACCACTCAACATGAACTGCGGTACGAACGCCACGAGGGCGAGATAAATCGCGCCGACAGTCGTCAAACGAGTCATGATCGTATTGAGATACTCAGCGGTCGCCCGGCCCGGCCGAATGCCCGGCATGAACCCGCCGTGCTTCCGCAGGTTATCAGCCACTTCCTCGATGTTGAAGACAATCGAGACGTAAAAGAACGTGAAGAAGATGATCAGCGACAGAAAGATCAATTCGTAATACGGATCTCCCGGATGGAAGATCGAGAAGAAGCCGTAGACCTTCGCCCACCACGTATTCGGATTAGCAGGATCGGGAGGAAACGCCGCAAAGAGGCTCTGCGGCATCGACAAAACCGACGACGCAAAGATCACAGGAATCACGCCGCCCATGTTGAGCTTCAACGGCATGCTCGTTTGCTGGCCGCCGACTACCTGCCGGCCGACGTGCCGCTTCGCGTAACTAACAGCTATCTTTCGTCGCGCTGCTTCGACATACACAATGAACGCAATGATCAAAATCAACGCTGCCACCATCGCGAACACGCCGATCGTCACCATTGTGTCGCCCTGGCTCAGGCGCTCCGCAACCTGCTGCACACCACGCGGCAGACCAATCACGATACCTGCGAAGATCAGCAACGAGATACCATTGCCTATACCGCGCTCAGTGATCTGCTCGCCCAGCCACATGACGAACATCGTGCCGGTGGTAAGAGTCAGAACCGTGCTCAGACGGAATCCCCAACCAGGCGCGCCGACGCCGTTGACTTGCAGCCAGTGCGCAACAAACGAAGTCTGGATCGCAGCGAGCACAACCGTCAGGTAACGCGTCCACTGGTTGATCTTCTGACGGCCCATCTCGCCCTCTTCCTGCAACTTCTTGAGCTGCGGCGAGACGACGGTCATGAGCTGAAGAATGATGGACGCGGTGATGTAAGGAGTGACGCCTAAAGCGAAGACTGAAATCGTGCGGAAGTTGCCGCCGGAGAAGAGGTCGAGCACGCCGAGCAGCGTTCCCGCAACGTCGCGCCAAACCTCATCGAGGCGCAGCTTGTTGATACCGGGCGCGCCGACGTGTGCGCCGAGGCGGTAGACCGCGAGCAGACCGAGTGTAAAGAAAATGCGCCGGCGTAGATCCGGCACATTGAACATATTGCGAACCGCGGCAAAAAACTTTTCCATTACTGTTCTCCTGCCGGCGATCCCAGGCTATCCGGCAATCTCGACTACTGCACCGCCTGCCTGCTCGATCTTTTGACGAGCGCTCTTGGTGAACCGGTGGGCTGAAACACGAAGCGGTTTTGAGACCTCGCCATTTCCGAGCACCACCACGTCGTGCTTGGCCTTCTTGATCAGGCCGCGAACGTGCAACACTTCCGGAGTGATCTCTTCGTTCGCTTCGAAATGCTGATCGAGAGCGGCGAGACTGATCTCGACCCACTGCTTCTTAAAGATATTAGTGAAACCGCGCTTCGGCAAGCGCCGGTGCAGAGGCATCTGGCCGCCTTCAAAACCAATCTTGCGCGAATAACCCGAACGAGACTTCTGTCCCTTCTCACCGCGGCCCGCGGTCTTGCCCAGACCCGAGCCTGGCCCACGCCCGACACGCTTCTTCTTGTGGGTCGAACCCTTCGCCGGCTTTAGACTATTAAGACTAATCGCCATTATGAACTCCTATAAGTCCTATAGGCCCTATAGGACCTATTATTCTACGATTCTTAACAAGTGCGGCACTTTCGCAACCGCCCCGCGCATCGAGTCGTTGTCCGGGCGCTCAACCACCTGGTTCAACTTTCGCAAACCGAGACTGCGCACGATTGTCTTGTGCGTCTTCGGCGCATGAATAAAGCTCCGGTAGTACTCGATACGAATTGTCGCTTGTGATTCTGTGTTGCTGTTTGCTCTACGCGGCATCTTTACATCTCCTCAACCTGCTTGCCACGCAAGCGCGCTAACTCCATCGGATCCTTCATTCGCAACAACGCATCGAAAGTCGCACGCACCACGTTGTGCGGATTCGTCGAGCCCAGCACTTTCGTGCGCACATCTCTGACGCCGACTGCCTGCATGACCGCACGCACCGCGCCGCCCGCGATAACTCCAGTACCTTCCGAAGCAGGCTTCACAAGAACACGACCCGCTCCGTATTCACCAATCAACTGGTGCGGGAGGGTGTTATTGATCAGCGGCACGCGAATCAGATTCTTCTTCGCCGCCTCGATTCCCTTTTTGATCGCGAGGGGCACTTCGCGCGCCTTGCCGGTGCCGAAACCGACGTGCCCGCCTTCATCACCAACCACTACGAGCGCCGCGAACGAGAGGTTCTTACCGCCCTTAACGACTTTGGTGACGCGATTGATGGAGATTACCTGATCTTTCAGGTCGAGCCCCTGCGCGGGAATGCGTTGCTTGGGTTGTCTCATAATTTGCTCTGCTAATTTTCTTCTCTGTGCAGCCTCTGTGTTCTCTGTGTCTCTGTGGTTAAATTCCGATCTCACCACAGAGACACAGAGGACACAGAGATCGCACAGAGAAGCATTATTCTTGTTTCTTCTTCTTTGACTTCTTTTCTTTTGGCTCGGCGACTTCCTCGACCGGCGCCTCTTCTGCTGCTTCGGGCTCGGCGACTACTTCGTTCTTGTTCAAGCCCGCTGCCCTGGCTGCGTCCGTCAAAGCCTTGATCCGGCCGTGATAGAGATAGCCACCGCGATCGAAAACGACCTGCTCGATGCCTTTCGCGAGCGCACGCTCGGCGATCGCCTGACCGATACGACGGGCCGCATCGAGATTACCGCCTGAGCCGCTACGCAAATCTTTCTCAGTTGACGACGCCGACACGAGCGTCTGGCCCACGCGATCGTCGATCACCTGCGCGGAGATGTGTTTCAGGCTGCGATAGATCGCGAGTCGCGGTCTCTCCGTGCTTCCTTTTACTTTGCGGCGAATGCGCGAGTGAATCGCGGTTCGCACTTCTGCTCTATTTGTGTTTGCCATCTCGGCCTCTATCTAAAACTATTTTCCAGTCTTTCCAGGCTTCAACTTGATCGGAACACCCGCGTAACGCACGCCCTTGCCTTTGTAAGCATCGGGCTTGCGAAGCTTGTGCATCTCGGCTGCGACCTGGCCCAGCTTCTGCTTGTCGATACTGGTCAACGTCAACGTCGTCTGGTACTGCTGAATACTTCCCTTCGTCGTCAGACGCTCAGCCTTCACATCGACTTCAGGCGGCAGCGGAAACTCGATCGGATGCGAATAACCGAGCGAGAAAACGATCTTCTTGCCCTGCACGTCGGCCTTGTAACCGACACCGACCACGTCCATCTGCTTGCTGAAGCCTTCGGTCACGCCGGTGATGGCGTTGTTGGCGAGCGCACGCGCCAGACCATGCAGCGCCGCCTGCTCGTCCGAAGCACGCTCAGCCTTCAGCTCTTCGCCTTCGACTTTGAAGCTGATCCCCGCAGGGATTGGCGTCTTCAACGTGCCCTTCGGGCCTTTGACTTCGAGTTCGCGCTCGTGAACGGTGACGGTCACGCCCTTCGGCACCGCGATTACCTTTTTTCCAATTCGTGACATAACGTACAGTCCTGTTTTTAGTAGATTTGCGCCAGTAGCTCGCCGCCGATGTTCTCGCGTTTCGCCGCCTTGCCGCTCATCAAACCTCTCGAAGTGGAGACGATGTTGATACCGTAGCCACCGAGCACCTTCGGGATCTCACTCGAGCCGACATACACGCGCCGTCCGGGAGTCGAGACACGCTGCAGGTGCGTGATTGAAGACGTGCCGCGCGCGTCGTAACGCAGGAAGATGCGCACGGTGCGCTTGAGCCCTTCGCCTTTGATAACGAAGTTGTTGATGTAACCCTCTTCCTTCAGAATGCGGGCAATCTCGAGTTTGAGCTTTGAAGCCGGAATATCTACACGCGAGTGCTTCGCCGCAATGGCGTTGCGGATTCGCGTCAACATATCGGCAATAGGATCAGTCATGAATTAACTCCGTCAATTAATTGCCAGTTACCAACTCGACTTAACAACGCCAGGGATCTGTCCCTGCAGCGCGAGTTCACGGAAACAGATGCGACACAGGTTGAACTTCCGCAAATAACCTCGCGGCCGTCCACAGCGTTTACATCGAGTGTAGGCGCGCACCGAGAACTTCGGTTTGCGTGCCGCTTTCGCAATCAGTGATTTCTTTGCCATATCGTTCTTTGTCGATCCATCCACAGATTACGCAGAAGCTGTTCTGTGTAATCTGTGTAATCTGTGGTTAAGTCCTGAAGGGCATCCCCAGGCCCTTCAACAGCGCTCGTGATTGTTCATCATTGCGTGCCGTCGTCACGATCGTGATATTCATCCCGCGCAGCTTGTCGACCTTGTTGAAGTCGATCTCCGGGAAGATCAACTGCTCGCGAATTCCGATTGTGTAATTTCCACGACCATCGAAAGCCTTCGGCGACACGCCGCGAAAGTCGCGCACGCGCGGGAGGGCCACAGACACGAGCCGGTCGAGAAACTCGTACATCCGGTCGCCACGCAAAGTCACGACAACACCGATCGGCATTCCCTGTCGGAGCTTGAACGATGCGATCGACTTCTTCGCTTTCGTGATCACGGGCTTCTGACCCGTAATCGCGCGCAGCTCATCAGCCGCGGTGTCGAGTATTTTCTGGTTCGCAATCGCCTCGCCCATGCCCATGTTGATTACGACTTTCTGGATACGCGGCACAGCCATGGGATTAGTGATGCCAAACTCCTTGGCAATCTGCGGCGCCACGTCTTTTTGATATCGCTCTTTTAACCTTGCAGCCATGTCCAGTCCTCTATTTCCCTACTTTTCAAGAGCGTGGCCACTGGACGCCGCCGTGCGCGTCTTCGAACCATCGCTTTCAACCAGATATCGCACGCGCGTCGGCTTGCCTGACTGCGGATCGATCAACTGCACGTTCGAGATGTCGATAAATGATTCCTTATCGATGATGCCGCCGCCTTTATTCGCCTGCGGATTCGCCTTCTGGTGACGCTTGATCATGCCCGCGCCTTCCACTTTGATCTTGCCCTTAGCCGGCAACACTTCCAGCACGCGGCCACGCCTGCCTTTGTCGCGCCCGGCAATGATCGCTACCTGGTCGTTCTTTTTGATCTTGGAGCGCTTTGTTCCTGCCATCTCTTAAATTACCTCCGGCGCGAGCGAAACGATCTTCATGAAGTTCTTGTCGCGCAGCTCACGCGCTACTGGTCCAAACACGCGCGTACCGATGGGCGTGCCGTCTTCCTTGATCAGCACCGCGGCGTTCTGATCGAACCTGACGTACGTTCCGTCAGCGCGGCGCACTTCCTTGCGCGTTCGCACGATCACTGCGTCCTGGACCGTGCCCTTTTTTATCGTGCCGTCCGGCGAAGCCTCTTTGACCGTCACCTTGATGCGGTCTCCCAGACTCGCAATCTTTCCGGTGGAGCCGCCGATCGGCATGATCATCTCCACCCGTCGCGCCCCTGAATTGTCAGCAACCTCCAGAGAGGTTTGCATCTGGATCACTGTCGTTACCTCCGACTATTGCCTTGAAGCCGTCCACAGATTTCACAGATTGTCTGCGTAATCTGCGTAATCTGTGGATTACTTCGCCGCTTTCTGAACGATCTCAATTACACGCCAGCGCTTGCGCGCGGAAAGTGGACGCGTTTCAACGATTCGCACCTTGTCGCCAATCGTCGCGCCGAGCTCGTCGTGGGCCATGAACTTTGACGTGCGACGCACGTAACGGCGATACTTGCGATGCCGGACCAGACGGTCCACACGAACCACGACGGTATTCGTCATCTTGTCAGACGAGACCGTGCCGACTTTCTGCGACCGGTTTGCACGGCTGGCCTTCGCTTCAGAAGCTGCGGCGGCTACCGGTTCGGCGGCGGCCATTGGTTCAGTGGTGCTCTCGTTTTCTTGATTCTCTGCCATTCTCTTTATTCCTAACTTCGCTGGCTCGCGATCGTCTGAATCCGCGCCAGCGCTTTCTTTTCCTGGCGAATGCGCTTGATTGCATCAACCTCGCCGAGCGCGAGTTTGAAGTTCAAGCGAAACAACGACTCACGCAAACGCACTGCTTCGGCGCGCAGCTCGTCTTCGCCCATCTCGCGATATTTGTCGACCTCTTCCCGTCTCTTCATCGTTAGATCGCGCCTCCTTCCTGATCGGCGCGGGTCACAAACTTCGTCTTGATCGGAAGCTTCTGGGCCGCGAGCCGCATCGCGTCGCGCGCGGTCGTCTCATCCACGCCTTCGATCTCGTAAAGAATTCGCCCCGGCTTGACCACTGCCACCCAGTATTCCGGCGCGCCCTTGCCTTTGCCCATACGCGTTTCCGCAGGCTTCTTCGTCACCGGCTTATCGGGAAACATGCGAATCCAGATCTTGCCGCCACGCTTGATGTGACGTGTCATCGCGATACGAGCAGCCTCGATCTGTCGATCGGTAATCCACGCCGGCTCGAGGCTCTTGAGCCCATACTCACCGAAGCTGATCTCGCTGCCACGAGTCGCGACGCCAGTCATGCGCCCGCGCATCTGCTTCCGGTGCTTAACTTTCTTCGGCATCAACATAACGATTCACCTTTTTAGCCACGAAAAGGCACAAAAATCACATAAACAATTTTGAGCTTTTGTCTCTAAACCTCTTGTGCCTTTTGTGTCCTTCTGTGCCCTTTGTGTCCTTCTTTGTGCCTTTTGTGTACTACTGGTTCTCGGTTCGCGGTCTGCGTCCGTCCGATCCACCTTCGCGTTCGCGGCGCGTTCTCGGGCGACGCTCGCGCTCCCCTGCGCGAGTCTCGTTGATCGGGTCCGAACCGGTGCCACGCGCCATCGCGGCTTTCGGATCGAGAATCTCGCCGCGATAAATCCAAACCTTCACACCAATTTGTCCAAACGTCGTCCGCGCTTCGGCGAGACCGTAGTCGATATCAGCACGCAGAGTGTGCAGCGGAAGCTGCCCCTGCAGGTGCCACTCGCTGCGTGCGATTTCAGCGCCGTTCAAACGACCACTGACTTTGACCTTGATTCCCTGCGCGCCAAATCGCAGTGACTCTTCCACAGCCTTTCTCATCGCACGGCGAAACGCGATGCGCTTCTCGAGCTGCGCCGCGATCTTCTCCGCCTGTAGCTGCGCGTTGAGCTCGGGCTTGTGGATCTCCTGGATCGAGACGAGCACTTCGCGCCCGGTCTTCGACGACAGATCGCTCTTGAGCTTGTCGATCTCCGCGCCCTTGCGTCCGATGATGATTCCCGGTCGCGAGGTGTAGATAATGATCTTCAGACGATTCGCGGCCCTTTCGATATCGACGTGCGACACGCCAGCACCCGCAAAGCGCTGCTTGAGATCGCGTTTCAGCTTCAGATCTTCAAGCAGAAACTCGCCAAACTGCTTTTTGGCAAACCAGTGCGAGTGCCAATCTTTGTTGTAGCCGAGTCGAAAACCGTATGGATGAACTTTTTGACCCACAATCTTCTCCGTTCAGAGTTAAACCTTTACTCTTCCGTGGCAGCCTCGTCGCTCTTGGCCTTCTTCTTCGAAGCCTTCTTCGCTGCCGGCTTCTCAGCTGCTTCCGTCTTCGAGGTTGCGCGTTTCGCTCTCGGCGCAGCCGCGGCGCCACCGCGTTTGCGTCGCTTGCTCTCAGCAGGCTTCGCGACCTTTGCCTCTGCCTCAGGCTTCTTGCCGTCGGTTGACGGTCGCTCGTCATTACTCAAGGAGATCGTCACGTGACAGAAGTGTCTTTGCTCGCGATAAGCACGGCCCTGCGGCGCCGGACGCACGCGACGACGATTCTTCGTTGGTCCACGATCGACAAACGCCGTGCGCACCCATAAATCATCCGGGTCGATCGAGATGTTTGCCTTCTCGGCGATCTCGTTCGCGTTGGCAATTGCCGAACGCATGCACTTCTCGATGTGGCCGGCTGCGCGCTTCTTCGTAAACCGCAAGATAGCCAGCGCCTGGTTGACGTCTTTGCCGCGAATCATATCCACGACCAGCCGCGCCTTCTGCGCCGAACCTCGCAAATACTTCGCACTCGCTGTTGCTTCCATCTCTCAGTCCTTTACTTGGGCGGTGCTCCCGCAACCTTACTCGTTTTTTCGACCTTCGTTCCCGAGTGGCCCTTGAACGTGCGCGTCGGCGCAAACTCACCGAGCTTGTGGCCCACCATGTTCTCCGTCACGTAGATCGGGAGGTGACGTTTGCCGTTGTGCACTCCGAACGTGAGCCCGACCATGTCAGGCGTGATCGTCGAGCGCCGCGACCAGGTTTTGATCACCGGCGGGCGCTGACTACCGGCGCGCGCCTTCTCGACGGCCTTCGTGATGCCTTTGTCGATGAACGGTCCCTTCTTAACTGAACGAGCCATTATTTAGTTCTCCGATCCTTCAGGATCATCTTCTGCGTGCGCTTGTTGCTGCGCGTCTTGTAACCGCGAGTCGGCTGGCCCCACGGCGTCACCGGATTACGTCCACCGGAAGTCTTGCCTTCGCCGCCGCCGTGCGGGTGGTCCACAGGGTTCATCGCCACGCCGCGAACCTTCGGACGCAAACCTTTCCAACGCGACCGACCGGCCTTGCCGAGCGAAACGTTCTCATGCTCGATGTTGCCGACCTGGCCCACCGTCGCTCTGCAAACGAGCGGCACGCGTCGCACTTCACCGGACGGCATACGCAACTGTGCGTAACTGCCTTCCTTCGCGACGAGTTGCGCGAACGTACCTGCTGAGCGCGCCATCTGCCCGCCCTTGCCCGGACGAAGCTCGATGTTGTGAATTTGCGTACCGAGCGGGATATTGATCAGCGGGAGGGTGTTGCCCGGTAGAATGTCAGCTTCGGCGCCGCTCATGATCGTCTTGCCGACTTCCAAACCCGTCGGCGCGAGGATGTAGCGCTTCTCGCCGTCCAGGTATGTGATCAGCGCGATGTGCGCGGAACGATTCGGATCGTATTCGATCTGCGTGACGCGTCCGGCTACGCCGTCTTTGTCGCGCTTGAAGTCGACAATCCGGTAAAAACGTTTGTGGCCGCCGCCACGACGTCGCACCGTGATACGACCATCGTTGTTGCGTCCCGAAATACGCTTCTTAGGCTCGAGCAGAGACTTCTCGGGCACTGCTCCGAGCGTCAACTCGTCACGCGTCAGATACGTTTGGTATCGTCGCGCCGCCGATGTCGGTGTAAGTTTCTTTATGCCCATCGTGCTATTCCGTTATATCGCTTCGCCGTAATCAACCGGCTTTTCGCCTTGCTTCAGAGTTACGTACGCCTTTTTCCACGAAGGTTTCCGGCCTTCAAAACGTCCGCGTCGCGCCAGCTTACCCATGAAGTTGATCGTGCGAACGTCGTCCACTTTCACCTGGAAGATCGTTTCGACTGCCGACTTGATCTCCGGCTTGGTGGCGCGTCGATCGACGCGGAAGGTCAGCAACTGGCGCGTGTCCTGTGATTCCTCTTTGGCAGCCAGCGCCTTTTCCGTAATCACCGGCGACTTGATGATGTCCCAAACTGTTCTCATCGCTTAGGCCGCCTCCTCAGTATTGCTTGTCGAAGCTTCTTCAGCCGGCTCGGTATACGCTTCGCCCTTGCTGTTGCCGAGCAACTGCTCGAGCTCGCTTGCCGCTTCACGCGAAAGCACGAGCTGGTCGTGATAGAGCAGATCGTAGATATTCAAACTGAAGCTGTTGACCACTTTCGTGTGGCGCAGGTTACGCGCCGACAGCATCAGGTTGTCATTCTCGAGTGAATCGACGATCAGCGTCTTGCCGCCGAGTCCGAGCGTCGTCAACGACTGCGAAAAATCTTTCGTCTTCGGCGCTTCGAGATTCCAGCCATCAACGACAAACACGTTCCCTTCGCGCACGCGTTCCGAAAGCGCCGAGCGCAGAGCGCCCTGACGCATCTTGCGCGGCATGTTGTAGGACCAGTCGCGCGGCTGCGGCCCATGCGCATTACCGCCGCCTTTCCAGAGCGGAGAACGCAATGAAGCGATACGAGCACGACCGGTGCCCTTCTGCTTCCAAAGCTTTCTCCCCGCGCCGGAAACGTCGCCGCGTGTCTTGGTCGCTGAAGTGCCCTGACGCGCGTTGGCCATGAAATTGCGCACGGCCGCGTGAATCAATCCTTCGTTTAGAGGCGCGCCAAAAACAGCGTCAGACAGCTCGACCTCACCAATCTCTTCATTCTTTATGTTGCGCACCTTGACTGTCGGCATACCCAACTCCTAACTCTTAGTCGCCTTGCGAACAACCACCACACTGCCATTCGCTCCGGGCACCGCGCCACGAATCATCAAAATATTGTTTTCGGCATCCACACGCGCCACTGTCAGGCCCTTGGTGGTGACGCGAACGTCGCCCATGTGACCCGACGAGCGGTTTCCCTTCACAACTCGCGAGGGATACGCCGAAGCACCGATTGAACCCGGCGCACGCACGTTCATCGAACCGTGCGACTCCGGACCGCGATTGAAGTGGTGACGCTTGATCGTGCCCGCGAAACCACGTCCCTTCGAACGCCCGATCACGTCCACCATCTCGCCATCAGCAAACTGATCGACAAGCACTTTGTCGCCGACGTTCGTACCGTCGCTGCTTTCAGTGAGACGAAACTCTTTCAGAATCCGCGTCGGCGGAATGCCGCCGCCGGTCTTCTCGAAGTGGCCGCGCATCGGCTTCGTAACGTTCTTCAAACGAACAGGTCTTTCATCGACGAGTCCGAGCTGAACCGCGTCGTAACCGTCAGGACCTGCCGCAGACTTCTTTTGCACGACGACGCATGGGCCGGCCTTGATGACGGTCACTGGGGTGACCGAGCCGTCCGCCGCAAAGATCTGCGTCATGCCGATTTTTCTTCCGATGATTCCGTTGATCATTTTCTCAATCCTGCGAAATAGGACCTATTGCCTGCCGAACGCCTTGATCTCAACGTCAACGCCGGCGGGCAGATCCAGCTTCATCAGCGCATCCACCGTTTGCGGCGTCGGGTCGAGAATGTCCATCAGCCGCTTGTGCGTGCGAATCTCAAACTGCTCGCGCGATTTCTTATCGACATGCGGCGAGCGCAGCACGGTCCATTTGTTCTTCACTGTGGGTAAAGGAATCGGACCAGCGACACGAGCCCCCGTGCGTTTTGCGGTCTCGACGATTTCCGTCGTTGACTGGTCCAGCACGCGATGATCGTAAGCTTTAAGGCGAATGCGAATTTTTTCATTCATAAGATTCAAAGGCCTTATCCACAGATTGCTCAGATTTCACTGAAATATCTGTGTAATCTGTGGATGAAAACTATTCAATAACCTCAGACACCGTACCGGCGCCGACCGTGCGACCGCCTTCACGAATAGCGAAGCGCAACCCCTTCTCCATAGCGATGGGTGCGATCAGCTCGATCGACATCTGCACGTTGTCGCCAGGCATCACCATCTCCACGCCTTCCGGCAGGTGCGCCACCCCAGTCACGTCCGTCGTGCGGAAGTAGAACTGCGGGCGATAACCAGTAAAGAACGGCGTGTGACGGCCACCTTCTTCCTTCGTCAGCACGTAAGCTTCAGCCTTAAACTTCGTGTGCGGCGTGATCGAACCGGGCTTCGAAATCACTTGCCCGCGCTCGATGTCCTTGCGCTCAACACCGCGCAACAGCAAGCCGACGTTGTCGCCCGCCGTGCCTTCGTCCAAAAGCTTCTTGAACATCTCGACGCCCGTCACCACTGTCTTGGTGGTGGGCCGAATACCGACGATCTCAACCTGCTCGTTCACTTTCACCTTGCCGCGCTCCACGCGACCGGTGGCCACCGTACCGCGGCCCTGAATCGTGAAGATGTCTTCCACCGGCATCAAGAACGGCTTCTCGATGTCGCGCTCCGGCGTCGGAATGTAGCTGTCTACCGCCGCCATCAGCTCGATCACCGTCTTCTCCCACTCGGGATCGCCTTCCAAAGCCTTCAACGCGCTGCCACGAATCACCGGAATGTCGTCGCCCGGAAACTCGTACGCGCTCAAAAGCTCGCGCACTTCCAGCTCCACCAACTCCAGCAACTCCGGATCGTCGACCGCGTCCGCCTTGTTCATGAACACCACCATCGCCGGCACCCCTACCTGCCGCGCCAGCAGAATGTGCTCGCGCGTTTGCGGCATCGGTCCGTCCGTGGCCGCCACCACCAGAATCGCGCCGTCCATCTGCGCCGCGCCCGTGATCATGTTCTTTACGTAGTCGGCGTGACCGGGACAGTCCACGTGTGCGTAGTGCCGATTCGCCGTCTCATACTCCACGTGCGCCGTCGCGATCGTGATGCCGCGCGCTTTCTCTTCCGG
>Ga0207650_10000145_pt1 | contig 85892 bp, 85 predicted proteins | sample KBSS63metaG_FD_184325 | JGI IMG/M metagenome (GOLD analysis project Ga0207650, IMG submission 184325) | Switchgrass rhizosphere microbial communities from Kellogg Biological Station, Michigan, USA - KBS S6-3 metaG (SPAdes) (version 2) | ecosystem: Host-associated > Plants > Roots > Rhizosphere...
AGCCCTCTGCGCTCCACGCGTGGGGTTTCGCGCATCGTCGCATTTGGTGGCGATCCACTGCCGGTGGGCGATGAACTGGTCGACGAATTGCAGCGACGCAATCACCAGCCCCTTGTGACACCGCTGTTGGCTCCTGGGGAGAACGTGCGTATAAATGAAGGGCCATTTGCTGAACTCGAGGGCGTATTCCTGGGTATGACAGGCGAGGAACGCGCGATTGTGCTGATCAATCTCCTGCACCGCGAGCACCGGGTCGGCTTGCCGCTCAACGCAGTCAAAAGCCTTGACTGAACGCCCACCATCAGCCATTTACAAGCACACTTCTTCAACTTCAAGCGTGTGTCGTACACGTCGAAAACAACCCGAGTCGGCCTAGCCGACTAAAAATAACATTCCAGTACTTTTTTACCCTCGCATAATAAAGTGCCTCCTGAATGCAACAGCAAGGGGACGGCCATGAACACATCAAAGTTACTGGTAGAGCGTATTGGCCTATTCCCTTCTTCGGGAAATATTCATGTCGAGGTCAATAACTCGACGCATGTCGTTGAACGCATGCACGTGTTATATGCCGACAACTCCCTGGACAGCGATGAGTCGTGCACGGGCTTGTCCATGGTTTTTGCCGACTGGCGTTTCAAGTTGCAGGTCAGTGACGCCCTGTCTGTATGCCTGTGCGTGGAAAGTCGCGGCGACAGCCACTACCTGCAGGTCAAGACCGCAGAGTTGCTGGCCCACATATCCGACACCCGGGAGCGCACATGAGCGTCCAGGGTGGGCGACACCCTTGCCGGCATACACGCTAAATGCATTTATCTGATCAAATGGCGCCTACATGATTCTATTTTTTAATAATGAGGATAGAACCAAACGGCATTTTACACAGCCACTCGCTGCCCCTACCTTGAACGAGCATGACCGACCCCCTACCCGGCGGAGGTGTTGATCACCCTACTCGACAAGGACAGACCATGAGCATCGAATTCATCGGCTATATCGGCGGCCACCATGCGTCCGAGATCCACCCGCGCAGCGGCCCTACCCTGCAACCGGATTACGTGGAAACCGTGGCCCGCGCCCACGAAGAGGCCGGTTTCGACCGCGCGCTGGTGGCCTTTCATTCCAACAGCCCGGACAGCACGTTGATCGCCGCCCACGCCGCCAGCGTGACGAAAAAACTGCAATTTCTCATCGCTCACCGTCCGGGTTTCGTCCAGCCGACCCTGGCGGCGCGCCAGTTCGCCACGTTCGATGTGTTCAACGGCGGGCGTACCGCCGTGCACATCATCACCGGGGGCGATGACCGCGAACTGCGTGCCGATGGCAGCCATATCGGCAAGGACGAACGCTACGCGCGAACCGACGAATACCTGAGCGTGGTGCGTCAGGAATGGACCGCCGAGCAGCCCTTCGATTTTGCCGGCACTTACTACCAGGTCGAAGGCGCGCACTCCACGGTGAAGTCGCCGCAGCAGCCGCATATTCCGTTGTATTTCGGTGGTTCTTCCACTGCCGCGATTGAGGTGGCCGGCAAGCATGCCGATGTGTACGCGCTGTGGGGCGAGACCTATGAGCAGGTGCGCGAGGTGGTGACCCAGGTGCGTGCCGAAGCGGCCAGGCATGGGCGCACGATTCGCTTCAGTTTGTCGCTGCGCCCGATCCTGGCCGAGACCGAAGAATTGGCGTGGGCGCGCGCCGAGAACATCCTGCAACGGGCCACCGCGCTGGCCGAGCAGAATGGCTTTGTACGCCGCGAACCACCGAATGAAGGCTCGCGCCGTTTGCTCGCGGCGGCGGCACAAGGCGCGCGGTTGGATAAGCGTTTGTGGACAGGCATTGCCGGGCTGCTCGGGGCGCAAGGTAACTCCACCTCACTGGTGGGCACGGCCGAGCAAGTCGCTGAGGCGCTGGTGGATTACTACGACTTGGGAATTACCACGTTCCTGATCCGTGGGTTCGATCCGCTCAATGATGCGATTGAGTACGGCAAGCAATTGATCCCCCTCACCCGCCAGTTGATTGCACAACGCGAACAGGCCAGGCAAGTCGCGTAAGCAAGAACACTACAAACCAATGTGGGAGGGGCAAGTCGAATCGTCGCACCGCCCCTCCCACTTTTTAACTGCATTTCAAGGTTGGGATTTGAGGAAGGTGGCGATCAGTTGATTGACCCGCTCTGCCGCTTCCAACTGCACCATATGCCCCTGCCCCGGCACGATCTCCACCTGGGCCGCCAGCCCCTCGGCATGCCCGGCCGGGATGATTGCATCGTCACTGCCCCAGATCACCAGGCTCGGTTGTCGGGCCACCACGGCGCGCAGATCCAGGCGCTGCCGCCCACCCTCAAACAGCTGGGAATTGAGCTGCTGCAACGCCTGATCCACCCCTTCCAACCGTTTGAATTTGAGCATGTCCTCCAGCATCTGCCGGGTGACCAGCGCCGGGTCGCTGAACAGTTGGGTCAGTTGCGGCTTGAGCGCATTGCGGTTATTCGCCGCGGTAAAACCTTGCAGGTAATCGCCATTGATATCCGCGCCAAGCCCGGCGCTGGCGATCAGGATCAAGGAAGCAACCCGTTGCGGCGCCTGGCTGGCCAGCGTCAGGCTGACCAGCCCACCCATGGAGTGCCCGGCCAGGTGCACGCGGTCGAGCTTGAGGTGATCAAGCAACGCCAGCACCGCCTGGCTCAGTTCTTCGGCATCACCCGTTTGCAACTGCTTACCCGACTCGCCATGCCCCGGCAGGTCCAGGGCGATCACCCGGCGCTCGGCGGCCAGGGCCGGTTGGTTGAACAGCCAGTTGTTCAAGTCGCCACCAAACCCGTGTACCAGCACCAACGGCGTATCGCCTTCGCCCAGGTCCAGATAGCGCAGCAAGCGCCCGCCTATCTCGACCTTCTGCGCGCTCGGGCCGCTGGCTTCGGATTCGGCGGCGGTGGAGACGAACCCCGCGTTGAAACTGTCGATCACCGCATCAATCTCGGCGTCCGTGGCCTCGCCCTCCACCACGATCCCGAGCAAGGCACCCACCGGCAGGGTTTCATCGCTCAAGGCCAACACCCGGCGCAACACGCCACTGAACGGCGCCTCGACGCTGCTGGAAATCTTGTCGGTTTCCACGTCCAGCACTTCTTCGCCCTTCTCTACCCGATCACCGGGTTGCTTGAGCCAGACGTCGATGCGACCTTCGGTCATCGACAGCCCCCACTTGGGCATGGTCAAGGTGTGGATCATGCGGCAGTCCTCTTGTCGGCGATTTTCAGCACGGCGGCTTCGATCTTCGCGGCATTGGGGATGTACAGGTCTTCCAGGGCATCGGAGAACGGCACCGGCGTGTGCGGCGCGGTGACCATCTCGATCGGCGCCCGCAGGAATGCAAAGCCTTGCTGCGCCACCAGCGCACTGATGTCGGTGGCGATGGAGCAGCGCGGGTTGGACTCGTCGATCACCACCAGGCGCCCGGTTTTCTCCACACTTTCCAGAATGCTGTCTTCGTCCAGCGGGCTGGTGGTGCGCAGGTCCAGCACTTCGCAGTCGATGCCTTGGCGCGCTAGGTTGGCGGCGGCTTCCAGGGCGATATGCACCATGCGCCCGTAAGTCACCAAGGTCACGTCGCGGCCTTCGCGCACAAAGTTGGCTTCGCCGAACGGCACGGTATACAGCTCTTGCGGCACCTCGCCTTGCAGACTGTAGAGCATCTTGTGTTCGAGGAAGATCACCGGGTCGTTATCGCGGATCGCCTGGATCAACATGCCCTTGGCGTCATAGGGCGTGGACGGGCACACCACCTTGAGGCCGGGAATGTGCGTCCACATCGACGTGAGCATCTGCGAATGCTGGGCGGCGGCGCGCAGGCCGGCACCGTACATGGCGCGGATCACCAGCGGCGTGGTGGTCTTGCCGCCGAACATGTAGCGGAACTTGGCGGCCTGGTTGAGCAACTGGTCGAGGCAGCAGCCGATAAAGTCGACGAACATCAATTCGCACACCGGGCGCATGCCACGGGTGGCGGCGCCGACGGCCATGCCCACGTAGCCGACCTCGGACAACGGTGCATCGAGCACGCGCTCGGGAAACTCCGGGTACAGGCCCTTGGTCACCCCGAGCACACCGCCCCAGGCGTCCTGCTCGCCGGGGGAACCGGTGCCGCCGGACACGTCCTGGCCGATGATGAACACGCTCTGGTCGCGGCGCATTTCCTGGGCCAGGGCTTCGTTGATTGCCTGCTGATAGCTGATTTTGCGAGCCATGAAATTCTCTCCGAAATTTATTGTTATTAGCGGTAGGCGACGTAGACGTCACTGAGCAGGTCGGCGGCCTGGGGCTTGGGATCGGACTTGGCCAGGCGCACCGCGTCTTCGATCAACTGGGCGACCTCGCCGTCGATGCGCTCGAACTGCCCGGCGTCAAGCCAACCTTCGGCCTGGCAACGCGTGCGAAACAGCACCAGGCAATCCTGGGATTCACGCAGTTTTTTCACTTCGTCCACGCCGCGATAAGTTTGCGCATCGCCTTCGAAGTGGCCGTAGAAGCGGCTCAACTTGACCTCCACCAGCGTCGGCCCCTCGCCGTTGCGCGCACGTTCTACCGCAACGCCCAAGGCTTGGTGCACGGCAAAAAAGTCATTGCCGTCGACGATGACGCCGGGCATGCCAAACCCCACGGCGCGCTCGGCGATGTCCTTGCACGCCACCGACCAGCCGGAGCCGGTCGCTTCGGCATAGCCGTTGTTCTCGGCGACGAACAGGCACGGCAGTTTCATGATCGCGGCCAGGTTCATCGCCTCGAACACCGCACCTTCGTTGGAGCCGCCGTCGCCGAAAAACGCCACGGCCACGCCCTGGCTGCCCTTGAGCTTGGAGGCCAGCGCTGCACCGGCGGCCAACGGCGCACCGGCACCGACAATGCCGTTGGCGCCGAGCATGCCCTTCTCCTGATCGGCGATGTGCATGGAGCCGCCCTTGCCGCCGCACACCCCGGTTTTCTTGCCATAGATTTCGGCCATCATGCCGAACACGTCCACGCCCTTGGCGATGCAATGGCCATGGCCACGGTGGTTGGAGGCGATACAGTCGTCATCGTTGAGGTGGGCCATGACCCCGGCGGCACTGGCTTCCTGGCCGGCATACAAGTGCACGAAACCGGGGATCTCGCCGGTGGCGAACTCCACGTGCAGGCGCTCTTCAAAATCACGGATGGTGCGCATCACGGTGTAGGCATGCAGCAATTGATCGGTGGACAGGTGAGTGGACATCTTGTTGTTCTCCGGTTGTCTCGACACACAGAAGGCTGGCTGCGGCCAGCTGTAACCGCTTCAGCACAGCCTGTGCCAAACCGCCGAAAAACCTGGCAAAGCCTTGATCCAGAGCAGTGCCGCGCGGTTGTACGCAGGCGTCGCCGCAGCGCAGAATGAGACCGGCCATCGCAGCGTGCCGGCTGCATCTCGGCCCCTGTGAGACGCTGCGTCTCACCCGGCCCCCTGGTCAGAGCGCGCTTGTCGCTGTGCGTCCATGGGCGCTTAATGGCGGGCATAACAACAAAGATCGAGAACCGGAGGCCTTATGCTCGCCGTGAACTCCAGAGAGCACGTCGACTGCGTCAGTCGCGTGGTCCGCAATGCCGAACGCCTGCCTCAGGCGCCGGTGCCGGCGTTGATTTTCGATTCATGGCGCCGCTCCATGGAACAACACCACCTGGACCCTGGCTCGCTGCAAGGGCCGCGCATCCTCACCGAACCCCTGCTCAAGGAATGCCGCGAACGCGCCGAGCTGTTCATGCGCATTGCAAGCGAAGCCGTCGGCCAATTGCACCACCGCGTGCGCCAGGCCGATTACTGCGTGATGCTCACCGACGCTCAGGGCCAGACCATCGACCACCGCGTGGACACGGCGATTCGCAGCGACTGCCGCAAGGCCGGCCTGTACCTGGGCACCTGCTGGTCGGAAGCCGAAGAAGGCACCTGCGGCGTGGCCACGGTACTCACCAGCAAAGCCGCCGTGACCGTGCACAAGCGCGACCACTTTCGCGCGGCGTTCATCGGCCTCACCTGCTCCGCCGCGCCGATCTTCGACCCCCAGGGCAACCTGTTGGGCGTGATGGACGCCTCGGCGCTCAAGTCCCCGGATGACCGGCGCAGCCAGCACCTGGTGCGGCAGATGGTGGCGCAGAGTGCCCAGGCCATCGAGAACGCCTTCTTCATGCACAGCGCCCGCCAGCACTGGGTGTTGCAGGCGCACAGCACGCCGGGCTATGTGGACAGCCAGCCCGACCTGCTGCTGGCATGGGACCAGGACGGGCGCCTGCAGGCCTTGAACAGCAAGGCGCGCCAGGCCCTGCGCCTGCGCTTTGGGCAGGTGCCGGAGCATATCGGCGAGGTGTTCGACCTGGATGCGTTGCGCGCGGTCACCGACCAATCGACCCAGCAACTGCGCTGGCTGGGCGAGTCGCAAGCCCTGCACGCAAGGGTCAACACGCCACGACGCGCACCGGCGCGAGCGATATCCCACAGCCAGGTCGACCCGCGCGTGGAAGAGCATCTGCGCCTGGCCGTGCGGGTCAAGGACCGTAACCTGCCGGTGCTGGTGCAGGGGGAAACCGGCGCGGGCAAGGAGGTTTTCGCCCGCCAGGTGCATGAGCGCAGCGCCCGGCGGGACGGCCCCTTTGTGGCGGTGAACTGCGCGGCGATTCCCGAAAACCTGATCGAAAGCGAGCTGTTCGGCTACGTGGCCGGGGCCTTCACCGGGGCCTCCAGCAAAGGCATGCCTGGGCTGTTGGTGCAGGCCGATGGCGGCACGCTGTTCCTGGATGAAATCGGCGACATGCCACTGGCCTTGCAAACACGCTTGCTGCGGGTGATGGCCGAGGGCGAAGTGGCGCCACTGGGCGGGGCCAAGACCCGCACCGTGGATATCCAAGTGATCTGCGCCAGCCATCGCGACCTGGCGGCGCTGGTCAGCGAGGGACACTTTCGTGAAGACCTGTACTTTCGCCTGGGCTGCGCGCGTTTCTGCCTGCCGCCCTTACGCGAGCGCACCGACAAACTGGCGTTGATCAACCGGCTGCTGGAGCAGGAGGCGCGTACCAGCGGCGTGTCGCCGGGCATCAGCCAGGCCGCGCTGGAACGACTGCTGGGTTATGCCTGGCCGGGCAATGTGCGGCAACTGCGCCATGTGTTGGCGTATGCCTGCGCGGTGTGTGAGGGCGGTACACTGCAACTGTCAGACTTGCCGATGGAGGTGCGGGGCGAGTTGGTCGAGGCGCCGGCAGAAGCGAGCGTCAGCCCGGAACGCCAGGTGGTGCTGGATGCGTTGATTCGGCATCGTTGGAAGCCGTTGCCGACGGCACAGGCGTTGGGGATTTCACGTGCAACGCTTTACAGACGGGTGAACCAACTGGGCATCGACATGCCTGGCAAGACCACCTGACACAACGCGGTCAACCCTGTGGGAGGGGCGGTGCGACGATTCGACTTGCCCCCGATAGCCATAGGTATCTACACAACTCCCGATGAGCGAAAAATCTATAGCCAAGATGCTGTTGTGGTGAGCGGGCTTGTCCCGCGCTGGGCTGCGCAGCAGCCCCAACAAGGACGCTACCGAATGTCAGGATTAACCGAGGCGCAGGTTTTAGGGTAGCTACGCAACCCAGCGCGGGACAAGCCCGCTCACCACAGAGAGGTTTTTCAGCTTTTAAAAGTTGTGTAAATACCTATGCCCGATAGTGGTGGGTCAGTCGATGTATCCCGTACCGACACACCGCGATCGGGGGCAGCCCCGTCCCACAGTGCCCCAGGGAACTTGTAAAAGTGCACGCGAATGCCTAGCTTATGCGCCCCCTGCCCCTGCGCTTTAAGGCACTGCTCCCATGGTTTTGCGTTTTCGTCCTGTCGTCACGTCACGTTTGGCCCTCGGCCTGCTGCTCAGCGGTGGGATCGGCAACAGCCTCGCGGAAAGCCTCGAACTGCCGGCGGTGAACGTCCAGGGCCAGGATGAATCGGGTTATCGCGTGGACACCGCCTCCGTCGGCGGCTTCAATGAGGCGCCACTGCTGGATACCCCGGCGTCGATCACCGTGCTCAACGCCACCCTGATCAAGGACCAGCAGGCGCGCCTGCTCAGCGAAGTGCTGCGCAACGACGCGTCGGTGGGCGACAGCTACGCGCCGATTGGCTACTACGAGAACTTCGTGGTGCGCGGGTTCTCGCTGAACGCGGCCAGCAGCTACAAGATCAACGGGCGCACCATCACTGGCGAGCAGAACGTCGCCCTGGAAAACAAGCAGCAAGTCGAAGTGCTCAAGGGCCTGGCGGGCCTGCAAAGCGGGATTTCAGAGCCCAGCGGCGTGATCAACTACGTGACCAAGCGCCCGGAAGATGTGCGCTCGGTGACGGTCTCCAGCGATGATCGTGGCAGCGGCTATATCGCCACCGACGTTGGCGGCTGGTTTGGCAGCGAGCAGCAATTGGGCTTGCGCGCCAACGTGGCCCATGAGGACCTCAATTCCTACGTGGAACACGCCAACGGCCAGCGCGACTTTGTGTCCCTGGCCTTCGACTGGAACATCAGCCCGGACGCCGTGCTGAAACTCGACGCCGAATACCAGAACAAGCAGCAACGCTCGGTGCCGGGTTACCAATTGCTCGGTGGCACCGAAGTGCCCCATGACGCCTCACCGAAGAAGCTGCTGGGCCATCAGAGCGGGTCCAAACAGGTCGGCATCGACTCGCTGAACCTCAACGGCAGTTTCGAGTACCGCTTCAGCGATCAGTGGAAAGGCAGTGTCAGCGCGGCGCGCAGCAAGGTGGTGATTGATGATTACAGTGCGTTTGCGTGGGGCGGTGACACCAGCGGTGTCGGCAATACCTTCACCCCGCAGGGCAATTACGACATCTACGACTACCGCAGCCCCGACGACACCCGCCGCGACGATGAAGTCCAGGCCGCCATGACCGGCCTGTTCGACACCGCCGGGCTGGGCCATGAACTGACCTTCGGCACCAGCGCATTTCGCCGGGTGATCGACAAGCGCAAGGCCGTCAACGAGTGGCTCGGCAGCGGCAACATCGACGCCGACGCGCCGACGTTTGCGCCCGCCGACGTCCTGCTGAACCCAAGCCACCGCAGCCTCGACAGCCGCCAGTACGGCCTGTTCGTCACCGACCGCATTCGCTTCAACGAGCAATGGCAAACCCTGCTCGGCGGCCGCGAAGTGCGCCTGGATGAACAGGCCTTCGACAGCACCGGCGACGAGACCCGCCATACCCGGCAATACGTGTTCCTGCCCCAGGCGTCGTTGATCTACAAGCCGATTGAGAGCATCTCGCTCTACACCAGCTACAGCAAGGGCCTGTCCCTGGGCGGTACCGCGCCGTGGTTCGCCAGCAACGCGGACGACACCCTGGCGCCGACCACCTCACGGCAGATCGAAGCCGGGGTCAAATACGACTGGCGCCGCATCAGCTTCGCCGCTGCCGTGTTCCAGACGCGCCAGGCTTACCAGTACGCCAAGCCGGATGGCGCCGGCAACTTCACCTATGTGCAACAGGGCGAACAGAAAAACACCGGGCTGGAACTGTCGGCCAACGGCTGGGCCACCGAGCGTCTGCAGATCGCCACCAGCGTGGCGGCGATTCGCGCCCGCGTGAGCGGCAGCGGCACGCCGGCCTACGAAGAACACCAGGCGATCAACGTCCCCAAGCTGCGCGCCAGTGTGTACGCCGACTATGCCCTGCCGTGGTTCAACGGCTTGGCCGTGCTGGGCGGCGTGCAATACAGCGCCAAGAAGTACGCCAACCGCAGCGGCAATGTGGAGGTGGGGGATTATGCCGTGGTGAATGTCGGCAGCCGCTACACCAGCCGCGTCGAGGGGTATGAGACGGTATTTCGCCTGAGCGTCGATAATCTGTTCGACAAGCGCTACTGGCGCGACGCGGGCGAATACATGGGCGATGATTACCTGTTCCAGGGCGCGCCGCTGACGGCGCGCCTGAGTGCCTCGGTCAACTTCTGAACACACGCGGCGTTGCCAGGCACAGCGCCGTCATTGCGCATACCAGCAAGCTCCAACCCAGATCTTGCGCCCATGCCACCAGGGTCAGCCCGCCGCCAATCGCCAGGTAATACAACAAACCGAACACCGCTGCCGCCGTGCCCAAACGGTCGCGATAGGCCATCAACGCGGCCCCGAGCACGTTGGGGATCGCCATGCCGAACGCCAACACCACCAGCAGCATCGGCAATACGAATAACCCTGTGTGTTGCAGCGTCAGCACCAATAGGCTGCCCAATACGGCGATACCGGCCGCGGTCAGTACCAACTGATCGCCGTTCATCCCCCGCTTGAGCAACGCTTTGTTCAACCACGCCCCCAGCCCCGACCCCAAGGCCAACAGCACCCCGCTGTAGCCGAACTCGGCGGAGGACAACCCCTGTTGCGCGAAGATGAACGGCGCCACGCTGTAATAAGCGAACACGGCAATATTGAATACCGCCACCAGCCCGACCGAACACCATATGCCCAAGTCCTTGAACATCAGGCCCACGGTTTTGTGCATTGAGGTGGCGGGCAGCGACGCCGGGCGCGTTTCCGGCAGGGCCCATACGCACCAGCCCCACAGGAGCAACACAAGTACCAACAAACCGCAGAGCATGCCGCGATAACCGAATAACTGCACCAAAACCGCGCCGCTGAACAAACCAATCGCCGGGCTGGCGGCCATGGCAATGCCCACCACGGAAAACACCTGGGCCAGTTCCGGCCCATGGAAGCGGTCGCGCAACACCGTTTGCGTGACCACCGACGCCACCGCAGCGCCAAAAGCCGCCAACGCCTGGGCCAAGAGCAGGCCTGTGAAGGTGCTGACGCTCAAGGCCAACACCGACGCGCACGCGTATAGCGTCAGCCCGGCCAGCATGACCGGGCGGCGCCCAAGGTGATCACACGCCCGCCCCCACACCACAACACCCAGGGCAAAGGCCAGGAAATAGACCGACAGCGTCTGCCCCGCACGCTCGGGCCCCACCGCAAAGGCCTGGCCAATATCGCCGAGGGCGGGGCTGTAGAGGGTTTGGGCCAGTTGCGGAAACATCAGCAACGCCACCGCCAGGACCAGTAGATTTTTGAGGGTCATCGACGCGTCCTTCCAGGAAAATAGTGGAAGAATTTTAAACAGCGTCGAATGCACTATTATCCGGACTTCGACATTTTATCGATGAAATCGGACAACTTATGGCCTGGCTCGCCGCCGACGCATCTTTCGATCCCGACCACCTGGCTGCGCCGGTTATCGGGATCGCTGCCCTCTTGGGTGATCACGATTCCGGGTTGCACCAACACCAGCGTGGGCAGCTGCTGTTCACCCGTGAGGGCTGCACGCGCATCACCCTGGACAACCAGCTGTGCCTGCTGCCACCCACCCGTGCAGCCTGGATCCCCTGCGGGTTGCCGCACCGTGCGGTGATGCAGCGGACCGTGGATTATCGTTCGGTGTACTTGAGCCCTGCATTGGCGCGGCAGTTGCCGTCCCAGGTTCGGGTGATCGAGGTCAGCCCATTGCTGCGGGCGGTGTTGGAGCCGATAGCGATGGCGGCGTTCGATACCGATTGGTCCCGCGGCCGATATGCCCATCTGCTGGCGCTGTGCCTGAGCGAGATCTGCGACGCCGCCGAGCAACCGATGCTGCTGCCCCTGCCCCAGGACAAACGCCTGGCCCCATTGATGAGCAGCCTCGACACCTTGCCGCCCTCGTTGCAGGCCCTGGAACAGCAAGTAGGCGCCAGCGCCAAGACCATCGGCCGGATTTTCCAACGGGAAACCGGCCTGGGGTACCAGCAATGGCGTCAGCAGTGGCGACTGATGCGGGTCATCGAGCTGCTCGCCACCGGGCGCAGTATCAGCTACTGCGCCTTTGAGCTGGGCTTTACCAGCGACAGCGCGTTGATCGCTTTTTTCAAGCACATGACCGGCACCACGCCACGGGGTTATTTCAAAGCCCGTTGATGGCTTACTTGGGCATTTTGCGAAACCCCACCGCCAAGCGGTTCCAGCTGTTGATAGTGGCGATGGCCACGCTCAGGTCGATCTGCTCCTGGGCGTTGAACTCGGCGGCCAGTGCATTGAAATCTTCGTCCGGTGCATGGGTGTGGCTGATCAGCGTCAGGCTCTCGGCCCAGGCCAGTGCAGCGCGTTCACGTGGGGTGAAAAACGGCGTCTCCCGCCAGGCTGACAAGGTGTACAGGCGGCGCTCGGTTTCCCCGCCCTTGCGCGCATCGGCGGTGTGCATGTCCAGGCAGAAGGCACAGCCGTTGATCTGGGAGACCCGCAGGCGGATCAGTTCCAACAGAGGCAGCTCGATGGACAGTTTGCCGACGGCGGCTTCCAGGGCGAGCATGGCTTTCATGGCGTCGGGCGAAGCGGTGTAGAAGTCGGTACGGGGTTGCATGGTGATACTCCTCAAGGGTGATAACTGGGGGCTAGGTTAGCCAGCGGTGAGGGCGCGAGAAATAGCCAATTCCAGCGAAGATGAGGTGACCAATGGCGCCGGTTTTTTCGCGGCCATATCGGTTTGTGTGCCTAACGCGCGCGCCGTAAGAGGTACCCCCACAGAGGCATATCCCCACGCGCGGGTCGCGCTCTACCATGCCGACCACGGAGGCTCCCATGCTTACTCATCCCAACATCGTCCTGACCCTGCGCCGTCATCATCTGTTCAGCCAGCTCCCGGAAAAAACCTTCCAGGATGTGTGTACGCTGGCCAATCTCAAGCGCCTGCCCAACCACACCCCGCTGATGCACCAGGGCGACCCGGCCGAGCGGTTCTTCCTGCTGGTCAGCGGCCAGATCAAACTGCACCGCGTCACCGGCGAAGGCCAGGAGCACCTGGTGGAAGTCATCCATCCCGGCCAGACGTTCGCCGAAGCCCTGCTGTTCACCCAGGCCAAGACCTATCCGGTCAGCGCCACCGCGCTCAAGGACTGCGTGCTGGTGAGTATCGAGGGCCAGCACTACCGACGCGCCCTGGAAGACCAACCGAAAATCTGCCTGGCGATCCTGGCCAGCATGAGCATTCATTTGCACCAACGCCTCAAGGACATTGACACCCTGACCCTGGCCAATGCCAGCCGCCGAGTGATCAATTTCATGTTCCAGGAGCGCGACAACTTCAGCGGCGACGTGGTGTTGCAAGTGCCCAAGCGCCTGGTGGCATCGAAGCTGGGCATCCAGCCGGAGACGTTATCGCGGATCCTGCACCGGCTGGTGGACAGTGGCCTGATCGAAGTACAGCGGCGCACCATCCGCATCCTCAGCGAGGACGGGTTAATGGCCTATCAAGCCAACTGATATCCCCACCAGCAATACCAGCAGCCAACCCCAGCCCAACAGCAGCGCACGCCACCGCCGAGGCGCATGCCGCAGTTCCATGAAACCGTCGACAATCACCCACGCCTTGACCACCGCCAGCAGCAAGACGGCCCACCCGCCGCCGGAAGCACCCGCCAGGACCGTGCCCACGCTCAACCCGACCAACCCCAGCCAACACGCCACCAACCCCCAAAAAGCCGTCATCGCGCCCTCACCCCATCACATACACCACGGGAAACAACACCACCCACACCAGATCGACCATGTGCCAATACAACACGCCGGACTCCACGCCACCGACCGAGAGGCCCCCACGCCAACAGCCCAGCGCCAGCCACCCCAGAATCAGCATTCCCAGCAGCACATGCAGGAAATGAAAGCCGGTGAGTACCCAGTACAAGGTAAAAAACCGGCTGTGCTCCATCCCCAACCCGGCAGCGGCCAGGTGGCCGTACTCGGCCAGTTTGATCAGCGCATACAGCAACGCCGCCAACAACGCCGCCACGAATAAGCCGGCGCCGCGCCTTGGGCAGCCCTGGCGTACCTGCTGCAGCGCCAATGCCGCGAGCAACCCGGCGGTCAGCAGGCTCAGGGTCATCGCCAGCCCGGTAGAGGTGTCCAACTGCGCATGGCCTTCGGCAAAGACCTGGGGGGCCAACAGCCGGGCGGTGGCAAACGCGAGGATCAGCAGCGCAAATACAGTCAGTTCGGCGAGGATGAACAACCACATCGCCAGGTCCCCAGGCAAGCGTCGGGGCTCAGGCAAAGTGCACATCCACCACGTCCATCAGCGCCGCGACGGTGTGAGGGTCATCACTCAGGGCTTGGGCCAGGCACGCCAGGCAGGCGTCGCGCGGCGGCATGCCCGCAGCGATCAGGCGGGCGGTGAAGATCAGCAGGCGTGTGGAGGCAACCTCCTCCAGGTCGTGTTGGTCGAGACGGCGCAAGGCCCGGCCCAACCGCACGACCTCACCCGCCAGCGCGGTGTCCACCTGGGCCTCACGGGCCACGATGTGCGTTTCCAGTTCCGCCGCCGGGTAGTCGAAACGCATGGCCACAAAGCGTTGGCGGGTGCTGGGTTTCATGCCCTTGAGCAGGTTCTGGTAACCGGGGTTATAGGACACCACCAGCATGAACGACGGCGGTGCCTTGACCACCTCACCGGTGCGTTCCAGGTACAACTCGCGGCGATCATCGGCCACCGGGTGCAGCACCACGGCGGTGTCCTGGCGCGCTTCCACCACTTCGTCCAGGTAGCAGATGCCGCCTTCGCGCACGGCGCGGGTCAGTGGGCCGTCCTGCCACCAGGTGCCCTGGGTGCCGATGAGATGGCGACCCACCAGGTCGGCGGCGCTCAAGTCGTCGTGGCAGGCCACGGTGTACAGCGCCAGGTTGAGACGGTGCGCCATGTGCTGCACGAAACGGGTTTTGCCGCAGCCGGTGGGGCCCTTGATCAGCACCGGCATACGGTGGTGCCAGGCGTGTTCAAACAGCTGCTGTTCGTTGGCCAGCGGTTGATAGAAAGGCTCAGTCATTAGCGTTTTCCAAAGCGGGTTTGACCGCCACGCTAAGGGCGCCTGCGACAACCTGGCAAGCGCTACCCGAGGCAAACTTGATCGCCGTCAAGCGAGCATTGCAACGCTGCGCCATAGTCTGGCCGGGCACTAAGAACCTGCGCCCCGCACCCTGTTGTGCGGCATCGCAAAGGTCTTGCCTGAGGAGTAAATGGAATGCTGACTCGCAACCGAACCACCTTCATCCCGAGCCTCGCCGCACTGAGTTGCGCGCTGGCCCTGGCACTGCCCTTGACCGCCCATGGCAACACACAACCCGCGCTGATAAAGACGGCGGGCGCGCCGGATATGAGCCAGGCCGATTTCGATACGTCCAAGCAGATTTATTTCGAACGCTGCGCCGGTTGCCACGGTGTGCTGCGCAAAGGCGCCACCGGTAAACCGCTGACGCCGGACATCACCCAGGCCCGTGGCCAGGCCTACCTGGAAGCGCTGATCACCTACGGTTCCCCCGCCGGCATGCCGAACTGGGGCACCTCCAACGCGCTGACCAAAGCACAGATCACCAGCATGGCCACCTTCATCCAGCACACCGCGCCCACGCCGCCGGAATGGGGCATGGCCGAGACCCTGAAGACCTGGAAGGTGCTGGTCAAACCCGCCGACCGACCGAAGAAACAGCTGAACATGCTCAACCTGGAAAACCTGTTTTCCGTGACCCTGCGCGACGACGGCAAGATCGCCCTGGTCGATGGCGACACCAAGCAGATCGTCAAGCTCATCGACACCGGCTACGCCGTGCACATCTCGCGGATCTCGGCGTCGGGGCGCTACCTGCTGGTGATCGGCCGCGACGCCAAGATCGACATGATCGACCTGTGGCCAGCCGAGCCGACCAAGGTCGCCGAAATCAAGGTGGGCATCGAAGCGCGCTCGGTAGAGACGTCCAAGTTCAAAGGCTATGAAGACACGTATGCGATTGCCGGTTCCTATTGGCCGCCGCAGTTCACCATCATGGACGGCGAAACCCTGGAGCCCAAACAGATCGTCTCGACCCGCGGCATGACCGTGGACAAGCAGGAGTACCACCCCGAACCGCGCGTGGCGGCGATCATTGCCTCCCATGAATGGCCGGAATTTATCGTCAACATCAAGGAAACCGGCAAGGTGATGCTGGTTAATTACCAGGACATCAAGAACCTCACCATCACCACCATCGACGCCGCGCCGTTCCTGCATGACGGCGGTTGGGACAGCACCCATCGCTACTTCATGACCGCTGCGAACAATTCCAACAAGGTCGCGGTGATCGACTCCAGGGAGCGCAAGCTCACCGCCCTGGTGGACGTGGGCAAGACCCCACACCCAGGGCGTGGCGCCAATTTTATCCACCCCACCTATGGGCCGGTGTGGGCCACCAGCCACCTGGGCGACGGCGGCATTTCGGTGATCGGTACCGACCCGGTCAAGCACGCGCAGTACGCCTGGAAACAGGTCGAATCGCTCAAGGGCCAAGGCGGTGGTTCGCTGTTTATCAAGACCCATCCCAACTCCCATCACCTGTACGTCGACACCACCCTGAACCCCGACACCAAGCTGAGCCAATCGGTGGCGGTGTTCGACATAAACCAGTTGGACAAGGGCTACAGCGTACTGCCGATCGCCGAGTATTCGGGGATCAAGCAAGGCGCGCTGCGCGTGGTGCAACCGGAATACAACAAGGCCGGTGACGAGGTGTGGTTCTCAGTGTGGAACGGCCAGACCGAAGAGTCGGCGCTGGTGGTGATCGACGACAAGACCTTGAAGCTCAAGCAGGTGATCAGGGACAAGCGCCTGATCACGCCCACCGGAAAATTCAATGTCTACAACACCCAACACGACATTTATTGAGCCCCATCAACACGAGGTCTCCCCATGAAAAATAGGCTCCTGGCACTGCTGGTATCCGCCGCCGCGCTCAGCCTGCAACCGGCGCTGGCGCAAGACGGCCTGGCATTGTTCAACAGCAAACCCTGCGCCGCCTGCCACAGCGTCGACAGCAAGCGGGTCGGCCCGGCGTTGAAAGACGTCGCGCAAAAGAACACCGGTGTGAAGGACGCCGCCACCACCCTGGCCAGCCATATCAAGAACGGCACCCAGGGCAATTGGGGGCCTATCCCGATGCCGCCGAACCCGGTGACGGACGACGAAGCCAAGGTGTTGGCCGAGTGGATCCTGAGCCTGAAATAAGCACGAGGAGCGCGCCATGCAAGCATCAATAATCGGTACCGCCATGGCGCTGCTCCTGCTGATTGCCACACGGGCAGCCGCGACACCCGACGCTGCCCGCCTTGAGCACCTGCTGACCCAGGACTGTGGCGCCTGCCACGGCCTCTACCTCACCGGCGGCCTGGGCCCGGCGCTGACGCCCCAGGCCTTGGCCGGGCAAAGCCGCGACAGCTTGATCGCCACCGTCACTGACGGCCGCCCCACCCGCGCGATGCCGGGCTGGGCGCCATTGCTCAGCACGGACGACATCGCCTGGCTGGTCGACCGCCTCTTGCAAGGAAGCCCGGCACCATGATCCGCCCTACGCTCTTAACCTTCTGCCTGCTGCTCGGCGCCTGCACCCAGCCACCGCTGCGCGGCAGCGGCGACCTGGGCCTGGTGATCGAACGCGCCAACGCCAGCGCGCAAATCATTGAAACCAGCGGCATGACCACGCTGGCGCGCATTGAGGGCCTGGGCGATCTGTCCCATGCCTCGGTGGTGTTTTCCCGCGACCAGCGCATGGCCTATATTTTTGGCCGTGACGGCGGGCTGAGCAAAGTCGATCTGCTCCGCCTGCGCATTGAAAAACGCATCCTCCAGGGCGGCAACAGTATCGGCGGCGCCATCAGCCAGGATGGGCGCCTGATTGCCGTCTCCAACTATCAGCCCGGCGGCGTCAAGGTGTTCGATGCCGCCACCCTGGCGCTGGTCGCCGATATCCCCGCCAGCCAGTTGCCCGACGGTAAACGCTCGCGGGTGGTGGGCCTGGTGGATGCGCCCGGTCAACGTTTCGTGTTCAGCCTGTTCGACAGCGGCGAAATCTGGAGCGCCGATTTCAGCCAGGGCGACACGCCGCACATCACCCGCTTCACCGGTATCGGCGAGCAACCCTACGACGCCTTGATCACCGCCGATGGCCGTTACTACATGGCCGGGCTGTTCGGTGAAGACGGCATGGCGCAACTCGACCTGTGGCACCCGGAAAAAGGCGTCAAGCGCGTGCTGGCCGACTATGGCCGCGGCCAGGCCAGGCTGCCGGTCTACAAGATGCCCCACCTGGAAGGCTGGGCCGTGGCCGACAACCAGGCGTTCGTGCCGGCGGTGGGCCGCCACCAGGTGCTGGTAATGGACGCGCGCAGCTGGCGACAGAGCGCCGCGATTGCCGTGGCCGGCCAGCCAATCTTCGTCACCGCGCGGCCGGATGGGCGCCAGCTGTGGGTCAACTTCGCCTACCCGGACAACGACCGCGTCCAGGTGATCGACAGTGAAACCCATCAGATCGTCGCCGACCTGCGCCCCGGCCCCGGCGTGCTGCACATGGAGTTCACCGGGCGTGGCGAACAGCTGTGGCTGTCGGTGCGCGACGGCGAACAGGTGCAGGTCTGGGACCCGTATCGCCTGACGTTGCTCAAGACCTTGCCGGCCTTGAGTCCCAGCGGAATTTTCTTCAGCAGCCGCGCACAAAAAATGGGGTATTGAGATGGACCTTGACCTGCTCAGCCAACAGTTGATCGAGCGTTACCAGCACGGCATGCCGCTGTGCGCCGAACCGTACCGGGAAATGGCCCAGGTGCTGGGCTGCGGCGAGGCCGAGTTGATGGCCTGCCTGCAACGCCTGGAACTGGCCGGCGCCCTCTCGCGCATTGGCCCGGTGTTCGAACACACCCGCGCCGGCGCCAGCACCCTGGCCGCGCTCGCGGTGCCGGTCGAGCGCCTGGAACACGTGGCACGGCGCGTAAGCCAGTACCCTGAGGTCAACCACAACTATGCCCGCGAGCACCACTACAACCTGTGGTTTGTATTGACCGGCCCGCATCGCCAACACCTGCAGCAAATACTCGATGAGTTGGAAAAAGACACCGGCCTTACCCCGCTGGATTTGCCGATGCTCACCGCCTACCGCATCGACCTGGGCTTTTCCCTGGGGGCACACCCGTGATCACGCCCTTGAGCCAGGAACAAATGCTCGACCTGCGCCAATGCCTGGAACGCGGCCTGCCCCTGGTGAAACGGCCCTACGACGACCTGGCCGAGCAGATCGGCGCCCATCACGACCAGGTTTTACAGCAGATGCGCCAATGGCACGAGCAAGGCCTGTTCCGCCGCGTCGGCCTGGTGCTCAATCATCGCGCCCTGGGCTTCGTGGCCAATGCCATGCTGGTGCTCGATGTGCCGGATGCGCTGGTCAATGAAGTCGGTACACGCCTGGGCCGCGCCAACGGGGTCAACCTGTGTTACCAGCGGCCACGGCGCTTGCCGCAGTGGCGCTACAACCTGTTCTGCATGGTGCATGGCCGCGAGCGCGAGGCCGTCACCGTGCATATCCACGCGTTGCTGCACCAGCAACAACTCAGCGACCTGCCCTACCAACTGCTGTTCAGCACCCAGGCGTTCAAACAATGCGGCGGGCGATTTGCGCCGCCGCCTTCACAGGTATGGGCCCATGGATGATCTCGACCGCCGCTTGATCAACCGCCTGCAACGCGGCTTGCCGCTGGTGCGCCAACCCTGGCGGCAACTGGCCGAGGAACTGCACAGCCACCCCGGTGAGTTGCTCGACCGCCTGCATGCGTTGCTGGAGGACGACGTGCTGACCCGCTTCGGGCCGATGTTCGATATTGAGCAGCTTGGCGGTGCCTTCACCCTGGCCGCGCTGGCGGTGCCCGAGCCACGTTTCTACGCGGTGGCCGCGCAGCTCAACGCACTGGCGCAGGTGGCCCACAACTACCGCCGCGATCACCGTTGGAACATGTGGTTTGTGCTGGCCTGCGCCAGCGAGGCGGAACTGGCCGCCACCCTGTCTCGCATCGAGGCCCTGACGGGGCTGGCGGTGCTCAACCTGCCGAAGGAGCAAACGTACCATGTCGGTGTGTATTTCCCAGTCTGAAACCCCGCTGGCCCTGCGCCTGATCGCCCTGACCCAAAGCGGCCTGCCGCTGGTGGAAGACCCCTGGGCGTGGCTGGCCGAGCAGTTGGGCCTGGGCGTCGAGTCGACCCTTGACCTGCTCAAGCGCCTGCAGGCCGAAGGCGCGATCCGGCGCATTGCCGCGGTGCCCAACCACTACCGCCTGGGCTATCGCCATAACGGCATGACCGTCTGGGACGTGGCCGATGAGCAGATGCCGCGCCTGGGCGAATTGATCGGTGCGCAGCCGTTCGTGAGCCATTGCTACCGCCGCCCACGGCGCGTGGATTGGCCGTACAACCTGTTCGCCATGGTGCACGGGCGCAGCCGCGAAGAAATCGACAGCTACCGCGAGCACCTGCGGTTTTTGCTGGGGGATGCCTGCCGCACCGACGAGATGTTGGTGAGCAGCCGCATCCTGAAAAAAACCGGCTTGCGCCTGCCCCCCTCGCACTAGAAGGAATGCCCCATGCTGCGGATCAGTCAGTACCTGCGCACCCTCGCCGGCCAATGCGCGCCACCCCGCACCCCGGCTCCCGGCAGCCCGCGCGCACCGGTGGTGATCTGGAACCTGTTGCGCCGCTGTAACCTCACCTGCAAGCACTGCTACGCCACCAGCGCCGACAGCGTGTTTCGCGATGAGCTGGACACCCCGGCGGCGTTGCGGGTGATCGATGACTTGCACGCGGCCGGCGTGCGCGTGTTGATCCTCTCGGGTGGCGAGCCGCTGCTGCGCGAAGACCTTTTTGAACTCAGTGCCTATGCGCGAAAGCTGAAGTTTTTCGTGGCGCTGTCGAGCAACGGCACGTTGATCGACGAGGGCAATATCCAGCAGATCGCCGACGCCCGCTTCGACTATGTGGGCATCAGCATCGACGGCCTGGAAGCGACCCACGATGCCTTCCGCCAGATGCCCGGCAGTTTCCAGCGTTCGATGCATGCCATTGGCCTGTGCCGCGAGGCCGGGATTCGTGTGGGTCTGCGCACCACCCTGACCCAGGCCAACCATGCGCAGTTGCCGCAATTGCTGGCATTGATGCGCAGCCACGACGTGCAAAAATTCTACCTGTCGCACCTCAACTACAGCGGCCGCGGCAAACGCAGCCGCCAGCTGGATGCGCACCGTCAGATGAGCCGCGACGCCATGGCACTGATTTTTCGCCAGGCCTGGAGCGACATTGAAAACGGTGTGTACAGCGACTTTGTCAGCGGCAACAACGACGCCGACGCCATCCTGTTGCTGCAATGGGTGCACCAGCATTTGCCCGAGCATTACCCGCAGCTCGAACACCTGCTGCATGGCTGGGGCGGCAATGCGTCGGGCAGCGGCATCGCCAATATCGACAACACCGGCGAAGTGCACCCGGACACCTACTGGTGGCAGCACTCGGTAGGCAATGTGCGCCACACGCCGTTCCGCCAGCTCTGGCTGGAGCAGCCCGACCCCTTGCTGCTGCGCCTGCGCGAACACCCGCGCGCCATCGGCGGGCGCTGCACCGATTGCCGCTGGCTGGCGATCTGCAACGGCAATACGCGCACCCGCGCCTGGGCCGATGGCGACCTCTGGGGCGCGGACCCCGGTTGCTACTTCACCGATGCCGAAATCGCCCGCCAGCCGGTCAACCTGATCCCTTGCTCGACCACCCAGTGACACAACCGGGGGCCGCCCAACCTGATGATGAACCAAGGATGTCTCATGCCAACGCCCACACCCTTACCCGCCAGTTTGCACAGCCCCTTCCACCCCGGCGAAGTCGCCCTGGTCGGCGCCGGGCCCGGTGACCCACGCCTGTTGACCCTGCGCGCCTGGAGCCTGTTGATGCAGGCCGACGCGGTGGTATTCGACCGGCTGATCAGCGCCGAGCTGCTGGCCCTGATCCCCTTGAGCTGCGCCCGCCACTACGTGGGCAAGGCCAGCGGTTACCACAGCCTGCCCCAGGCTCAACTCAACGAACTGCTGGCCGAGCTGGCAGACGAGGGCCAACGCGTGGTGCGGCTCAAGGGCGGCGACCCGTTTATTTTCGGGCGCGGCGCCGAAGAGCTGGAGTACCTGCTGGCGCGGGACATTCCCTGCCAGGTGGTGCCGGGCATCACCGCCGCGGCCGGTTGCAGCGCCTATGCCGGTATCCCGTTGACGCACCGCGACCTGGTCAACTCCTGCCGTTTTGTCACCGGCCATTTGCAACGCGATGGCGCGTTGAAACTGCCCTGGGCCAGCCTCGCCGAGCCGAGCCAGACCCTGGTGTTCTACATGGGCTTGTCGAACCTGGCGCTGATCGCCGAACACCTGGTGGCCGCCGGTTTGCCGGGCGACACGCCGGCGGCGTTGATCAGCAATGGCGCGCGCGCCGACCAGCACGTGGCCCGGGGCACCTTGCGCCAGTTGCCCACCCTGGCCGCCGACTGTGAGCCGGGCGTACCCACCCTCACGGTGATCGGCCAGGTGGTCAACCTGTTTGCCGACGCCGCGCTGCACTACCCGGCCAGCCTGGCGGCGCCGCGCCGACCGGTGACGGTATGAAACGCCTGCTGCTGGTGCCGCTGCTGTGGGCCGGCGCCGCCCACGGCACACCCGCCGAGGACTACCAGCGCTATTGCGAAGGCTGCCACGGGCTCAACCGCATCGGCGCCACCGGCCCGGCGTTGCTTCCAGAAAGCCTGGGGCGAATCAAGCCGGACGAGGTCCGCAAGGTCATCGCGCAAGGCCGCCCGGCCAGTCAGATGGCGGCTTTTTCACCCCAACTGAGCGCATCACAGATCGACGGCCTGGCGAGTTTTCTGCAACAGCCGCCCGTCACGCCGGCGACCTGGAACGAGCCGGACATCCGCGGCAGCCATCGCCTGCTGGCCGACCTGAGCCAACTACCGACCACGCCGCAACACCCGGCCGACCCGCTCAACCTGTTTGTGGTGGTGGAATCGGGCGACCATCACATCGACATTCTCGACGGCGACCGCTTTACCGTCCTCGACCGCTTTGCCAGCCATTTCGCGGTACACGGCGGGCCCAAGTTTTCCCCGGACGGGCGCTTTGTGTACTTCGCCTCGCGGGACGGCTGGATCAGCCTGTACGACCTGCACAACCTCAAGCTGATCGCCGAAGTCCGTGCCGGGCTCAACACCCGCAACCTGGCGGTGAGCAAGGACGGCCGCTGGGTGCTGGTGGGCAACTACCTGCCGGGTAACCTGGTGGTGCTCGATGCCCGCGACTTGTCACTGGTCAAGACCCTGCCCACCGGCTCACGGGTCAGCGCGGTGTACACAGCGCCGCCGCGCGACAGTTTTATCGTGGCGCTCAAGGACGTGAATGAAGTCTGGGAATTACCCTACGCCGCCGCGCAGCCGAGCTTCGAACCCCGGCGCATTGCCGCCCGCGATGTGCTCGATGACTTCTCGTTCACCCCGGATTACCGCCAGTTGCTGGCCACGTCGCGCAAGGCCGGTGGCGGCCAGGTAATCGACCTGGACTCCGGCGTGGTGGTCCGCGATATCCCCCTGGCGGGCATGCCGCACCTGGGCTCCGGCACCTATTGGCAACGCGATGGGAAGTGGGTGTTCGCCACGCCGAATATCAGCCAGGGGCAAATCAGCGTGCTCGACGTGGCGACCTGGAAGCCGATCAAGCAGATCCCCACCCTGGGCCCCGGCTTTTTCATGCGCAGCCATGTGCGCTCGCGCTATGTGTGGAGCGATGTGTTTTTCGGGCCGGATAACGATGCGATCCACCTGATCGACAAGCAGACCCTGGAGATCGCACACACCTTGCGCCCGGTACCGGGCAAGACCGCCGCACATGTGGAATTCACCCGCGATGGGCGCTATGTGCTGCTGAGTATCTGGGCCACCGACGGTGCGCTGATCGTGTATGACAGCCAGACCCTCAAGGAGATCAAGCGCCTGCCCATGAACAAGCCATCGGGCAAATACAACGTGGGCAACAAGATTGAATTTGCCGAGGGGACGTCTCACTGAGGGCATCAGGCGGGGCACCGAGTGTTGGGACGCTATCGGGAGCAAGCCCCCTCCCACAGTGGGATCGCGGGGTCTAGGGGGCGGCGAATGCCGCGCACAGCTCATCCACTTGCCGGCGCCCGGCCGGCAGCACGCAGAGGAACTGCGCCGACAATTCGATCAAGCCGTCACGGTCCCACTGCTCCAGCAGCGGCCAGATCGCCGAGAAATACCGGCTGAAGATCAGCCCGTAACGTCGCTCGATCGCCTGGATATCCAGCTCCAGGTCACAGGCCAGGCGCTCGGTCACCTGCTCACGCAGCGCATCGCCGGTTTCGCGCCGCCAGCCTTGGCAAGTCGGCAGTTGGCCGTTGCCCAGGGCCTGGGCGTAGGCGTGTTCGGCGCTGCTGTTTTGCGCACACAAGGTGTCGATCTGGCTGATGGCGCCCAGGCCCAGCCCGATGTGATCGCAATAGCCATGCAGGCTGAAGCCTTCGCAGGTGCGGCTGAGCCGACCGCGCTCCTGGGCCTGGGTGAGGTCGTCGTCGCCACGGGCAAATTGGCCGAGGCCGATGTAGTGGTAGCCGGCTGCGTCGAGACGTTCGAAGGCCAGTTGACGCATGGCGGTTTTATCCGCCTCGCCGCAAGCGGCCTGGTGCGGCTGCGCACGGTAACGGCTGGGCGGTTGGACGTAGTCGAACAGGTGCAGGCGGTCCGGCTCCAGGGCGATCAGGCTGGCCAGTTTCAGCTCGAAACTGGCAAGGGTCTGCCAGGCGCTGCCGTAGCCGAGGTCGACACTCACCGAGCGAAAATCAAACGTGCGCGCCGCGTCGATCAACGACTGGATGGGTGCCGGGTCGCGGTAATCGGCCTGGGGATCTTCGACACGCGCATCGGGCACGCCAATGCAAACGCGGTTAAACCCCAACTCGCGCAGCAGGCCCACAGTGGCCCAGTCGGTGCGGCGCGGGTCGAGGTCGATGCCGTAGTCGCCACGGCCATGCTCAAGCACGTTGAAACGCTCGCGCAGGGCGGTCATCAGGGCCTGCACATCCTCAATCGGCGCCGCCCCGCGCCACTGCAAATAGTCCACCGGTTGGCGCCGGCCCAGGTGGCAGCCGACCAACTGGATTTCCTGGGCCAGGCTGCGGCGGTAAGCATCGCTTGGCGGGCTCGCCGGCCAGTGCAGGTTAAGCGCCAGTGGGCGTTGACACTGGCGGCTGCCGCGCAAGGCGCGCAACACGTCGAGGGAACCAACACCGGCGTGGAACCTGCGTCTGTCGGCCTGCCCATTCAGGTCCAGCACGCCTTGGGCCTGGGGTGCGCGAGCGAGTGGAATGACAGTGTGCATGACGGACTCCGGATCAGGCGACGGTGAGCCATTGTCCGGTGCGACGCCACGGCGCACCTTGATATGCATCAAGGGCGCTACCAGGTGAGGTAGAACATGCTCTTGGCCAGTAGCACGATGGCGACCATATGGCCGAACAGGCTCAGGTGCACCAGACGGATATAGCGCGCGCTGACGCTGCCCCAGCGCATGCGCGCCATGGTCAGCAAAAAATGCGCGAGCACGCTGGCGGCCAGGACCAGCTTGAGCGTCAACAAGGTGCCGAATGAGGAGGCCCAGGGGGCGGCGAGCACGGGCCGGTAACGCAACCAGACCATGCCGAGCCCCGCGCCGAACAGCACCAGCAATACCCAAGGCATCAGCGCCCGGGCGCGCCGACCGACACCCTGCTCCACCAACACCATCACGCGGGCCGGCAACAGCCGGTGCAAATGCCCCAGGATCAGCACCTCGAAAAACACCGTGCCGATAAAAATCAGCGCAGCAAACAGGTGGGCCAGAAGAAACAACAGATAAAGCATGATGGCCTCGCAGGTCGCGCCGGGCCTCCAGTGTGAGGGCCGGCGTCAGCGTGCGCCTTGATGCCGGTCAAGGCACCGGCAGCCAACCGCTGAAACCACCGCGCGCCGCCAGCGGGCACCAGGCGAAGTCCCCCTCCGAGGGCGGCAAAGGCCGTTGTTCGGCGTGGGGGGGCGGGGCGTTTTTCCAATCGAACACCTTTAGCCCTTTCCAGGCGAGCACCACGCCATGGGCCGGGCTGTCATCGGTGTTGGCCCAGCACGCAGCGGCGGCGGCCATGAAGGCTTCGATCGGTTCGTCGTCGACCTGCATGCGATACGACGAGCCGAGCAGCCAGCGGCAGACGTTCAGGTGGTAGGTCCAATCCCGCGCCGGCCGGTTGCGATAGGCCCAGGTCATGAAGCTGCGAAACAGGTTCAAGCCGTCGGGCGGGTCGAGCTTGAGCAAGGCCGGGCAGATGTCGAACAGGCTGTGCCAGTACGGCAACAGGCGTGCATCCAGGTGCACGAAGCTACGGGCATTGCTTGGGTATTCCGCCCGCGCCGGTTCCGCGCGCGGGCGACGGGATGCCTTGCTCACCAAGTGACGGGCACCTGCAGGCAATTGAGGGTTCATAACATGCACTCACAGTCGTGACGATAGAACGCCGCCTGATCACAGGAGGCACAGGGCACACGTCAGAATGCGGGTGAAGCGCGGGGGTTGGCCGAGGGCCAGGCGTAACGCGGCGGCGCCTTGTTGCGTTGGGCACAGGCACGGCGTGGGGTTTGCCCCAGGCCCAGCAGCCAGGCCAGGCCGATCAGGAACACCAGGGCGACGGTCAAGGCGGCGCACACCGGGCAGGCAAAGTAGTTCGAGATGTTGCTGGAGGCTGCGTCGTTTAACCCTTTGTCGGAAAGTGGCGCCTGTTTACCGCTCACCGAACAGAACGCCCCACCGATCCCGTTGAGCTCCTGGCCCATCATCCGGCCATGGCCCAAACCGCACGCGAACAGGTTCATCAGCACGCAGAAGTACAGGGTCCAGGCGATCAGTGAACGGTCGGGGTGGCTTGAATTCATGGCGGCGACTCTACCACCGAAGCCGCAAAGGGACGAAACGCAGCGCGCCCCTGTGGCAGAACGTCGCAGATTACGCACGCAGGCCTGGGTTGGTAGACTGGGCGCCCTCCTCGTTTACTCCTTTTCAAAGCCTGATGTGTAGATCCAGAGCAATGCAGGCGTTTCACAGGACGCACAGTTGATGAGTACGTTATTCACCCGCCGCAAGGTCCTCACCGGCATGAGCCTGCTGGGTCTGGGCCTGCTGGCCGGTTGTGACAACAGCCCCCGATTGAACTTCAAGTACGGCAAGGACTTGAGCGACAAGATCATGGGCCGCACCTTCAAGCTCAAGAACACCGAGGGCGACACCGTCACCCTCAGTTCCTACCGTGGCCTGATGCCGGTGGTGTTCTTCGGTTTCACCCAGTGCCCGGCCGTGTGCCCCACCACACTGGCTCGCGCCGCCCAGGCCAAGAAGCTGATGGGCCGTGACGGCGAGATCATGCAGGTGATTTTCATCACCCTGGACCCGGAGCGCGACACACCGGAAATTCTCGACAAGTACGTCAAGGCCTTCGACCCCAGCTTCGAAGCGCTCTACGGCACCCCGGAAGAAATCGCCGTGGCCGCCAAGGAGTTCGGGATCTTTTATGAAAAAATCCCCGCCGGCGACACCTACACCCTGTCGCACACCGCCACCAGTTTTGTCTTCGACACCCGTGGCAACCTGCGCCTGGGCCTGCAGGCGTCCCTTACCGCTAAAGAGTGCGCAGAAGACCTGCTCACCGTCATGGAGGTCTGCTAATGACTGCCGTTCAACACCTCAAGCGCTTGACCTTAAGCCTCGCCCTGCTGGGTTTCGCCGCACACGCCAGCGCCCAGGTGCAAGTGACCGACGCCTGGGTACGCGCCTCGGTGCCGGGCCAGCCATCCAGCGGCGCGTTCATGACCATCACCGCCGACAGCGACAGCAAATTGCTGCGTGTGGCCTCGCCGGTGGCCAAAGACGTACAGATCCATGAAATGAGCATGCGCGACGACGTAATGCGCATGGGCCCGGTGGACTCGGTTGCGCTGCCGGCCGGCAAAGCGGTCAAGCTCGACCCGAACGGTTATCACGTGATGCTGATGGGCCTGACCGGGCAGATCAAGGAAGGCGACCAGGTGCCACTGACCTTGACCGTGGAAAACGCCAAGGGGGAAAAACAGACGGTTGACGTGACTGCAACCGCGCGTGGGTTGGATGGCATGGACCATAGCCAGATGCACTGACACACAACGGTTCAACTGTGGGAGGGGGCTTGCTCCCTACCACAGGTATCCAGGCCCTCAATCCACGATAAATAGCTTCGCCCCAACGCTCGTCGAAGAGCGATGCGCCTCCATGTCATTGCCCACCTGGTAACTCATCCCGGCCGTCAGCGTGAACCGGCGACCGTCTTGCAACTCCGTGTGCAACTCGCCTTCCAGGCACAACAGCACATGCCCACGCGTACACCAATGATCGGCCAGGTAGCCTGGGGTGTATTCCACTGTGCGTACGCGGGTGGTGCCGAAATGGCGGGTACGCCATAGCGCGCTGCCCGTGACGCCGGGATGAACGACGGGGTCGACGGTGGACCAGTCGGTGGTACCAAAGGGGACAGCGGTGAGGTCCATGGGTGCTCGGTCGTCAGTTAGCGTGGTGTGAGGCTAGTCGCCCCGAGCGATGGGCGATAGGCACAGATGGCAGGGTTTTTTGGGATACAGGCGGTGGGGACTTTTCGGAGTTTGCGCCGACAAGGATCTAGGCGCCTCGCGTGATCTATCCATGTGTAGTTACAAGTCTTTCTGGCAGCTCTTCGATGACTGGGAAGCCAGCCAGCTCTATCGAAATGTGTTTCGCAAACACGGGGCAAACGGCTGGGAAGTCCCGTTCAGACACAAATTGGAAACCGAACTAACCACCAAGGATTTAATGCTGTTAATGGGCACCCTCCATCGTTTTCCGGGACAGTGGCTGATTGTCAGCCTGATTTATCCGCCTAGGCGACCGACAGCAGGCGATCAGCAAATGGCTCTGTTCTGAGAGGTAGATGCTGGGTTTGCAGCGAACTGTCCAGCCCCTGGGCTGCTTCAGCGATCAGGCTGCGATGACAAAAAGCAGCGTCCGCCTCATAACAGACCATGCAGATCCGCTGGTCAGCCGTGCTGCACACTAACGCTTTGAGCACCGTGCCTTGAGTGCGGATATACGCTCGAAAGCCGCAAGCATACGCAGCCCAGTCTCCGTCCTCCTTGTATTGCTTGCGTATCGGTTTAGGGCAACCCAGCGCACGACTATGTTCGTAGGCGATGCCTTCAGCGGCCAGACACTGGGCAAAGGCATTGTTGGAGAAGCCCTTTTTGCGCGATAGCGGGTATTCACGCACATCCAGCACCTTGTCGATCCCGGCCTGCTTCAGGCGCGCGATGAAGGCATTGAGACTGAGGCCCTCATAGCCTGCGGTGTAAAGGTTTATGCAGATTCTCCTGGAGTCTCCCGGCGCGATTAAGGGTAAAAAACGCCGGGACTATATCATCGGTGACAATGGGTCAGGCTTTGAGAATGACGGGCGCAGCAGAAGGTTTACGGTCAAGTGTGCGGACGGACGCGGTTCGCCAGTAGCATGGTTACATCCTCTTGATTGCACCTCGACGGAGGGCACTTTTTGTTCGCCCCGTCGCCGATTTTGGTCAGCGACGGGGTTTCGCAGCACTACACACTAGAATCAACCTGCACAGTCATCAGACCCGCAGGCGGAGCCCGCCTGCGTCTCGATTTATGGCTACTATGCGTGGGAGACCTTCCGGTCTGCCGGGGGTGATTCTTCCTGGTCTGCAAACCCGCGCACAGCTGCCACCCAGACTGTATCGCAGCGGCAAGGTGGTCGTCCTTTTTGTAGCGCCTCCATCGCGGCCTCGCCAAAGCTCGAGCGCTCACACCGATGGGCTCCTGCGTCGTTGAAAGAGTGCCTTACGCACTTAGTCGCTTAGCCATCGGGATACACGCCAACGTCAACCCCGAGGGCGAATGGTAAATAGCCTGCCGCTCGCCCACATATCCACACGCCCGATAGAAGCTCGCGGCATTCAATGTCGCATCCAGCACCACTTCCTTTATCTCCAATGCCCGCGCAACGTCTTCAAGGTGGTCAAGCATCGCCTTGCCGTACCCGCGCCCGATGAATTGCGGCAGCACAAACAACGCGCCCACTTCGTTGTTGGCAAGGTCGAGCATGCCGGTGGCAACAGGCTCATCGTCTATCCAGCCCAGGTAGAACGGTTTATCCATCAACGCGCTGTAGCCATCCTCGGCCCGGCCTCGGGTCCAGAGCGCCATTTGCTCAGCGGTGTAGGCGCCGATGCATTGGCCGCGTATGGCTTCGCGGCGGATGTTGAAAGCGGCATCGGCATCCTCGGGTGTGGCGCGTTTTATTTTCAGCAAGGGGTCCTTCCTTTATCTGTTTTTGGTGCCCTGTCGGTTTGTATTTATCATATGGCCTTTCCCTCCCCCCCAGGAACCCGCATGCCCGCCCTCACCCTGCGCAACGCCCTCCCCGCCGACGCCGCCCGCTGCTTCGAGATTGAAACCAGCGCCTATGAAGGCGACGAAGCCGCGACCCTGGAAAAAATCGCCACGCGCATTGCGCAGTACCCGCAAGGCTTTCTGATTCTGGAAGCCAACGGCGAGGTGGTGGGGTTTATCAACAGTGGTTGCGCCCACGAAGTGGTGATGTCCGACGAGGCGTTCAAGGAGTTGGTGGGGCATGCGCCCGAGGCGCCGAATGTGGTGATCATGTCGGTGGTGGTCGACCCCGCGCATCAGCGCAACGGCTACGCCCAGCGGCTGATGAGCGAGTTTGTGCGGCGCGTGCAGGCGCTGGGCAAGCGCACGATTCACTTGATGTGCAAGGCGCGGCATGTGCCGTTGTACGAACATATGGGCTACACCTATGTGCGGCCTTCACCCTCGGATCATGGCGGCATGGCGTGGCATGAGATGGTGATGGCGCTCTAACAGACGGAGAGTTCGTAATGACCGCACCGATTATTGAAATCAGCGACCACGCCAACCCCGACGCCGAGCGCGTGCTGGGCAGTGGCTTGGCCGCGTTCAACGAAGGTGTCACCGGCTACAACGACCGCCTGCCGCTCACCGCGTTGATCAAGGACCCCGAGACCCGGCAGGTCATCGGCGGCATCACGGGTAAAACCACGCTGGGCATGGCCTTTCTCGACCTGTTCCACGTGCCCGCCACCCTGCGCGGCACAGGCCTGGGCAGCCGTTTGCTGCAAGCCTTTGAGGACGAAGCCCGGCGCCGAGGCTGCCTGAATGCCGTGCTGTACACCATCAGCTTCCAGGCGCCGGGGTTTTACGAGAAGAACGGCTGGGTGCGGTTCGGCGAAATACCCTGTGCGCCAGAGGGCAGCAGCCGGGTGTTTATGTCCAAGCGGCTGTAACGGCGAGCGGAAAAGCGCGTTACTACCAGCTCCCCGAAGCCCCGCCGCCGCCGCTGGAACCGCCACCACCAGAAGAGCTGTTGGAACTGCTGGAGCTCGAGCTGGAATCCGAGCTTGAGCTAGAGCTTGAGCTTGAATCCGAATCCGAACTCGACCCCGACCCGCCGCTGGTCTTGATGAAGATGAACAGCGCCGCAAACGAGGCGATGGGGAATGCAAACAGCCAGCTGTTGCGCCCTAGGTCCATCAGCGTTCCCGCCGCTACATACACCGCCACCGCCGCCAGCAACCGCGCGATAAAACCCGCGCGGCTTTGCTTCCAGGCCGCCCGCATGACCGCGAACAGCACCAGGTACAGCCCCAGCACCACCAACACACCCAGCGGATACGCCAGCCAATGGCTGAAATTGACCTCGGCGAACTGATGATTCACCACAACCAGGCCCAGGATGTAGGCCAGCAACCCGATGACGCCATAAAACACCGCGCGCGCCAGCCACAACGCGCCGAACGTCGCGCCGCCGATCAGCATGACCAGCGGCATCACCAGCAGGCACAAAAGCCATTCGCTACCACCGCCAAAAATCGCCAGCAACAGCGTAACCGCCACTGCGGCAATCAAGGCGCGGCGCCAATGCAGCTTGCCGGCGGCGAGCAGTACACCGCCGACGGCGCCCGCGATAAATGCCAGCAGCATCGCGATGATCTGGAGGTTTACCCCAGGTTTGGCGACCTCGGGCAAGTCGCCGCCGTCCACCAGCATAACCAGGTCATCGACGCCCTGGCTGATGCCGCCCGCATAGTCGCCCTGACGAAACGCCGGCTTGATGCGTTCTTCAATGATGCGGTGGGACAACAGGTCCGTGACGGTGCCTTCCAGGCCATAGCCCACTTCGATGCGCACCTTGCGATCATCCTTGATCACCAGCAGCAGAATGCCGTCGTCGACGTCCTTGCGCCCCAGTTTCCAGGCGCGGAACAGTTGGTTGGTGTACTCCTCGAGGTTCGCGTCGCCGAGGGTGGGCACCAGCAACACGGCCACTTGCGCGCCTTTGCGCTGCTCAAGGGCGGCGAGTTGGTCTGCCAGACGGGTGGTGGTGTCGGCATCCAGCGTGTTGGTCAGGTCAATCACCCGCTGGTCGAGCGCCACGCCAATGGGCGAAGAGCCAGCCTGGACGGTGCTAAACAGGCTGGCGCACGCCAGCACCAGCAGACTCAAGACAGATTGCCGCAACCACCGCATCATGTTTGTTACCTGAAGTTTCTTCCTGAAGGCGCCGACTGTAACCTATCAGCGCTATAACGCGTGACCCAAAGCGGTCGGCTATCTAAACTGCGCCACATCCAGCAATACGCCAATACGTCGAGATCGCCATGGACTTACGCCACCGCAACAACGTCAACGTGATGGGCAACGGGACCTCGACCCTGGTGTTTTCCCATGGCTTTGGCTGCAACCAGGCCATGTGGAATTACCTGGCGCCCTCGTTCAAAGAGCGTTTTCGCGTGGTGATGTACGACTTGGTAGGCGCCGGTCTTTCCGACCTCAAGGCCTTCGATAAAACCAAGTACGGCGCGCTGGACGGTTATGCCCGCGACCTTAACGAGATCATCGACGCCTATGCCGAAGGCCCGGTGATTCTGGTGGGGCACTCGGTCAGCGCGATGATCGGTGCCCTTGCCGACCGCCTGGTGCCGGGACGTATCGCGGCGCATGTGATGATCGGCCCGTCGCCGCGCTACATCAATGCAGACGGCTACGTGGGCGGTTTCAAGCGCAGCGACATCGACGAACTGCTCGACACCCTCGACGGTAATTACCTCGGCTGGTCCAGCGCCATGGCCCCGGTGATCATGGGCGCGCCTGACCAGCCCGCGCTGGGCGTGCAGTTGACCGACAGCTTCTGCCGCACCGAACCGGACATCGCCAAGCAATTCGCGCGGGTGACCTTCCTGTCGGACAACCGCCAGGACGTGATCGGCCTGACCACGCCGGTGCTGATCCTGCAATCGAGCGACGACCTGATCGCCCCCATCGCCGTGGGTGAATACCTGCACAGCGTGTTGCCCAACAGCACCTATTGCCTGGTGGACAACGTCGGCCATTGCCCGCACATGAGCGCGCCGCAAGCCTGTGCGGCCGCCATGGCCGCTTTCCTCGCGCCCTGGATGGCCGCGCGTGTCGGCTGAAGTGTTCGACAGCGCCGCCTGCGCCCTGGCCGTCACCGCCGAGGACGGCACCATCCTGCAAGCCAATGCGCGCTTCAGCGATTGGCTGGGGTTCAGCCTCAGCGAGCTGTGCAGCCGGCGCTTCCAGGACCTGCTGACCATGGGCGGGCGGATTTTCCACCAGACCCACTTGGCGCCCATGCTGCGCATGCACGGCAGCGTGACCGAAGTGAAGCTGGACATGCTGCACCGCGACGGGCACAAGGTGACCGTGCTGCTCAACGGTAACAAGCGTGAACAGGCCGACGCCGTGGTGTACGACCTGGCGCTGTTCGGCACCACCGACCGCGACAAGTACGAGCGCGAACTGCTCAACGCACGCAACCTGGCCGAAGCCCTGCTGCAGGAAAAAACCGCCACCGAAGCTGCGCTGCATCAGGCCCAGGCCGAGCTGAAAGAGGCCTATGCCATCTCCCAGCGCCGCGCGCTGTTTGCCGAGCAGATGGTGGCGATTGTCAGCCATGACTTGAAGAACCCCCTCACGGCCATCCGCCTGGCCTCGGACTTTCTCAGCCGTGGCGAGCGCACCGCCAAGGAGCGCCAGTTGCTTGGGCAAATCGGCCTATCGTCCGAACGCGCCCAGCGCATGATCGCCGACCTGCTGGACTTCACCCAGGCCAGGGTCGGCCACGGCATCACCATCAAGGCGGCACCGTTGGCGCTGCATCAGGTGATTGCCCACGCGGTGGACGAACTGCGCGTGGCATTCCCCAAGGCGACGCTGGTGCATCACGCCGAAGGCCTGGGCGACGCCTGCCTGGACGCCGACCGCGTGCAGCAGATCATCGGCAACCTGGTGGCCAACAGCGTGGCCTATGGCGACCTGCAACGGCCGATCACCATCACCTCGCGGCTGGGTGGTGGCGCATGCGAGGTGGCCGTGCACAACGACGGCGCGGTGATTCCCGAAGCGCTGCTGGCGGTGCTGTTCGAGCCCATGACCCGGGGCACCGACCAGGGCAGTGAGGTGCGCAGTGTGGGGCTGGGCCTGTATATCGTGCGCGAATTGGCCAAGGTGCACGGCGGTGACGTGGCGGTACGCTCCTGTGCCACGGGCGGCACCACATTTACGGTGACGTTTCAGTACAAATAGGCGCTGCCCTGCATGATCGGTTCCACACTGCCGGTCAACACCACGCCGCCCTGCCCGTCCCACTGCACCGTGAGCGTGCCGCCGTCGCATAGCACCTGCACCGTGGCATCCAACAAGCCTCGGCGGATGCCATTGACCACCGCCGCGCAGCAACATGAGCCGGAACCCAGCGGCACACCGCCGCCTCGTTCCCAGATGCGCAGGCGGATCTGCCCACGGTCAAGCACCTGCACAAAATGCACGTTGGTCCTGGCCGGGAACAACGGGTGAGTTTCCAGGGCCGGGCCCGCGACTGCCACATCGACGGCGGCCATGTCGTGCACAAAATACGTGCAATGCGGGTTGCCCATGCTGCACGCCGCCGGGTCGCCTGCGATCGCCAAAGTGCGCGTGTCCATGGCCCCGGCCAGCGGCACGCTCGCCCAATCCAGTGAAGGTTCCCCCATGTTCACCGACACCCGGCGGCCCGACTCGCGCACGCAGGTCAGCAAGCCACGGTCGGTGCGCAGCACAATCGAATGGCTGCCGGTTTCATGCATCAAGCGCTCGGCCACGCCGCGGGTGGCGCTGCCACAGGCGGCCAGCGGTGTGCCGTCGGCGTTCCAGAATTTGACGCGCGCGGCGGCGTCTTCGCAGTCGAGCACCACCGCTAACTGATTGAAACCGATGCCGGTGTGGCGGTTGCCCAGGCGGCGGGCGATTGGCGCGGTGATCGGGTCGTCCTGGCCACGACGGTCGACGATGATGAAGTCGTCGCCATGGGCATGCATTTTTACGAACGGCAAGGGCATGGGCTGTCCTGGGATCGACCGGTGGGGAATGGGAGGATACCCTGAAGCCGCCCACTGACCTATCGAAGGATCGCAGCATGCTTATCGTCTTCAGCGGCCTGCCCGGCACCGGCAAAACCACGATTGCCCGCGAGTTGGCGTGCCGGATCGGTGCGGTTTACCTGCGCATCGATGTGATCGAACAAGCGCTGCGCGATGCCGGTATGTTGCCGGGCGCCAGCGGCTATGGGGTGGCGAATGCGCTGGCGCTGAGTAACTTGACGGTGGGGCATACCGTGATTGCCGACTGCGTGAACCCCGTGCGCGAAAGCCGCGCAGCCTTCACGGCAAGCGCAGCAGCGGCAGGCGTTGCGTTGCTCGATATCCAAGTGGTTTGCTCAGACGTCCAGGAACACCAACGCCGTGTCGAAACCCGGGTGAGCGACATTCCAGGGCACACGCCACCCACCTGGCAATCGGTAGTGGCCCATGAGTACGAGGACTGGGACGAGGCGCCAATGACCATCGACACCGCACACATCACATCAGCGCACGCCGTGGAAACCATCACCCGGCATTTGTCTTGTACTCAGAGCACACTCCCCATCGCCTTCATCAACACCAGGTCCCGCGCATAGATATCCGGCGCATACACCAGCCCACCCTCGCGGTCGACTTCGACCGTCCAATATCCCAACAACACCGGCACCGGCGTGGCCAGCCTGAATTCGTGGGTCACGCCGGTGGCCAGCAGTTCATCGGTGCGCGCGCGTTCGGCCGGGCTGACCAGCAGGTCGCGCAGCAGCAACGGTTGCTCGACCCGCACACAGCCGGAGCTGAACGCACGTGGGCCTTTGGTGAACAGGGGCTGGCTGGGGGTGTCGTGCAGGTACACCGAGTACGGGTTGGGGAAACGCATCACGATCTTGCCCAATGGGTTGCGCGGGCCGGCTTCCTGGCGCAGCAGGATATTGCCGGGGCGCGCCCAGTCGATCAACTCGGGCGCCAGCGGGTGGCCTTCGGCGTCGAGTACTTGCAGGTTTTGCTGGCGCAGGTATTCGGGGTTGAGGCGGATGGCCGGGAGTTTGTCCTCGCGCATGATGGTGGGCGGGATAGTCCAGGTAGGGTTGAGGGTCAGCCGGGTAATGCGCGATTTGAGCAACGGCGTCTGGCGTTCTGCTCGCCCCACCTGCAGACGGGTTTGCCACACGGGGATACCGCTCTGGTACACGCTCAGTTGCGCGGCGGCAACGTTGACCAACACGCCTTCGGGCTCCAGGTCCTGTGCCAGCCAGCGAAAACGTTCAAGGTTGATGCGCAGTTGTTCGCGGCGAATCGCCGGGCTGATATTGAGTTCTGCCACGGTGCCGGCACCGATCACGCCGTCCGATTGCAGCGAGTGGCTGAGCTGGAAAGCCTTGACCGCCGCGACCAGTTCGGCGCGGTATTGCCTGTCGCCGCCCTTGGGTTCGCTGGGCAAATAGCCGCCGCTGTAAAGCCGGCGCGCCAGTTCCGGTACGCGCGGGTCTTCCATGCCGGGGCGCAGTAACGGCCCGCTGCCGACCGGGTCCCAATGCGGCAGCGGTTGCTGGCGCACGCTGGCATAGGCGTTGCGCAGGCTGCGGTAAAGATCGGCGCTGGGGCGCGCCTGGTCGAAGGCTTGCGCCATGTCGTGCAGGCCGACGGCGGCAAGGGCCAGCACAGCGGCGTTGGGGTCGCCGGCGGGCGGCTGCGAATGCCACAGCGGTTCGAAGCGCGATTGCTGCAGGCGCCCGAAGTGCAAATCCTGCAGGGCCTGCAGGTAGTGCTGGCTGCTGCCGATATCGCTGCACAGCACGTTTTGCGTGGCGTGTGGCGCAGGCAGGCTATAGTGGGTGGGGTCCAGGCCATCATCGGCGAGCATCAGCAATTGCGTGTGCAGCGCTTGGCGGCGCGTCTCGTCTGACCACAACGGGACATCGCCTTGCTGCTGGTACAGGGCTTGCAAGCGTGCAAGCGCTGGCGCATCGAGATGCTGCGCCAGATCGGGACACACGCTGGGCAACTGCGCCAGGGCCTGTTGCACTGGCGCCAGGTCCAACGGCGCCGGCGTGCTGACCGGCAACGGCTGCACCGGCAGCGCTTCGGCTGTGGCGACCAATGGTGCAACGAGCAAGCAAATGCTCAAGTAACATGCGTGTTTTTTGAACAATGACTTTGCTCCAATCCACAGTGGGGAGTTGTACTGTAGATGCTGACTTTTATGTGCCGCCTCGGCGCGGTCGTCGTACTGGCTATATTGAGCAACTCTGCGCTCGCCGCCAACGGCAATCCTCCGTCCTTGTATAACAGCCTGGCGCGCTCGGCTCCAGAACTCAATCCCACTGTACTCAAAAGCGCCCTGAACGCCATGCAGTGCGCGGTCAGCAATGGTGAGGAACGCTCCGAGCGCCTGGCCGTGATTGATTACTCCCAGCCCTCGACCGCCCGTCGCCTATGGATCTTCGACCTGCGCAAGAAAACCCTCGTGCTGCGTGACCTGGTGGCCCACGGCGCCAAGTCCGGGGAAAACTTCGCCACCCAGTTCTCCAACCTCGAAGGCAGCCACCAATCCAGCCTGGGTTTGTTCCGCACCCAGGAAAGCTACCTGGGCACCCATGGTTATTCGCTGCGCATGGACGGCCTGGAGCCGGGGTTCAATGACCTGGCCCGCGACCGCGCCATCGTGATCCATGCCGCCGACTACGTAAGCCCGTTGTGGAGCAAGCGCGAAGGCCGTATCGGCCGCAGCCAGGGTTGCCCGGCGGTACGTCCGCAGGTGGCGCGCCAAGTGGTGGACAAACTCAAGGATGGGCAGTTCATGTTTTCGTGGTACCCCGACCAGCGCTGGTTGAAGTCCTCGACGTACCTCAATTGCAAACCCCAACAGGTGGCCAGTAGTCGTACAATCCGTGGCGGTTAGCCTGTCCCCACAGATAAAAGAGAGCTTCGAATGCTTCTACATCAATCGACCTGGATCGAGATCGGGCAATTCCTGGAGCGCAGCCGCACGGTGGTGATCCCCATTGGCTCCAACGAGCAGCACGGCCCCACCGGCCTGCTGGGCACCGACTGGATGTGCCCGGAAATCATCGCCCATGAGGCGCAAAAAAACGCCGACATCCTGATCGGCCCCACCTTCAATATCGGCATGGCCCAGCACCACCTGGGGTTTCCCGGCACCATCTCCCTGCGCCCGTCCACCTTTATTGCCGCGATTGGCGACTGGGTGCGCTCGCTGGCCGGGCATGGTTTCGACAAGATCCTGTTCCTCAACGGCCACGGCGGCAACATCGCGACGATTGAAGCGGCCTTTTCCGAGCTGTACGCCGAAGCCAGCTTCGCCCGCCGCCCGGCCGGGTTCGCATTGAAGTTGGTGAACTGGTGGGACCTGGACGGCGTCAACGAGTTGGCGCACCGCCAGTTCCCGGTGGGCCATGGCAGCCATGCCACGCCATCGGAAATTGCCGTGACGCAATGGGCCTACCCGGAGGCGATCAAGTCGGCCGACTATTCGCCACAAATCGCCAATACCGGGCCGATCCGCGAAGCCCTGGACTTCCGGGCGCGCTTCCCGGACGGGCGCATGGGCTCGGACCCGGCGCTGGCGACGGTGGAGAAAGGCGGTGAATTGGTGGCGTTGGCGGCCGGCGGCCTGGTCAAAGTAGTCGAAAACTTCAGCAACGAAGCACGACCTTAAGTCATACAAAAATCCACTGTGGGAGGGGGCTTGCTCCCTCCCACAGGATGGGTGTGTTACTTACAGTCCTGTGCGGCCAGTTCAAGCCGCGACGGCGTAATGGTCGATGCCAGCGGTTTGCGCTCATACAAAAACACCTTGGCGCCCTCTCCGGCCTTGTAGGCCTCCAGCACATCGTCGGCGGCGATCTTGCTGGTCAGCACCACCCTGGCATGACGCGAATTCTGCGTCACGGTGGAGGTGATGCCGTGTTTTTCCAGCTTGGGCAGCACGCACTGCATATAGGCTTCGGGGGCCTTGCTGGTTTGCAAGGTCAAGGTTGGCGTATTGGGGGCGGACACACAGCCGGTCATCAACAAGGCCGCAGCCGGTACGAAAAAAGCGCGCATGAACAAATCCTGGGTCGAAAAGATAAAGGCCAAAAAAATAAAAGCTCACATCAACTTGCGCGAACCAGCGCCTTGAGCGACGCATCGAACTGCTTCAAGGCATCGAGCTGCACATCGCGCTGCTGCTCGATCTGCGCGGCAATCTCCGGCGCGGCCTTGTCGCGTACCCACACCGACGCCACCTGCTTGTGCACCGAGCCTTCGGCCTTGGCGATGTATTGCAGATCGGCGTCATAGAACCGCGCAATAAACCGCGCCTCGACCTCGTCGTTACGCTGGGTCAGTAATTGGTTATGGGTATCGAGCATCACCACCACGTCAGGATCAGCTTGCACAAGAGCATCCAGCGTGTCGTAGACAGTGACGGACGCAAAGGTTCCCTGCAGCGAGTTCATTAACCAATCAATCGCCAGTTCCGGGTCGGAGCTGTTGATGAATGCCTGGCGGATACGCCCGTCGAGGGCATCCTTGGCGCCATTCATAGCCATGGCGTGGTAGCGTTCGAGGTAGCTGAGGTTGTCGCGCGTATTGTCGCTCAACAACACACCCACCGATTGCGCGTGCTGCAAGGAGTTTACGCCAGTGCCGATAGGTAGCAAATGGCCTGTACGCAGATCACCGGCCATGGCCGCGTTGTTCAGCGCCACAGTGCCCAGCATCAGGGCCATCAAAGCCCATTGAATAATCGTCCTCATCGCGCATTTCCTTGAACAGCGTTTCGATGGGGCGATTTTGCGCTTTCCCGGCAAAAACAGAACTTGCGTTACGTGATGGTGACTATTATCTGAAGCGATAGTGTCACGACAAAACCTATAAGGACTTGCCATGAAGCCCCACCAGAAAACCTTCGACCGCATCCGCGAAGCCGTCTTGCCGGAGTACCGTGACCGCGTCGCCGATTACCTGATCGAGTACGAACAGGTGCTGCTGGACGCAGCGGCAGACGCGGACCAGGTCAACGCCAGCGCCCAGCAACTGCGCGGTTACCTGCGCGGCTTGAACACCACGCGGGTGCTGGGCATGGCCGATTGGGAAGACCTGGACCGGCGGGTGGAGCACATCACCGCAAAGGCTACAGCGCCGGACGTGGCTGATTGACCCACTCTTGTACCGAGGGCCGCTGCCATTGCCGCTCGGCGTATTTCACCAGCTCAGGCGGCACCTCGTCGCCATTGAGGATCAGGCGGTTGAGCATCACGGCCAGGTCCACATCGGCAATCGACCACGCGCCAAACAGGTACGGCGGGTTGCCCGCCAACAATGCCTGCGCCGCATTGATCAACTTGCGCGCGGCCGCTTGAGCCTCAGCCGACAGCGGCGGTTTCTTCTGCCCGCAGAACACCACCAGCGTGGAGCGTTCCTGGCGGATCGGCAGCAGATCGCTGCGCAACCACGCCTGCACCTGGCGCGCCCTCGCCCGTTGCTTGGGGTCGGCCGGGTACACCGCTGTTTCCGGGTAGACCGCTTCCAGGTACTCGGTGATCGCCGAAGACTCCGACAACGCGAAGTCGCCTTCTATCAGGGTCGGGACGCGCTGGGTCACAGACAGTCGGGCGTAGTCGGGGGTCTGGTTTTGCGCAGCGTCCAGGTCCAGGGTGACCAGATCGAAGGCCAGGCCCTTTTCCCGCAGGGTGACGAACACTGACATCGCGTAAGGGCTGGTAAACAACGAATCCACATAAAGGCGCAACGGGCTCTGGCTCATGGGCAATCTCCTTGAATGAGCCCTCACGCTACGAGATGTTCGCGGATAAAGACAATGCAGGGTTTTTATGGGGGCATTCCTGCTGGGAATAGCGCACTAGCCGGCAAACCCGCCTGCCGCGAGAAAGGCCTGCTCCGCGGGGGTGGAGACCCTGGCCAAGACCTCGTTGCGATGAGGAAACCGTGCGAAGCGCTCAATGATGTTGGCGTGCTCCTTGGCCCAGTGATACGTGTTTTTATCCAGATGCCGGTTCAGTTCCAGCGAACGCTGCTGGTCGCTGGGAGATTCCGAGTGTTCGAACGGCAAATAACAGAACGCGCGTAAAGACGGTTCGATCTGTTGATCCAGGCCGGCTCCCACCATGCGATGGGCATATAGCCGCGCCAGCGGGTCGGTGGCGAACATATGCGCCGTGCCGCGAAACGCATTGCGCGGGTACTGGTCGAGCAGGATCAACAAGGCCAACGCGCCTTCGGCTGAGCCCAACCAGCTTTCCAGCTCACGCCGGGCGGCTTGCAGGTGAGTGGCGTAGAAGGTATCGCGAAAGCTGGCGTCGAAGGCATCGTCCTTGGCGAACCAGCGTTTGGGGCCGGCGTTTTTCCAGAAATCGATGACGGATTGCACAGTCTGCATGCTAGGTCCTCTGACAGCGGATGGGCTGACGGTAGCAGAATCCTGGCCGGGCGAAAGCCAAATGGCGACACCTCGCGCCGATTAATGTTATAGGATAACGCCCTCTTTCCGCCCTGCCCTGCGACCTTTTCCATGACTGACGCTGCCCCTCTGCGCCAACGCCTGCTCAGCATCGACGCCCTGCGCGGCCTGGTGATCCTGTTCATGCTGCTCGACCACGTGCGCGAAACCTTCCTGCTGCACCGCCAGGTCGGCGACCCCATGAGCATCGACACCACCGAACCCGCGCTGTTTATCAGCCGCACCCTTGCCCACCTGTGCGCGCCGGTGTTCGTGCTGCTCACCGGGCTGTCGGCGTTTTTATACGGCCAGAAATACCAGGGCCGGCGCGACGTGTCGGCGTTCCTGTTCAAGCGCGGGTTGTTTCTGGTGGTGCTGGAATTCACCTTGGTCAACTTCGCCTGGACCTTCCAACTGCCGCCCAGCGTGGTCTACATGCAGGTGATCTGGGCGATCGGCGTGAGCATGCTCGCCCTCGCCGCCTTGGTCTGGTTGCCGCGCCCGCTCTTGATCGCGCTGGCGCTGGTGATCATCGGCGGGCACAACCTGTTGGATGGGCTGCACTTCACGCCCGGTTCGCCGGCGCAAACGTTGTGGTCGATCCTGCATGAACGCAGTTGGATTCAAGCGTCCGATACCCTGCGCCTGCGCATTACCTACCCGGTGCTGCCGTGGATCGGGGTGATCGCCCTGGGCTATGGCATCGGCCCCTGGTTTGCCAACGGCATGCCGCCGGCGTTGCGCCAGCGCTACCTGTTAGTGGGTGGGGTGAGCGCGCTGGTGGGCTTTGTGCTGGTGCGCGCGGCGAACGGGTATGGCGAGAAACCTTGGCAGGCCTACGAAAGCGGCGTGCAGACGTTGATGAGCTTTTTCAATGTAACCAAGTACCCGCCTTCGCTACTGTTTCTGGCATTGACGCTGGGGGTTGGGTTGTTGCTGTTGCTGGCGTTGGAACGCGCGGGGCATCGACGTTGGATCGGCGTGTTGGCGGTGTTTGGTTCCGTGCCGATGTTCTTCTACCTGCTGCATCTTTATGTGCTCAAAGTGCTGTATATCGCCTGCGTTGCGTTGTTTGGGCTTAACCACGGCAACTACTTTGGGTTTGATGGCATGGGCGCCGTGTGGCTCGCGGCGTTGCTGCTGCCGCTGGCACTGTACGCGCCCGTGCGTTGGTTCGCCGGGCTGAAAGCACGGCGACGGGACCTGGCCTGGCTCAAATACCTCTGACGCGATAGGGACTGAATGTGGGAGGGGGCTTGCCCCCTCCCACATTTGGATTGCATTCGACTCGCCAATCAAGCCAGTTCAGCTCGCAGTTGCCGGGCGGCCGCCACCATATGAATCAACGCCGCCTCCGTCTCCGGCCAAGCCCGTGTCTTCAACCCGCAATCGGGGTTAACCCACAACCGCTCGGCCGGAATGCGTGTGGCTGCCTTGCGCAGCAGGCCGGCCATTTGCGAGGCATCCGGTACCCGTGGCGAGTGGATGTCATAGACGCCCGGGCCGATGTCATTCGGGTAAGCGAAGGCTTCGAACGCGTCCAGCAGTTCCATGTCCGAGCGCGAGGTTTCGAGGGTGATCACGTCGGCATCCATCGCCGCGATGGACTCGATCACATCGTTGAACTCGCTGTAGCACATGTGCGTGTGGATCTGGGTTTCATCACGCACACCGCAGGCGCACAGGCGGAACACTTCGGTGGCCCAGTCCAGGTAATGCCGCCACTGCGCCTGGCGCAACGGCAGGCCTTCGCGGAATGCGGCCTCGTCGATCTGTACGATCTTGATACCCGCCGCTTCCAGGTCCAGCACTTCGTCGCCAATGGCCAAGGCCAACTGGCGAGCCTGCACTTCGAGGCTCACGTCTTCACGTGCGAAGGACCACATCAGCATGGTCACCGGGCCGGTCAGCATGCCTTTCATCACCTTGCTGGTCAGGCCTTGGGCATAACGGATCCACTCCACAGTCATGGCCTTCGGGCGGCTCAAGTCGCCGACAATCACCGCCGGTTTCACGCAGCGCGAACCGTAGCTTTGCACCCAGCCGAAGCGCGTGAACACGTAGCCCTCCAGTTGCTCGGCGAAGTACTCGACCATGTCGTTACGTTCGGCCTCACCGTGTACCAGCACATCCAGCCCGAGGTTTTCCTGCACCTGTACGGCGTGCTTGATCTCGCTGTGCATGGCTTCGACGTAGTCGGCTTCACTCAACTTGCCGGCCTTGTAAGACTGACGCGCCAGACGGATCGATGCGGTTTGCGGGAACGAACCGATGGTGGTGGTCGGGAACAGTGGCAAGTTGAGGCCGGCGCGCTGTTTGTCGATACGCTGGGCAAACAGCGACTGGCGTTGGCTGTGCTTGGCGCTGATGGCTGCAACACGCGCTTGTACGGCGGGTTTGTGAATACGCGGTGATGCGGCGCGGGCGGCGTGCACGGCGCGGCTGTCAGCCAGGGCCGCGCGTACGTCGGGGGCTTCGGGCCGGCTGACCGCCTGGGCCAGCACCGCCACTTCGGCGCACTTTTGCACGGCGAAGGCCAGCCAGCTTTTCAACTCGTCGTCCAACTGGTCTTCACGGCCCAGGTCCACCGGGCTGTGCAGCAGCGAACAAGACGGCGCCACCCACAGGCGCTCGCCGAGTTTTTCATGAGCATGCTGCAAGGTCGCCAGGGCCTGTTCCAAGTCGCAACGCCACACGTTACGACCATTGACCACCCCCAGGGACAACACCTTGTAAGCAGGCAGACGATCAAGGATGGTCGGGTATTGATCTGCGGCACGCACCAGGTCGATATGCAGGCCATCGACCGGCAGGTTGGCGGCCAGGCCGAGGTTTTCTTCCAGCCCACCGAAATAGGTGGCCACCAGTTTTTTCAGCGGGTCGCGCTGGATCAGGTTGTAGGCGCGCTCAAAGGCGTTTTTCCATGCCTGCGGCAGGTCGAGTACCAGGATCGGCTCGTCGATCTGCACCCATTCCACACCCAGCTCGGCCAGGCGCTGGAAGATCTGGCCGTATAGCGGCAGCAGGCGTTCCAGCAGGTCGAGTTTGTCGAAGTCGGCGCCCTTGGCCTTGCCCAACCACAGGTACGTCAGCGGGCCGATGATCACCGGCTTGACGCTGTGGCCCAGCTCACGGGCTTCCTGCACTTCCTCGAAGAGTTGGTCCCAACCCAGGTGGAACTGCTGGTCGGCGCTGAATTCCGGCACCAGATAGTGATAGTTGGTATCGAACCACTTGGTCATTTCCTGGGCGTGGGCACCACCGCAGCAACTGTCGCTGACGCCACGCGCCATGCCGAACAGCGTGTGCAAGGTGACATGGCCGTCAGCCGGGCGGAAACGCTCGGGGATCACGCCAAACATCAGCGAATGCGTGAGTACCTGGTCGTACCAGGCGAAGTCACCGGCGGGCAACAGCTCAATACCGGCCTGCTTCTGCAGATCCCAATGGGCCTTGCGCAAGTCACGGCCCACGGCGCGCAGGCCGGCTTCGTCAAGTTCGCCCTTCCAAAACGCTTCCTGCGCTTTTTTCAGTTCACGATCGCGTCCAATACGCGGAAATCCAAGGGAATGAGCGACTGCCATGACTGATAACTCCACTGCCAATATTCAATGGCAGCCATTGTCGGCGGGCGACGATAGTGAGACAAACTCATTTTATTTTAGATCATCACGAATTTTGCTCATGTACGCAGACAAGCCTGTTTGGCCGGAAAGCGTGCTCCCACTGGATCGCGCAGCAGCTCAAAATCACTTACTCACTGACTGAAACCTGTGTAAAGCCTCAGTCAATCAAGCCATGCGCGTCATAAAACGGATACGGGCCCGGGTAGTCCCCGAACACGCCGTTGTGGCTGATCAGCCCCTGTTGCGCGTCCCAGCGATGCAACAGATACCCCGCCGGTTCCAGGTTGAAATGCGCGGGTGCCGCTGCCTGCAAATCCAGCACGATCTGATGGGACGTGCCGGGGCACACACAGCTGAGGCTGCCACCGAAGCGTCGCTGCATCGGTCGGTGCAGGTGCCCGCATAACAGGCGTTCTACTTGGGGGTGCCGGGCGACGACGGCTTCCAGGGCGGTGGCATTGATAAAGGGTTCGCGGTCCATATGGCCGATGCCGCTGATAAAGGGCGGATGGTGCAGGATCAGCAAGGTCGGCACATCAGGGCGCAACGCCAACTGTGCGTCGAGCCACTGCACTTGGCTGTCGAGTAACTGGCCACCATGGCCGCCGGGAATGGTGGAATCCAAACCGATCAGCCGCAGCGGGTGCGCGTCCACCACCCAATCCAACGGGCCGTCGGCCGAACGCGGCAAATAGGCGTGGTCACTGAATGCATCCAACAGCGGCCCACGGCTGTCATGGTTGCCCGGCACCAGGTAGCACGGCATGTGCAGGCGCGCGAGTTGCGGGTGCAGTACGGCGTATTCATCGGCGCGGCCGAAGTCCACCAGGTCGCCGCTGACCACCACGATATCCGGCCGCGGCCGGCTGGCGTTCAGATGGTCGATGGCGCGGCGCAGGGCGCCCAGGGTATCCACAACCCCATAGGTGAGGCGCTGGCCGGCTTTAAGGTGCAGGTCACTGATGTGGGCGACTAGAAACGGACGATTCACAGGCAAATTCTCACGCATTGAGGGTGAACAATGTATGCGGCGCAATTGCCAGGGCCATCGGCGCGCCGACGCTGTACAGGTGGTTGTCGCTGCTGTCGACCAGCAGCGGTTGTGGGCCGCCGACGTCGACCAGCAAACGGCTGTGCGCGCCCTGGAAAAACTGCGCGAGCAGATGCCCGTGCAGATGCCCTTCGTGTTCCATCACCCGCAGGTGTTCGGGGCGGCAGTACACGGTACTGGGCACATGAGCCTTGTGCCACGGCAACTCGCCGCCGCAGACTTTCAAACCGTGAACGGAGGGTTCGATGACTTCAAAGGCGTTCAGGTTGCCGACGAAACCGGCGACGAAGGCATTCGCCGGTTGCTGGTAGATCTCCCGTGGGCTGGCCAGTTGCGCGATGCGGCCGTGCTCCATCACCAGGATGCGATCACCGAGGGCCATGGCTTCGCCCTGGTCATGGGTGACAAATACCGACGTGATGCCGAGGCCGCGCAGCAGTTCATTCAGCTCACTGCGCAGGCGCTCACGCAGTTGCGCATCGAGGGCGGCCAGCGGTTCATCCAGCAACAGCACTTTGGGGCGCGGCGCCAGGGCGCGGGCGAGTGCCACGCGTTGGCGCTGGCCGCCGGACAACTCGTGGATGCTGCGCGCGCCGTGGTCCTGCAGCCCCACCAGTTCCAGCAACTCGTCGCAGCGCTTGTTGCGCTCCAGCGGCGACATACCGCGAACCTTCAAGCCATAAACGATATTCCCCGCCACATCCAGGTTGGGAAACAACGCGTAGTTCTGGAACACCATGCCCACGTCGCGACGCTCGATGGGCAGGCGCGTCACATCCCGGTCACCGAACAGCACCTGGCCAACGTCCGGGCGCTCCAGACCGGCAATCAGGCGCAAGGTGGTGGTTTTGCCACAGCCGGACGGGCCGAGAATCGCCAGGGTTTCGCCGCCTTCGACGGTCAAATTCATGGCATGCACGGCCACGGTGCCGTCGGCGAATGCCTTGCGACAGCCCTGCAGGCGAATAGTGATAGCGGTCATCGACGCTCTCCACGGGATAAACGGGCACTGATGGCCTGCAATGCAATCAGCAGCGGCACGATCATCAGCAAAAAGATCAGGGTGTAGGCACTGGCGATTTCCAGGCGTGCCGAGGCATAGCTGTCGGCCAGGCCGACCGGCAGGGTTTTGGTCATCGGTGTGTGCAACATCCAGGTCAGGTTGAATTCACCCAGGGACAGGGTGACCACCATCAGCACCCCCGCCAGAATCCCCGCCCGGCAGTTGGGCACCACCACGCTGAAAAAGCGCTTGATAGGGCCGGCGCCAAGGCTGGCCGCCGCCTCTTCCAGCACCGGCAGTTGCTGGCGCTGCATCACCGCCATTACCGGGCGTACCAAAAATGGCAGGGTGAACAGCACATGACCGACCAGGATGAACAGCCAACTGCTGCGAAACGCGCCGAACTGGCCGTAGGTGAGCAGCAAGGCCAGCGCACTGGCCAGGCCCGGCATCGCCACCGGCAGCACCATCAGTTCCTCGAAGGCGCGGCTGAAGCGGTTGTTCATGCGCACCAGGGCGTAAGCCGCCGGTACGCCGACCACACACACGCACACTGCGCAGGCCACGGCCAGTTGCAGCGACAGCCACACGGTTGGCGAATAGGCCTGCCATACCTGCACCAGCCAATCGAACGTGAGGCCACTGGACAGGCCGACAAAGAAGTTGCGTGTGAGCCCCGCCAGTAACGACATCAACACCGGCACCAACATGAAAGCGCACACCAGCAAGGTAAACAGCAGTTGCACAACAAACAGTGATGAGCGCTTCACAGGACCGTCCCCGCGTTTTTCACCAGGCGCCGCGTGAGCAGCAACACCGCCCAGGTCACCGCGCCCAGTACCACCGACAACGCAGCGGCGACGGCAAAGTTGGCGTAATTGGTGAATACGTTGTAGATCGCCACGGGAGTGACGTTCAGCCGCGTGCCCAAGGTAAAGGCCGTGCCGAAGGCGCCCATCGACGTGGCAAAACAGATCGCCCCGCACGACGCCAGCGCCGGCGCCAGGCCGGGTACGATCACGTCGCACACCACGCGCCAGTGCCCGGCGCCCAGCGAATGCGCGGCTTCTTCCAGGCTGCGGTCAAGGCTTTCGCAGGCGGCCATTACCGTGAGAATCACCCGTGGGATCGAGAAGTACAGATAACCCACGAACAACCCGGCCAACGAGTAGGCGAAGATCCACCGCTCACCGGCCAGGTGCAGGCCCAGAGACGCCAGCAGGCCCTGGCGCCCCGCCAACAGAATCACCAGAAAGCCCACCACCACGCCGGGAAACGCCAGCGGAAACGTGAGCAACGCCACCAGCGCCGAGCGCCCGAAAAACCGCTGCCGCGCGAGGAACACCCCACTGATACCGCCCACCAGCAAGGCCGCGCCCGTGACGACCATCGCCAGCACGCAGGTTTGCACCAGGCTGCCCACGTACTGTGCGCTGCTGAGCACTTGCCAATAGCCGCTGCCATTGCTGTCACGGCTTTCGCTGCCCAGCACGATCAAGTGCGCAAGCGGCAACAGCCAGAACGCCAACAGCACCGCAAACGCCGGGGCCAGGGCCCAGGCGGCGTGTCGTGCGGATGTGGCCACTTACTTGACCTCGTTCAGGTAACGGGCGGCGAAGGCTTCCTGCACGGCGGCCATTTTCTGGTAGTCCACCACGCCGGCGCGGGCGTAGTCGCTGTCCGGCAGGAATTGCGCGGCGACTTCGGCTGGTATCGGCACCGGGCGTACCGGTCGCAGGTACGCCTTGGCCCACAATGCCTGGCCGGCGTCGGACAGCACAAAGTCCAGTACCTTCTCGCCATTGGCGCGGTGCGGCGCGTTGGCAACCAGGCTCATGACATACGGCACGCTGATGCTGCCTTCCCTGGGGATCACGAAGTCGACGTGAGCGTTGTCTTTGTAGCGTGCGCGGTAGGCGTTGAAGTCGTAGTCCACCAGAATCGGCAACTCACCGGACAGCACCCGCGCATAGGCGGTTTGCTTGGGCACGATGGGGGCGTTTTGCGCCAGTTTCTGGAAGTAGTCGATGGCCGGGGTGAAGTTGTCCAGGTCGCCGCCCAGGGCGCGGTTGATCGCCACCGCCGACACGTAGCCGACGAACGCGCTGGACGGGTCGAGGTAACCGACCATGCCTTTGTATTCGGGCTTGAGCAGGTCAGCCCAGCTTTGCGGTACGGGCAAGCCGCCCAGGGCATCGACGTTGACCATGATGCCCAAGGTGCCGGAGTGGATCGCAAACCACTGCCCCGCCGGGTCTTTCAAACCGGAGGGGATCTGCTCCAGCCTTTGGGTGTTGTAGCCATCGACCACGCCGGCTTTTTGCGCCTGCAGGCCGAAGGTCACGCCGTAGTACACCACGTCGGCCACCGGCGCGGCTTTTTCCGCCACCAGTTGCGCCAGGGACTGGCCGGAGTTCTTGTTGTCCAGCGGCACTTGCACGCCGGTATCGGCGGCAATGGCCTTGAGTTGGGTGCCCCAGTCGGCCCAGTCCGGCGGGCAGTTGTAGCAAATCGCGGTGTCGGCGGCCTGGGCCAGGCTGGCCATGCCACACAGCAGCACGGCGGCCAGGGTTTTACGGAATGCGCGCATCAAGGGACTCCTCATGGGGTTGGCTGCTTTCGCCCGGCCGGATATGGCAAGGCAGACAATGGGAAATCGGGGCGTTGCCGGCGATCTGCGCCAGCAATTGGTCAATCACTGTGCTGGCGAGCAGCGCGATGGGCTGCACCACGCTGCACAGGGTCGGGTGCGTCTGGGTGCCGAGGGATATGCCGTCAAAGCCCATCACCGACAGTTGCTGGGGCACGTGCCAGGCGTTGCGACGCAACTCGGCGATCAGGCTGATGGCCAGGAAATCGTTGGAGCACAGCAGCGCGGTGGGCGCCTCGGGGCCTTCGAGGTACGGCTGGATGGCGACGAATTCAGCCTGAGTGTGGGCCGGCATTTCGATCACCGGGCGGCTCTTGAGGCCGAACGCTTGCATGGCGTCGCAATACCCGGCGTAACGCAGGCGCGCACGGTCGGACTGCAACGCGGGGCCGGCGACCATGCTGACGCGCCGGTGCCCTGCTTCCAGCAGATACCGCGTGGCCATGGCCATGCCGGCGCGGTTGTCCACCGACACGGCGCTGTAGTTGGGGTTGCTCGGTTGGTGATAGGCCAGCACGAACGGGGTTTTCTCGGTATTGAGGCTGCTGAGCACGCTGTTGCTCTCGGCATCGGTGACGGTCAGCACCAGGCCGTCGACGCGCTGGCGTAGCAGTTCTTCGACCACGCTGCACTCGCGCTCGGCGCTGTAGTCGGTGGTCGCCAACACCAGGCTGTAGCCGCGCAACCGCGCCGCGCGCTCCATGGCCTGGAACTGTTCGGCGAACACTGGGTTGAGCAGGTTTGGGACGACCACGCCGATCAGGTTGGTGGTTTGCAGGCGCAGCTGGCGGCCCAGCAGGTTGGGACGAAAACCCAGCTCACGGGCGGCGGCAAACACCTGTTCACGGGTGCTCATGCGCACCTGCTCAGGGGAGGCAAAGGTACGCGCGGCGGTGGCGCGGGATACCCCAGCCAGGCGTGCAACGTCTTTCAGGTCAGTCATTGTCACTCGCTTGAGATCGATCTCATTGGCCAGGACAGTAACGGGGCAATATGGCAGGACGGTGGTAGAGAGATGACGGTTTGATGTCAATGTAACTGATGCACAGAGAATCAATTGTGGGAGGGGGCTTGCTCCCTCCCACACTGGACCGGTGTACATCCATGGATAGTCATACTCGAGGACTATGCTGGGAGACCGGGTGCGCAAAATCCGCCGGCTAACCTTTCGATCCTGACCAAGTGCGGGCACAATGCGTGTCCTTTTTTGGCAGGCACCGCCGCAGGCTCTCAAAAATGATCAAAACGCCGTACTACCTCATCGATAAACAGAAGCTTCTGGTCAACATGCAGAAGATTGCTTACGTGCGCGAACAGTCCGGCGCCAAGGCTCTGCTGGCGCTCAAGTGCTTTGCCACCTGGTCGGTGTTCGACCTGATGCAGCAATACATGGACGGCACCACGTCGTCGTCGCTGTATGAGCTCAAGCTCGGTCGCCAGAAATTCGAAGGCGAGGCCCACGCCTACAGCGTGGCCTGGGCCGACGATGAAATCGAAGAGATGCTGGAGAACTGCGACAAGATCATCTTCAACTCGATCAGCCAGTTGCAGCGTTTCGCCGAACGCAGCGAAGGCAAGACCCGTGGCCTGCGTGTGAACCCGCAGGTGAGCAGTTCCGATTACCTGCTGGCCGACCCGGCGCGCCCATTCAGCCGCCTGGGCGAATGGGACCCGGTGAAGATCGAAGGCGTGATCGAACAGATCTCCGGCTTCATGTTCCATAACAACTGCGAGAACGGCGATTTCAGCCTGTTCGACAAGATGCTCGGCACCATCGAGGAACGCTTCGGTGAACTGCTGCACAAGGTCAAGTGGGTCAGCCTCGGCGGCGGCATCCACTTCACCGGCGAAGGCTACGCGCTGGACGCGTTCTGCGCGCGCTTGAAGGCGTTCTCCGAAAAGTACGGCGTGCAGGTCTACCTGGAACCCGGCGAAGCGGCGATCACCAACAGCGCCTCGCTGGAAGTCACCGTGCTCGACACGCTCTACAACGGCAAAAACCTCGCCGTGGTCGACAGCTCCATCGAGGCCCACCTGTTGGACCTGCTGATCTACCGCCTCAACGCCAAGCTGGCACCCAGCGCGGGTGAACACACCGTCATGGTGTGCGGCAAATCGTGCCTGGCCGGGGACATCTTCGGCGAATATCAATTTGATCGTCCGCTGGCCATCGGCGATCGGCTGTCGTTCATCGACACCGCGGGCTATACCATGGTCAAGAAAAACTGGTTCAACGGCCTGAAAATGCCGTCCATCGTAGTGAAACAACTCGACGGTACAGTCGAAGTGGTTCGTGAATTTGGTTACGACGACTACCTGTCCAGCCTTTCGTAAGCTGGCGGATATTAGGAGAGTAAAAGCAATTGAAAAAGAACGTTCTTATCATTGGTGCAGGAGGTGTCGCCAAGGTGGTGGCCCACAAGTGCGCGCAGCACAACGACGAACTCGGTCGTATTGCTATCGCGTCGCGCAACATCTCCAAATGCCAGGCCATCATCGACAGCGTCAAGGCCAAGGGTAGCCTCAAGGTGCCCGCCGATATCCAAGCCTTCGCGCTGAACGCCCTGGACGTGGAAGCGACCAAGGCTCTGATCCGCGAGACCGAATCGCAGATCGTCATCAACGTAGGTTCCGCGTTCCTGAACATGTCGGTCCTGCGTGCCTGCATCGACACCGGCGTTGCGTACCTCGACACCGCCATCCACGAAGAGCCGGGCAAGGTCTGCGAGACCCCGCCGTGGTACGGCAACTACGAATGGAACCACCTGGAAGAATGCAAACAGAAGAACATCACCGCCATCCTCGGCGTGGGCTTCGACCCGGGTGTCGTCAACGCGTATGCCGCGCTGGCGCAGCAACAGCATTTCGACCGCATTGATTCGATCGACATTCTCGACGTCAATGCCGGCTCCCATGGCAAATACTTCGCCACCAATTTCGATCCGGAAATCAACTTCCGCGAATTCACCGGGCAGGTGTGGAGCTGGCAGAACAGCCAGTGGACCAGCAACACCATGTTCGAAGTCAAACGCACCGACGACCTGCCGGTCGTCGGTCCGCAGAACCTCTACCTCACCGGCCATGACGAAGTGCACTCGCTGTCGAAAAACCTCGACGTGCCGAACGTGCGCTTCTGGATGAGCTTCGGCGAACACTACATCAACGTGTTCACCGTACTGAAAAACCTCGGCCTGCTCTCCGAAAAGCCGGTCAAGACCGCCGAAGGCCTGGAAGTGGTGCCGCTGAAAGTGGTCAAGGCCGTGCTGCCCGACCCGTCATCGCTCGCCCCTGGCTACACCGGCAAAACCTGCATCGGCGACCTGGTCAAAGGCACCAAGGATGGCCAGCCACGTGAGTTATTTATCTACAACGTGGCCTGCCATGAAGAAGCCTTTGCCGAGACCGACAGCCAGGGCATCTCCTACACCGCCGGCGTTCCACCGGTGGCCGCAGCGCTGCTGGTTGCCCGTGGCGAGTGGGATGTGAAACACATGGCCAACGTCGAGGAACTGCCGGCTGAGCCGTTCCTGAAGGCGCTGGACGTGATGGGCTTGCCGACTCGCATCAAGGACGAGAAAGGTGATCGGGCCTGGGATGCGATTGCCTGATAGGCGATAGCTGACCGAACAAAAGAATGCGCCCGAAGGGGCGCATTTTTTGTTTGGGCTCACATAAATCCCAAAGAACAATGAAAATCCAAATGTGGGAGGGGGCTTGCTCCCGATAGCAGTGTGTCAGTCAATACATTTGTCACTGATCCACAGCTATCGGGAGCAAGCCCCCTCCCACAGGGATAGCACTTCGCCCCGAACTCTCAGAGTTTTCCCACGACTGTTTCAGGTTGCCGCCCGGAACTTCGCTGACTAACCTCTTCCCCCGTCGCTGCCAATTCAGCGACCGGATTTGACCGTCCGGCCTTGTTAACGAACTGCTACGCCCTGCACCTATCCCAGGCGTTTTTTTTGTGCCTGAGGTATCGTGTCGCGGCAGTTGTGCGCGGGATACCTTCGGGTATGCCGGGTTCGTTGACAACCGGTCGGTCAACCCGCGTACAGCTGCCACCCTCTTCGTTTGACCGCGAACGCTGGCGGCTCCACTTGTCGACGGAGTTCCACCATGATTAAAGACACCCCAAATCCCCCAGATAAACTCTTCACCGTACGCCCTAACTTGGGCACCGAAACCCTGCTGGTCAACGCATCCCAGGATCTATCCTCCATCACCGACATCGCCACCCACCTGGCCTTTGAAATCGAGGGTGCACAACGCAATGTGGCGCTGGGCATCTGCCGTATGCTGGAAGGTGTGCAACTGCTGGTGGACAAAGCACTGGATGACGCCCATCCAGCCGCATGACACCCGATGATCGTTCCCACGCTCTGCGTGGGAACGATCTCAACCCACTCAAAACACCGACCACCCAATCCGCTCACTCAACAATTCCAACGCCCTGATCCCCGCCAGCGAGTTCCCCGCCGCGTTCAGCTCCGGCGACCACACGCACACCGTGAATTGCCCCGGCACCACCGCGACAATTCCCCCACCTACTCCGCTCTTGCCCGGCAACCCTACGCGATAGGCAAAATTACCCGCCTCGTCGTACAGCCCGCTGGTGGCCATGATCGAGTTGACTTGCTTGGTCTGGCGCGCGGTCAAGATCTGCTCACCGCTGTGGGCGCTGGTGCCTTCGTTGGCGAGGAAGCTGAAGGCCTTGGCCAGGTCCAGGCAGCTCATTTGCAGCGCGCAGTAGTTGAAGTAGCTGTGCAGCACCGCGTCGACATCGTTGTGGAAGTTGCCGAAGGACTTCATCAAATACGCCATGGCCGCGTTGCGCGCGCCATGTTGGGCTTCGGAGTCGGCGACCACACTATTGACCAGGATCTGCGGGTTGCCGGACAGGCGCCGTACAAAGTCGCGCATCGACAGAATCGGCACGGCGAAGCGCGATTGATTGATGTCGCAGATCACCAGCGCACCGGCGTTGATGAACGGGTTGCGCGGGCGGCCGCGTTCGAATTCCAGCTGCACCAGGGAGTTGAACGGTTGCCCCGACGGTTCATGCCCCAGGCGCTCCCAAATGGTTTCGCCGCCATGGTCGATGGCCTGCACCAGGCTGAACACCTTGGAAATGCTCTGCACCGAGAACAGCGTATCGGCATCACCGGCGCGGAAGGCCGAGCCGTCGTTGCCGTACACGGCGATGCCGAGTTGGTTGGCGGGCACGTCGGCCAGTGCGGGAATGTAGTCGGCGACTTTACCGAGGCCGATCAGTGGGCGCACTTCGTCGAGGATCGACTCCAGCAGCGCCTGCATGTCTTGTCCTGTCATCTGTCTTTGAGTCAGTGGAAAGCGGGGCGCGCAGGATACTTCAATGGGCGTGCAAGCCCCACACAATCTAAGCTGCATTCTCGGATCGTTTGCCAGCAGGGCCGCCGATGGTGGTGTGCGCCTTCAAAAATGCGCCACATCCGACACCCGCTCATCCAGCACATCCCGCGCCAGCGCCCACGCCTGGTCTTTGGACTCCACCACCAGCAACGGATACCCCCAGGCCTTGCCGAACATCACCGCAAACGGTTTGAGCGCCAGGCGCTTGGCCGCGCTGGGTTCCACCTGGATCATGCCCTTGACGAACGTGCGCAGCGCCTCGCGGTGTTTCTTCATCCAGATCGAGGCTTGCTTGCGCTGCTCATGGGAATGTTCGTGATTGCTTTCGTCCACGGCTTTTTCATGCAGCAGCAGGAAGGATTGCCGCCGTGCCAGCAGGGTTTCAAAGAGTCGGAAGGCATCCTCCGGCCCGTCTTGGCTCGGCGCATCGAAGACGATTTTCACCACCGGGAACGTTGTACTGTCTAGTCGCATGGCACAGCTCCTTAATGAGAGTAGATCTCAATATTAAGGCCGCAACCACTGGACGGCATTGCACAGAATAGCCAGACTGTTTCGCAATCCGGCCAGCCTGCGAGCCCCACCATGAAGCACCGCCGTCTCGACCTGCTCGACCCGCTGATGGCCAAGGACGCCGACCTGCTCCCCCGAGCCGTGGTGGCCGTGGGCGCCACCAGCACGTCGGACTCCTGGGAACATGCCCAGCACACCCACCGCAAGGGCCAGTTGATGTATACCCTGCGTGGGGTCATCCACTGTGAAATCGAAGCGGGAATCTGGATCGTGCCGCCCCAGTGCGCACTGTGGATTCCCGGCGGCACGCCCCATTCGGCGCGCGGCTCAGGCGAAGCGCACGTGTATTGCCTGCTGATCGAGCCCAGCGCCGCCCAGGCCCTCGCTCCGCGCTGCTGCACCCTGGCGGTATCGAGCCTGCTGCATGAATTGATCAGCAAGGCCGTGAGCTTCCCGCAGTTGTATGACGAGGCCGGCCCCCAAGGTCGCCTGATCAATACGTTGCTGGATGAACTGGCCGCCGCGCCGGTCGAAGCCCTGCACCTGCCCATGCCCCAGGACGCACGCTTGCGCCGCCTGGCAAACAGCCTGCTGGCCGATCCCACCGACAAAGCCACCCTGGGCCAGTGGGCCGTGCGCATCGGCATGAGCGAACGCAGCATGACACGCCTGTTGCTGGAGGAGCTGGGCCTGAGTGTCGGCCGTTGGCGCCGGCAGCTGCATGTGATCCTGTCCCTGCAACGGCTGGCCAAGGGTGAGAGTGTGCAGCGGGTGGCGCTGGACCTGGGTTATGAAAATGCCAGCGGCTTCATCACCATGTTCCGCAAGGCGGTGGGCCAGCCGCCGGCGCGCTACCTGGCGGAACGTGCGGGGGTGCTCAGCGCGAGCGTCCAGACCATTGCGCTGAAAGACGCCCACTGACTTCATCGAAATGCGCAAAAAAGCGACCTAAGCTCAGGCCTAAAGATTATTTATCTAAAGGTTTTTAGAACCTTATGCTTGGCCAAATTTCGTTGAACATCGAGCGTGCCATGTCCATACCTCGTCCCCTCGCTGCTGTCTTCGGGTTGCTGGCCTTGTCTGTCGCCGTGAGCGCGCAGGCCCAGGAAACCCTGCGCATCGGCTATCAAAAATCCTCCACCCTCATCACTCTGCTGAAAACCCAGGGCACCCTGGAAAAAGCCCTCAAGGCCGACAACATTGACGTGAGTTGGCACGAATTCCCCAGTGGCCTGCCGTTGCTCGAAGCGCTGAACGTGGGCAACGTGGACATCAGCGCCGACGTGGCCGACACCGTGCCGATTTTCGCCCAGGCCGCCCAGGCCAAGCTCACCTACTTTGCCCAGGAAGCGCCCTCGCCTTCGGCCCAGGCCATCGTGGTGCGCAAAGACTCGCCGATCGAGCAATTGGCGGATTTGAAAGGCAAGAAAATCGCAGTGACCAAGGCGGCCGGCACCCACTACCTGCTCATCGCCGCGCTGAATAAAGCCGGGCTGGCCTTCGCGGATATCGAACCGGCGTACCTGTCTCCCGCCGACGGCCGCGCTGCCTTCGAAAACAACAAGGTCGACGCCTGGGTCACCTGGGAGCCCTTCCTCACCAGCGTGCAGCGGCAACTGCCCACGCGCACCCTGGCCGATGGCGCGGGGCTGGCGAGTTACAAGCGCTATTACCTCACGGGCACGCCTTACGCCACGGCGCATCCGCAGGTATTGAAGGTGGTGTATGCGCAGCTGGAGCAGGCAGGGCAATGGGTTAAAACCCATCCCCAGGAGGCGGCGAAAGTGCTGGGGCCGTTGTGGGGCAACCTGGATGTGGCCACGGTGGAAGCGGCGAACACGCACCGCAGTTATCAGGTGCAGCCGGTGACGGTGGACCAGTTGGGGGAACAGCAGAAGATTGCCGATGCGTTCTTCAGGGCGGGGTTGTTGCCCAGAGCCGTGGATGCCAAGGATGTGCAGACGTGGAAGCCTTGAGACCGAACGCGGTTAGAAAATGTGGGAGGGAGCCCCCTCCCACAGTTGACCTCCACCGGTCTTTAGAGAAGCGTGCGGGCCAGGGCCTTTTTCCATTCTAAATAACGCCCTGCCATCGCCGGGTCATCCTGCGGCTCAAAGCGCTCGCGCTGGCGTTCCAACTGCCTCAGCGCTTGATCATCAGCCCACAGCCCCAACGCCCGCCCGGCCAGATGCGCCGCGCCCAGCGCCGAGACTTCCGGTGACAGGCTACGCACCACCGGGCGTTGCAGCAGGTTGGCCAAAAACTGCATCAGCCAGCTATTTCGCGTGGCGCCGCCGTCTACCCACAGTTCTTTCAACGGGCTGCCGATGTCCTGCTGCATCGCGTCGAACACGTCGCGAATCTGATAGCCGATGGACTCCAGCGACGCGCGCAGGATATGCGCGCCGGACGTGGCCTCGGTCAGCCCGCACATCAACCCTCGCGCATCGGCTTGCCAATGCGGCGCGCCCAGCCCGGACAGTGCCGGCACAAAGTACACACCGCCGTTATCCGGCAGTTGCGCGGCTTGCTCGGTCAAGGCGTCCAGGGAACCGCCGGCCACCAGGCGCGCGGCCCATTGCACGGCGGCGCCGGTGTGGACGATATTGCCCTCCATACCGAACGTGGGTTTCACGCCGTCATGCCAGGCCAGGGTGGTCGACAGCCCATGGGTGGAGGCAATCGCGCCGCTCATGGGGGTCATCAAGGAGGAGCCGGTACCCAGGGTGGCCTTGACCAACCCCGGCGCAAAACCGCCCTGCCCGTACAGCGCGGCGTGGGAGTCGCCAACCATCGACATGATCGGGATCCCGGCGGGCAAGCCGCCCAGCGCGACGGTTTCGGCGAAGAACCCCGCGCTGGGCTGGATCGGCGCCAGCGCTGCCAGGGGAATCGCAAACAGGTCCAACAGCACCGGGTCCCAGGCGCAGGTGTGCAGGTTGAACAGCTGCGTGCGCGCCGCGTTGGAATAGTCAGTGGCAAACACCTGGCCGCCGCTGAGTTGCCAGAGCAGCCAGCTGTCGACGGTGCCCAGGCAAATCTCACCGGCAGCGGCGCGGGCGTGGCCGTTGTCCAGGTGGTCGAGGATCCAGCGAAATTTACCGGCCGAGAACATGGGGTCCAGGGCCAACCCGGTGCGTTCCAGGATGAGGGCTTCGTGCCCTTGCTGATGCAACTGGGCGCACAACACGGTGGAGCGTCGGCATTGCCAACTGATGCATGGCGACAGCGGCTCGCCGGTACGGCTGTCCCAAGCCACCACCGATTCGCGCTGGTTGCTGATCGCCAGCGCGGTGATCGGGCGATCCACCTGGGCCAGGCAGTCTTCCATCGCGGCCAGGGTGCTGTGCCAGATAAACAGCGGGTCCTGTTCGGAAAAACCGGCCTGGGGGTGGCTGACGCTCAATGGCCGCGAACCGCGGGCGATCACCTGCCCCTGTTCGTTGACCAGCACCGCCTTGGCATTGCTGGTGCCTTCGTCTATCGCCAGGATCAGCGGAGTGTGGTTATTCATGGGGTCACCGCAACCGAGTGGCAGCCGCCACAATCCCAGCCGCGTCGATGTTATGCAAGGCGCGCGTCGGTTCGCGCGCACCGGCGGCGGCGTATTCGCCATCGCCGATGCCCAGGCGCACCAACGCAATGCCCAGCCCGGCTTCGGCCAACACTTCGGCGACCAGGCTGCCGACGCCGCCGTTGATGTTGTGTTCTTCCACGCTGATCACGGCGCGGGTGCCACTCAATGCGCTGAGCAACACATCGCGCTGCAACGGCCGGATCGACGACAGGTTGATCACCTGCGCCTGGATGCCCTGCTCGGCCAGCAAATTTGCGGCGTCCACCGCTTCATGCACCACCGAACCGAGCGCCACGATGCTCACGTCGGCCCCCTGGCGCAGGATATCCACCTGGCCGGGCGTGAATTTATAGTTCGCGTCGTGCAGGTCGGGCAACGCTTTGCCGTCGAGGCGGATATACACCGGCCCGTGGTAGCGCAACGCGTAATCGACGATCTGCCGACACTCTGCGGCATCGGCCGGGGCGAAGATGTGCACATTGCCAAAGCCCCGCATCACCGAAATATCGTCGAGGCTGTGGTGGGTGCTGGCCAGCGGGCCGTAGCTGGCCCCGGCGTTGAGGCCGAACATCTTCACGTTGGCCTGGTTGTAGCAGACGTCGACCTTGATCTGCTCATTGGCGCGCGAGATCAGAAACGGCGCGGCGTTGCAGGTGGCAGCAATCTTGCCACCCAGGGCCAGCCCCGCCGCGACGCTGACCAGCGACTGCTCGGCGATGCCAACGTTGATCAAGCGCTCGGGAAAACGCTGGGCAAACGGGCCGATCTTGGCCGTCGATGTGGAGTCGCTGACCACCGGCACCAGGTCCAACCCGGCGTCGACCGCGTCAATAAAGGCCTGCACCATGACGCTCGCCAAATGTTCACTCGCCATGGTTCAACTCCTCCAGTGCTGCATTGATTTCATCACCCTTGGGCACGCGATGGTGCCATTCGGGGCGGGCTTCGATAAACGACACGCCCTTGCCTTTGACGGTGTGGGCGATCAGCACCTGAGGCGCGCCGGTGCGGGTTTGCATGCGCTCCAGGGTTTCGATCAACTGGCCCACATCGTTGCCGTCGCATTCGCTGACCGTAAAGCCAAAGGCGGCCCATTTCACATCCAGCGGGTCGAGCGGCATGATGTCGGCGGTCAATCCGGCCAACTGCAGCTTGTTTTTGTCGACGATCACAAACAGGTTATCCAGGCCGTACTTGGCCGCCGCCATCGCAGCCTCCCAGTTGGAGCCTTCGGCCAGCTCGCCGTCGCCGGTCAGCACGTAGATACGTTTTTTACTGCCGGACATCTTCGCCGCCAAGGCCAGCCCTACCGCTACCGGCAAGCCGTGGCCGAGGGCACCGGTATTGAGCTCGATGCCGGGGGTTTTCTGGCGCACCGGGTGGCCGGGCAAGTGCGAATTGAAGTGCTGATACGTCGACAACCACGCCTCGGGGATGTAGCCCGCCTGCGCCAGGCAGCAGTACAAACCACCCACACCGTGGCCTTTGCTTTGGATATACATATCGCGCTCGGGGTCTTCGGTGCGTTCCGGGCCGGTATCGAGGATGCGGAAATACAGCGTGGCAAGGATGTCGGTTTCCGACAGGTCGGCCCCGGTGTGACCACCTGCCGGGGAATCGGCGTTCAGACGGATCACATGGCGGCGGATCAGGCGGGCCTGTTCCTTGATCTGGTGGGCGTTGTACTGGAAGGCATTCATGCAGCGGCTCCTGTGGGGCTGACCACGTGAGTTGGAAGTGCCGAAAGCTGTGTTTGAATATTTATTCAGCAATGACAATATATTTCTATTTAGACGCTGATCCTCTACGCGGTCAAGGGAGCGATCGCTGTAAAAATGAAAAAACTGAAGAAATATCACTCGGACAAACGGGCAAAATCCCACACGGGCCGGTCTACCCCGTGGCTTTGCGTGCCGTTAAACCGGCGTTTTAGAGGCATACCCGAAAAATTAAGCGCTTGACTTTGCCACGGTGTCACTGGAATCTGAATTAACAGTCAGGCGCGCATAAATATTCAAGCAGCCTGAAAGCACTCCAAAAACAACAACTCAGGAGAACACTGTGGACGCCAAAGCGATTGTCCAGCACCCGGACGAACTCAAGCCGCCACCCCGCCCCCGCCTGGTGAAACTGCTGCCCAGCAATATCGGCGGCCCACTGATAGGGCTTGTGCTGCTGGTGCTGGTTTTCTCCTTCAGCTCCGAATTCTTTTTCTCTTTGCGCAATGGCCTGAACATTCTTGATCAGGTCACGGTGCTGGGCATCCTGGCGATCGGCATGACGGCGGTGATCGTGATCGGCGGCATCGATCTGTCGGTCGGCTCGGTACTGGCCTTCTCGATGATGATGCTCGGCTGGCTGTATCAGGACCAGGCGGTGCCGCTGGGCTTTGCGATTGCGATCTCGATTGCCACCGGCATGCTCGCCGGTCTGGTGTCCGGCGGGTTGATCACCTACGCCAAGTTACCGCCGTTCATTGCCACGCTGACCATGATGTCGGTGGCCCGCGGCCTGGCGAACATCCTCACCGAAGGCCGGCAGATCGTCGGTTACCCGGAGTGGTTCACCAGCCTGGCCACGGTGCGGCATTTCGGCTTTTTATCCGCCACTGTCGGGCTGTTCCTGGTGATGTTGCTGGTGGCCTGGGTGTTCCTGCGCTTTCGCGCCGGTGGCCGCAACCTCTACGCCATGGGCGGCAGCCCGGAAGTGGCGCGCCTGTCGGGCATCAAGGTGCGTGCGATTACCCTGTGGGTGTACGCCATCAGCGGCGCTCTCGCCGGCATCGCCGCGGTCACCCTGGCCGCGCGCCTCGACTCCTCGCAACCGAGCGCCGGCCTGAGCCTGGAACTGGACGCCATCGCCGCCGTAGTGATCGGCGGCGCCAGCCTCAGCGGTGGCGTGGGCAGCATCGGCGGCACCCTGGTGGGCGTGCTGATCATTGGCGTGTTGCGCAATGGCCTCAACCTGCTGGGCGTTTCGCCCTTTATTCAACAAGTGGTGATCGGCGTGGTCATCGCCCTCGCCGTCACCATCGACACCCTGCGACGCCGCTCCAGCACTGCCCGTTAAACCTGTTCGACAGTTGACACCCTCCAACAATAAAACCAGGAGTCACCGACATGTTCAGCCCCAAAAAATTGCTGTTGGCCACCGCCTTGGCAGCCGCCACCCTCACCGCCGCAGGCACCACCTGGGCCAAGGACCTGACCATCGGCCTGGCCGTGGCCAACCTGCAGGCCGACTTCTTCAACCAGATCAAGCAATCGGTGGAAGCCGAGGGCAAGGCCAAGGGAATCAAGGTGATCACCGTGGACGCCCAGGGCAACTCCTCCACCCAGGTCAGCCAGATTGAAGACCTGATCACCCGCCAGATCGACGTGCTGATCTACATCCCGGCCGGCGCCACCGCCGCCGGTGTACCGGTCAAGGCCGCAAAAGCCGCCGGCATCCCGGTGATCGCCGTAGACCGCAACGCCCCCGACGCACCGGGCGATACCTTTATCGCCAGCGACAGCGTGGCCGGCGCCAAGACCCTGGCCGAGTACGTGGGCAAGGTTACCGAAGGCAAGGGCCGCATCGCGATCCTGCAAGGCCAGATCGGCACCACCCCCGAGAACGATCGTGCCAAGGGTTTTGCCGAGGGCCTCAAAGCCTTCCCCGGCCTCAATGTCGTGGCCCAGCAACCCGCCGAATGGGCGCAGGATAAAGGCTTCGCCGTGGCCCAGGACCTGCTCCAGCGTGACCCCAACATCACCGTATTCTTCGGCCGCGCCGACGCCATGGCGCTGGGCGCCGCGCAAGCGGTGAAGGTCGGTAATCTCGATCACAAGGTGGTAATCGTCGGCTTCGACGGCGACGTCGCCGGGCTCAAGGCCGTGGAAAGCGGCGTGCTCAATGCGACCATGACCCAGCAGACCCAGAAAATGGGGCGCCTGGCGGTGGCGTCGGCGATTGATCTGAAAGCCGGCAAAACCCTGCCCAAAGAGCAACTGCTGCCCACCGTGCTGACCACCAAAGAAAACGTCGCGCCGTTCCTGCAACAGCACCCGTAACCCTGGGAGGTCGTCATGCACGCAGCAGCTCTGGACACAGCCGCCGACGCGGTGCTGTGCCTGCACAACATCAGCAAGGCCTATGGCCCGGTGCAGGTGTTGTCGCAAGTGAATGTGGATATTCGCCCCGGTGAAGTCCTGGCCTTGCTCGGCGAGAATGGCGCGGGCAAATCGACCTTGTCCTCGATCATTGCCGGGCTGGTGCAGCCGGAGGCCGGGGGCAGCATGACCTGGCTTGGCGCGCCCTACGCGCCCGCCTCGCCGGGTGCGGCGTTGGGCGCCGGTATCGGCCTGATCCACCAGGAGATCCGCCTGCTGCCGCAATTGTCGATCGCCGAGAACATCTTCGTCGGTCGCCTGCCCATGCGTCACGGGCGGGTGGACCGTGCCTACATCGAGGCCCAGGCGCAGATCCAGCTGGAGCGCCTGGGCCTCAAGGTACCGGCGTCGCGCAAGGTCGAAGGGCTGAGCGTGGCGGCCCAGCAACTGGTGGAAATCGCCAAGGCGCTGACCCTCAAGGCACGCCTGTTGATCCTGGATGAACCCACCGCCGCGTTGGGCGGCGAGGAAACCGAGCTGCTGTTCCAGCAAGTGGAGCGGCTCAAGGCCGAGGGCGTGTCATTTATCTATATCAGCCATCGCCTGGAAGAAATCGCGCGCATTGCCGACCGTGTATTGGTGCTGCGCGACGGCCGTCAGATCGCCTTGCATGCCACTGCGCAAGTGCCGGTGCGGGAACTGGTGGAGCAGATGGTCGGGCGCAGCCTGGAGCGGATTTTCCCCGCCCTGCAACCCCCGCAGGACAAGGTGATGTTGCAGGTCAAGGATGTGAGTTGCCGCGAGTTTGCCCTGCACGGCATCGACTTCAGTGTGCGTGCTGGCGAGGTGTTCGGCATTGCCGGCGTGGTCGGCGCCGGGCGGACCGAACTGGTGCGCACCCTGGCCGGTGCGGCCCAGGACATCCAGGGGCATCTGTTGCTGGATGGCGAAGTGCGCCAGTTGCGTTCGCCGTTCGAGGCGATCCAGGCCGGTGTGGTGTTGGTGCCCGAAGACCGCAAGCAGCAAGGCGTGGTGGTGGAGCATCGCATCGAAGACAACCTGATCTACGGCAACACCGACCTGCTGGATAAGCGCGGCTGGGTGTTCCCTGCCCCGCTGCGTGAATTCGCGCGCACGGCGGTGGCTCGTCTGGGTGTGAAAGGTGCGCCGCAGTCGCGTATTTCCAGTTTGTCCGGGGGTAACCAGCAAAAGGTGATCATTGCCAAGTGGCTGGCGCGTAATCCCAAGGTGTTCATCCTCGACGAGCCGACACGCGGCATCGACGTGGGCGCGCGGGCGGCGATTTATGAAGTCATCGCCGACCTCGCGGCCAAGGGCATGGCGGTGATTGTGGTGAGTTCGGACCTGGATGAGGTGCTCGGGCTGTCCCATCGGGTAATGGTGATGAGCCGGGGGCGGCAGATGGGGATTCTGGAACGGGGCGAGGCGACACCGGTTTCCGTAATGGAAATGGCCACTGCCTGACCAAAGATCACCGCTATCCGATGTGGGAGGGGGCTTGCTCCCGATGGCGGTGGATCAGCCAGCTGATTTATCAACTGACAGATTGCCATCGGGAGCAAGCCCCCTCCCACAGGGGATCTGCTGTGAATTCAAGAATGGAGTAATTGCATGCAGCTTTTCAGTCTTCAGGGCCAAGTCGCCTTTGTTACCGGTGCCGGCAGCGGCATCGGCCAGGCCATCGCCGTCGGCCTCGCGCAAGCCGGCGCCGATGTGGCCTGCTTTGATCTAGCCGGCAGCCCCGGCATCGCCAGCACCGTCGAGCGTATCCAGGCCCTGGGCCGTCGCGCCCTGGCCTTGAGCGGCACGGTCACCGAGCGCGCCGCGCTGGATGCCGCCGTGGCACGCACCGAACGCGAACTGGGCGAACTCAGCGTCGCGGTCAACTGCGCCGGCATCGCCAACGCCCAGGCCGCCGAGGACCTGGAGCTGCAACGCTGGCAAACCATGCTGGACATCAACCTCACCGGCATCTTCCTCAGTTGCCAGGCCCAGGCCGCCGTGATGTTGCCGCGTGGCAAAGGCGCCATCGTCAACATCGCGTCCATGTCCGGCAGCATCGTCAACCGTGGCCTGTTGCAAGCGCACTACAACACCTCCAAGGCCGGGGTGATCCACCTGAGCAAGAGCCTGGCGATGGAATGGGCCGACAAGGGCCTGCGCGTCAATTGCATCAGCCCCGGCTACACCGCGACGCCGATGAATTCGCGCCCGGAAGTCGCCGAGCAGGTGAAGATCTTTGAACAGACCACGCCCATGGGCCGCATGGCCGGCGTGGAAGAAATGGTCGGCCCGGCGATCTTCCTGGTCAGCCAGGCCTCGTCGTTCTGTACCGGTGTCGACCTGTTGGTCGATGGCGGTTTTGTGTGCTGGTAGGAGCCTGTCATGTCGCAACGATTCAGCGGTAAAACCATCGTTATCACCGGCGCCTGCCGAGGCATCGGCGCCGGCATCGCCGAGCGCTTCGCCAGTGAAGGCGCCCACCTGGTGCTGGCCTCCAACGACCTGGAGCGCGTAACCTTCACCGCCGACCAGTTGGCCCGTGAATATGGCGTGAGCACCCTCGCCCTCGGCATCGACGTGACCAACGAAAGCGATATCGAACGCCTCTACCGCGAAGGCCACGCGCGGTTTGGCAGTATCGACGTGTCGGTGCAGAACGCCGGCATCATCACCATCGACCACTACGACACCATGCCCCGCGCCGACTTCGACAAGGTGCTGCAGGTGAACACCACCGGCGTGTGGCTGGGTTGCCGGGAGGCGGCCAAGTACATGGTCAAGCAAGGCAGCGGACGCCTGATCAACACCTCGTCCGGCCAGGGCCGCCAGGGCTTCATCTACACGCCGCACTACGCCGCGAGCAAGATGGGCGTGATCGGCATCACCCAGAGCCTGGCCCTGGAGCTGGCGCGGCATAACATCACGGTGAATGCGTTCTGCCCCGGCATCATCGAAAGCGAGATGTGGGACTACAACGACCGCGTATGGGGCGAGATCCTCAGCACCGACGAAAAACGCTACGCCAAGGGTGAGTTGATGGCCGAATGGGTCAAGAACATCCCCCTGCGCCGCGCCGGCAAGCCCTCGGATGTCGCCGGGCTGGTGGCGTTCCTGGCGTCGGACGACGCAGCCTACCTGACCGGCCAGGCGATCAATATTGATGGCGGCCTGATCATGTCGTGAGGGTTTGGTATCCTCACGGCCATTGAGTCAACCACTGAGGCTTTCATGAGCCAGATCGAAGAACAGCGCCTGATCACCAAGATTGCGAGCCTCTATTACGAAGAAGGGCTCAAGCAGTCCGAAATTTCCACGCAACTGGACCTGTCCCAGTCCTTTATCAGCCGCGCCCTGCGCCGGGCGTTGCAGGAAGGCGTGGTGAAGATCAGCGTGATGCGCTTGCAAGGCCTGCATCTGGAGTTGGAGAACCAATTGCAACGCCGTTACGGCGTGCGCCGGGTGATCGTGGTGGAAGCCACCGAGCCCGGCAATGATGAAAGCATCAAGCAAGCCATCGGCTCAGCCGCCGCGCACTATCTTGAAACCAGCCTGTCGCCCCAGGACCGCATCGGCATTTCGTCGTGGAGCAGCACCATTCGCGCGATGGTCGGCCACCTGCATGCACAACCGGGCAAGCAAGGCGCCGAGGAAGTCGTGCAACTGCTCGGCGGCGTCGGCAACAAAGGCGCGTTCGAGGCCACCCTGCTCACCCAGCGCCTGGCCACCCTGCTCAATTGCCCGGCTTATTTACTGCCGTCGCAAAGTATCGAGCAATCGGTGCAGAGCAAGCAGCGCATCGTGCAGATGGAAGAGGTCAAGGAGGTGCTGCAACGCTTTGACAGCATCACTCTGGCGATTGTCGGCATCGGCGACCTGGAGCCCTCGCAACTGCTGCGCAACAGCGGCAATTACTACACTGAAGACATGCTGCGCCTGCTGGCCGAGCGCGGCGCGGTGGGCGATATCTGCCTGCGCTACTTCGACGCCCAGGGCAAGCCGGTGCTGGAGGAAGATGAAGAGTTCGTGGTGTCGGTGGCGCTGCCCAAGTTGCGCAACATCCACCGCGTGCTCGGCCTGGCCGGCGGGCTGAACAAGGTCCAGGCGATTCGTGGCGCGCTCACCGGCGGCTACCTCGACATCCTGGTCACCGACCTCGACACCGCCCAGGCCCTCAACCGCTAACCTTATTTGGAGACCGCCGCTCATGACGTCCAAACTCGAACAACTCAAGCAATTCACTACCGTGGTCTGCGACACCGGCGACCTGCAAGCCATCAGCCGCCTGCGCCCGGTGGACGCCACCACCAACCCTTCGCTGCTGCTCAAGGCCGCCGCCATCCCGGCATACGCCGAGTTGCTGCGCAATGCCGTCAGCGCGTCCAAGGGCGATGTCGACCTGGCCTGCGATCGTTTTGCGGTGGCGGTGGGCTGCGGCATCCTCAAGGTGATTCCGGGGCGTATCTCCACCGAAGTCGACGCGCGCCTGTCCTTCGATGAAGACGCGTTATGGGCCAAGGCCAACCAATTGATCGCCTTGTACGACCAGGCCGGTGTCAGCCGCGACCGCGTGCTGATCAAACTGGCCTCCACCTGGGAAGGTATCCGCACCGCCGAACGCCTGGAAAAAGCCGGCATCCAGACCAACCTGACCCTGCTGTTCTCCTTCGCCCAGGCCCAGGCCTGCGCCGATGCGGGGGTATTTTTGATCTCGCCGTTCGTGGGTCGCATCTACGACTGGTACCGCAAGCACACCGGCCTGGACTACACCGGCGCCGAAGACCCGGGCGTACAGTCGGTGACGCGCATCTACAACTACTACAAGGCCAACGCCATCCCGACCGTGGTCATGGGCGCAAGCTTTCGCACCCTCAGCCAGATCGAAGAACTGGCCGGTTGCGACCGCCTGACCATCAGCCCGGACCTGCTGCAAACGCTCGCTGACGACCATGGCCCGCTGGCGCGCAAACTGGTGCCGGGCACCGAGGGCGAGGCCCGTCAACCGCTGAGCGAAGCGCAGTTCCGCTGGGCCTCGAATGAAGACGCGATGGCCACCGAGAAACTGGCGGAAGGGATTCGCCAGTTTGCGCGGGACCAGGAGAAATTGGAGAAGGTGTTGGCTGGGCGTTAAGAAGCCGTTACCGAAGTGGGTTCGCCCACTTCTACAATCGCTTCCCCCTGCGCGACGTAGCAGAAGCCCGCAGCCTCCCAGTCGCGCCAGTCGGGTATCACCCCGGGGAGCCAGCATGAGTGAATGGGTTTAAGAGGGACCACTCGCCTGCCCTTTTTACCTCCAAGCTCGTACTTGAATTCTATATACCAACAAGCCTCCACTTTCCCGTCCTGCTCGACCGCCAGCGGGAGGTAAACCCGATCGGGGCATTGCTTGAAAGGCTCAAGCTGCCAGTCGGGCAGCATTTTTGCCCGGATATCGGCAAGCCGCTGGGTTTGCAGCGCAAGCAATACGTCGGGAAGCTGATCAAAACTGCACGAGCGAACACCTGCACCCTCTCCAACAAACGTGGAAAACCCCACCGACTCATGCGTGCCCGCGAGCGCGTCCATTTCACGACCGGTTCGGACGTGAAAAACCACCGCGCCCAAATCGAGCTTACCGTCCTTGATCACCGCGTCATCGGCCATATGGGCGAGGACGTAGAAGTGTGCTGGAAACACGGTCTGCTTGAGGTTTTTGTCCTCGATACAGTTCCAGCGACTGGTTTTTTTGATCCGCCAGCTGTTTGGCGACGCCGTGCTTTTAATCTCCAGCGTAACGCCCCATGTCAGTTGCAGATCAAACACATCGCCATGGGGCTGCTGCCGGTAGAATCGCTCGATACTCTTGGTCAAATCACCGGGGCCAGGCGTTTCGGTAGTGAGTGACCTTACCGTGTCCCCAACGATTGCGTCGTTGTGGGCGATCAGGTGGCGGGCCACTAGGTATTCGATCAACACACCTCGTAGAACAGGGACCTCCATGTTGGAAAAGGCCCACGTCCAAAAATCCTTTGCCGTATAGGCAGTCCCTACATCCGCAAACGAAAAGCGGGTCTGCGCCTCAAGAAAACGCTTAAGTTCCTGTTCCTGCCTATCCATATCCACCACGCTCTCTCTAAAAATCCATGACTCGCTTTCGCATCCTATTGTCGGGGCCTATCCGCGAGTGCCGCACTCAAGCAGCGGCCACCCCCGTCCCAAACCGGCGAATCGCCAGGCAATACCCACCTAACGCCACCGCCGCCAGCAGCCCACCCGCCGCGCCGATCCAGGCGAAGCCGAAGTGGCTGCCGACCCAACTGCCCATCAGGGCGCCGCCGCCGATGCCGATGTTGTAGATGCCGGAGAACATTGCCATGGCTACGTCGGTGGCGTCCGGTGCCAGCACCAGCACTTTGGACTGCATGGCCAGGCCGAAGCCCATGATCGCCATGCCCCAGAACATGCTCAGGATCACCAGGTAGGATTCGGCGCCGCTCAAGGGCAGCAACAGCGCCAGGCACGCCGCCAGGATAAACACCGCGCCCACCACGAACAGGTGGGGGTTGAAGCGGTGCACCAGGCTGAACAGTAGCGAGCCGATAATGCCCGCGCCGCCAAATACCAACAGGATCAAGGTGACCGCACTGCCCCCCAGGCCAGCGACGCCTTCGACGAAAGGTTCGATGTAGCTGTAGGCGGTGAATTGCGCGGTCACGGTCATCGCGGTGAGCACGTAGAGCGCCACCAGCGCCGGGCGCTTGAACAGCAGCGGCAGGCTGCGCAGCGAGCCGGAGTTCTGGCTCGGCAGTAGCGGCAAGGTGCGCGCCAGCCAGAACACCAGCCCGCCCGCAAACGCGGCGATCACCAGAAAGGTGGTGCGCCAGCCCATGGCCTCGCCCAGCAAGCGGCCGAGGGGAATGCCCAGGACCATCGCCAATGACGTGCCGGTAGCCAGCAGCCCCAGGGCTTGTACCTGTTTGCCCGCCGGCGCCAGGCGCACCGCGAGCGACGCCGTGATCGACCAGAACAGCGCATGGGACAACGCAATGCCGACGCGACTGACCATCAGCAGGCCAAAGCTGGTGGCCACGCTGGAGAGGATATGACTGGCGATAAACAGGCCGAACAGCACGATCAGCAACTTGCGGCGCTCGACGTTGCGGGTCAGCAACATCACCGGCAGCGAGGTCAGGGACACGATCCAGGCATAAATAGTCAGCATCAGGCCGACGCTGGACACCTGCATGTCGAAGCTGGCGCCGATGGCGCTGAGCAGCCCGACCGGCACGAATTCAGTGGTATTGAAGACGAACGCGGCCAGCGCGAGGGCGATGACCGGTTGCCAATTGGCTTGGGGAGTTGCGGCAGAAATGCTCATTGACGGGCGTCGTACTCAGTTCCTGCGCTGATCAATCCGGCCCAATGCCAGCCCTTGAGCAGCGCAGAAAAATAGTAACACGACGCTTCAAGGATCGACCTGCCCCATCAGCTCCGAAATCGCTTCCGGTCGCTGGGCATACCGCTGCGCCAACGCCGCACAGACCATCAACTGGATCTGGTGAAACAGCATCAACGGCAGGATCAATACGCCCATGGTTGCACCGGCAAACAGCACCTGGGCCATCGGTACGCCGGTGGCGAGACTCTTCTTCGAGCCGCAAAACAGGATGGTGATGCGATCTTCCTGGCTAAAGCCCAAAGCCTTGCCCAGCAAGGCGGACGCCATCAGCACCAGGGCCAGCAACACGCAACAGGCCACCACCAGGCCGCCCAGTTCCCACAGCGGGATCTGGTGCCAGATACCTTCATTGACCGCTTCGCTGAAGGCGCCGTAGACCACCAGCAGGATCGAGCCCTGGTCGACGAATTTGAGCCACGCTTTATTGCGGCCTACCCACTCGCCAATCCAACGACGAGCGATTTGCCCTGCGACAAATGGAAGCAGCAATTGCACGCTGATTTTCACAATGGCATCGAGGGTGTTGCCGCCGTCACCGTGCACATTCAGCAACAGCGTCACCAGCAACGGCGTGAGGAAGATACCAAACAGGCTCGACGCCGCCGCGCTGCAAATCGCCGCCGGGATATTGCCGCGCGCCAGCGAGGTGAAGGCAATCGCCGATTGCACCGTGGCCGGCAAGGCGCAGAGGTAGAGCATGCCCATGTACAGGTCGTTGCCGATCAGCGGCGACAGCACCGGCTTGAGCGCCAGGCCCAACAGCGGGAACAGCACAAAGGTCAGGCTGAACACCAGCAAGTGCAGGCGCCAGTGGCCGGCCCCGGCGACGATGGCCTGGCGTGACAGCTTGGCGCCATGCAGGAAAAACAGCAGCGCAATAGCCAGGTTGGTCACCCAGCCGAACGCCACGGCGGTCTGGCCGCTGGCGGGTAGCAGGGAGGCCAGGATCACCGTGGCGATCAGCGTCAGGGTGAAGTTGTCGGGCAGGAAACGGGGGCGAGTCATGAGCGAATCTTCCAGGGGTTGCCAAGAGCGTCACCGCGACTCTAACGTAACCGCTTGTTACCGACTAACGCCAATGAGCCAGTAAATGCCGCCCAAAGGACATGATAAAACCGTGCGCCGCAGCATTCCCGGGCTGTCCAGCCTGCCACGCCCGGTGTATGGGCGTACCGAATCGCTGCCCAACCGCGCGTTGACCCGTCGCCACAGCCATCCGTGGGTGCAATTGTCCTACGCGATTAGCGGGGTGCTGGAGATCCAGACCAGCGCCGGGCGCTTTGTCGCGCCGCCGCAACGCGCGGTATGGATTCCAGCGGGCATGCCGCACCGCGTCTACAGCGCGCCCCATACCGAGATGCGCAGCCTGTATCTGGATTGCAGCGTGACCGCCTGGGCGGTCGAGCAGTGTCATGTGCTGGAGGTGAGCAGCCTGTTGCGCGAGCTGATCCGCAGCTTCAGCGAACTGCCGGTGGAGTATGCCGAGGACGGTCCGGACGGGCGCCTGGCCCAGGTAATCCTCGACCAACTCGCCGCCGCGCCCCAGGTGGACCTGATGCTACCCCTGCCCCACGACGCCCGTTTACGGCAGATCTACCGCAGCCTCAACCTGCGCCCCGAGCAGCAGACCACCTTGGGGCAATGGAGCGAAAAACTGGGGCTCAGCGAAAAGACCCTCAGCCGCTTGTTTTTGAAAGACACCGGCCTGACCTTCCGCGCCTGGCGCCAGCGCTTGCGCCTGCTCAGCGCCCTGCCCGCCCTGGAACAAGGCGAACGGGTGACAGATGTGGCGCTGAACTGTGGGTATGAATCGACGTCGGCGTTTATCAATGCATTTCGCCAGCAGTTTGAGGCGACGCCGGGGGAGTTCTTTCGCTGACCTTACAGACGATGACGCCCCCCTGTGGGAGGGGGCTTGCTCCCGATAGCGGTGGGTCAGTTGAAAATAAGCCGACTGACCCACCGCCGGCGTCTCAATGGTTATGCAAATAATCCCCAAACCCGCGCGTGGCTGGTATTGTGCCGCGCTTAGAAAAACTGCGGTAAACCTGCGAGGAAATGGACGTTGAACACTGACGAAAAAATGACCGGGGACCTGTTCGAGGTGGATAAGCGCCTGTCACTCAAGCCCGTGATGGACTTCAACGCCTACCTACGCAGCGCTTTCGGCGACGGCACCTGCACCTGCATCCGCTGCACCGCCGGCGGCGGTGATGAAAGCGGCTATGAGTTCCAGCACACGTTCAACTTCGACGGCAAACCCACCCACCGCCGCTTTGCCTCCACGGCGGGCAGTGATGTGCTGCTGGCGTTGAAGAAGGCGTGGTTGTCATACACCAAGGCCGAGCTGCCGCTCAGTGGCGTTCTGGTGCTGGAGACGGTGAAGGAATTCGTCGAGCCGCAACTGCACAAACGCCTGGCGCCGTTGTTCCTGGCCAGCGGGTTGGTCAAGGACGTGGACGGTGAGCTGCGCCTGCAGCCGCAAGCGACGGCCTGACACCAGGCCCCGATGTGGGAGCAGGCCCTCCCACATTCAGAGGTATTTGGCCTAGAAACCGGGTACGCCTTGTACGCGAAGGCCGGGGGTCGGTTCCGGCTCCAGCGGCTCGGTCAGCGGCCGATCCTCCATGCCCGGCACCAGAATCACCTTGCGGCACTGCTCCTCGCCTTTATCAAATACCTCGTAACCCCGTGCCGCCTGTTCCAGAGACAGCCGGTGGGTGACGATCGCCTCCGGGTTCAGCCGCCCCAATTCGATATGCTCCAGCAACTGCGGTAGAAAGCGCTGCACGTGGGTCTGGCCCATCTTGAAGGTCAGGCCCTTGTCGAAGGCGTCGCCAAACATGAACCCGTGGATAAACCCGGCATACACCCCCGCCACACTGACCACCCCACCCCGGCGCACGGCGGCGATGCACTGGCGCAACGCCTTGCCGCTGCTGCCTTCGATCTTGAGGGTGGTGAGCAGGGTTTCGGTGGTGCTGCCCTTGGCTTCGAAACCCACCGCATCCACCACGCCGTCGACGCCGCGCATGCCTGCGGTCTGGCGGATGATCGTGTCGGCGGGGTCATCGTCGTCTTCGAAGTTGATCGGGATCACGCCGTACATCTGCTGCGCATACGCCAGCCGATACGGGTGATCGTCGACCATGAAGATTTGCTCGGCGCCCAACATTTGCGCGCACGCCGCACTCAGCAACCCGACCGGCCCGGCGCCATAGATCGCCACGCTGGAGCCTTGGCCGATGCCGGCGTTGGTCACAGCCTGCCAGGCGGTGGGCAGGATGTCGGAGAGAAACAGTACTTTTTCATCCGCCAGCACGCCGGGCACTTTGAACGGCCCGCTGTTGGCCTTGGGCACCCGCACCAGTTCGGCCTGGCCGCCCGGAACGCCGCCATACAGGCGGCTGTAGCCGAACAGCGCGGCGCCCGGTGGGATCGCCTTTTTATTCAGGATCGCACCGCGTCCGTCGTTGGTGGTTTCACAGGCCGCGAACTGCTGCAGTTGGCAAAAGAAACACTCGCCACAGGCAATCACGAACGGGATCACCACGCGGTCACCACGTTGCACCGCCGTCACCCCTGGCCCGGTCTCTTCGACGATGCCCATGAATTCATGGCCGAAGATATCGCCATGCTCCACGGTGGGGATCTTGCCGCGGTACAGGTGCAGGTCCGAACCGCAGATAGCGGTGGCGGTGACCCGCAGAATGATGTCGTCGGGTTGCTCGATGATGGGGTCGGGAACGGTGTCCACCTGCACCTTATGGGCGCCTTGATAGGTCATGGCTCGCATGGGCTGCACTCCGGTTGTTGAGTAGCGTCATTCATTAGGGGCAGCGCTCATGGCGAGTGTTCCGTTGGCGTTCGCGGGCAGCCGATCAAAGGTCGCCACGGCTCTGGGCGAGCAAGCGGTCGACGACCGCCTGTAGGCCGGCATGCGCATCCGCGCCTTTGGCCGAGGCGTCCGCAAAACACCGCAGTTGATCGACCGCGCTGCTGCCCCGACGCAACAGCGCCAGGGCGTGGTCGAACACGGCGGGTTCACCCATGTTGGCGGCGGTCGTTCGAAACCGTCGCGAGGCCCGCTCCAACCATTGCTCGGCAGTGCCAGTGGCGCCCTCGTCGTCCAGCGCGAAGGCGCCCTGCGCGCCATAGCGCTTGGCCTGCCAACGGTTTTCCTGGAGCAGCCAACGCGTCTGCGCGGTAAACGTGGCGCCGGGCCGAGCCATGCCGCAGGCATGGGTGACCATCACACGAAACAGCGTGGCCAGGGTGAGCGCATCCTCCAGCCGGGGGCATGCATCCGTCATGCGCAACTCAAGGGTGGGAAAACGCGCCGCCGGGCGAATGCCCCACCAGCCGTTGCCGTCGGCCTTGATCACACCCATGCGCCGCAGCAATCCCAAATACCGCTGGTAGGCCGCCCAGTCCTCGAAATGCTCCGGTACCCCCATGCGCGGCCACTCATCGCAAGCGGCCTGGCGGTAACTCATGAAGCCACTGGGCGCCCCCTCCCAGAACGGCGACGAGCAACTGAGCAACAATAACAACGGCAGCCACGGCGAGACCTCGTTCATCACCGCAATGCGATCGAGCTGCTCCGGCACCTGCACATGCACATGCAAACCGCACAACACGCTGCGGCGCGCCACCTGCTGAACGTCCTCGAACAACTGCTCGAAATGCGCGTGCACCGTGGGCGTCTGCTCGCGCCAGGCGGCCAGCGGATGGCTGCCGGCGCAGACGATGCCCAGGCCGAAGTCGCCGAGCGATTGCGCCAGGTTATGCCGCACGGTCGCCAGGTAATCGGCGGCGTCGCGGCTGGCCTTGAACACCGGCGACGCCACTTCGATCTGCCCCTGGAACATTTCGAAGGCAAACCCCGCGCCTATCGCCCGCTGACAGGCCGTCAACACCGCTGCCGGCGGCTCGCTGAGCATTCGGCGGCTGTGCAGGTCGGTGATGAAGTATTCCTCTTCGATGCCGAAGGTGAGCATGGGCCGTCAACGCAACCGGGTGACGGTGAGCGCGACCACGGCGATCCGTTCGACGCGCTCATAGCCAGGTTTATCGAGTTCTTCGCCGAAGACGTCAGGGTCCAGTTCGCGGTAGGTCCAGCCGTAGGCGTCGCTGGCCAGCAAGGGCCTGACCGCCTCCAGGAACGGATCCTCGCCCGCGACCATCGCCACGCCGGTATACAGCACCAGGCTGCCACCCAGGGCCAGGCGCCCGAGGGATTCACTGACGATGCGCACCGACAGTTGCTCCCCCAATGCACCGCCGCCATGCCGGTAGGCGCGCTGCCGATCGTCGTTCATGTAGGGCGGGTTGGCGACGATCAAGTCGAATGAACCTTGCAGGCTCGCCAGCAGGTCGCTCTGGTACACACTGACGTTGCCCAGGCCGGCCAACTCGGCGTTCACCGCCGTCATACGCAGGGCGCGCGGGTTGATGTCCACCGCCACCACCTGCGCATCAGGCCGTGCATGGGCAATGACCAGCGCGCCCACGCCCGCGCCGCAGCCGATGTCGACCGCGCATTTGAGCGGCTCGAAACGCTGTTGCAGATGGGCTTCGATCACCTGCGCAAAACGATAGCTGTCAGGCCCGAAAAACACCGCGTCCGCTTGAGTGGTGGGGTACGGCGAATGGGCGAACAGCAGGTCCCCAAGGCTCGACCAGCGCACGTTACTGCGCCACAGCGCGTCGTGTTTTTCGATCACATCCGCTTGCTGCAACTCATCGCGAAACGCGGCGGGCAGCAGGTCATTGTCAAACGGCATCGACCAGCCGAACACATCGCGCACGTTCATCGCCAGCGGTGTCCCCAGGCGCCGGTACACCCGCTCGTGGGTCAAAGGGGTGGGGGTGATGAACCGGTAGCCACTTTCTTTCAAGCCCCTGCCCAGGTTCAGTAAGGCGCGGTCGGCGAGTTGTTGTGCGGACATGGGGTCGCTCCTTAGCGTAGACGCGTGCGCAGCTGGATAAAACGGCGGGTGGCGTACAGACCGGCCGGGGTGCAATGACGGCGGGCGGACAGCCACGGGATCAGCGCCTGCAGCTGCTGCTCGTCGGTCAGGTTGTACAGCGCGTTCACCAAGGCCTGGGTGTCCGGGTCGGTGGGGCGCTGTTGCTCGCGGGAAAACGGGCTGCCGCGTCCAGGCCTGGCGGGTGGCACGCGTTGGTCGCTGGCCCACTCCCCGGCAATCCAATCGTGCAGCAGTTGTTTTTCATAGCCGCTGAACACGCCGAACATCGCCGCGCCGGCGCCCTCGATCAACTGCCAGAAACGGCTGTCGGCGGGGTCCTGGTTCAGTCGGATCCAGCCCTTGTCTTGCAGGGCCTGGAGAAACCCGGGGATTTGCCCCGGCGTGGTCAGCCACTGATTGACGGTCTTGCCTTCGAAGCGGCAATAGTCCGAATGCATGTGCTGGCCGAAAGTGCGCTTGCGTTCGAGCATCGCCACCACTTCGTCGTGCAGGTTGAAACGCTCGATCACGGCCGTGGTGCCCGGCCCGAGATCGTTGAGACGGTAGCCCTGGGCCACACGCTGATAGAACTGCGCCCTGCCCTCGCCCAGCGGCAGCAGGTTCAGCACCGACTGCGCCGCCTTGCAGGCGTGGCCGCTGCTGGCATTGTCGATGGTCACGTGAAGCGTGAAGTAATAAGGGTCGATGCCCAACTCACTCAGTTCATACGCGCTGATCAACAGGTGCAGCGGCAGCTGTTCGTAGCCCAGGTTGTAGCCGATCACCTCCGGCAAGAACTCTTCGGCGCACAGGCCCAAGGCCATTTGCAGGGCGCCTTGCACATAGTGCTCATCCTCAAGGCCGGCATCGCTGTCAGCATCGTGTTCGCTGAGCAACTTGCGGTAGATCACCACATGATTCTGCGCGGCCTCACCGTCGCCCAACTCTTCGAGATAGGTGGTGATCAGGCCGTCGAAACGCTGGTCTTGCCAGTGGTGCAGTAAACCGTACAGCCAGGCGCCATCCACCTGTTTGGTCGGGGCCACGCGTTGCAGCACATACAGCGCATGGGCTTTGTTGCGAAAGTAACGACGTGGTCGGCCTTGCTGGCGTTGTTCAAGGTACTCGGCGTAGGCCTGGGCGACGACGGCGCAGCGCTGTTCGACCCAGGCACACAAATGCTGCGGTTCGTCGGGCAGCTCGTTGGCCGCGTGCCGAACCTGCGCCAACTGCGCTTGCAGAAACTCGCGCGCCAGCGCGCCGGCGTCCGGCACTTCGTCATACAGCTGTTGATAGACTCGCTGATACTCACCGTAGCCCGAGTGATGCACAGAGGCCGGCTGGCCCGACAGCGCCGTTAGTAGCGTCATGATGGCAGTTCCCGCAATGTCCTATACAACCCGGCCTTCTTGCATGAAGGCCCCGCAAGAGCGCTCGCCGTGCGGCGCTTCTATAGGAAAGAGCATGGGCAGGTGGGGAAAATTCAATTGGGTTTGGGAGGGTGGGGATAGGCGGTCAATGGGTGAAGCGCGCAGGGGACTGTTTGCTGTTGCTTTGGCTGTTGCTTTTGATTGTGATCTCAGGCGCCCCGTCAAACACGCTGGCCGTAATTCGACATTGATTTGGGGTAAACCGGCAGGGATGCCGGTTTAGCCGCCCCGCGCCATGAATGGCGCGTGGTGGCGGCCCCTCAAATCAATGTCGGATTACGGGCACACCGAGCCTGGGCGAGGTGCCGAGTGTTGGGGCAAGAGCGTTTTGCTTACTTTTGCACTTTTCAAAAGTGAGCCGCTGTAAAAGCGGAACCCATATCAGCCGTTACCGCAGCAACGGATATGTACTCGGTCAGATCCAAAAAATAGGCGCCTGACAAGCAGCCATCGGGAGCAAGTGGGTTTGGCTATGTTTTCCTATTCACCAGGCATTGATGTTTCCAAGGACAGCCTTGAAGCTCGAGTTCATCAGGTTGACGTTGGGGTAAATTGCGCTAACGGTAAGCGGGTGGTGAATACGCCTTGACGAGGCCTTAAACGCGTCTGTTTGTCTGTTTGGTTGTCGGTTAACATCGCGCTACGAAATCCATTAATACTCTCAGCGCGCTAGCTCCCAGACAAGCTTTTACGTGACTGCGCCCCCAAGCTAATGTAAGCATAAAGTCACGAAAGAGTGACAAGGACTCCAAAGGCGATGCTTGAAATTCTACAAGGTACCCCCCTCTGGGTTTTCGGCGTTTTTCTACTGATCTGTTATTACGGATTCAAAGCTCTACGGCCTACCCGAGAGAGCCCGACCTTTCTGCTTATTACACCTTGTATCTTTGTATTTTGGTCACTTTTTTCACTTAACTACAGCGGTCATCTCACGATGACGTTAAGCGCGTGGTTAACAGGTATAGCTGTAGGGAGCGCCACTGCATTATTGTTGTTCCCTACGCGTTGCCTAACTCTTGACGATGCCGGAAGGCGACTTGTCGTGCCGGGGACTTGGAAAATTCTCGCGATATACCTGCTTTTCTTTGCCGTGAGATATTTTATTGGCTATCAAGCAGCCGTTCATCCCGAGCGCTCGAATGATGTCCAAATCCTCTTAATCGCCTGCACTGTATCGGGATTTACCGTAGGTCTTTTTTGCGGTCGTGCTACAAGCTTTTACCGTAAATGGTTAGAGCTTCGTGTTATCTAATAGCTCGGCCTCAATCACCGCGATATCAGTATCGATCAGGTCAAGCAGGCCGGCCTGATCAGGACTCATCTGCTCACTGCGCTTGGCAAACTTCAAACGCTTGAGCTATGCGGCTTGCGGGATGGCGCTTGAACCAAGGTTAGTTTCATTGGCCAGGCGTCCATCGTGGGACGGAGGTCGAACTCGACCCCGAACAACTACGCACACTGGCTGCGCAGTTGATGCCCAAGGTCGACACCCAAGGAGCTTTACAAAAGACGCGCTGAGGAGTCTTTGTGTCTGCGTATATTCTGACTAGCAACTAACTCAACAGGAGTTCGTTCTGTTGAGTCATCTGCAAAGCAGTTTTTTCCAAATGCAGTAAAAACTCTTTCCGGGGCTGTCCTCCGCCATATCCGGCGAGTGCACCATTTGTCGCTATGACACGGTGACAGGGGACGACAATGGATAAGCGATTGTGTCCATTTGCATTGCCCACTGCTTGGCTTGCACCTGGCTTACCGATGCCCCTAGCGATGGCACCGTAGCTTGAAATAGTTCCATAGTCGATTTTTAGAAGCTCTGCCCACACAAGCCTGTCAAAAGAGCTGCCTGGCATATGGAGCGGTACTGAAAACCTTTTTAGCTTTCCATCAAAATAAAGTTTTAATTGAACTTCGATCTGCTTGATGTAGACATGCTCACCAGGTGCGATTGAATACCCATGACGCCCACGCAGTTCGTTTAATTCAGCGGTTAGGGCCGGGCGGTCAAGAAATTCGAGGAGTACCAAACCTCGCTCCTCTGCCATGGCGATCATTGGGCCCAACGGTGTAGTCAAATGGCGATATAGCAGGAGCGACGTTTCAGCTGCCTTACCAGGGGGCATCTGAAATGTTTTTTTGAAAGCATCTCTAAAGCCACTCAATGACTCGTACCCTAAGTCAAATGCGGTGTTATCCAGCGTTTCGCCCGAAGAAATCCGGCCTAGGGCAACACCGAGCCTTCTAGAACGGATCCATGCATGAAAAGTCATGCCAAAATTTTGTTTGAACCACCTGCGTAAGCGTAACGGATCGATACCACGCGTAGTTAGGTCAGCATCACTCCAGCGAGCGTCAGGTGATGCAGATACAGAGGCCAGTAGCGCCTTGACCCAATCTGGCGCGCAAGCTGCGAGATCCAATGGCTTGCATCGTAAGCAAGGCCGATAACCTGCTGCCATCGCTTCGTTAGCCTGCGAAAAAAACTCTACATTCTCGGGCTTTGGCTTACGTGCACTACATGTAGGGCGGCAAAAAATACCTGTAGTTTTGACAGCAGTGAAAAAAACGCCCTCATAGGCGGTATCACTGCATAGCATCGCATTCACCATCTCGCTTCTGGGCGGAAGAGCGTGATTGTAAGATCTCATGACCGTAGCCTCGTCATCGAATGGGTGTAAAAATCGCTTTCGAGATGCGGGAAACAGCGGCGAGGTCGTCGCAATAGCCCCCTTCGACATCGACCGTGAGGGGAACTGTAAGCACTCGAACCATTGACTCAACTGTAGTAGTCAGCAGTTTTAGGGGAAGTTGATTGCCATCTTGGTATCCATGCGCCCAAGCAACGGCGGCGCTGCTGGTCGCGATTGCCTTACTCCCAACACTTTCGACCATACGTGCGCTGCCAGCATCGCTCACGTTGGCGAGTACCAACAAATTAGCTGGGTGAAGTTTGCGGAAAACCGCACTTAGTGGCGTCATTCAGTGGTACCCCGGTGAGAGAAGACAGGTGCAGATCGCGCTATCGTAAGCTGACTGCAGCGACGTCTCCACCGAGAAATCGACAGTGATTTAAGAGCTAGCGAATATAGTTTTTGCGGGTTAGGGAGGGGTGAATACCTAAGCAAAAGCGTGCTGAAAGACGTTGCCGTACACATCCAGTCATCGCAGGGATCGGATAGATGACTTCCCCGGACGCTTACCTTCGCTCAGCAGAGGGACGATAACAAAAGGCGCCTGAAAACAGCCTCCTGCGGCGAAGTAACCGGCTTTGCAGAGCCATATCGACTACTTGAGCAAGGCTGTGAACGCGATAGAGCAGCTGATTCGCGAAAGCGTCAACAGGCTAGACCGCGAAAAGGTCGAACGCCTGCTCAGTTAAGGGCATCGGGCTCATTTACGGCGGCTAGCCTAAATCGGCAGCGATGTGTGGTTGAAGGTCACACGGCTTGAGAGCTGTGGGAGCTTGGCTGTCTTAAAAAGCGATGCCAACGTTAGGGTCATCCAGACAGTTGCTCCCACATTTAGATTTCTGCCAGCTTCTCCAAGCCAGCAACTTGGCCTGAACGGCACGCTAGCGTGCCATTCAGGCCTTTCCCGCCGCGTTTACTTACGCGCCGCCTCCCACGATTTGAGCAGGTCGCTGTAGGTCACCGTCTCGCCTTTAGGCTTCTCGTTGGCCAGTTTCGGCTTCGGCGCACCCGGTTGGTCGAACCAGTATTGCGCGTCACGCTCGGGGTTCATTTTCGGGCCACACACCGGTTGCACCTTGGAGCGTTCCAGGCGCGTCATGATCGCGTCCTGTTCCTTGGCCAGGTTGTCCAGCGCCTGTTGCGGGGTTTTTTCGCCGCTGGCGGCGGCGGCGATATTGCTCCACCACAGTTGCGCCAGGCGCGGGTAGTCCGGCACGTTGGTGCCGGTCGGGGTCCATTCCACCCGTGCCGGGCTGCGGTAGAACTCCACCAGGCCGCCGAGTTTGGGCGCCATGTCGGTCATGGCTTGGGAATTGATGTCGGACTCACGAATCGGCGTCAGGCCGACGATGGTTTTCTTCAGCGACACGGTTTTGGAGGTCACGAACTGCGCATACAGCCAAGCCGCGAGTTTCTGTTTTTCCGGCGTCGACTTGAGGAAGGTCCAGGAGCCTACGTCCTGATAGCCCTTCTTCATGCCCTTTTCCCAGTAAGGTCCGACAGGCGATGGTGCCATGCGCCATTTCGGCGTGCCGTCGGCGTTCACCACCGGCAGGCCTGCTTTGGTCATGTCGGCGGTAAACGCGGTGTACCAGAAGATCTGCTGGGCGATATTGCCCTGGGACGGCACCGGGCCGGATTCGGAGAAGGTCATGCCCGCCGCTTCCGGTGGCGCGTAGGCTTTCATCCAATCCACGTATTTTTGCGTGGCAAATACAGCGGCCGGGCCGTTGGTGTCGCCGCCGCGGGTGACGCTGGAGCCCACCGGGTGGCAGTCCTCCACGCGGATGCCCCACTCGTCCACCGGCAGGCCGTTGGGCAACCCCTTGTCGCCGCCACCGGCCATGGAGAACCACGCATCGGTGAAGCGCCAGCCCAGGGACGGGTCTTTCTTGCCGTAGTCCATGTGCCCGTAGATACGCTTGCCGTCGATTTCCTTGACGTCTTCGGTGAAGAACTTGGCGATGTCTTCATAGGCCGACCAGTTCACCGGCACGCCGAGGTCGTAGCCGTACTTTGCCTTGAACTTGGCTTTGAGCTCCGGACGCTCGAACCAGTCGGCGCGAAACCAGTAGAGGTTGGCGAACTGCTGGTCGGGCAACTGGTAGATCTTGCCGTCCGGCGCGGTGGTGAACGACAGGCCGATAAAGTCCTTGAGGTCGAGGGTCGGCGAGGTGAAGTCTTTGCCTTCGTTAGCCATCAGGTCGGTGATGGATTCGGTCTTGCCGTAGCGAAAGTGCGTGCCGATCAGGTCCGAGTCGTTGACCCAGCCGTCATAGATATTTTTGTCGGACTGCATTTGGGTTTGCAGCTTTTCCACCACGTCGCCTTCCTGCAGCAGGTCGTGGGTCAGCTTGATCCCGGTGATTTCCGTGAAGGCCTTGGCCAGCACCTTGGATTCGTACTCGTGGGTGGTGAGGGTTTCCGACACCACGTTGATCTTCATCCCACGGAACGGTTCCGACGCTTTGATAAACCATTTCAACTCTTCGAGCTGTTGGGCTTCGGTGAGAGTGGACGGTTTGAACTCGCTGCCGATCCATTTTTTCGCGGCATCTTCATACGCATCGGCCCATGCCGTGGCGCTCAAACCGCTGAGGGCCAGTACGGCGGCCAATGAAATGCTATGTCGCAGCTTATTGTTTTTATTCAACATAGAGACCTCCTGGGGGTTTATTCATAAGGGCATTAGCCCCAACGCATCACGCTCAACAGCCATACCAGGGACAGCGCGGACGCCACCCAGATGCTCCAGTCGGTAACGCCGATAACCAGCAAATGCAGGTAGGCGCTGCCGAGAAGACCGATAAACAGGCGATCACCACGGGTGGTGCTGATCGGTAGAAACCCACGCCGAGGGATGCTCGGCGAACGCAGTTCCCAGGTGGTCATGCCCGCCAGAATCAGCGCGATGCCGCCAAAGAACAGTGCAGTGGGGGTGGTCCAGGCCATCCATTCCATCATCGACTCCTCAGACCCGGCCCAGGGCAAAGCCCTTGGCCACGTGGTTGCGAACAAACCAGATCACCAGCATGCCGGGCAGGATGGTCAACACCCCCGCCGCCGCCAGCACGCCCCAATCGATCCCCGATGCCGACACCGTGCGCGTCATGACCGCCGCGATGGGCTTGGCGTTGACCGAGGTCAGCGTGCGCGCCAGCAGCAGCTCGACCCAGGAAAACATGAAGCAGAAAAACGCGGTGACGCCGATGCCGGAGCCGATCAACGGGATGAAAATCTTCACGAAAAACTTGGGAAACGAGTAGCCGTCAATGTAGGCGGTTTCGTCGATTTCCTTGGGCACGCCAGACATGAAACCTTCCAGAATCCACACCGCCAACGGCACATTGAACAGGCAATGCGCCAGGGCCACCGCGATATGGGTATCGAACAGGCCGATGGACGAATACAACTGGAAGAACGGCAGCAAGAACACCGCCGGCGGCGCCATGCGGTTGGTCAACAGCCAGAAGAACAGGTGCTTGTCGCCCAGGAAGCGGTAGCGCGAGAAGGCATAGGCTGCCGGCAGCGCCACGGTCAGGGAGATCACCGTGTTCAGGCTCACGTAGTACAGCGAGTTGAGGTAGCCGGTGTACCAGCTCGGGTCGGTGAAGATCACCTTGTAGTTGGCCAGGGTAAAATCCTGCGGAAACAGTGTCAGCCCGCCGAGGATTTCGGTGTTGCTCTTGAAGGACATGTTCAGCAGCCAGTAGATCGGCACCAGCAGGAACAGGATGTAGATCAGCAGCGGTATGACTTTGCGCTTGCTCATGTTGGCGGCCTCAGCGGTTGGCGTCGGAGTGGGTCATGGCGGTGTAGAACAGCCAGGACACCAACAGGATGATCAGGAAGTACACCAGGGAAAACGCCGCCGCCGGGCCCAGGTCGAATTGGCCTACGGCCATCTGGGTCAATGTCTGGCTCAGGAACGTAGTGGCGTTACCCGGCCCGCCGCCGGTAAGGACGAACGGCTCGGTGTAGATCATGAAGCTGTCCATAAAGCGCAGCATCACCGCGATCAGCAACACGCTCTTCATCTTCGGCAGTTGGATATGTCGGAACACCGCCCAGGCGGAGGCCCGATCAATGCGCGCGGCCTGGTAGTACACGTCCGGAATGGCGCGCAAGCCCGAGTAGCAGAGCAGCGCCACCAATGAGGTCCAGTGCCACACGTCCATCACCAGCACGGTGACCCAGGCGTCCATGGTGTTGGCCGCATAGTTGTAGCTGATGCCCAGGGCGTTGAGGCTGTAACCCAGCAGGCCGATATCGGCACGGCCGAAGATCTGCCAGATGGTGCCCACCACGTTCCACGGGATCAGCAGCGGAATTGCCAGCACGATCAGCACCAACGACGACCAGCGGCCCTTGGTGGGCATGGTCAGGGCGATGGCGATGCCCAGCGGTATTTCGATCAGCAGCACGCACGCCGAGTAGATGAACTGGCGCAGCAGCGAGTCATGCAGGCGCGGGTC
>Ga0207650_10000146_pt1 | contig 85536 bp, 72 predicted proteins | sample KBSS63metaG_FD_184325 | JGI IMG/M metagenome (GOLD analysis project Ga0207650, IMG submission 184325) | Switchgrass rhizosphere microbial communities from Kellogg Biological Station, Michigan, USA - KBS S6-3 metaG (SPAdes) (version 2) | ecosystem: Host-associated > Plants > Roots > Rhizosphere...
AGCTCCCACAGCCCCTACTGCTGAAGAAAAGAAGCGAACCAAAAACAACAATCCGCGTTACCTTGGTAGTCTTCGAAACCGTCCTCGATGTCCTCGGTTAGTGTCCTCGATGTCCTCGTTCGTACAGGACCGTAGCCCCCGGCTTCCAGCCGGGGGACCAGGACGCCGGCCATTTGTGAGCCCGTTTTAACGGGCGAAAGAAAGCCTTCTCTCGCGCGCTGAAGCGCGCTCCGATTTCAACGCGCAATTGGAGTCCCCCGACTAAAGCCGGGGGCTACGGTTCTTACGCTGGCTACGCCGACGGGGCATCCTGCTTGTTGCCGCTCCACGTTTTCGAGAGCCGGTTCTTCGGAATCTGCGGAACGTCGATGCAGTAGTGGGAGGTGTCGTTGAATAGCGTCAGGCGTGGCGACGTCACATCTTTGAAGTCGAGGATGTTCAGCGCGCAGGGACTCTGGTCGAGGCGGTCGCGGTACTTGCGCGGATCGAAGCCGATCAGGGAGCTGAGAAGCAGCCGGATCGTGGCCTTGTGCGAAACGATGAGGATGCGCTGATCGCGATGCTCCTCGACGATCTTCAACAGCGCCGGCAGGGCGCGCGCCGTCACCTGCAGTCCGCTCTCGCCGCCGGTCGGCGCGAAGGAGTACGGATCGGTCTCGTAGCGCGCGTACTCCTCGGGGAACTCCTGCTCGACCTCGGCACGCGTTTTCCGCTCCCAACGTCCGTGAGCGATCTCGCGCAGGCCGTCGATCGGCGTCACTTCCAATTCGTGCGGTGCGGCGATGAGGGCGGCCGTATCCATCGTCCTGGTCATCGGACTGGCGAAGGCGACGTTGAGTGGATCGGCAGCGAGCCGTTTGCCGAGCAGCCGCGCCTGCTCGCGGCCTTCGTCGGAGAGCTTCACGTCGATGGCGCCGGCGAAACGATCCTCGGAAGACAGCTCAGTCGCGCCGTGGCGGACGAGGTAGACGCGCGTGCTCATCGGTGGGCGGAATCGTAGCAGAGGGTGAAAAAATTAAAGGCCCGCGATCCCTGATCTCGCGAGCCCGTTCTCGATCCGTTAACAGCCACCAGGGGGCATTCGAACCGACTTTGGTTCCGGCGTCCTTTGCCCGTCGCAACCGTTTGCCGCGCGTTGACAGCCGCAAAGAAGCATCCGCGTGGCAGCCCCGGAACCCATCGCGCTCCGGAACCACCCGACTCGCCGTTGACATCTGCGATGAAGCATCCGGCGCGTCAGGGAGCCTCAATCTAGGTCCACGTTTTGCCGCGTGCAAGGGGGTCTCGAAAATATTTTTTGAGCGCTCGCGAACGCCCGAAAACGGCGGCCGAAAACGTGCTGAACGGCCGAGGAAGAATCTTTGCTAACGCATCGTTGACTGAGCCTCGGGCAATCAACGCGCAAGGCGTCCCGGCTTCGAGTAAGATACGCTGCCCAACCGATCTCGCCGTCCAGAGATCCATCCCACTGAAAGGCTTTACGATCCATGACCCAGAGAGAAGCCGCCGAAGCAACGTTTGCCGAGGCATTTGAAGCGAGCTTGAATTTCAAGACCCCCGAGCAGGGCGAGTTGCTCAAAGGACAGATCGTATCCATCTCCGGCGATGACGCTTTCGTCTCGTACGGCGGCCCCTCGGAAGCGGTCATGGCAGCCAACGAGCTCGACGGACTCGACGTGGGCGATACCGTCGAAGGGACCGTCGTCAAGACCTCTCCCGAGATCCGCATCTCGCGCAAGCTCGCCAAAGGGAAGGCCTCTCTCGACCTGCTTCGGCAGATGTACGAGAACCGCCTGCCGGTGGAAGGCAAAGTCGCCGCGCGGAACAAAGGCGGCTTCGACGTCAACGTCGGCGGCCTGCGCGCGTTCTGCCCGCTGTCGCAGATCGCTCTCGGCAAGATCGACAATCCCGATCAGTTCATCGGCCAGTCGTACGAGTTCCGGGTCACGGAGCTTTCCGACGACGGACGCCGCATCGTCGTCTCGCGCGCCGCGCTCCTCAAGGAAGCGAACGCGTCGAAGGCCGAAGAGACGCGCCGCAACATCGTTCCCGGCGCGGAGCTGACCGGCACGATCAAGACCATCACCCCGTTCGGCGCCTTCGTCGACCTCGGCGGGATCGACGGACTTCTCCACGTTTCCGAAATGAGCCGCCGCCGCGTCACCGATCCGAACGAAGTCGTCGCCGTCGGACAGGAAGTGCGCGTCAAGGTCATCAAGGTCGAAAACGACGGCAAGCGCATCTCGCTCTCGATGAAGGATCAGGAGCCCGATCCCTGGAGCGACGTCGGCGACCGCTATCCGGCCGGCACGCAGTTCAGCGGCCGCATCGTCCGCACCACTGACTTCGGTCTCTTCGTCGAGGTCGAGCCGGGCATCGACGGACTCGTTCACTACTCGCAGCTTCCGTTCGGTGTGAAGCAGGGCGACGCTGACATCGCCATCGGCACGCCGGTCACCGGTTGGATTCGCGAAGTTGACGCATCGAAGAAGCGTCTTTCGCTGTCGCTCCGCGAAGTCGCGACGCGCGATCCGTGGGACGGCGCCGCGCAGCGCTATCCGGCCGGCAAGGTCGTCGAAGGCACCGTCGATCACGGCGGCGCGCCCGGCATCTTCGTCCAGCTCGAGCCGGGGCTGACCGGCCTCATTCCGAATTCCGAAATCTCCGTCGCGCCGGGCGCCGATCCGTCGCGCGCGCACGAGGCGGGCGAGAAGCTGGCCGTGCGCATCATGAGCATCGACCCGCAGCGCAAGCGCATCTCGCTCTCGCACGAAGCCGCGAAAGCAGCGGCCGAGCGCGATGAGTATGTGAAATTCGCCGAAGAGCGCGGCGACAACGAGTCCGGCGAAAGCGCGATGGCGCTCGCGTTCAAGCGGGCCATGGAGAAGAAGAAGTAATGCGGATCTTCATGACCGGCGCCACCGGCTACATCGGCGGCGCCGTCGCCCCAGCCCTACGCGAGCGCGGTCACGACGTTGCCGCGCTCGTTCGTCCGGAAACCGATTCGAAAGCGCTGCGCGATCTCGGCGTGGTCATCGTCGCCGGCGATCTGGCATCGCTTCCGACATTGGCCGACTCGCTGGGCAGCTACGACGCGTTCCTCCACATCGCGCAGGCGAATTCGCCCGAGGCGCCGGCGCTCAATCGCATCGCGCTCGACGTTTTCACCGCGCAGCAGGGCTTTCTCGTCTACACCTCAGGCGTCTGGGTCTGCGGCAATACGGGATTCGACGTCGCGGACGAATCGACGCCTCCTGATCCGCTGCCGATCGTCGCCTGGCGCCCGGAGCAGGAGCAGGCCGCGCTGGCCACCGGACGCAGCGCCGTCATCCGCCCCGGCTGCGTCTACGGCGGCAAACAGAGTCTCTGCGCCGGATGGTTCGAATCAGCCGAACAGAAGAAGCCGGTCTACCTCGTCGGCGACGGCAACAATCAGTGGGCGATGGTGAACCTGCACGACCTCGCCGATTTGTACGTCAAGGTGACTGAGCAGCGCGCCACCGGCATCTTCCACGGAGTCGACGACACCAACGAAACCCTCCTCGGCTGCGCCCTCGCGGTCGCCGCCGGATGCGTCATCGAAACCGTTCCGATCGAAACCGCCCGCGAGCAATACGGCCCCTTCGCCGACGCCCTGGCCATCGACCAGCGCGTCTCCAGCAAAGCTACCCGCCAGAAACTCGGCTGGAATCCCAAGCGCGATTTCACCGGATCGCTCGACGAGCAGTGGGCGGAATGGAAAGCGGCGCGGGCGTAGCTTTGATCCACGGAGTGTCAGCAAGCCAGCCGACGACCAGGCGCTTGTAGTCGTCGAATGTCAGTTCGCGATGATCGAGATTGATCTCGCGCGCCTGCTGCGGCAACTGAATGCGGAACCGTTGGTAGCGATCGAAGATCGCCTTGCCACCCGGAATTATGAGTTCGGTGCGATGACTGCTTAGCCAATCGCGGACGGCTCGGATCACATTGCGTGGCTGGTCGTTGTGGACTCGAATGTCCTGCCCCGAAATGTCTGAACAGAAACTGCGATATCGGTACGGCGCGCGATCCAGGATGAGACATCGTTTCTCTTGATCCCGTTCATCCCCGTAGCGCTTTGCTCCGAGAAAGAAGCCGAGCCCCAGAGGCATGTTGAAGCGAGGGAGTCGCGTATTTCGATCGATGCCGGCGCGAGAAATGTCGTGGATACCGAACTTCGACTGCTTGATGATGTCGAGGATCTTGTCCACGCTGACCGCTGTCTTCGATCTCAAGTGCTGATCGGCAGACGAAGCCGCAGTCATAGACCGCAAAGATGATGGCGTCGCCGAGGCGGGCGTATCTTCTGTCGAAGGGTACGTTGATGAAAACGTTATCTTCGTACGGCCGCATGCATCAGCGTTTCGTCAGCAAAGCGTCCGTTGTCCGAACGATCCTTTTTCTCTTCGCCGCAGCCTCACGTACTTGCTTCGGAGTAAGTGCGGTCTTCGACATCACATAGCGGCCGGTGAGGCGATCGCGGTAAACGCGGTAGGCAGCAGCCCTAGCTTGTTCGGGTGTGATCCGGCTGTTACCGCCGGCCTCTTTGATCGTGCGAATCGGGCGCTTGATCATGACGGCTATGGTAACACCGCACCTTTTCGCGCAAAGTCGATCATCAATTCATTCACCTTCCCCGGCGCGTCGGTCTGGACGAAATGGCCGGCGTTGGCGATGTGCTCGATGCCGATGTCGGGGACGTATTCGGCGAAGTCGCGGAGCGTTTCGCGGGTGAAGAAGGGATCGAGGTCGCCCCAGATCATGAGCGTGGGGACGTCGATGCGGCGCATGAGGCCGCGCATCGTTTTACGTTTGCGCATGGCGCGGTAGTAATTCGTCATTCCCGTCAGCGCGCCGGGCTTCGACCACGCGTCGACGTAGCGTTCGATTTCAGCATTCGTGAATCCGCCCAGGCGCGACAGAGAGCGGCGGAGAATCGCATAGCGGAAGCGGCGCATCAGGAACTCCGGCAACCACGGCGGCTGGAAAAAGAGCTGGTACTTGGCGCGCCACTTCTGCCGGGCGGAGCGGCGCATCTCGCGCAGGTAAGCAACCGGATGCGGCGAGTTGAGGATGATCAGCCGGCTGACCAGTTCGGGATAGAGCATCGCCGTCAGCCAGGCCACGGCGCCGCCCCAATCGTGGCCGGCCACGATGCACGGCGCCTCGCCGGTTTGCGCGATCACGCCGGCGATGTCTTTGGCGAGATCGGGCAGACGGTACGACGCGACGTCAGGCGGTTTCGACGACTCGTTGTAGCCGCGCAGATCGACCGCGATCACGTGAAAGCCGGCCGCAGCCAGCGCCGGGATCTGATGGCGCCAGGAATACCAGAACTCCGGAAAGCCGTGCAGCAGGACGACGAGCGGACCTTGTCCCGCTTCGACGTACTGAATGGTGATGCCGCCGACGTCGCAGGTGCGATCGGTGACATCCAGCTCTGGAACGAGCGGCATCGCGACATTCTATGAGCGCCGGCGAGAGGGTGCCGGCGCTCAATCGAATTAATCGCGATTCATTGCGCTGATCAGAAGACCGGCGCCGACTGCCAGGACCGCCACGCCCGCGGCGACTTTGCCGGGGTTTTCCTTCGCGTAGGTCGTAGCCTTGTCGGTGCCGCCCTTGAGATAGTCGCGGGCCGTGTTCAGGTACTCCTCGACGTCGACGTTCTGCATCGACGACTTGAGGTTGCTGACCATCTCTTCGCTGATGCCGAGTTTGCCGAGGAACTGTTCCAGACCGCTGTTGGCGGACGGGTTCTTCGACTGGCCGCAGGTCGGGCAGACGCCGCTCGACGTCGATGCCATCGTTCCTGTGCCGCCGGTCGACGTCGGCGTCGCGCCGGCGTCGAAACCGCTGTTGCTGCCGAATCCTGAGTTGCCCATCGGTGTATCCATCGTTATCTCCTCCTGGTGTCGGCTTCGCCCGGCTCGTAGCTGCGGCCGTGCGTACCGATGCGGGCATCGCCCGATTTGTTGGTGAAGTGATCCTCGTCCTGCCAGCGGTCGGCAGCTCCGATCGGCATCTCCTGATCGAGATGCTGATCGCTGCCGTCGCTGCGGAACGATGCTTTGAGGCTCGTCTGCTTCGGCGAGTAGGTACTCGCGATCAGATCGAGCGCAACGTCGGTACGCGGTTGCTTGGCGCGTGCCGTCGCGGTCTGCGGTTTGGCGGCGATTTTCTTTTTGGCCGCCTCAGCCGTCTTCGCGGCGGAACGCTTGCGCGGATTCAGTTTCGCGGTCAGTTTCCGCGCCGTTCGGGCGATGGCGCCTCCGGCCTTGCGGACTGCCGATTTCCCATTTCGTGGCATCTGCTTTTCCTTTCGTAATTCGCAGTAGCTTCACGAAGAGGTAGTGCAAGACAGAAGCCGTGATCGCAATCCGAAGACGCTATTTTTTATACGTGACGCGCCAGATTTTTTCGCCGCCGTCGTCCGAGATCAGAAGCGAGCCATCGCCGAGCACGAGCAGGCCGACGGGACGTCCCCATACGGCGCGCTGCGTCTCGGACGGCATCCATCCGGCCACAAAATCGTCGTACCCGCCGGTCGGCTTTCCATTTGTCATCGGAATGCTGATGACCTTGTAGCCGGTGCGGTGTGCGCGGTTCCACGATCCGTGCAAAGCGACGAAGGCGCGCCCTCGGTATGCCGGCGGAAACATCGTCCCTTGGTAAAAGGCGATGCCGAGCGGCGCGGAGTGCGACTGGATGGGGACGGAGGGAGGGATGGTCTTCCGGACCAGGTCGGGCTGTTCGCCGGCGCGGCGCGGATCCTCGTGCGCCCCGAGGTACGCGTACGGCCAGCCGTAGAACGCGCCGGGTTGGATGGCGGTGGCGTAATCGGGAACCAGCTCGTCGCCGAGTCCGTCGCGTTCGTTGACGACGGTCCAGAGCGCGCCGGTGGCCGGCTCCCAGGCCATCCCCACGGGATTGCGAAGGCCGCTGGCGAAGATCCGTTTCCCGGTGCCGTCCGGATTGAACTCGACGATCGCTGCGCGCTCCGGCGGCTCGCCGGAGCTGACGTTCGATCGCGACCCGATCGAGACGTACATCTTCGTGCCGGCCCTGTTGAACAGCACGCCGCGCGTCGAATGGCCGCCCGGCGGCAACGACGCGAGTTGCTCCGGCTTCGCGTTCGCGGCAGTCTGTCCGGGCGCGTACGGGAAGCGAACCACGGAGCTTTCGTTGCCGACATACAACCACTTGCCGTGAAAGGCGAGTCCGTACGGATTATCGAGACCGCTGGCGAATGTGAAGCGCTGCTCGGCCACGCCGTCGTGGTTCGCGTCGCGCAAGATCGTGATCTTCCCTTCGCCCGGTTCGGAAAGGATCACATCGCCGTTCGGCGCGAGGAGCATGGCCCGCGGATCGCCGAGCTTGTCGGCGAAGAACGAGATGTGGAACCCCGGCGGCGCGTGCAGCGTCGCATTGGCGGGCGGTGCACTGACCGAGGGAGGATTGCCGGAGGATGGCGTGGCGAAGGGTTTCGGCAATTGATCGATGCGAATCTCGTGATGCTGCAGCAGCGGATCATTCGCGGCGTTGACTGTCGCGGGCAGTTGACCGGAAGCGCGCGAGCAGGCGAAGGCGATTGCAGAGACGATGACGAAGCGGCGGTTCATGCAAGAAGTGTAGGCAGATACAAGTCCGGAATCCCCTGCCCGCGTCCGACATTCACATGCCCGTGACGAAACAGAACTGGCAGTTCGACGGCGTGGTCCGCCTCACGCGGATCGGCACGACGTTCGTCATCTTCACCATCGTCATCGGCTTCGCGGCCATCAACACCGGCAACAACGCGCTCTACATCGGGCTATCGCTGTTGCTCGGCTGCCTGCTGCTCTCCGGCATCGCCTCGAAGGGCGGCCTCAAACATCTCGTCGTCACATTTGATGGAGTCGACGAAGCGTGGGCGATGCGTCCGGCGCACGGACGCCTTCGCATCCGCAACCGCTCCCGCATCTGGAACGTGCGCGACGTGATCGTGACCTCGGAGGAGTTAGCCGCGCCGCTCGTCATTCCGATCATCGCGCGCGGCGAAGAGATCGTCGCGCATGCGATGTTCTCGTTCCGCCGCCGCGGTCTGACGCAACTCACGCGCATCGATCTCTACACGCGCTATCCGTTCGGATTCTTTCTGAAGAAGCGCCGCTCGAGCCTCACCGGCGACGTCATCGTCTTTCCCCGCCTCCTCGGCGACGACGTTCCGCGCGACCGTTTCCGCCCCAACCAGGGCGAATTGCAGTCGGCCAACCGCATCGGCGGCGGCACCGACATCCATTCGTTTCGCGACTACGTTCGCGGCGATTCGCTCCGCCGCGTGCACTGGAAAAAGTCCGCATCCCTCGGCCGCTGGATCATCAAGCAGACCGAAGTCGAAACGGGACGCTCCGTCCACATCGTCGTCGATCCGTACCGGCCTCGCGACGTGAGCGAGGAATCGTTCGAGGAGATGATCAGCGAGGCCGCGACCTTCCTCGACGACGCGCTGAAGAGTGGACTGGAAGTGGCGTTCTCGATTCCGCACATGACGCTGCACTCCGACCGCGACGGCGCGATCTCCATGTTCCGGACGCTGGCATTGCTCGACGCGACGCGCGAGCCTGTCGCGCAGACGGTCGATCGCGACAGCGTGATCTTCAGCGTGGCTTCGGACTCGGCATTGGCGGAGGTCAGTCATGGCTAACGCCCGCCGCTACGAGCTCGAATTGCTCTTTCTCGCCATCTTCGCGGCCATCCCTCTGTACGCGACGCAGGCCATCTCCGCGGCGCCGTTGCTCGTCTTTCACGCGGTCATGATCGTCGTCACCGCACGAGTGGCGCTCGGAAAATCGCCGGAAGTGATCCCGGCTGCGCTGATGCGCGCGCTGGCCATCGCTTACGTCCCGTTCTACATCATCGATGCCGCGCTGATCTCGCGCAGTGCCATCGCCGCGTCGACGCACCTCGTCCTTTTCATCGCCGCGTATCAGCCGATCGAATCGGAGAAGACGCGCAACACTCCGCAGCGGCTGTTGACCGCTTCGCTGATCTTCACGGCCGGCGTGGCCACCTCGACGCACATCGCCATCCTGCCGTTCATCGTCATCTTCGGCTTCCTCCTGCTGCGGCAGCTCATGCACCTCAGCCACGAAGAAACGGTGGCCATGACCGGGACGCCGATCGCCGAGCCGCCGTCCGGCCGCGCGGCATCGTTCTACGTCTTCGGCGCGCTGGCCATCGGCACGTGTCTTTTTCCGTTCATGCCGCGCATCCGCAATCCGCTGCTGCCCGGATTGACCGGCCCGCTGACGAACGCCACGACAGGACTGAGTGACTCAATCAATCTCAACGAAACGCGCTCGATCAGCAGCGACGCGTCGGTGGTCAGCCGCGTCTGGATGGAGCAGGAGACGATTCCGTTTTTCACGCCGCTGCGATTGAAGGGAACGATTTACGAACGTTTCTTCAACAACACGTGGATTCAGGGGCGGCGCGATTTCGTGCCGCTCGACGGCAGCGACGGAACGACGCATGTGGCGCGCCCCGAGGGCTTCACGCGCAAGGCCAGCGTGCAGCAGCGTTTTCTGATCGGCAGCCGGCTCTTTCTGCCGGTCGGAACGTACGACGTTACCGGCGCCGGAAATCTTGCCGAGGGTCCGACGCGCGACATTTTCACCGTGTGGAGTTCGCATCGCGACGTGATCGCGTACGACGTCGCGCTCGCGCGCGGGACCGCGCCACGCCTTCCGCAGCGGGTCACCATCTCGAACTATCCCGTCACGCCGGCCGTGCGCGCGATGGCGCAACAGATCGCCGGCAGCGAGACCGATCCGATGCGGCAGGCCGCCGAGGTTGAGACGTACCTTTCGAAACGCTTCGCATACGTCGCCGATCCGTCGAAGATCGGACGCACCATGACCGTCGATCAGTTCCTGCTGAAGGAGCATCGCGGTCACTGCGAGTACTTTGCCGCGGGCATGGTGGCGCTCATGACGTCGCTGAACGTGCCGGCGCGCATCGTCGGCGGCTTCTACGGCGGCAAGCTGAATCCGCTGACGGGCTACTTCGTTGTTCGCCGCGAGGACGCGCACGCCTGGGTGGAAGTGTGGGACGGGAAGGCGTGGCAAACGTTCGATCCGACGCCGGCGTCGCTCCGCCCCGGCAATGCTCGCGAAGGGCTGCTGCGCGTCTACGCCGCGGCGCTCACCGATTCAATCAACTATTTCTGGGACCGCCACATCCTGACCTACGGCCTCGGCGACCAGATCGCGCTGGCGGTCACGTTCATCGAACGCATTCGCATCGCAGCGTCGTCGATAACCGCCGCGCTTCACGCTGCGGCGTTCCGCACGTACCTGTCGTTCCTGGCGGTGCTGGTGATCGCCGGCTTCGCCGTCGTGCTGCTGTCGCGCCGCCGCCGCTCGCTCTTCGATCTCCTCGCCGCCCACCTCCACCGCCTCGGTATCGACGTCGGTCCGTCGATGACGATGTCCGAGGCGCTCAACCGACTGCGGATCACGAATCCCACCGCCGCCGCGGAGCTGGCGCCACTGATCACGCTGTACGAGGCGGAACGATTTTCGGGGAGGGTTGAGCGGGGAAGAGTGCGTCGAATTCGCGCCGCACTTGCCGCCTCACCGCCGCGGCCGCGCCATTAACTCGATCATCTCCCGCACCGCGCGATCGAGTCCGACCAGCGCCGCCCGCGCGACAATCGAATGTCCGATGTTCAGCTCCTCGATATCGGTAAGCGCCGCGATGCCGTCGATGTTGCGGTAGTCGAGTCCGTGTCCGGCAGCCACGGCCAGTCCCATCTTCCGCGCCGCCTTTGCAGCGGTGGCCACTTTCTCCAGCTCGGCTGACCATAAGCTCCCGCGCTTCCACGCCTCGGCGTACTTGCCGGTATTGATCTCGACGCGCGGCGCGCGCAGTTTCTGGCACTGCCGCAATTGCTCCAGATCGGGATCGACGAAGATCGAAACGTCGATGCTCGCATCCAGCAGTTGACGGATGGTCTTGTCGATGTTGCTCGAGTGCAGAACGACGTCCAGCCCTCCCTCGGTGGTCAACTCGTCGCGGCGCTCCGGCACCAGCGTCACCTGATGCGGCTTCACCGTCTGCGCGATCCGAATCATCTCCGGCGACGCCGCCATCTCCACGTTGAGATGCGTCGACACGGTCCGCCTCAGAATCTCCACGTCGCGATCCTGCATGTGCCGCCGGTCGCCGCGCAGATGAACCGTAATCCCCTGCGCCCCCGCCAGCTCGCAGATGACCGCAGCCGCAATCGGATCCGGCTCGTCGCTCTTCCGAGCTTCACGGATGGTGGCGATGTGATCGATGTTGACGGCGAGACGCATGCGCGAAGGTTAGCAGAGAGCGTTACAGCGTCAGCCGTTTTGGCTGTTGTTCGCGCGCCGTTCTTCCTCCTCGCGGCGCTCCAGATACTGCATCGCTTTGAGAAGAAGAATGCCGAGTGTGAAAAGGAGACCTCCGAAACTGAGCAACATGACTAGTGGGATGTTCTGCGGGTCCATTGTCCTGTTCCTTTTCGTTCCAATAGTGCTTCAAGAACCGCACCCAGGCTCCAGAGAATGAATGTGCCGATCGTGTTCTTGATACTCCATCCCCACGAGAAGTGGCTCGTCTGTACGATGAGATCGAGATTCGCAAACACGAACCACAGCAGGCCAATTTCTCGCAGACCTTCGGCGATTCGGTCCGCGATCGTTCGCAAAGACACATGCGCATCAAGCCGATAGAGAAGATGCCGCGCGATTCCCGCGTAGTTCATTTCCCGCCGAGGATCCCTCGGCGGTCTTCAACCACCGAGGGAATCCACCGCTTGTAGAGAAATCGAGGCGTCGAGTGAGTGCACGGCGAATCGCGCTACGTCCCGTGGAGCGGCGCTATCTCCAAACGACGCCAATGCTCAGCGTCACGTTCTGCGCCGTCTTTCCTTTTACGCGCTGTTCGAAGAGGGCGGAGACGGGCGTGTTGCGGTCTTTGGCGAAGATCGGCTCGTAGTCGACTTCGATGAGGCGCAGATCGAGGCGGGGTGAAAGACGCACGTCGATGCCGCCGCCGATCTTCAGGGCCAGACTCGTAACGCGGTCGTGGAGCGTGAATTCGAAGTCGCCGGTGGATGTCTGGACGTCCTGCGACGTCTGGCGCGCCACGCCGGCCATGGCGTGGGCGAACGGCCGCCACGACCCGAATTCGCGCCGCACCTCGGGGCCGATCACGAGGACGTACGTCCGCTCGTGGAACGTGTTCGTATCGGTATGGGCATCGATGCCGGTGCCGAACGTGTCGACGGCGCGATCCTGGTTTGCGTACGCAGAAAAATCGGTGCGGATGCCGAAGGTCGGGGAGAGGTTGTATTTCGCGCCGAGGTTGAAGCCGTGGAAATCGCGTCGCTCGCAGAAGATGCGGTTCAGATGAGTGCCGAGAGCGTCGATGCCGTCCGCGGTGCATGGCTGGAGCTGGAACGACTCGCCGCCTTCGGAAACGATCAACGTGCCGGAATTCGATTTTTGAAGGGCATGCGAGAGACTGAGGTTGAAATCCCATTTCGAAGCCGTTTGTCCGAAGGCCTGCGACACGCACGCAATCGTCAGTAGGGTGGTGAGCCATAATTTACGCATCTTCATCTCCTTTTCGTTTTGGTTTGGCGACCCTACGGCGACTCGAATTGGCCGGATGCCCGCGGTCCGGAAATTCGGTCCACGATTTCACTAAGAGAACTTCAGGCGATTCCTAAGATGGACACTAAAGCCTTCGTATTCGGCGACTTCCGGCTCGACCCGAGCGATTGCAAATTGCTCAATTCCGGCGAACCGATTGCGCTGACACCGAAGGCGTTCGATCTTTTGCTGCTCCTGATCGAAAACCGCGGGCGGCTCGTCGAGAAGGAAACGCTGATGAAGCGCCTCTGGCCGGACGCGTTCGTCGACGAGGCCAATCTCGCCAACAACATCTCACTGCTCCGCAAGGCCCTCGGCGACAGCGCGAACATGATCCAGACCGTGCCCCGCCGCGGCTACCGGTTCGTCGGCGACGTGCGGGAGGAAGGGACGCCGACTTCGGCCGTCGAGGTTCCAAGGCTGCGATGGCGCCCGATCGTGATCGCCTCGGCGATCGTCATCCTGGCGATCCTTGCCGCCCTCTTCGCCGGCCGCGCCATCTGGCGGCGCGAACTTCCGCGATTTACGCAGGTCACCTTCCGCCACGGCCTGGTGTGGGGCGCGCGTTTCGCGCCGGACGGACAGACCATCGTCTACAGCGCCGCATACGAGGGAAAGCCGTGCGAACTGTTCCTGACCCGCGCCGGCCAGTCCGTGTCGCGTCCGCTGAACATCGCCAACGCGCATCTGCTGTCCATTTCCAGCCGCGGCGACCTCGCGCTGATGACCAAGCCGCGGGAGATGCTCGCCGTCGCCGTCGGTACGCTCGCGCGCGTCCCGCTGGCGGGTGGCGCACCGCGCGAGATTGCCGCCGAGGTGCAGGACGCGGACTGGTCGCCGGATGGCAATCAGCTCGCGCTCATCCGCTGGAACGGGAACGTGCTCCAGCTCGAATATCCCGCCGGCCGCGTTTTGTACAAAACGCCTCCGCCGCAATGGATCAGCGCCGTCCGCATCTCGCCCGGCGGCGATCAGGTCGCGTTCCTGCTCCACGAGTCGGCGCGATTCGACGATCGCGGCCGCGTCGTCGTCGTCGATCCCGCGGGCAAAATCGTCCGTCGTTCCCGCGAGTTTGCAAGCGCGAGTGGACTGGCGTGGCGAGGCGATGAGATCGTCGTCAGCGCGTCAGAAGTCGATGCGAATAACGATCTCTATTCGATCGACCGCACCGGCGCCGACCATCTCATCGCGCGCGGTGCCGGCCGTTTCACTCTCTTCGATGCCGCTCCCACGGGTGCGATCCTCGCCGCGCGCGAAGACGCGCGCATCGGAATCATCATTCGCGCTCCGAGCGAGACGAAGGAGCGCGAACTGTCATGGCTCGACGGCTCCTGGGTCCGCGACATCTCCGCCGACGGCCGCACGATTCTTTTCGATGAGGAAGCGACAGGCGGCGGCTCGACGGCGCGCGTCCTCATCCGCACCGTCGATGGTGCGCCGGCCACCGACCTCGGGCCCGGCCACGCGACGGCGCTGTCTCCCGATGGCAAGTGGGTGGTGGCCCGGCAGCGGTTCGTGCACCCGCCACGGCTGGTGCTGATCCCGACCGGCGCCGGCCAGCCGCGCGTCGTCCGTACCGGCAACGTCGAGCCGGCCGAACGCGTGGCGTTTACGCCGGATGGCCGAAACCTCGTCATCGTCGGTAATGAACCGGGACATCCGCAGCGAACGTATCTCTGCAATCTGACCACGGGACAGATTCGTCCTCTCACGCCCGAGGGCGTATCGGGCATGTGGAACGACGGCGTGTCGGTGATCGCCAGGCGAAAGTCTTATCCGTTCGCCGGCGGTCCGCCCAAACCGATCCCCTCGCTGCAGCCGGACGAAGGGATCGCGCGCTTCGACGGCAAGTCCGTCTGGACGAGCACGGACAAAGCGATTTTTCGAATCGATCTGGCTACTGGTCAGCGCGAGAAGATCAGCGACTGCCATACCGAAAGCCCGCAGCAGGCGCTTTTCATCGGCGCGCCGGTTCTCTCCGCGGACGGCCGCGCGTATGCGTACACATACGTGACGGTGACCTCGGATTTGTACGTCGTTGAGAACGCGCGATAGCGTTTCCTGGGAACGCGGGCGTCCCGCCCGCTTTGTCAGCCGGCAGGACTGCGAGCATCAACGGCGGGCGAGACGCCCGCGCTCCCAGGCTGGAAGGCGCGCGAGCGGCGATGCGTTAACCGCTCGGCAATGCTCTACCGCTTCGACAACATCGAGAAATCGTACGGCCCGCACGACATCGTCAAGGGTGCGACGTGGCAACACAATCCGGGCGAGAAAGTCGGCCTGGTCGGCCGCAACGGCGCCGGCAAGACGACGCTTTTCCGGCTGCTGCTGAAGCAGGAAGACACCGATCACGGCCAGATCCTGCGCGCCTCGGGATTGACCATCGGACACGTCGGCCAGCACCTCGATGCGGAGCCGGGGATGTCGCTCTTCGACTATGTCGAGACCGCGTTCGCGGACGTGCTGGCCATCGAACGGAAGATGCGTGCAATCGAACACGACCTCGCCGATACGACGAAAACCGCTGCCGAGCACGAGAAGCTGCTCGAAAAATACGCAGTCCTGCAGCACGACTACGAACACGCCGATGGCTACACGCTGCACGCGGAAGTGGAGCGCGTGTTGACCGGCGTTGGATTCGCGAAGAGCGAGTGGGAGCGGCCCATCGCGGCGTTCAGCGGCGGCCAGCAGAACCGGGCCATGCTCGCGCGCGTTCTACTGACCGACGTCGATCTACTGCTACTCGACGAGCCGACCAATCACCTCGATCTGGCCGGCATCGAATTCCTCGAAGAGTTCCTGCAGTCGTTCAAGGGCAGCTTTCTCCTCATTTCGCACGATCGAACGTTTCTCAATCGCACCGTCGACAAGATCGTCGAGTTGGCGCACGGGAAACTGATCGAGTATCCCGGCAACTACGAGCGCTTCCTCGAGCTGCGTACCGAGCGGATGGAGAAGATGGCCGCCGATTACGAGCAGCAGCAGGAGTTCATCGACAAGACGAAGGACTTCATCCGCCGCAATCTGGCCGGGCAGAAAACGAAGCAGGCCAAGTCGCGCCGCAAGATGCTGGCGAAAATCGACGAGGTGGAGCGTCCCGAGACCGACGAAACGCTGGCGAATTTCAAGCTCGAAGCCGGTCCGCGCTCCGGCGCGATCGCGCTGACCGCGGACCGCGTCACCGCTGGCTACGGTGAGAAGGCGATCGTCCGCAATCTGTCGATGACCATCCGCCGCGGCGAGCGATACGCGATCATCGGTCCGAATGGTTCGGGCAAGTCGACGCTGCTGAAAACGTTCGCGGGGCGCCTGCAGCCGCTCGCGGGTAACGTCACCTACGGCCACAACGTGCAGGTCGGCTACTACGACCAGACCCTCGGCGACCTCAATCCGGCCGGCAACGTGATCGACGAGGTCTGGAATCTCGATCACTCGCAGACCGAGGAGCAGGTGCGCAGCTACCTCGCGCAGTTCTCGTTCTTCGACGACGACGTGTTCAAGAAAACGCGCGATCTCTCCGGCGGCGAGAAGGGCCGGCTGGCGCTGGCGAAGATCATCTACCGCGGCGGCAACGTAATGCTGCTCGATGAGCCGACCAACCATCTCGATGTTTACACAAGAGAAGCACTGGAAGAAGCGCTGGAACGCTTCACCGGCGCGCTGATCGTCGTCTCGCACGACCGCTACTTCATCGACCGAGTCGTCGAGCACGTGATCCTGGTCGAGGACGGAACTGCCGACGTCTTCGCCGGAAACTACAGCGATTACGCGGAGCGTGTGAAGACCGGAGTTGCGATTCCGCGCCCCGCGCAGGTTGTGCACGAGGCAAAAGTCGAGGCTCCTGCGCCGCCAAAACCGCCGCAGCCGAAGGGCGATCGCTCCGAACAGAAGAAGCGCGAGAAGCGGCTGAAGAAGATCGACGACGAGATTGCCGATCTCGAGTCGCGCATCGCCTCGGCGGAACGCGAACGCGAGCGCAACGACCTTCTGCTCTGTGCCGAGGAGGTGTTTCGCGATGGGGATCGAAGCAGAAAGATTCAGGCGCAGAACGCCGATCTGAAGGCGATGGTCGAGTTGCTTTACACGAAGTGGGAAGCGCTGGCGAAAGAGAAGGAAGAGGTCGAGAGCGCGGCCGTGTAGTTGCGATAGTCTGCGGCGATGCCAGCAGCGAAATACTCCGCATCCATCATCGCCATCGGCTCCGAAATGCTCGGGCCGACTCGCGTCGATACGAACTCTCTCAAACTTACCGCCGCATTCGAATCGTTCGGCATCGGCGTCGTGCGCAAGAGCGTCGTCGGCGACACGCAGGATCAACTGGTCGACGAGATCCGCCACTTGCTCGCGCATTCGAACATCCTCGTCACGTCAGGCGGTCTTGGTCCGACGGAAGACGACATGACGCGGGAAGCGCTGTCCGAGGCGCTGGGGCTGAAGATGGAGGTGGATGTTTCGATCGTCGATCGGCTGGAGAAACGGTTCGCCGCGCGCGGCTGGGTGATGCCCGAGGTAAACAAACGTCAGGCGAATGTCTTCATCGGCCAGACCACGCTGACGAATGAGCGCGGCACCGCACCAGGATTTCATATCGAGCACGACGGAAAGCACGTCTGGGTTTTTCCCGGCGTGCCGCACGAACTGGAGTGGATGGTGGCGACGTACCTGAGGCCGTGGCTGGCGTCGATCACCGGCGGGCAGTCGCGATTCCGGCGCGTGCTGAAGATCGCCGGGATGACGGAATCGGGCGTCGAGGAGCGGCTGAAGCCCTACTACGCCGCACATCCCGAGCCGCTGACGATCCTGGCCACAATGGGACAGACGGAGCTGCACCTCGCTGCCGACGGCGCCGAATCCGAGGCGCTGGCGTTGATTGCCGCGCGCGAGTCCGAACTGCGCGAGCTCTTCGCGCACAAAATTTTCGGCGCGGACGACGACACGCTGGAAGCGGTCGTCGGCCGCATGCTTACCGAACGCGGCGAGACTGTGGCCACCGCCGAGTCGTGCACCGGCGGATTGCTGGCCTCGCGAATCACCGATGTCCCCGGAAGCTCTGCGTACTTCATGGGCGGCGCGGTTTGCTATACGGCTGCGGCGAAAATCGACTTGGCGGGTGTCGACGCGGCGCTCATCGCCGAACATGGCGAAGTCTCCGAGCCGATCGCGATCGCACTTGCCCGCGGCGTGCGCAAACGGTTCGGCACGACCTACGGAATCGGCGTGACCGGCATCGCCGGACCTGGCGGCGGCACCGAGGCAAAGCCGGTCGGCACCGTCCACATCGCCGTCGCCGACGCGTCATCGCACAAGCATTGGAAGCTGCTCTGGCCGATGGAGCGCAGCCTCTTCAAACGCATCACCACGCAGTCCGCGCTCGACCTGCTCCGATTGTTCATCGTGCGCACGTAACGTACACTTCGTGTGTATGAAACGCATGAACCTTGTCATCGACGAAGAAGCTTTGGAGCGGGCGCAAAAAGCGACCGGAGATAAAACCTACTCCGGCACCGTTAACACCGCACTGCGTGAAGTGGCGCGGATGGAGATCCTCCGCGACGGACTGGATCGTATGGACCACATGAGCTGGTTCCCCGGTTATGTCGAGGAGTACGGGCCGAACCCACCGCTGACAGAGGCTGACCGCAAGCAATTGCGAAGGTCAGCGCAAGTCGTGCGGGCACCTCGCAACAAGAAGTCATGATCCTTGTCGATACGAGCGTCTGGTTGATGGACCGGAGCCGATTCCGTCTTGCTGACTTCGTTCGCCGCGATCAGATCGCAGTCTGCGGAACGATCATTCAGGAAGTGCTTCGGGCGCCCGCAGCGGCACTCTTCGCGAAACGCAGGAGACCTTGGTGCATATGCATCTGGTCGACTTGCCGCTGCCATTAAACCGGTTCGAATACGCCGCGGAGATCTATCGGAGTCTGCGCGTGCGCGGCATTACGATCCGCTCTCCGAACGATTGTTTGATCGCTGCGAGCGCAATTCTCAATCGAATCGAATTGCTTCACGCCGACCGCGATTTCGATTACATCGCGGACATTACGAATCTGCAGGCTCGCAACATCAACCCTTCCGCATCACGTTCGTGATGACGTCGTTGTAGATGACCACGATCATCAGCGCGGCCAGGACGGCGAAGCCGACTTGCTGGATGCGTTCCTTCACGCGTAGCGAGAGGTCGCGGCGGGCCACGCCTTCGATGAGGAGGATCATGATGTGGCCGCCGTCGAGGACGGGGATCGGGAGCAGGTTCATGATGCCGAGCTGCAGCGAGATCATGGCCATCAGCGCGATCACGTTCATCCAGCCGCGGCGCAGCATCTCGCCGGAAATGCGCGCGATCGAAATCGGACCGCTCAGTTCCTTCACGCTTCCCTCGGCGCGGAAAAGGCGGCCGAGAGTGATGAAGGCGTAGCGCAGCATCTTCCAGTTCTGCTCGACGCTGTCTTTGATGGCCGGGAAGAAGGAGAGTTTGTGGATCTCCGTCGGCGGAAAAAAGCCGCGGTACGGATCGGTCGGATCGCCGCTGTTCGGCAACGTCGTCCGGAACCGTTCCTGCGAGGTGGGAAACTCGACGCTGGGCGCGGTTCCGCGGACGACGTCGAGCACGATGGCGCTTTTCTTCGCGGCATCGAACCACGTGTCGAGCTCCGTGAGCTGCGAAACCGGATGGCCGTTCACGGCTACGATGCGGTCGCCGGTGCGCAGGCCTGCGATGGCTGCCGGAGTGCCCGGCGTGACGCGGCCGACGGTCGTGTCGAGATAGGGGCGGATTCCGGCGCGGCCGACGGGACCGAACTCGCTGTCCTCGGGTTCCGGCGTCAACATCGTGAAGCGGCGCTGACCGTCGCGAACGTAATCGATGCGGAGCGGCGTGCCGCCATGCATTCCGATGGCGAGGCGCATGTCGTCGAAGTCGTTCATCGGTTCGCCGTTGATGGCCACGATGCGGTCGCCGGGCAGCAGCCCCGCGCGCGCGGCCGGCTTCCCGGGAGTGACCTCGCCGATGACCGGTTTGATGATGACCGACTCCGTGCCGACCATGGCGATGACGGCCATGAAGGCGATCGCGATCACGATGTTCATGAACGGACCGGCCACCAGGATCAGAAATCTCTGCCACTTCGGCTTCGAGAGGAACTCGTCGGGATCGGCCGGCTGGTTTTCTTCCGGCGTGTCGCCCGCCATCCGCACGTAGCCGCCGAGCGGGACGAGCGAGACGCGATAGTCGGTCGCCCCTTTGCGGAAACCGAAGAGGCGCTTGCCGAATCCGAGCGAGAAGACGAGCACGCGAACGCGGAAAAGTTTCGCGACGAAGAAGTGTCCCGACTCGTGGGCGAAGACGAGGAAGCCGAGGACGATGACGATGCCGACCAGGTTTGTGGCGATGTTTTGCATGAGTAGTGGATTAGTAGATTAGTCGATAAGTAGATTAGGAAATCGAGACTGACGAATCGACTAATCCACTCATCGACTAATCGACTGCTTCTGCAACATCAATTCCGCGCGCTTCTTCCCGCGCCCAGCCGTCCCAGGCAAGCGCGTCGTCGACCGAACCGATCGGAGCGACGTTTCCGGCGTGGCGGTCGAGGACGCGCGACACCATGTCTACGATTCCCGTGAACGGAAGTTCGCCGGCCAGGAAACGCTCGACGGCGATCTCGTTGGCCGCATTGAGCACAGCCGGCATCGAGCCGCCGGCGCGGCAGGCGGCGTAGGCAAGCTCCACGGCCGGAAAACGCTGCGGATCGACGGCGGTGAAGTCGAGCGTGCGGATCTTGGCCAGGTCCAACCGCGCGAATGGCGCGGCCACGCGCTCCGGATACAGAAGCGCGTACTGGATCGGAAACTTCATGTCGGTCGTCGATAGCTGCGCGATGAACGAACCGTCGACGTACTCGACCATCGAATGCACGATCGATTGCGGATGGATGAGGATGTCGATGGCATCGGGAGGCATCGCGAAGAGGTGATGAGCCTCGATGACCTCGAGACCTTTGTTCATCATCGTGGCGGAGTCGATGGAGATCTTGTTTCCCATCTTCCACGTCGGATGCGCGAGGGCGTCGGCGATGGTGATCGTCGAAAAGGTATTGAGATCGCGCCGCAGAAACGGTCCACCCGAGGCGGTGAGGACGATCCGCTGGACCTCGGAATGACCGCCGCAGCGAAGGGCCTGATGCACCGCGTTGTGCTCGGAGTCGACGGGAAGGATCTCGCCACCGTTCTCCGCCGCGGCGCCGGTCATGACGTCGCCAGCGGCGACCAGCACTTCCTTGTTGGCGATGCCGACACGCTTGCCGGCTTTGAGCGCCGCGTAAACCGGCGGGATGCCGGCGGCGCCGACGATTGCGGCGATCACGGCGTCCGCATTCGGCAGCGACGCAACTGCGGATGCACCCTCGGCGCCGCAAACGATCTCGACATTCTTTTTCAAACGCGACCGCAACGGCGCGACGTCATCAGGGTTGCGAACGGAAACGATCTCCGGCGCATATCGCTCGATTTGTTGCACGAGAAGATCGAGATTCCCGCCCGCCGCGAGGCCGACCACGCGCAGCGCATCCGGAAACGCGTCGACGACGTCGAGCGTCGAGCGTCCGACGGAACCGGTGGAGCCTAGGATCGAGATGTTTCGCATGCTCTACGCCGACATGATGTTGAAACTCTTGAAGTTGTGCACGATCAGGTGCCAGTACACGTACAGGATCGGCGTCGTGTAGAAAATCGAATCGAATCGGTCGAGGAATCCGCCGTGGCCGGGGAGCAGCGTGCCGGAGTCTTTCACGGCCGCGGAGCGCTTCCACATCGATTCCGCCAGGTCGCCGATCACGCCCGCGATCGAGAGGATCACGCCGGCGATGATGGCGTGCAGCAGCGGGAAGTTGCGGAAGAAGGTGAAGTGGATGACCACCGCCGTCACGACCGAGGCGAAGACGCCGCCGGCCAATCCCTCCACCGTCTTCTTCGGACTGATGCGCGGCGAGAGTTTGTGTTTTCCGAACGTGCGGCCGAAGTAATAGGCGCCGCTGTCGCCGAGCCAGACGACGAGAAGGAGGAAGAAGACCAGCTTCGCGCCGTCGGCGAAATCGTCGTGCAGGCGGATCAGCGAGCCGCCGAGCATGCCGACGTAGAGCGTGGCCATCACCGCGATTGCGCTCGACGGCAGCGAGTCTTCCAGCTTCCCGCGCGAGAAGACGTACGAACCTGGGATGACCAGCAATGCCACGAAGACGCCCATCTCCACGGAGATCGGCTCGAGGATGAAGGCCGCGTTGATGAAGAGCATCACAGCGATGCAGATCGGGACCGGGATGTCGTAGCCCTTCTGTTTGCCGAGGTCGAGGAACTCGTAGAGGGCGAGCGCGGCGCAGAGCGAGATCATCGCGTCGAACACGTACGGAGGCGCCCACCCGACGGTCCAGATGGCCAGCGGTGCGGCGATGAGTGCGGTCAGCTCACGCTTCATGAATTAAGAATGCCGCCGCCTACGACTGCTGATTGTCGGCCTCGATGAACATCTGCGCGTCGGATTCATCGACCCCGCCGTAGCGGCGCTCGCGCGACTGGAAGTCGATGATCGCCTCGAACAGATCGCGGCGGCGAAAATCGGGCCAGAGTACTTTCGTGACGTGAATCTCGGCGTACGCGATCTGCCAGAGCAGAAAGTTGGAGACGCGCAGCTCGCCGCTGGTGCGGATGAGCAGATCGGGATCATCGATGTTCGCGGTGTAGAGGTGATCGGAGAAGAACTGCTCGTCGATCTGCGCGTCGCTCATCTCGCGCTCGCGCAGGACGCTCATGATGCGATTGACGGTGTCGACGATCTCGGCGCGTCCACCGTAATTGAGCGCGATCTGAAACAGCAGTCCATTGTTTTTCGCCGTCTCATTTTCGGCGTACTTCAACTCGCGCTGCACCGAGGGATCGAGTCCGTCCACGCGTCCGATGGCGGTGAAGCGGATGTTGTTGTCCATCAGCGTTTTCAGCTCTTTGCGCAGGTACTCCTTGAGCAGCATCATCAGCGTGGCCACTTCGTACCGAGGCCTCTTCCAGTTTTCGACGGAGAATGCGTAGAGAGTCATGACGCGCAGCTCGAGGCGTGCCGCGGTCTCGACGATCTCGCGTACCGAGGCGATGCCGGCGCGATGCCCTTCGACGCGCGGAAGGTTGCGCCCCTTCGCCCATCGGCCGTTGCCATCCATGATCACTGCGACATGCCGCGGCAGCCGTTTGAAGTCGACGCGGTCGAGCAGCGTCTCTTCGATCGAGCCCGGTTCAGCCAGTTTGCGCAGGTCAATCATCTGAAGCGCGCGATGTTATCGCAGAGGGCGTCGCTAGTAACGCACTTCCCACAACGTCAGCCCTTTCGCCGGCGCCGTCCAGCGCGCCTCGCTCCAGACTGCGGCGGGCGCGACTTTGCCGCGGCCGATCTCGATCAGCGATCCGGCGATGCGGCGAACCATGTAGCGGAGGAACCCGTCGGCCGTGACGGAGATGGCGATCGCGTTTCCTTCGCGAACGACGTCGATCGACGTGATCGTCCGCTCCGTCGAACTGACTTCCGGACTGATGACCGTGAACGCGGCGAAGTCGTGATGACCGGCCAGCGCCAGCGCCGCATCGCGCATGACGGCAGCATCGAGCGGCTGCGGGACGTGCGCGTGGGTCTGATCGGCGAAGACATCCGCGATTTCGTCATTCCAGATGCGATACACGTAGCTCTTCAATTTCGCGGCGAAGCGGCAGTGAAAATCGTCGGCGACCGGCTCGACGTTCGCCACGCGGATGTCGTGCGGCAGCAGGTTGTTGATGCCCTGCCGAAAACCGCGCGGCTCGATCGCGAACGGCACGTCGGCATGCGCGCGCTGGCCGCGGGCGTGAACGCCTGCATCCGTTCGTCCGGCGCCTTCGATGCGGATCGAGGTTCCGAACATCTTCGACAGCGCGGTTTCGACGACGTCCTGAATCGCCACCGCGTTCGTCTGCGACTGCCAGCCGGCGTAGCGCGTGCCGAGGTATTGAAGCGTCAGGAGAACGCGCAAGGTTGCTTCTACTTGATGCTTTCGATGTGCGTGATGAAAGCGTCGGCGAGGTTCCAGCCGGCGCTCTCTTTCGCGTACAGGAGCGTAGCGTCGACCCGCACCGGTTTCGTGCGTCGTGCTTCACGCTGGCCGAGCATCGCCTGGGTGCTGATGACGATGTCTTCCGAGGCGATCGCGCAAGCATACGGAGGCATCTGGATGGAGACCGTGTATTCGCGCTTGTCGCTCGAAGGATTCTTGATCCCGGTGACCGTGAACTGAAGGAAGTCGTCGAGCGTTCGAAAGTTCGCGTGGTTGAGGCCGCGCGTATCGCCCGGCTGCACGATCGTGCCCTTCTTCAGCAGATCGTCTTTCATCTGCGCGATGAGCGCGGGATCCTGCGGAACGGGCGGCGCGGCGACAACAGGCGGATTGCCCACCAGCGTCGCGTAGCGGCAAAGCGTCGCTTGATCGGCTGCAGGCGATGAGTGAAAGGTGACGCGGGTAACGGTGCCGGAGGTCTCCGCCTTCACGTCGAGCGTACCCGCTTTGAGGACGCCTTTGTCGGGATTCGACCATTCCATCGTCGCGCCGGCCGCGGCGAGCTTGTACGGGAGGACCTCGATGACCGCCTTCGGCGCCAGCACCGTCAGCACCGAGGTCGAGGCGGAGGTCGCGTCGGACTTGTAGTTCGTCACGCACTCCGGTTCGCCGGCGAGCACAGCAGACGCGAGAAGGCAGGCGGCGGTCGGGAAGAAAATTCGGCGGATGCGCATGGCCCTCGACAGAACCTCGTCGCGCGGCAGCCTAATCCACCCTTTACAATCGCATCCATGAAGTACTGGCTGATGAAGTGCGAGCCGTCGGCGTACACGATCGAGAAACTGGCGCGCGACGGAACGACGAGTTGGGAAGGCGTGCGCAACTATCAGGCGCGCAATTTCATCCGCGATGAGATGAAAAAAGGCGATCGCGTCCTCTTCTACGCCTCCAACGCCGATCCCTCCGGCGTCACCGGCGTGGCCGAAATCGCCCGCGAGGCGTACGCCGACAAGTTCGCGACGAAGAAGGGTCACGATTACTACGATCCGAAGGCGACGGCTGAGAATCCGATCTGGTACATGGTCGACATCGGCTATGTCGAGACGTTCCCGCACATCGTGCCGCTGGAGACGTTGAAGTCGACGCCCGGTCTCGAGGAGATGGTGGTGACGAAGAAGGGTTCCCGCCTTTCGATCCAGCCGGTGACGAAAAAGGAGTTCGACATCGTGGTGAAACTGGGCCGCGCGAAGTGACGCAGTTCGAGGTGGTGCAGGGCGACATCACGAAGCTCGCCGTCGATGCGATCGTGAACGCCGCCAACTCCTCTCTCCTCGGCGGAGGAGGCGTCGACGGCGCCATCCACCGCGCTGCCGGTCCCGAGCTCGTCGCCGCCTGCCGCCTCCTCGGCGGATGCGACACTGGCGACGCGAAGATCACGCCGGGATTTCGTCTGCCGGCGAAGTTCGTCATCCACACCGTCGGCCCGGTCTGGCGCGGCGGGACGAATCGCGAGCCGGAACTGCTGGCGTCGTGCTACCGCCGCAGTCTGGAAGTGGCGATCGAGAACGGCGTCCGGACGATTGCCTTTCCGGCCATCAGTTGCGGCATCTACGGCTACCCGATCGATGCCGCGGCGGACATCGCAATCGGCGAGACGCGGCGCGTGCTCGCTGACGGCGATGCGATCGACCGAGTCCTGTTCGTTGCATTCGGCGAGGACGTTCGCCGCGCACTGGAACGCTCTTTGCGCAATGGTTGACTCGGAGGGACCGAATGTCCGAAGAACGTTATGAGCCTGTGTCGTGCGATTACCACGACGAGCTCGAGGCGGCGGCGATGCACAAGCAGCAGGTCGAGCTGGAGTTCGACCTCGACGGTGTGACGCAGCGCGAAAAAGGAACGATCGCCGACGTCTACACCGCCGAAGGCGCCGAGTTCGTGAAATTCATGGCCGGAGCAGGCCCGATCGATATCCGGCTGGATCACATCATTTCGATGCGGGACGGAAACGAGTAGTCGATGGAGCGCTGGCGCCTCGCGGTGCTACTCTGATCACCCCATGCCGAAGTTCTTCTTCTACGCGGGCACCGGCTTCTGTCTTTTTCTCGCGCTTTGCGCGGCGGCGGGGGTGGTGTCGCAGGCCGATGGAGGAGCGCTGGCGTTCGTGGCCGTTCACGGCGCGATCGTGTCCGCGAAGAGCGCGGCGTCGTGGGCCATCATCGTTGCGCTGATCGCCGGAATCGCTACATCGGCGATCCTGGTGCGGATGGCGGCGCTGCTTGCCGCGCGAAACGTCTTCGGCGCGTTGTTCGCGTTGCTCTCGACCGCGGCCGCCGTCGTGTCGCTGGCGTGGACACTGTTGCTGCAGACGCGAATGCTGATGCTGGTCCGGCACGGCGCCGCGTATGGCGATCTCGCGCAGTTTCATTTCGCGGCCGTGATGATGCTCGGCTGCTTCGTCTCGCTCACGTTCCTGGCGTTGCGGCCGTACTTTTCGGTGCAGGCCAGCCGCGTTCTTTCGGCGCTCGTCTTTCTGCCGTTCCCGCTCTACTGCCTGATCCTGGCGCAGGAGCTTTTCGTTTCCACGCGGCTCTCGCCGCTGCCGTCCGCGTCGCCAGCCGCCGTGGTTTTCTTCGGCGTCGTGGCCGTGCTCTTTTTCGCCATCGCCGTGCATTGCATCCGGCACCGGCACATGTTCATCGAGATGACGAATCTTCGCGAGCTGCTCGACACGCGCGTCGACCGCACGTCGCGTCCGCTTGGCAGCGTGGCCTTCGATTCCTAGGCTGCTACAATCCCCGCTTCCAAATGCGAAACCTACGGCCCCTTTTCATCACGCTCGCTCTCTGTCTGCCCGTTTCTCTCTTTGCCGCCGCGCCGATGACCGATTTCATCGCCGGCGTCAACAATCTCAAGCTCGCGCCGGAAACGGCGGCCGTCAGCAACGTCACGTGGACGGCCGGGCACATGAAGGTTCGTCTCACATCCGGTTCGATCGCGCGCGTGATGGCGGGCAATGAACCGATCGGCGTTTTCTTCAAAGGCAATGGATCGTTCGATTACGAGACTGTCGAAGCGGCCGAATTGCCGGTCGTCGAGCACAACGTGAAGGCGATCGCGCACGTGAAGATGACGGCCGACGCGCAACACGCGACGCTCAGCGACGACTTCACGGAGATCCTGATCGTGGGCGGGGGCGTTACGATGCCCGCCGTCACGGAAAGCGGCGCCGCGTCACTCGCGGATGCATTCGCGCAGCATCTGGCCTTCTTCGGCCGCGCGCGCATCACGCCGCTCGGACACATCCTCGCGGTACAGAAGTTTTCGTTTCCCACCGCGAAACGGCTGCGCATCGAAATCCGCGGCAGTCGCGACAACCTTCTCTACGACCTGGATGAAGCCGAGGATCACGACGAAAGCCTGGTCACGGTCGCGGGCCCGACACAGTTCGTTTCCGACAAGCGTGTCAGGGACTGGCTCTTCACGAATTTGCTGTCCGATCAACCCGTGGGACGCGACCACTGGACGACCCCGAAGCCGCCGTTCGCGCTGACGGGACTCGACTACACATTTACCGCGGACGATGACAACGCCAAGGCTGACGTCACCGAGACGATCGCGCGGCTCGCGCCGGGTGAGAACGTTCTCCGTTTCGATATGCAGAGCGAGCGGATCGTGCGCGCAAACCAGCCGCCGCGGACGTACCACGTTCGCAGCGTGACCGATGCGCAAGGGCGTGCCTTGCCGTTTCACCACGACATGAATGATCTGGTCGTTGCCGTCGATACCGTGACGGAGCCGACCTTCAAGATCAAGTTCGTCATCGACGGAGATTTCCTCGTCCGCGAGGGCGGAGACAACGCCTGGCAACTCCACCTCGGAGAGGCGTGGTTTCCTCTGCCGAGGCAACTGGCGGGGCAGGCGTACACCGTGCACTCCGTACTTCGAATCAAGAAGCCGTTCATCGGGATCGCGCCCGGCAACACGATTTCGCGGCGAGACGAAGGCGACTATAACGTTGTCGAAAACGTCCTCGACAAGCCGGTCGAGTTCACGATGGTGGAAGGCGGCAAGTACAACCTGTCGGAAGAAAAACGCGGCGAACGGACGGTCCGCGTGGCCACCTACGGTCTCCGTAATGACCGCGCCTCGAAGCAACTGACCAACCTCGCGTTCGATTTAATCGAGTATTACGAATTTTTCCTCGGACCGTTCCCCTGGAAAGAATTCAACATCATCCAGGTCAATGCCTACGGCTACGGACAAGCGCCGCCGGCGACGATGTTTATCACGAACGAGGCCTTCAACTCGATGCTGAGCAGCGTCGACGAAGACGCCGTATCGGCAGACCAGTTCTTCTCGCAAGGCATCAACGAGCGCTTCGCCCACGAGATCGCGCATCAATACTGGGGCTATGTCGTGCGCGATCCGAGCCCGGAGGAGACATGGCTCGCGGAATCATTCGCCGAATACTCCGCCGCGCTGGCGCTGAAGAAGCTGATGCCGAAGGGCGAAGGCGTCTACAACCGGCTCGTTTCGCAGTGGCGCACCGGCGCCAGGCAGGCCACCGCTGTCGCGCCAATTCCGTATGCGGATCGTATCGAAGGTGATCCGTCGCTCACGTTCCGCCAGCGCTTCGGCCTTCTGTACGAGAAGGGACCGTACCTTCTCTATGCACTGCACAAAGAACTAGGCGACACGATCTTCCTGACCTTTCTGAAGTCGTATCAGAAATCGTTCGCCTTCAAAGCCGGCTCGACGAAAGATGTGGCCGGTTTGCTCGGCTTCATCACGAAGAAGGACTACAAACCGTTCTTCGACCAGTACTTCTGGGGAACGGCGATGCCGCAGTAGTCATCGCCGGCCGGTTCTACTCCTCGTAGAAAGATCGGGCAACTGCACAGATTCAGGTGCCAATCGGGAGCCTCGGGCCGCTAAACTTCCCGAGGCTCTCCATGTCGTTCGCTCACCTCCACCTCCACACCGAATTCTCCCTTCTCGACGGTGCCAGCCGGCCCGAAGAGCTGGCGAAGCGCGTCGCCAAACTCGGCATGCCCGCCTGCGCCATCACCGACCACGGCAACATGTTCGGCGCGGTCGAGTTCTACAACGCCATGAAGAAGGAGAAGGTGAAGCCGATCATCGGCTGCGAGATGTACGTCGCCTACGGCTCACGCTTCGACAAGGCCGGCGTCGAAGATGGACAGGCGGACGCCGGCGCGAACAATCACCTCATCGTCCTGGCGTCGAACGATGAGGGATACAAGAACCTCGTCAAGCTCGTCTCGGCTGGATATACCGAGGGCTTCTACTACAAGCCGAGGATCGACAAAGAGTTGCTGCGCGAACATCGCGAGGGCTTGATCGTTCTCTCATCGTGTTTGAAAGGCGAAGTTTCGCAGTCGCTTGCGGGCGGCAATCTCACCAAGGCCAAAGACGCCGCGCTGCAGTACAAAGACATCCTCGGCGCGGACAACTTCTTCCTCGAGATTCAGGACCACGGCATCCCTGACCAGCAGAAGATCGTGCCGATGATGGCGCGCCTCGGCGAGGAGACCGGGCTGCGCCTCGTCGCCACCAACGATTCGCATTACCTCTCGAAGGACGACGCCTTCGCGCACGAGGTCCTCCTCTGCATCGGCACCGGCAAGACCCTCGGCGACGAGAAGCGGATGAAGTTCTACAGCGACGACTTCTACGTCAAGAGTCCCGACGAGATGCGCCGCATTTTCAGCGGCTACGGCGAAGCAGTCGACAACACCGTGAAGATCGCCGAGCGTTGCAACGTTTCCCTCAACGTCGAGGGGTATCACCTGCCGAACTTCCCCGTCCCCGAGGGGAAGGACCTGGCCGGATATTTTGCCGAGGTCGCGCGCGCGGGACTGGAGCGCCGGCTCAAAACCGCCGCGCCGATGTTCGCCGCGAAAAAGAAAAAGCACGAGCCGCAGGAGTACCACGACCGGCTGCAGACCGAAATTGACATCATCAAGACGATGGGCTTCCCGGGCTACTTCCTCGTGGTCTGGGATTTCATCAAATACGCGAAGGATCACGGGATCCCGGTCGGTCCCGGCCGCGGTTCCGGCGCGGGCTCGCTGGTCGCGTATTCGATGGGGATCACCGACGTCGATCCGCTCGACTACGACCTGCTCTTCGAGCGCTTTCTCAATCCCGAGCGCATCTCGATGCCCGACATCGACATCGACTTCTGCATGAACCGCCGCGGCGAGGTGATCGAGTACGTCAGGCGCAAGTACGGGGCCGACAAGGTCGCGCAGATCATCACGTTCGGAACGATGGCCGCGAAGTCGGTCGTGCGCGACGTCGGCCGCGTGCTCGGATTGCCGTACACGCTCGTCGACAAAGTGGCGAAGACGATTCCGGCCGGTCCGGACGTCACGCTGCCGATGGCGGCGAAGGAGTCGCCGGCGCTGATCGAGGCGATGAAGAACGACAAAGAAGTCGAGCGCATCATCGAGATCGGATCGCGCCTCGAAGGCCTCTCGCGTCACGCCGGCATGCACGCCGCGGGCGTCGTCATCACGCCCGAGCCGGTCACGAATTACGTGCCGCTGTACCGCACGAACCGCGATGAAATCGTGACGCAGTACGACATGCGCATCGTCGAGAAGATGGGTCTTCTCAAGATGGATTTCCTCGGCCTGCGCACGCTGACCGTGATCGACGACGCCATCAAGTCGGCGAAGGCGGTGGAAGGCGTCACGATCGACATCGCCAGTCTACCGCTCGACGATCCCGAGGTCTTCCGGCTGTTCCAGGAAGGGCGGACGAAGGGCGTGTTCCAGTTTGAATCGGGCGGCATGGTGGACGTGCTGCGCAAGTCGCGGCCGACGCAGTTCGAAGACCTGGCCGCGCTCAACGCGCTCTACCGGCCGGGCGCGCTCGATGCGGGCATGGTCGACGTTTACGTCAAGGTCAAGACCGGCGCGCAGAAACCGCGATACCTCGTGCCGATCATGAAGGAGCTGCTCGAGGAAACGTACGGCGTCATCGTCTATCAGGAGCAGATCCTCCAGATCGCACAGCGCGTGGCCGGCTACTCGCTCGGCCACGCCGACCTGCTGCGCAAGGCGATGGGCAAGAAAGACGCCGCGGTCATGGCCGCCGAACGCAGCAAGTTCGTCGACGGCGCCACGGCGAACGGCTACGACAAGAAGAAGGCGAACGAGATCTTCGACTACATCGAACCGTTCGCGCGCTACGGATTCAATAAGTCGCACTCGGTGGCCTACGCGCTGGTCGCATATCAGACCGCGTGGCTGAAGGTTCACTACCCGCGGCATTTCATGGCCGCGCTGATGACCTCGGAAATGGACCGCACCGACTTCGTGGTGAAGTTCATCAACGAGGCGTCGCAGATGGGCATCCGCATCCTGCCGCCCGACATCAACGAATCGAACTACGCCTTCACTGTGGTTGGCCCGAACATCCGCTTCGGCCTCGGCGCGGTGAAAGGCGTCGGCGGCAGCGCCATCGAATCGATCCTCGAAGCGCGCCAGAAGAAGGGGAGGTTCACCTCGCTCCTCGATTTCTGCGAAGCGGTCGACCTGCGCGCCTGCAACAAGAAAGTGATCGAGGCGCTGATCAAATCGGGCTCATTCGACTTCCTCGGCTCGTCGCGAAAAGCGCTTTTCGATTCGCTCGAAAACACTGCCGACTCCGCGCAACGCGCCCGCGAGGAGAAAGAGCGCGGCCAGAATTCGCTCTTCGGCATGCTCACGCCGAGCAGCGCGCCGTCGGCGTCGTCGGCGAAATCCATGGGACCCGAATGGCCTGACGACGAGAAGCTCCGCTTCGAAAAAGAGACCCTCGGCTTCTACATCACCGGCCATCCGCTGAACAAATATGCGGACGAACTGAAGCTCTTCGCCAACGCCACCACCGACACACTTCATCAACATGTTGACGATGTCGTGAACATCGGCGGCATCGTCTCGCAGATCAAGAAGTCGAAGATCAAGAAGGGGCCGAACGAAGGGAAGCTGATGGCGAAGTTCATCCTCGACGATCAGCGCGGATCGGTCGAGGTGGTCGTCTTCTCGGATCTGTATTCAAAGTACGCGAAGTGGCTGGAGAACGGCATCGCCGTCCTGCTCACCGCCGCGGTGAAAGACACCGGCGGCATGCAGGCCGGCCGCAGCGCAGCGTTGCAATCGGCCGAGCAGAACGCGCAGCGGTCGGACGACGACTACGCGCACATTTCCGGTTACGACGTCAGCGAAGACGACGTCGAGGACGACCGCGATCCGAAAGAGATCGAGGCCGAAAAGTACGGCGATCGCACCGCGAACCTCGGGCTGTTCGCTCCGGCCGCACCCGCGCCGGTTGATGAACCGGAAGACGCCATCTCCGAAGCATTCAACGAAGCGGTGGCGAGCGTCGCGGACGACGTCGAGTCGACCTTCGCATCGCACGCCGCGTCTTTCCACGAAGCGCCGATCACGCCCGAATTGAACGCGCTGGAGATCGTCCCGTTGGACGGCATCCGCGACAAAAAGGTGAAAGAGATCGCGCTCGAAGTGCCGTATCCGCAGATGACCGAGGAGACGGTCCGGCGCATCCGCGAGATCGTAGAAGAGCATCAGGGCGAAATACCTCTCAGCGTGACCATCGTTGAGTTGCCGCAGGTGTTGGCAGATACCTCGCACGGCGGGCAGGTGCGGTTGAAGATCAACCAGCATTTCCGCGTGCAGCCGGGCGCGGCGCTCAGCAGCAAGCTTTCGCAGGTACACGCCACCGCCAAATACGTTTTCTAGCCCCTATGGCCCCTCGGATTTTCGTCGCGATTTTCGTCGCGCTTCTCGTGCCTTCATTCGCGTATGCCGGATCTGCGTGCTGCGAGTTCTGTCCCGATCAGTACCAGCAGGAAGGGCAGTTTCCGTACTTTGAAGTGATCCAGACGCGGCGGCTGATTCTCGACACCAGCGTCGTCACCGCCGACGGATGGAAGCGGATTTTCGAAAGTTGCGCGCAGGCGGATCGGGTGAACATCACCGCGTCGACGGACGTCACGGTCGTCGCGCGCGCCTTTCTGCAACTGACCGATCTGACCACGCCCGGCATCGGCGTCGAATATCGCTGGCTGGTTGACGACGTTCCGGTCGGCGCGACATTCCGTTTCAAAGCCGGCGATCGTTTTCCGCACGCGGACGATATCGGCATCGTCCTTCCGCACGTTGCTCCCGGACGACACCGCATGGCCATCGAAGCGCGCGTGATCGGCGACGGCGGCATCGATCTCCGGCTGCTCTTCATCACCGCGCAGGGATTTCCGGCGGCGCGTTTTCCGGCGGACTCGCGCATCGATTCGCACAGCAGGACGATCGGCACTGACTGGAGTCTGGCCGGTCCCGTGCTCGATCTGCATTCGCCGGAGTCGGCGCGCGTCTATTTTCAAAGTTACCTCGAAGGTTCGCCCGGCGATGAATTCGACGTCCGTTACGTGATCGACGACGCTCCTCAACCGCAGTTCCACGTCGTGATTCCGTCCGGCGGCGGTCTGGCGATCTGGGATCACTCGGGCGATCCGATTGCGCCCGGCGCACACAGCGTTCGTCTCGAAGCGCGCGCGGCGACGACTTCCATTCTTACGCTGCAACAGATCGAAGCCGCCTCGGCGCCGGTGACGCTGCAGAACAAGATGCTGCCGTCGTTCGACGCCACGAACAGCGGCTCGCTCGGCGTCGAGCACCAGCCGCTGAATTGCCTGGTCATCAGCGAGGGCGCCAGCGGCGGGACGGGAGGGTTGGGCGGAACGCCGGCGTGCGGCAAGTACGACCTGCTTCTCGATACGACGCTGCCCGCCGCGCCGATCGACGACAACTTCCGGACGCAGCTCGACGATTACACGGCGTTCGGCGACGGCTATGTCGAGATCGACAATCGCAGCGATACCAGCGGCATCGTCACGCTGACGGTCGAAGCGATTTACGAGGATGGCCGGGCGGCAAACTGCAACACGCTGATCGACACGCCGAACGCGTCCTGCCCGAGTGCGAACACCTGCGCGACGGCGGACTTCACGCTCGTCGAATTCGACGCGCCTCCCGGTCGCTCGCAGAAATTCTTCTACGTCGATCCGATCCGCTGGGGCAGCGCGGCGCCGAATCGCATTCGCGTATGGGCGCGTTCCGGAAACTGTTTCGGCGTGCCCGCCGCCGACATCATCTACGGCCGCAGCCGCCTTGGCATGCAGGTCGTTCCGGCAGGTGTGGGCGCGTGCTTCTCGGCGCGCGACTACGGGCGCCCGCTCGCGCCGACGGTGACGGCATCGATCGCATCGTCGAAAGTGAAGCTGCAGTTGCAGGCCGTGAAGCCGTCCTTCGGAGTGATGGACGTGATGCGCGCCGAAGGAAATGGTCCGCTCACGTTCCTGGTGCGCCTCGCGGATTCGACGACGACGTTCACCGACAGCACCGTCCATCCCGGCGTCACGTATCGCTACCAGGTTCACGCGCTGGAGAACTCGTCCGATCCGCAGTTGCCGTATCCGTTCGTGTGCGGCGTGCCGTCGGACGAAGTGCGCATCACCGTTCCGCCGATCGCGCCGCGGCGGCGGGCTGTGCATTGACGGCCGTGCGATCCTCATCGGAAAGAGGAGGGCTCGTCCAATGGCTGACGCAACGCAGTCCTATGCCACGCATCGCCGGTTCTTTCCGCTGTTCCACTTCTTCGCCATCCCGCTCCTGGTCATCAACCTGGTTGTCCGCATCATCTACGCGTGGATGCATCGCGGCGCGCGGCTGGTGTGGTGGGAAGTCGCCGTCGCGCTGGCGCTGATCGCCGTCGCCTTCGCGTCGCGGATCATGGCGCTCACGGTGCAAAACCGTCTGATCAGGCTCGAAGAGACGATTCGCCTGCAGCGTTGTCTGCCCGACGATCTGCGCGGACGCGTCGGCGAGCTTTCCAGCGGTCAGTTGATCGCGCTGCGCTTTTGCGGCGACGACGAGGTGGCCGGCCTGACGCGCTCGGTTCTCGAAGGAAAACTCAAAGGGCGCGAAGAGATCAAGAAGCAGATCAAGACGTGGCGGCCGGACACGATGCGCGCATAGCCGGCGTGCGGTCACTCCGTTTCATAGGCTCAGGCAACTCAGCTTGCAAAGCACAGACAAGAGTGTCTGTGCCACACCATCCTCGTGATCAGTAGCCAGTTCGTGTTTTGACGCAGAGCCATGTGGCACAGACACTCTTGTCTGTGCTGCTGGGAGGCTTGCGCAGCCGTCTCAAAAATTACGCGCGATCGACAACGACCATGTCGTCTTCTGCCGGAACGTCTGCTCATCAAAGCCGTGCGACCAAAGCTGTCGATACACGCCCGGCAAAATCGTCACGCCGCGCCACGGCATCGATACCTGCAGCCGCGCGCCGCCATCTTCGAAGCCGCTGCCTTCATCGACCACTCCACTCCATCGCCCGAGGGTCTGGTACTGGCCGTCGAGACTCGGCGTGATGGCGATGCGTCCTGCTCGAATACTGCGTCCGAGGGACCAGGTGAAGGTCGTCGGCGCGCGATAGCCGTTCCTGTTTTCGTACACGCTCAATTTCGCTTCGGCGCGGGCGAAGAGCTGGCTGTGACTCCACTGCGCGGCCAGGCGCGGCTCGAACGTGCCGCTGCCGAACTGGATGTGCTCGTGCGTCTTTCCTTCGCGGCCGAGCACGATCGGATCCGGAACGATGTGGCCGATCGGCAGCGTCGTGCCGAGGCCGACGAGCCAGTCCTGACGCGGCGACCAGTCGATGCCGAGGGATGGATCGGAGATGCCTGTGAGCGTTTCGGTGCGATGGTGGATGTCGCCATACGGCGGTACGAACGGCTCGCCGGTCAGCGTCGTGTAGCGGACGCGCATCGCCTTCACGTCGTACGGCATTCGCAGCGTGAGCTGGGCGCGGTGGCCGAGGCCGTAGTCAGCCTGCAGCTCGAGATGCGTGAGGCCGATCGAGACGACATGCTTGTGCGGCGGGATGAACGTCGTCGCACATTCGGGCGCGACGTCCGGACACTCCGCTACGTGCGACGTAAGGAACGTTCCGTTGGCCGCGGTAAGCGACACGCGCCAGCGATCGGCGCCGATGATGCTGGTCTGACCCGCTCCGCCGGAGAGGTTTGGATTCGCTCAGGCGGGTCAGGCGAAAAGGGAGGATGCGAACAGGATCAGTGCGAGGAAGAGCAGGATGGGGCGCATCCTCAAATGTTGAATGTTGAATGGTGAATGTTCAATGTTGAATGTCATCACGCGCGTCTCGGCTTTTCATTCAACATTCAACATTCAACACTGAACATTCAACATTTTCTTTTTCATCGTCCTGCCTTCTCGATCGCCGCCAAAACTTCGTCCCACATCCCGCCGGTCACCGAGGTCACGAATTTGCCGTGCGCGTCGTACACGCGAATGTAGGGGAGGGCTTCGGCGCCGAGGTGCGTGGCCTGCGCGGCGGCGGCGTTGTTCCACTTGCCGATGTCGGCGCGGCGGATGGCCAGGTTCGGATGCGCGACCATGTAGCGCTCCAGCCGCGACTCGAGCACGTTACACGGGCCGCACCAGTCGGCGTAGTAATCGACGATGGTGACCTTGCCCGGAGCGAGAACTTTGGAGAAATCGAGCGCGGACTTGCCGTCGTAGCGGACGATGTCGAGCGTCTTGACGACGTCGGCCGGCAGCGGCTGGATGTCGTTCCGCTTCTCGCCGGGAAACGTGGCGTCGAAGCCGGCGTTCGACAATGCCTCGCGCAGCTTGGCCTTCTCGAATCCCGATGGAACCTCGACCGTCGCAGTTTTCGCCTTCACATCGACGGAGACGTTCGTGACGCCGGCAACCGAGGCCAGCGCCTTCTTCACCGGCGGCGCACACGAAGCGCAGTCGATGCCGACGACGTTGAAGGTGAACGTGTCGGCGAAAGCAGGGACAGCGGCGAAGATGCCGAGGAGCAGGAGCCGTTTCATGGGCCGTCTAACCGCGTTTTTCTTCTCAACAGTCCCGAGCCTCACCAGCACAGACAAGAGTGTCTGTGCCACACGATCCTGCCGTGCTTGCGCAAATGGCGTGTACCGGCAAAGCCGGTGTGGCACAGACACTCTTGTCTGTGCTTTGGCAAGGTGCAGCGCTGTATGTTGGTAACGCTCTGACGATCAACGGCATCGCGTTACTTCAGATGGCTGTCGAACCACCCCACCAACCGCCGCGCGATGTCGCGCTGGTGCTCCTTCTTCGCGATGCGGTGCCCTTCGTCGGGGTAGACGACGAGTTGCGTTTCGACGCCGAGGGTTTTCAGTGCGTGCCAGAACTCGAACGATTGCGGCGCCGGACATTCGCCGTCGCGTTCGCCGACCAGGACCAGCGTCGGCGTCTTGATGTTCTTCACGAACGTGATCGGTGCGCTGCGCGCATAGACGGCGGGATCGTCGTAAACGGAGGCGCCGAAGTAGGGGATCATCCAGGCGTCGATGTCGTTCTCGCCGTAGTAGCTCTGCCAGTTGGCGATGCCGGCGCCGGCCACGGCGGCCTTGAATCGCGCGGTCTGCGTAACTGTCCACATGGTCATGTAGCCGCCGTAGCTCCAGCCCCAGATGCCGAGGCGCGCGGTGTCGATCGGGTTGGACGCGGCGGCGGCGTCGATGCCGGTCATCACGTCGCGCAGATCGCCGTAGCCGAAATCCTTCACGTTCGCGCGCGCGAACGCTTCGCCCTGGCCGTAGCTGCCGCGCGGATTGGGAAAGAAGACGAAGTAACCGCGGCGCGACAGAAGCGCGGCGCGGTTCTCGGGCCATCTCGCCAGCGACGCCGACGCAGGACCGCCGTGAATCCAGACGATGAGCGGGTACTTGCGCGCGGGATCCAGTTGCGCCGGTGCGAGGAGCCAGCCCTGCACGTCGTACGAGTCGCTCTTCCAGCGGATGGAGCGCGCTTCGCCCCAGGTCGCGCGCGCCGAGGCATTCGTGGTGGAGACGCGTTTCCAGTCGCCGATGCGGCCGGTCCAGACGTCGGGCGCGCTCTTGAAACTGCTGCGGATGACGGCCGAGGTGATGCCGTCGTTCGCGAGCGAGGCGCCGATGACGTCGTGACTGGTCACGAACTCCTCGCCGCGCCAGAGCGTTTCCGTCGAACTGGTAGTGGTGTCAATGCGAACGATGGCCGACTCGCCGGCGATGTTCTCGCCGAACGTGATGCGGTCCGGGCCGGTCCATGCGAAGGACGTGACGGACGCCTTGAGATCAGGCGTGACGTTGCGCGCCGCGCCGCCCGCGGCAGGAATCACGAAGAGATCGCCGCCGGTCGAGCCTTCGTCACTCATCAATCCTTCGATGAAGGCGATCGATTTGCCGTCGGGCGACCAGCGCGGCTCCGCGAGCTGCAGTTGCGGCGTGTAGATCGGACGCATGGTCGCGGCGGCGACGTCGACGACGTGCAGCTTGGCGATCCAGTAGTTGTTGTCTCCCGATCCCGGTGCGGCCTCGGCCACGAGCTGCTTGCCGTCCGGCGACCAGCCGAAGTGGTAGACGTACATATCGGCCGGCGTGACGATGCGGACTTTTTTCGTGGCCACGTCGACGATGGCCACGCGCTGCTCGTCGATGTGCTCCTCGATGGCGCCGACGGCGCGCGACATCGCCACCAGCGGTCCTGCAGCGCGCGCGGCGTTTTCGATGAAGAGGAAGGCGATCGATTTGCCGTCCGGCGACCACTGCGGCTCGGCGAGATAGCCGCGCACGTTCGTGATGCGAACGGGCGTACCGCCGACATGCGTGACGAAGATCTGCCGCTGATCCTTGCCGGCGTCGCTGACGGTGGCCAGCGTCTGCGAGTCGGGCGACCAGGCCACGTAGTGATCGTCGCCGTCGCCTGGAAGGAGATGGACGTCCATGCCTGCCGTCGTGGCGGTGGTGACGCCGATTCCCTGGACCGACCAGGCCACGTGATGACCGTCCGGCGAGATGGCGACGGCGTTGAACGTTCGAACGCGGTCGAGATCATCGAGCATCGCGTCGTCGCGCTGCTGCTGCTGTGCGTGAGCGAACGATGCGGCGAGAACGAGAACGGCGAAAACGATGCGGCGCATAAGCCGCGAAGGATAGCGGGTTTCAACTCTCAGTCGCTGCATCTTGCCAAAGCACAGACAAGAGTGTCTGTGCCACACCGCTCACGCGGTAGGAGCGGTTGACCAATTACGGCACGATGCGTATGGCACAGACACTCTTGTCTGTGCTGGTGAGGCTCGGGATGACTGAGATTACGGCCGCGGCGTCTCGCGCGAGTTGAACTTCGCCAACTCCACGCGCATGAACGCTTCGGCTTGATCGGCCGGCATCGGCTCGCTGAAGAGAAATCCCTGCATCTGGTCGCAGGCGTTCAGTTTCAGGAACGACCACTGCGCTTCTGTTTCCACGCCCTCGGCGACGACGGCGAGGCGCAGCGTGTGCGCAAGATTGATCACGTACGAGACGATCGCCGCGGCCGATTCGTCGGTCGTCACGTCGCGCACGAAGGCGCGGTCGATCTTCACGGTGTCGATGGGGAAGCGCTTCAGATACACGAGCGACGACTGTCCGGTGCCGAAATCGTCGATGGCGATGCGGATGCCGAGCTCTTTCAGTTCGCGCATCGCGGTGGTCGTCGTTTCGATGTTCTGCACCGCGACGGTTTCGGTGATCTCCAGCTCGAGCAGGGCGGGATCGCAACCGTATTCGCGCAGGATGCTGCCGACCACGAGCGCGAAACTGAGTTGCTGGAACTGCGGCGCGGCGATGTTCACGCCGATGCGAATCGGCGGCAGGCCGGCCGCGCGCCATGTGCGCAGATCGTGGCAGACGCGGCGCAGGACCCACTCGCCGATCGGAACGATCAAGCCGGTTTCTTCCGCGAGGCCGATGAATTCGGCCGGCTGCACCAGGCCGCGCTCGGGATGGTTCCAGCGAACCAACGCTTCCAACGCAACGATCTTCCTGCGGTTGCGGTCGAACATTGGCTGGTAGTGAACGACCAGCTCGTCGCGTTCGAGCGCGTGGTGCAGGCTCTGTTCGAGCGCGAGGCGGCGGCCGTAGCGCTCGTTCATGCTGGCCGTGAACATCTGCGCCTGATTGCGGCCCAGCTCCTTCGCGCGATACATGGCGCTGTCGGCGCATCGCAACAGCGTCTCGACATCCTCGCCGTCGCCGGGGAAGATGCTGATGCCGATCGATGCGGTGACGAACAGCTCGTGTCCTCCAACGCGGATCGGGTGCGCGAACGACTGCAGGATCTTGCGCGCCACGCCGGCGATGGACTCGCTGCTCGACGTATCGATGAGCAGGATCGTGAACTCGTCGCCGCCGAGGCGCGAGATCGTGTCGGATGCGCGCACGCAACCTTGCAGCCGCGCCGCGACTTCGGACAGCAGCGCGTCGCCGAGCGAGTGCCCGAGGCTGTCGTTGACCAGCTTAAAGTGATCGAGATCGAGATACATGACGGCCACGCCGCGGCGGTTTCGGCTCGCCTGTGCGATCGCGTTGACGACACGGTCGCGGAAAAGCAGCCGGTTCGGAAGGCCGGTCAGCGCGTCGTAGTAGGCCTGATACTCGAGCTGCTTTTCGGTCGCCTTGCGCTGCGTGACGTCGCGGTAATTGAGCACGATCGCGCCGACGCTCGGCTCGTGCAGCATGTTCTGCGCGAACGCTTCGAGCCAGATCCAGACGCCGCTGCGATGACGGAAACGGAGCTCCGCCGTTGACTCGTGCGACGACCCCGCGGCGAGCGCGCCGAGAAGCTCGCGCAGCGTCTCGCGTTCGCGCGGATGGATGTAGCCGAGGAAGCTCGTTCCGGCCAGATCATCCTCGGTGTATCCGAGAAGGCGTTCGGTCGATGCGCCGGCGTAGCAGAAGGCGAGATCGGCGCTGAGCAGCGCCACGCCGCTCCAACTCTTCTCGACCAGCGCGCGAAAACGCTGCTCGCGATTTTCCAGTTCGGCTTGCGATCGTTTGCGCTCGGAGATGTCGCGGAGGAAGGCGGTGAACGTTTGATCGTCGCCGCGTCCGACGCGATCGATCGTCACCTCGACCGGAAACTCTTCGCCATTCGCGCGGCGGCCGATCGTCTCCAGACGTCGCGTGGTGCTCGCGTACGCCGATTCGAAAAGCTGCTTGACGTCCGGCGGCAGAGGTCTCCCAACGACCTCATTCGCTCGCAACCCGAAGGTCCCCTCGGCCTGCGGATTCCATTCGATGACGATGCCGTTGCGGTCGACGGTGAAGACGGCATCCAGCGTCGAAGCGATGAGCTGTTTCAGCCGCGATTCCGACTTGCGCAGCGCCTGTTCCGTGTACGAGCGCTCCACCGCCTCGCCGAGCAGGCTGGCCACCGATTTGAGAAAGGCGATCTCGTAATCGGCGAACATGCGCTGCCTGCTGGAGTAGGCGAGGAGCACTCCGAAGACGCCGGACGCCGTCGGGATGACCACCGCCGCGCCGCCACGGACTCCGTGGAAATTGCGGAGATGCGACGACTTGAAACGCGTCTCCTGCTCGATGTCGTCGAACACGACCGGCGAGTCTGCGACCGCCGCGTACATCGCGATCGACTCGTTCTCTTCATTGTCCTGAGTGCAGTGGAGGAACGTCGCGTTGGAGCCGATGGACGCGGCGACCGATACGCGTTCGTCGCGGATCTCCAGCGCGCGGGCGTGGTCGACGCCGAGGGTGATTTCCACGAGCGCGCAGGCCTGGCCGAGGAGGATGAGGGGCTCGACGCCGGTGAGGGCGGCTTGTCCGAGCTCGGCGATCGCCGTTTCCTGACGGTTGCGCGCCTCGATCTCGGAGCGCAGGCGCTGCAGTTCTGTATCCGCGTTCGACGCGTCGCGGCCCCCGCCGATGAGATGGAGCGGATGCGGATTTTCGGACATTGCAACCGCGGCTTACGTGCCGCGGGGATGGGAGTCTGTCACGGGTACCGGACCGTTTGTGTGCGAGAAGCGTACCCCTTCTGCTGAGCTTAGTCAGTCAGATCCGTCAAAGTCGAGCCCGCCAACGGTCGAGGAAGAGTTTCCATGGCTGCCGGTTTGGTGCACTGAATAAAAATTCTTGGAGAAGTGTCCGTAACTGCTATCATTCCGGTCGTCCATTTCACTTCCACGTCTTTTGGAGGCGCGATTTGTGTTTCCAAACGAGTGGCCACGGTTCCCGGATTTTCTGGTCAAGGACTATAAAACGATGACTTCGTATCGCAAGGCGATTCGTTTCTTCTCGCTCGTTCTCTCGCTCGGTCTTCCGATCGCTGCGTCCGCCGCTACATTCGACGTGAAAACGCTGATCGACACGGACAACCGCCGGAGCACCGGCTGCTCCGTGGTCACGCCCGGCGGAATCGTCAACGGAATCGACGTGATCGTCACGACCCAGGGTACGGTCACCGGCGCGACCGGCACCGTGACCTCCGTGACGCGGCAGACCTGCACGAACGCGGTGCTGAACCAATTCAGCTCGCCCACGGCGGTTGATGGCGGATGGAACGTTGGTGTCTCGCCGATCGGCGACGTCACCGTCGAATCGCACATGGGGCTCGACGTCCTGACCTGGGACAACATCGGGACGCCGCGCTTCGTCTTCATGTCTACCTCCGGCCTGTCCTCGGACGTCCTGTTGACTCCGTGGTCGTGGGGCGGCGGCGACATCATCATGCCGCACGCCGGCCGCGATCGCGCCATGACGCCGATCGCGCAACGCAACATCCTTCTCGACGGCGCCAGCACTGACTGGACGGGCAATGTTCCGCTGGCCAACGGCACGGCAGCTTCGCCAGTGTGGCGTTTCATCTCCGCCTCGGCCTATGCCGGGATGCACGACCTCTTCTTCAATTTCAAGATTCACACGAACCCGGCGGCGCCGACCGCGCATGACGACAACTACGCGCTGACCACGCTCGGCGGCACGCTGACGGTGGCCACGCTCGGTGTCCTGAACAACGACAATCCGAACAGCCAGCCGATCACGGCCTCGCTCGTCGACACGACCCAGCATGGAACGCTGGCGCTCGCGCCGGACGGCGGCTTCACCTACGTCCACGACGGCTCGCTGGCCTCACAGGACCAGTTCCACTACGTCGCGGTCGGGACTTCGCTTTCGTCGAACCTGGCCACGGTCACCATCGACCTGCCGGGCACGCATCCGTACACGTTTACCAGCGCCGACAACACCATTTTCACTGCCGGACAGGCCAACAGCTTCCTGGTGACCGTCACCGGCAAGCCGACTCCGGCGCTGAGCGTCGACGGGGCTCTGCCCGCCGGGGTAACGTTCCTTGATAACGGGAACGGCACCGGAACACTGGCCGGAACGCCGGACGCGAGTACCGTCGGCACCTACTCCTTCGTCATCTGCGCAGAGAAAAACAAGCCACACCAGTCGTGTCAGAACTTCACGCTGACGATCAGTTGCCCGGGTGTCTCGGCCCCCATCACGCCGACGCCGGCCCAGGTCTGCGCCAACTCCACCGGCAACACCGCATCCGGTCCGGTGGGAATGACGACCTACACCTGGGCGATCGCGAACGGCACGATCACCTCGGCCACCAACATCCAGACCATCACCTACACCGCCGGCGCCTCGGGCGTGGTCGGCCTCACCCTGACCGTCGCCAACGCGTCCGGATGCGCAGCCACCAACACCGCAAACGTCACCATCAACGCCAAGCCGGCAACGCCGTCCATTTCGCCGTCACCGGCTCAGGTCTGCGCCAGCTCCACCGGCAACACGGCCAGCGGCCCGGCCGGCGCGACGAGCTACGCCTGGTCGATCGTCAACGGCACGATCACCTCGGCCACAAACATCCAGACGATCACGTACACAGCCGGCGCATCCGGCACGGTCGGACTCACTCTCACCGTGACGAACGCGTCGGCTTGCTCGGCCACCAACTCGACCAACGTGCCGATCAACCCCAATCCGACTGCGCCAACCATTACGCCCACGCCGGCGACGGTCTGCGGCAACTCCACCGGTAACTCCGCATCCGGTCCGGCCGGCGCGGCAAGCTACGCGTGGTCGATCACGAACGGCGCGATCACTTCGGCCACCAACACCCAGACCATCACCTACACCGCGGGTGCTTCCGGCACCGTCGGTCTCACTCTCACGGTGACGAACGGGTCGGGCTGCGCGGCCAGCAACACGCTCAACGTGACGATCAACCCCAGCCCGGCCACGCCGACGATCACGCCGACTCCGGCCCAGGTCTGCGCGAATTCGACCGGCAACTCCGCAGCCGGTCCGGCCGGCGCGACGTCCTACGCATGGTCGATCGTGAATGGCACGATCACCTCGGCCACCAACATCCAGACCATCACCTACACCGCCGGCGCCACGGGTGCGGTCGGACTTACGCTGACTGTTACCAACGCGTCCGGATGCGCGGCCACCAACACCGCGAACGTCACCATCAACGCGAATCCGGCAACGCCCGCCATCACACCGTCACCGGCTCAGGTCTGCGCCAGCTCCACCGGCAACACGGCCAGCGGCCCGGCCGGCGCCACGTCGTACGCGTGGTCGATCGTCAACGGCTCGATCACCTCGGCCACCAACATCCAGACCATCACCTACACCGCCGGCGCTTCCGGCACGGTCGGTCTGACACTCGTCGTGACGAACGCCGCCGGCTGCTCGGCCTCGAATTCGTCCAACGTAACCATCAACGCCAATCCGACGACGCCGGCGATCACACCCACTCCGGCCCAGGTCTGCGCCAACTCCACCGGCAACACCGCCTCCGGTCCGGCCGGCGCGACGAGCTACGCCTGGTCGATCACGAATGGCACGATCACCTCGGCTACCAACATCCAGACCATCACCTACACCGCCGGACCTTCCGGCACCGTCGGTCTCAATCTCACCGTGACGAACGCGTCGGGCTGCTCGGCCAGCAACTCGAGCAATGTCACCATCAACCCCAGCCCGGTCACGCCGACGATCACGCCGACTCCAGCCCAGGTCTGCGCCAATTCGACCGGCAACTCTGCAGCCGGTCCGGCCGGCGCGACGACCTACGCCTGGTCGATCGTCAACGGCACGATTACCTCGGCCACCAACATCCAGACCATCACCTACACCGCCGGCGCTTCCGGCACGGTCGGACTCACTCTCGTGGTGTCGAACGCCTCGGGTTGCACGGCCACCAACACCGCAAACGTCACCATCAACGCCAACCCGACCACGCCGGCGATCTCGCCGAGTCCGGCTCAGGTCTGCGCGAATTCCACCGGCAACACCGCAGCCGGTCCGGCCGGAGCTACGAGCTACGCCTGGTCGATCGTCAACGGCACGATCACCTCGGCCACCAACATCCAGACCATCACCTACACCGCCGGCGCGTCCGGTACGGTCGGTCTGACGCTCGTCGTGACGAACGCCGCCGGCTGCTCGGCCTCGAATTCGTCCAACGTAACCATCAACGCCAATCCGACGACGCCGGCGATCACACCCACTCCGGCCCAGGTCTGCGCCAACTCCACCGGCAACACCGCCTCCGGTCCTGCCGGCGCGACGAGCTATGCCTGGTCGATCACGAACGGCACGATCACCTCGGCTACCAACATCCAGACCATCACCTACACCGCCGGACCTTCCGGCACGGTCGGACTCAATCTGACCGTGACAAACGCATCCGGTTGCTCGGCCAGCAACTCGGCCAACGTCACCATCAACGCCAACCCGGTCACGCCGACCATTACCCCCACGCCGGCGCAGGTCTGCGGCAACTCAACCGGCAACACCGCCTCCGGTCCGGCCGGCGCGACGTCGTACGCCTGGTCGATCACGAACGGCGCCATCACCTCGGCCACCAACGTTCAGAACGTCACTTACACCGCCGGCGCCTCGGGCACGGTCGGCCTCACCCTCACCGTGACCAACGCGTCGGGCTGCTCGGCGACGAACACGGTCAACGTGACCATCAACCCGTCACCGTCCACCCCCACGATCACGACTCCGGCCCAGGTCTGCGCGAATTCGACCGGCAACTCGGCAGCCGGTCCGGCCGGCGCGACGAGCTATGCCTGGTCGATCGTCAACGGCTCGATCACCTCGGCCACCAACATCCAGACCATCACGTATACCGCCGGCGCGTCCGGCACGGTCGACCTCACTCTCGTGGTGTCGAACGCCTCGGGTTGCACGGCCACCAACACCGTCAACGTGACCATCAACGCCAACCCGACCACGCCGGCCATCTCGCCGTCGCCGGCCAGCGTCTGCGCCAATTCCACCGGCAACACCGCGGCCGGCCCGGCTGGCGCGACCAGCTACGCCTGGTCGATCGTCAACGGCACGATCACCTCGGCCGCCAACATCCAGACCATCACCTACACCGCCGGCGGTTCCGGCACGGTCGATCTGACGCTGGTCGTCACCAATGCGGCCGGCTGCTCGGCCTCGAATACCACCAACGTCACCATCAACCCGAACCCGGCCACCCCGGCCATCACGCCGACGCCGGCCCAGGTCTGCGCCAATTCCACCGGCAACACCGCTTCCGGCCCGGCCGGCGCGACGTCCTACGCCTGGTCGATCGTCAACGGCACGATCACCTCGGCCACCAACATCCAGACCATCACCTACACCGCCGGTCCTTCCGGAACCGTCGATCTCACGTTGGTGGTGACCAACGCCTCCGGCTGCTCGGCCAGCAACACGGTCAACGTGACCATCAACCCGTCGCCGGCCACGCCGGCGATCACGCCGACTCCGGCCCAGGTCTGCGCCAATTCGACCGGCAACTCCGCAGCCGGTCCGGCCGGCGCGACGACCTACGCCTGGTCGATCGTCAACGGCACGATCACCTCGGCCGCCAACATCCAGACCATCACCTACACCGCCGGTCCTTCCGGCACGGTCGATCTCACTCTGGTGGTGGGCAACGGCTCGGGTTGCACGGCTACCAACACGGTCAACGTGACCATCAACGCCAACCCGACCACGCCGGCGATCTCGCCGAGTCCGGCTCAGGTCTGCGCCAATTCGACCGGCAACACCGCTTCCGGTCCGGCCGGCGCGACGTCCTACGCCTGGTCGATCACGAACGGCTCGATCACCTCGGCCACCAACATCCAGACCATCACCTACACCGCCGGCGCTTCCGGTACGGTCGGTCTGACGCTCGTCGTGACGAACGCGGCCGGCTGCTCGGCCTCGAACTCGTCCAACGTAACCATCAACGCCAATCCCACGACGCCCGCGATCACGCCCACTCCGGCCCAGGTTTGTGCCAACTCCACCGGCAACTCCGCATCCGGTCCGGCCGGAGCTACGTCCTACGCCTGGTCGATCGTCAACGGCACGATCACCTCGGCCACCAACATCCAGACCATCACCTACACGGCCGGTCCTTCCGGCACAGTCGATCTGACACTCGTTGTGACCAACGCCGCCGGCTGCTCGGCCAGCAACACGGTCAACGTGACCATCAACGCCAACCCGGCCACGCCGGCGATCTCGCCGAGTCCGGCTCAGGTCTGCGCCAACTCCACCGGCAACACCGCAGCCGGTCCGGCCGGAGCTACGAGCTACGCCTGGTCGATCGTCAACGGCTCGATCACCTCGGCCACCAACATCCAGACCATCACCTACACCGCCGGTGCCTCGGGCACAGTCGATCTGACGCTCGTTGTGACGAACGCCTCCGGCTGCTCGGCCAGCAACACGGTCAACGTGACCATCAACGCCACCCCGGCCACGCCGACGATCACGCCCACGCCGGCCCAGGTCTGCGCCAACTCCACCGGCAACAGCGCAGCCGGTCCGGCCGGAGCAACGAGCTACGCCTGGTCGATCGTCAACGGCTCGATCACCTCGGCCACCAACATCCAGACCATCACCTACACCGCCGGCGCCTCGGGCACAGTCGATCTGACGCTCGTCGTGACGAATGCCGCCGGCTGCTCGGCCAGCAACACGGTCAACGTGACCATCAACGCCAACCCGACCACGCCAACGATCTCGCCGAGTCCGGCTCAGGTCTGTGCGAACTCCACCGGCAACACCGCCGCCGGCCCGGCCGGCGCGACGACCTACGCCTGGTCGATCGTCAACGGCACGATCACCTCGGCCACCAACATCCAGACCATCACCTACACCGCCGGTCCTTCCGGCACGGTCGATCTCACTTTGGTGGTGAGCAACGGCGCCGGCTGCTCGGCCAGCAACACGGTCAACGTGACCATCAACGCCAACCCGGCCACGCCAACGATCACGCCGACGCCGGCCCAGGTCTGCGCGAATTCGACCGGCAACTCCGCGTCCGGTCCGGCCGGAGCTACGAGCTACGCCTGGTCGATCGTCAACGGCACGATCACCTCGGCCACCAACATCCAGACCATCACCTACACCGCCGGCGCTTCCGGCACGGTCGGTCTGACGCTCGTTGTGACCAACGCCGCCGGCTGCTCGGCGAGCAACACGGTCAACGTGACCATCAACGCAAATCCGACCTCGCCATCGATCACGACACCCGCCAGCACCTGCGCCAACTCCACCGGTAACTCCGCGTCCGGTCCGGCCGGAGCGACGAGCTACGCCTGGTCGATCGTCAACGGCTCGATCACCTCGGCCACCAACATCCAGACCATCACCTTCACCGCCGGCGCTTCCGGCACGGTCGGTCTGACGCTCGTCGTGACGAACGCCGCCGGCTGCTCGGCCAGCAACTCGACCAACGTGACCATCAACGCCAACCCGGCCGCCCCAACCATCACCCCGACTCCGGCGACGCTCTGCCCGAACTCCACCAGCAACTCCGCCTCCGGCCCGGCCGGCGCGACGAGCTACTCGTGGTCGATCGTCAACGGCACGATCACCTCGGCCACCAACATCCAGACCATCACCTACACCGCCGGCGCTTCCGGCACCGCCGATCTGACGCTCGTCGTGACGAACGCCGCCGGCTGCTCGGCCAGCAGCACCGCCAATGTGGCTATCAGCAATTCCGCCCCCGTGGTGACGACGCAGCCGCTCACGCAGAGCGTGCAGGCCGGCAACAGCGTCACCTTCACCGCCGCGGCCAGCGGAACGCCCGCGCCCACCGTGCAGTGGGAACTCTCCACCGACGGCGGCAACGTCTGGAATCCGATCGGTGGTGCCACCACGACCAGCCTGAGCTTCACCGCGCAGCTCTCGCAGAGCGGTAATCAGTACCGCGCCGTCTTCACCAACACCTGCGGCAGCGCCACCACTAACGCGGCCACCCTCACCGTCACCTGCCCGACGATCACTGTCTCGCGCAACGGCGGCGGATCGTTCCCGGCCGGCATCTTCAACACCGCCTACACCGGGCAGAGCGTCGTTGCTTCTCCTACGGGCGGAGGCGAGGTGTACACCTTCGCCGTCACACTCGGTGCTCTGCCGACGGGTCTGTCGCTTTCGAGCAGCGGCGCGATCACCGGTACGCCGACCGCGACTGGCGTCTTCAACTTCACGGTCACCGCCACCAATACCAATACGGCGATCAACTGCACCGGCTCGCAGGCGTTCTCGATCAACATCGCCCCGGTGGCGGTTGGCGAGACCTACAACGCGGCCAGCCACATTGTCGACAACACGCAGTTCGTCATCACCGGCGGTACGACCGCCACGCCCACCACGCCGTTCGTCGGCTCCGCGACGAATCTGATCACCAACGACCTTCCCAGCGGCGGCGTGGCCGCGACCGCGGGAACCTTCGGCACCAACGCCGGCGGCAGCGTCACCATCGCCGCGGACGGCACGTTCATCTACACACCCAAGGCCAATCCGGGCGCGGCGGCCGTCACCAGCGACTTCTTCACCTATACGGTCGTCAGCAATGGCGTCACCTCGGCCGCGGCACAGGTCAACCTCGTCCTGGCCAACCGCGTGTGGTACGTGAAGAACAACTACGTCGGTCCTCCGGCCAGCAACGGTCAGTCGCAGGCGCCGTTCACGACACTGGCCGCCGCGCAGGCAGCCTCGCTCGCCGGCGACATCATCTATGTCTACAACGGCGACGGCCTCACCACCGGCCAGTCGCTCGGCATCACCCTCAAGAACACCCAGCAGCTCATCGGCGAAGGGGTGGCACTGGTCGTCAACACGGTCACCCTCAAGGCTGCCGGCACGAGTCCGCAGATCACCAATACCACCGCCACCAGCGACGTCGTTACGCTCGCCGACGGCGACACGGTCAGCGGTCTGACCATCACCGGCGCAACGCGCGACGGTATCGCCGGCAACACGCACGCCGCCTTCACCGCGAATGCGCTCACGATCCAGACCAGCACCAACTCCGGTCTGCACCTCACCAGCATGACCGGCGCGGTCACCGTGACCAACACGACCTTCAGCGGCGCGAACGGCGTCGGTCTCGACGTCAACAACGGCACGGCCACCATCACGCTCGACGCGACCAACAGCATCACCGCCAACGCCGGCAAGCGCTCGGTCGCGATCCAGAACCGTCCCGCGTCCGCCGGCCTGATCACCATCGGCGCGGCCATCACCGATAACGGCCTGGGCATCCTGGTCAACAACAACGCCTCCGGCACCATCGCCTTCACCGGCGCCCAGACGTTGGGCACGACGACCAACCCGGGCGTCACCCTGACCACGAATACAGGAACGACGATCAACTTCAGCGGCACGCTCAACATCACCACGTCGACCGGCGCCGCCTTCAATGCGACAGGCGGCGGCACGCTGAACGTGACCGGCACCGCGAACGTCACCACCGGAGCAGTGGTCGGCAGCGCCGTCAATATCAACGGCGTCACCGTCGGCGCCTCGGGCGTCACCTTCAACAGCGTGAACACCACAGGCGCCACCACCGGCGTGTCGCTCACCTCGCTCGGCAACGGCAACGTCACCATCAACGGCGGCACGATCAGCGGCGGGACGACCGGTCTCTCGTTGAACACCCTCGGTACCTCGACCGTCACGCTCGCCGGCGTCACCCTGACCGGCGCCACGACGGCCATCAGCGGCACGACCTTCGGCACGCTCTCCATCGGCGCGAGTGTCAACGTCTCTGGCGCGACCGCCCTCAACCTCGCCAGCGGCGCGGTCAGCGGCACGTTCGCCAACGTCAGCTCGACGGGCGGCACGAACGGCGTGAACCTCAGCGCCGTCACCGGCACATGGGGCGTCACCGCCGGCACGCTCACCGGAGCCACCGGCTCGACGTTCAACGCCACCGGCACCAGCACCGGCACGGTTTCCTTTGGCGCCGCGATCACGCAAGCCAACGCCGCGAACGTCGTCACGATCTCCGGCACCCACACCGGCAACATCAACTTCAGCGGCAACGTGCAGACCAGCGGCACGAGCACCGGTATCAGCATCAGCGCCAGCTCCGGTACGTACAACTTCACCGGCGCCACCAGCACGATCGCGAGCACCGGCGGCGGCATCCTCATCTTCAACGAGTCGGGATCGATCTCGTTCGGATCGGGATTCAACATCTCCGCCGCGCCGACGTCGTTCAAGATCGGCGGTACCGCCACGAACACGACCGCCAACATCACCTACAGCGGCGTGATCACGAACAACAACAACGCCGGCGTCCTGCTCGACATCAACTCCGCGTCCGGCACCTACTCGACCGGCACGATCACATTCAACGGCACGTCGCTGGCCGGCAACGTCAACGGCATTTCCGGCGTGCGGTCGGTCATCAACAGCATGACCGGCACGCTGGTCGTGAACCACCTCAGCCTCACCTCGAGCAACAACAACTTCAACAACACGCTCGTCGCGATCGGCGGTACGAACACGGCCGGCAGCTTCACCTTCAACAACCTCGTGCTGTCGGCGACCGGCACCGGCCACACCGGCAAAGGTCTGACCATGGCGGGCGGCGGTTCGCTGGCCATCACGGCCACGGGCGGCAGCAGCAGCATCGACGTCAGCAGCACCGCGCTCGATCTCAACGGCATCGCCCTCGGCGCATCGACGCTGGCAACTCTCAACTCGTCGGGCGGCGTGAACGGCATCAAGCTGACCAGCGTCACCGGCGGCACGTTGACCATCAGCGCTGGCACGATCTCTGCGCAGACCGGCTCCTCATATCTGGTCAGCGGCGGAACCGTCTCGGTCAGCGACGCCGGAGCCATCACCCAGAACACCGCCGGCCAAAGAGCCGTTGATATTCAGAGTACGACCGGCGGAACGCACGCATTCTCCGGCGCCATCGGCAGCGGAGGCATCTTCCTCAACAGCAACACCGGCGCGACGTTCAGCTTCACCGGCTTGCTGACGCTCAACACCGGTACCAGCCCGGGCTTCACAGCCACCGCCGGCGGAACGGTCAGCGCCACCAACACCAGCAACACGATCGTCAGCACGACCGGCACGGCGCTCAACGTCGCCAACACCACCATCGCTGCGGGCGGTCTCAAGTTCCAGAGCATCTCCGCGAACGGCGGCACGAACGGAATCATCCTCGACACCACCGGCGCAGGATCGCTGACGGTCTCGGGCACCGGCAGCGCCGGCACCGGCGGAACGATTCAGAACATGACCGGGGCCGATGCGTCACCTGTCGAGAACGCCACGGTCGGTGCGGGCATCTATCTCAAGGCCACCAACAGCCCGTCGTTCAACTGGATGAGTCTCCACGATTTCTCCAACTACGGTCTCATCGGTACGAACGTGACCGGCTTCACCATGACCAATACGACCGTCACGGGCACCAATGGCACGAATCAGGGCGGAGTGGGTGAAGGCGATGTCTACTTCACCGGACTTTCCGGCTCGGCCACGGTGACGAACTGCACCTTCACCGGCGCCATCTACGATTCGTTCCACGTCTTCAACAACGCCTCCCAGAACCTGAACCGGATCACCATCACCGGCTCGACGTTCGCTACGGTCGGCGGAGCCGGCAACCTCGCCAACGATGCGCTCGTCTTCCAGGGCACCGGCGGGACGCTCAACATGACGATCCAGAATTCCTTCATGACCGGCGCGCGCGGCGATCTCTTCAACCTCGACCTGCACGGCGTCATCAGCTCCGACCTCGTTTTCACCGGCAACACGCTGACGAACAACAACGCCAACATCCTCAGCGGCGGCGGCGGCTTCACCATGCAGGGCGGCGGCGCGGGCAACCAGGAGACGTTCACGTTCAACATCTCCAACAACACCATGCGCGACGCGCTCGGCGGCGCTCTGAACATCGGCGCCGGCACGGGTGCGGGAACCAATCACAATTACTCCGGCACGATCGACAACAACACCATCGGCGTCGCCGGCGTGACGGACAGCGGCTCCAAGCAGGGCAGCGACATCTTCATCAACTTCAACGCTGCCGGTACGGGGGTCTTCAACATCACCAACAACAAGCTCTTTCAGTACGGAAGCGGCAACGGCATCAACCTGAACATGGGCGCGTTCGGCTCGTCCAATCCGTATGTCCAACTCGTCGTCACCGGAAATCAGATCAGCAATCCGGGCACGTTCGGTGCGCAGGGCGTCCTGCTCACCGCCGGAACGGGACCGCTGCCCGAGACCGGCCGCATCTGCATGACCCTCGGCGGTGCGGGCGCGCTGGCAAACTCGCTGGCGGGTTCGGGTGGTCCGGGCGCACCCGGCACCGACATTCGGATTCGCGACCGCTTTGACGTGAAGGTCGGTTTCCCCGGCTACGGCAGCACGACGACCGATACCGCCGGTCTGGCAACCTACCTCGCTGGTAGAAACGGAGTCGCTGCGGGCGCCGTCAGCGTCGCCGCTCCATCAGCGGGTACGACGAACGGCACCACCAACGGCTTCTACCAGATCTGCCCTCCCTGATCCGCTGACTCTTTTACTGCTTCTTATCGATGCCGCCGCGCCCTCAACCGGCGCGGCGGCATCGCTGTTTTGAAAAAGGCGGCTCGGAAGAGCTACTTGTTTCATGAAAACGTGAGATGATGTCCGCAGTCCAAGGTCCAGTTACATAAAAATATAAGAGCGGAGGTAAATTGTGGCAGAGCCATTCTTGTCCGAGATCCGGATCATGAGTTTCGGTTTCGCGCCCAAAGGCTGGGCACTTTGCAACGGTCAACTCTTACCCATCAACCAGAATCAAGCCCTCTTCTCACTGCTCGGCACAACGTTTGGCGGGGACGGCCGCGTCAATTTCGCGCTGCCGGATCTGCGGGCGCGGGCGCCGATCCACGTCGGTTCGGGCCACACGCTCGGCGAGCGAGGCGGCGAGCAGGCCCATACCCTCTCCATCGCCGAGCTCCCCACTCACACGCACGTGGCGAACGCCACGAACGCCAACGGGTCGCAGCCGTTACTCACGAACGCCTTCCTCGGTGCTTTTAACAACGGATACACCTCGCCAGCCGCTCTCGTATCGATGGAGCCGAGCACGCTGGCCCCCGTTGGCGGAAGTCAGGCCCACCTGAACATGCAGCCGTTTCTGGTGCTCAACTTCTCAATCGCCCTGCAGGGCATTTTCCCGAGCGCGACTTAAGAAGGAGGACAACGACAATGGCACAACCTTACGTTGGAGAAATCCGCATGTTCGCCGGCAACTTCGCCCCTGCAGGCTGGATGTTCTGCGAGGGACAGTTGCTCCCGATTTCCGAATACGAAACCCTGTTTCAGCTCATCGGCACGACCTACGGCGGCGACGGACAGAGCACCTTTGCACTTCCCGATCTGCGTGGCCGCATTCCGCTCCACTTCGGCAACAGCTTCATCCTCGCCGAGACGGGCGGCGCCGAGGAGATTACGCTGACGGTCAGCCAGATCCCGGGGCACTCGCACGCTTTCCTGGCTTCCGGCAACACCGGCACCGGCGGCAACCCGAAGGACAACGTGAACGATCAGAACACGGCCATTCTGCTCTACACGGTCGGTGGAGCGAGCGACAACTTCAACCCGGGCGCGATCGGTTCTACCGGCGGCAGTCAGCCCCACACGAACTTCCAGCCGTATCTCTGCGTCGACTTCATCATTTCGCTGTTCGGGATTTTCCCGAGTCCGACGTAGGAACTGGCCGAAGCGACCGCCACGAACGTACGATAAGGAGAGAAACATGGATCCATTCGTAGCTGAAATCCGCATCTTCCCGTTCAACTTCGCGCCCAAAGGGTGGGCCTGGTGTGACGGCCAGTTGTTGCCGCTTTCGCAGAACACGGCCCTCTTCTCGTTGCTCGGCACCACGTACGGCGGCAACGGAAAATCGAACTTCGCCCTGCCGGACCTCCAGGGGCGTGCGCCGATGCACCCCGGCCAGGGTCCCGGGCTCTCGCTGCACGACCTCGGCGAGACCGGCGGCTCGGAAACCGTCTCGCTGCTCGAGTCGGAAATCCCGTCGCACAGCCACCAGCTCCGCGGCGATAACCAGGATCCCGGCGATACCGGCGCTCCCGGCCCCTCCGCGGTGTTCGCGAAGTCGACCAACGCATTCGCTTACGTTCCTCCGAGCCCGGCGCTCGTCAATATGGCCCCGGAGACCGTTTCTCCCGCTGGCGGCGACCAGCCCCACAACAACATGCAGCCGTACCTCACCCTGTATTTCAATATCGCCCTGCAGGGCGTCTTCCCGCCCCGCACCTGATCGATCTCCTTCCACTGGAAAAGCCGCACGCCAACGCGTGCGGCTTTTTTTGTTTACGTAGAGTTGTGACTTTAGGGCGGAAGTACGGTCGACAATCACCGCCGCATTCGTTATCTTTCTTTCCGTCCGTTCCAAACAGGTCGTAAATCCGTTCCGTACATCGGGTCCTCGAACGCCGCTACGCCGCAAGGCGAGTGGCTCTGAACATCAGGAGGGGTGTCGTCATGGGTCGATTTCGCCGCGTAGTACTGCCCGGTTTCCTCGTCGCGTTGTTTGCGTTTGCGCTTCCCGCATTCGCGGCGAACGTGACCGTCAACGGCACCACGAACTTCAGTTCCCTCGATGGCTCCGTCGACGATCAGGATCACGTCGTCAACGGCACCTTCACGGTGAACGGAGACCTCATCATCAACGGTTCGATCAACTGTAACGATGACGGACCGGGCAACCTCTCCGGATGCGCCATGAAGTTTGACGTTTCCGGCAGCGTGATCATGAACGCCGGCAGCGGACTCTTTGCCGAGAACCGCATCGGCACCGGATCGGGTGGAAGCATCACCATCGACGCCGGCGGCAACGTCACGCTGCATGGTGCCGCGGGGAGCTCGCCCGGCGCTGTGATTTCCAGCGCGGCGCTTCTTTCGGCGACCGGCTCCGGCGGCGCGATCACCATCAACAGCGATGGCGCCACGACACTGGAAGCAGGCACGGTCATCAACTCCGCCAGCAAGGGAGCGGATGCCGGCAAGATCCTCATCACCTCGGGCGGAAACCTGACCGCCTCGGGCCTCGTCGCCGCCGGTCCGTCGTCGACGCTGCTCGCAACCGCGCAGACCGGCGACATCCTGGCGGGAGGCGTGGCGGGACAACGCGGCGGTGAGATCCGCCTGCAGTCGACTTCCGTCCTCGATCCCTCCGTCACCATCAACTCGACGGCCACCATCGTTTCGCAGGGCGCCACTGACGCCGCGGGACCGGTCACCGTCGAAGGCTGCGGCGTCATCATTCGCGGCCTGGTCGCATCGATCGTCAATGGCGACGCCGCGACGCGCGTCGCCATCCGCTCCGGCAAGGAAATCGTCGTCGACGGCAGCGACCTCGGCATCTCCTCCTCCGGCACTCACCTCGGCCATCTGCGCGCGGACGCCACCAAGAACGGCGCCGCCGCCAAGCGCGTCGATCTCTTCGCCGCGGACAACGTCACCATCACCGGTCCTGATCCGGCGCTCAGCTCGATCTACGCCGTGACCAGCAATCCCGGCAGCGCCGATCCGAACGTCACCGCCGGAACGATCCGCGTGATTTCGCTGCGCGGAACCGTCAGCGGAAGCGGCAGGGCCTTCATGGCCGGCCGCAACGTCGATTCACACAAAGGCGGAACGATCGAAGTCTCCAGCGCGGGCACGGTCAACCTCGACCACGCCTTCATCGAAGCGGTCGGCGACTACTCGCAGTTGAAGGCCAGCGCCGCCGGCGGTCATATCAATGTCCGCTCCTACTCCGGCAACGTCAGTTGGGTTCTCGGCAACGGCGACGTCCGTCCCGTCGGCACCGGCGCGTCCGGCGTCTCCGGACAGGGGACGATCGCACTGACCGCCTGCGGAACGGTGACGACGTCGGGCACGACCTTCCCGACCGTTGGTCCCGCCGCCGGCGTCTTCCCGACCATCACCACCGGCGCCTGCTCGCCGGCTGCGCCCGCCCTTCCGGCCGGTGAGCCCGCACTTCCGGTGTGCTGCAACGTCATCACCGTCATCAATCCAGCCGTCTCCAGCGGTCCTGCGGGAGCGCCGTTCAGCCAGACCTTCACGCAGACCGGCGCCATCGGCACGGCCACGTTCACGCTCGCCAGCGGCACGCTGCCGTCCGGCCTGACGCTGGCCACGAACGGCGTGCTTTCCGGCACGCCCACGGTCACCGGCAGCTTCCCGATCACGGTCATGGTCACCGACTCGCAGGGCTGCACCGGCGTCGGACCGACCTATCCGCTGACGATCACCTGTCCGACCATCACCGTCACCAATCCGGCCGTCAACAGCGGCACGGCGGGAGTCGCATTCAGCCAGACCTTCACGCAGAGCGGCGGGGTAGGGACGACCACCTTCTCGCTGGCCGGCGGCACGCTGCCGGCCGGACTAACGCTGGCCTCGAACGGCGTCCTTTCCGGCACGCCAACGCAAACCGGCAGCTTCCCGATCACCGTCAAAGCGACGGACTCGAACGGCTGCACCGGCATCGGACCGACCTACAACCTCACCATCAACTGTCAGACCATCACCGTCACCAATCCGGCGGTGAGCAGCGGCGTGGCCGGCTCGGCGTTCAGCCAGACCTTCACGCAGAGCGGCGGCATCGGCACGACCACCTTCTCGCTCGCCAGCGGCGCGCTGCCGGCGGGGCTGACGTTGTCCAGCGCGGGCGTTCTCTCCGGCACGCCCACGCAAACGGGATCGTTCCCGATCACCGTCAAGGCCACCGATTCCAACGGTTGCAGCGGCACCGGCCCGACCTACAACCTGACCATCACCTGCCAGACCATCACCGTCACCAATCCGGCCGGGAACAGCGGCGTGGCCGGCTCGCCGTTCAGCGAGACGTTCACGCAGAGCGGCGGCATCGGTACGACGACGTTCTCGCTCGCCAGCGGCACACTGCCCACCGGGCTGGCGCTGTCGAGCGGCGGCGTGCTCTCCGGTACGCCGACGCAGACCGGCACCTTCACCATCACGGTCAAGGCCACCGACTCGAACGGCTGCAGCGGCACCGGCGCGAATTACACGCTGACCATCGCCTGCCAGACCATCACCGTCACCAATCCGGCCGTCTCCAGCGGCACGGCCGGCACGCCGTTCAGCCAGAGCTTCACGCAGAGCGGCGCGGTCGGCACGGCCACCTTCTCGATCGCCAGCGGTACGCTGCCGTCGGGCCTGACGCTCTCCGCGTCCGGCGTGCTCTCCGGCACTCCGACGCAGAGCGGCTCGTTCCCGATCACCGTCAAGGTGACCGATTCGAACGGCTGCACCGGCGTCGGCCCGACCTACACGCTGGTCATCACCTGCCAGACCATCACCGTTACGAATCCGGCCAACAACACCGGCACGGTCGGCTCGCCGTTCAGCGAGACCTTCACGCAGAGCGGCGCGAACGGAACGGCGACGTTCACCACCTCGAGCACGCTGCCGGCGGGTCTGACGCTTTCGGCCGCGGGCGTGCTCTCCGGCACCCCGACGCAGAGCGGCAGCTTCCCGATCGTCGTCACAGTCACCGACTCGAACGGCTGCACCGGCACCGGCTCGACCTACACGCTGGTCATCAACTGCCAGACCATCACCGTCATCAACCCGGCCAACAACAGCGGTACGGTCGATTCGCCCTTCAGCGCGACGTTCACGCAGAGCGGCGCCATCGGCGGGGCTACGTTCACGCTTGCCAGCGGCTCGCTGCCGGCCGGCCTGAACCTCTCGACCAGCGGCGTGCTCTCCGGTACGCCGCAGGTCCCGGGAACGTTCACCATCACCGTCACGGTCACCGACTCGAACGGCTGCACCGGCACCGGACCGGCGTACACGCTGACCATCGGCTGCCAGACCATCACCGTTACCAACCCCAGCTCCAACAGCGGCACGTACAACACGCCGCTGAGCGGCAGCTTCACCTTCACGCAGAGCGGCGTCGGCACGCACACGCCGGCCGTCTTCACCATCAACAGCGGCTCGCTGCCGTCGGGCGTTTCGCTGTCGTCGAGCGGCGTCCTCTCCGGCACGCCGACGCAGACCGGCGTCTTCTCGATCACCGTCAAGGTCACCGACGCCAACGGCTGCACCGGCATCGGCAGCACCTACACGCTGACCATCGCGCCGAATGCGAGCAACAAGTCGTACGTCGACGTCGGCAACACGCAGCTCGCCGCCGGCGTCCCTGCTCCGGCAACGCCGACGGTCATCGCCGCCGCGCTTTCGAACGGCGATTCCTCCGACGCGCCGATCACCTACGCCGTGGTCGTTTCGCCGATCCACGGAACGCTGACCGTCTTCAACTCCAACGGTACCTTCCTCTACACGCCGAACGTCGGCAACACGTTGACCGACTCCTTCACCTACACCGCCACGTCGAACGGCGTCAGCGTCACGCGGTCCGCGACCATCACCTTCAACGGCCTGGTGTGGTACGTCGACAACGCCACCGCTTCAGGCACGAACGACGGCCGTTCCAACACGCCGTTCCTGGCGCTGTCGGATGTCACCGGCGTTTCGTCGGCGGGTGACTACATCTACGTCTCGAAGGGTTCCGGTCCAACCACCGGCGCGTACACGATGCTGGCGAATCAAACCCTCATCGGCGCCGGCGCAACGCTCAGCGTGGGCGGCGTTCTCAACGTTCCGGGCGCAGCGGCGAACACGCCGACGCTGAGCGACACGCTCACGCTGGGCACGAACGCGACGGTGAACGGAATCGACATGAGCACCGGCGCCTCGGATGCCATCGACGGCACCAGCATCACCGGCATCAACGTCACCGCCAGAAACGTGGCCACGACCACCGGCACGGCCATCAACATCAACGGCGTCACAGGCACGATGACCTTCACTTTGGTGAGCGCCAATGGCGGCGCGAACGGCATCGTCCTGCAGAGCTTCACCGGCGCGTCATCCTTCACGGTCACCGGTACCGGAACCGCGGGATCCGGCGGGACGATCCAGAACATGGTCGGCGCCGACGGCGGCGTCGCCGGCAACGGCGTCTACCTCAACGCGGCGTCGAACATCTCGCTGACCAACATGCAGATCAACGATCACCAGAACTTCGGCATCTTCGGGAACAACGTCACGAACCTGACGCTCGATCGCGTCGTCGTGAGCGGCGTGAACGGAACAAGCACCAGTGGAGCAGGCGAGGGCAGCGTGGCCTTCACCGGCCTTCAGGGTTCGGTCTCGGTGACCAACTGCAACATCAGCGGCGCGCTCACCGACAACTTCCGCGTGCTCAACAACGCAGGCCAGACCTTGAACCGCATCACCGTTACTGCTACGACCTTCGGACCGAACAGCACCGCGAGCGGTAACGACGGTCTCGTGTTGCAGGCGACCAACGGCACGCTGAACGCGACCGTGGCGAGCTGCTTCTTCACCAGCGCGCGCGGCGACCTGTTCCAGCTCGATCTCCACGGTACGGCGTCCTCGGATCTCATCTTCACCGGCAACGCGCTTTCCAACAACCATCCGAACATCCTCTCCGGCGGCGGCGGTGTGACGATCGGAGGCGGCGGGGTCGGCGACAGCCCAACGCTGACCTACCTCATCGACGGCAACACGATGCGTGACGCCCTCGGCTCGGCTCTCCTGATCGCCAAAGGAACGGGCACCGGCAACTTCTCCGGCACCGTTTCCAACAACACCATCGGTGTCATCGGCCTGGCGAACTCCGGTTCCGCGCAGGGCTCGGGTATCTTCATCAACACTGTGGGCGGCGGCTCTCAGACGACGCACATCACCGGCAACCAGATCCGTCAGTACAACAACAACGGCATCCAGTTGCAGATCGGCGATGCCAGCCAGGGCGGAAACGGTTCACTGAACGCTACGGTGACCGGCAATACCATCGCGCAGCCCGGCACGTTCGCGTCGAATGCCGTGTTCCTCAACGTCGGAGTCCTGACCGGCGACGCTCATCAGGTCTGCTTCAGCTTCGGCGGCGCGGGCGCGGTGGCGAACTCGATCACGGGTTCCGGCGCGAACGGCGCTACCGACTTCCGTTTGCGCGAGCGCTTCGCGACCTCGGTTCGTCTCCCGGGCTACGCCGGCGCGAACAACAACAACGCCGCCGTGGTCACCTTCGTACAGGGCAACAACGGCGGAACTCCGACCGGAACGGTGGCGAACAATGTGCCGACCGGCGCCGGATACATCGGTGGTGCTCCTTGTCCTTGATTCACGTTCGAGGCTCGGCCTCGCGCTAGCATCGGTTCGGAGGCGCGATTGCGATTTGCAATCGCGCCTCCTCGTCCGTCTTCCTCAAATATCGTCAGCATGAAGCAGTCCCACATCACTCTCCGTCCCGCCACCGATGCTGACTACGCCTTCATGCGCGGGCTCTACGAGTCGGCGCGCGCAGAGGAGATGAAGCATTTTCCGTTCGACGAAGCGCAGAGGAAGGCGTTCCTCGATCAGCAGTTCGCCGCGCAGTTCGAGCACTACCAGATTCACTACCCGACCTGCGAGCGGAACATCGTCGAGCGCGATGGCGTGCCCGTAGGACGATTCTGGGTCGACGAATGGCGCGATCAGATCCGCATCGTCGATATCGGGCTGGTGCCGGAATGCCGAGGAGCCGGCATCGGATCGCAACTGCTGCATGAGGTGCTCGATCGGGGGAGTGCCGCCGGAAAGCCGGTCACGATCCACGTCGAGGCGTTCAACCCGGCGTTGCGGCTTTACCAGCGGCTGGGATTCGTGAAAGTCGACACCAACGGCGTCTACTTTCTGATGCGCTGGACGCCGCCTCAGGTGAAGACGGCTTCGACCGTGTAGGCGTTGCCCTCTTTGGCCACCGGCACCAGAAAGATGTCCAGCGGTTCTGCGAACGTATCGTGCGTGACGTTGTAGATCTGCTGCGGCAGCAGGATCGGTGAGAGGAAAAACAGCGAGAAGGCAGTCCGCTTCAGCCGCGCCGCCTCGCTTTCCATGACCCGCGCGGCGCGCGTGAGGCGCAACTCAATGCGGTGTCCCTTCTCGTGAACCCAGAACGAGGTGCCGACGAGCGGCTCGAAAGTGTCGATGGTGAGCTGATCGAGCATGAGGGCGGCACTTTACCTCAGAAGGCGGCGTCGCGACGATGTCGCGGCATGTGTGATGTGAGCTCACGACCATCGCGCAAGATCGAACGTGGGCAGAAGCGGATTCAGGAACTGAACACCTTCCAGGCGTCGCGCGTTTGTGAAGTCTTCCGTGAAGATGGTCGACACCTGATTGAGTCGAGCCGTCGCCCAGATCTGTGCGTCGAAGTAGCTGAGCTGATGGTCGCGAACTCCTCGGCCGGCCTCCTGGACAATCATGGGCGTCAGATCGAAGACCGGAAGCGCATCTGCGAGCAGCGTGACCTGCCGAAGGGCGTCAGCGATTGCCAGAATAGGAACGCGTCCGCGCGTTGTCGCGCTCAGGAACTCTCCGAGTACTTGCGCACTGACACGTCCGAGCCCGCTGGCTATGAGCGTTTCAAGAACTCGAAGTGCCCTGTCGTATTTTGAAGTCTCTGATGGTTGGTGGGCGTAGATGAGAATGTTCGTGTCGATCAGGACTTCGTCCATCGACCGATCCGATCTTCGTACAGCGACTCTCTTGTCCATCCGCGATCCGAGGATGTCTTCCGCCGCAAAGCGGAGAGGGAACGCATGAACGCAAGCGCTTTCCGACCGGCAGCGGCATCGCCCTCCTTGCGCCGAACGACCGTTTTGCCTTCAACGCTGTCGAGGGCCTCACGAATGAGCTGCGCCTCCGTCATGCCGCGTTGGCTGGCCCGGCGTTTCAGCATTCGATCATGGCGTTGTTCGATGTAGACCTGCTTGCGAATCATCGTTCCCGCTTTCATACATCGCAGTATACATCGCGCAACTCCCTGCCATCGAATAGACAGAAGGGCGCTGATTCGCAACAATGGCGGCCTCATGGACTCTTTTCCCCTTCGTCCGCGCGAGGTGTTCGAGGCGCTGAGCAAGACTGTCGTCGGGCAGGATGAGGCCATTCGCGAGCTGTCGGTGGCCATTGTCAAGCATCTCGTCGGACATCCCGCGCCGAACATGCTGCTCATCGGCAACTCGGGGTCGGGGAAGACCACGCTCATGCGCGCGGTCGAGCAGTTTCTGGCCGGCCGGCCGGAGTTGAGTCACTCCGCGAACGTCATCCGCATCAATGCGAATGTGCTGGCAGAGGAGCATCAGGGATATGGAAGGGCCGTGCTCGGGCGGCTCTTCGCGAATGCGCGAACGCGCGCCGGCGCGAATGCGCCGATGCCCGATCTGCTGCGTTCCGTCGAGCACGGCATCGTCTTCATCGACGAAGTCGACAAGATTCGCGCGCAGGTCAGCGGCGAGCCGAACGTACGCGGCATCGTGGCGCAGGAAGCGTTGCTCACGCTGATGGAGAACGAGAACGTCGAGTTCGAAGCGAACGGGATGATGTTCGCCGTCAACTCCTCGAAGATCCTCTTCATCGTCGGCGGCGCGTTCGAGGAGTTGTACGAAGCCGTCTTCCGCCGCGCCACGATCGGGCAGGACGTCGCGCCGATGAAGCCGGTCGTCGTCGTTTCGGCCTCGGGGGAAGTGCGCGAAGAGCTGCCGTTCCACCTGCGGGACTACCTGAAGTACGACGACCTGTTCCGCTACGGCATGACCCCGCAGTTCGTCTCCCGTTTCGAATCGATCGTCGTGCTCAACGATCTCGGCGAATCCGATCTGGCGCGCATTTTCGTCGAGCCGGAGGCGTCGATCTTCCGTACCGCGCGCGCGTATTTTCAGCGTTTCGGCATCGACCTGCAGATCACGCGCGGCGCATTGATCGCCATCGCCTGGGATGCCGCGCGCCAGAAACGTCTCGGCGCACGTGCCCTTCGCGAGACCTTCCGGCGGGTCATCGGCGGACTCGAGTTCGATCCCGCCGACGCCGGCACGCACGTCATCACCGTCGATGAAGCCATGGTCAAGCAGACGATCGCCGGCCGCGAGCAGGGAACCCCTCGGCCTCGATGATCCGCACCGCGTTCGCCCTCATCGTCCTGGCATTCGCCGGTGCGGCCTTCGGAGCATCCGTCGTGTTCGTCGACAACCGCGCGCCCGCGGCAGGCAACGGCACCCGCGAGCAGCCGTTCAACACGATCGCCATGGGCGTGAATAGCGCGACGATCGTCTACGTCGCCGAATCCGACAAGCCGTATACCGAGAGCGTGACGCTGAGAAAAGGGCAGATGCTCATCGGCTCCGCCTTCGGTCTCGACGCTGTCCACACGGATCTGCACGTCGACCCGGGGGTGGCCATGCCGGCCATGCAAGGTCCCGGGCCGGCAATTCACGGGACGATTGCCGTGCGCGGCGACAACGTCATCGCCGGCTGCACGCTGTTCGGCGAGGGAGTGAGCGCGATCGACGGAAACGGCGCGATCGGCACGCTCACCGTCCGCAACGTCTATTTCAAATCGTCGCTGGCCGGATTTGCGATCTATCTGCAGGATCAGCAGGGAAAAGTGGACATCGCCGGCGGCTCGATCGAAGCGTCAAACCGAGGAAGCGGGATCGGGATCGTGGGTGGGTATGGCGACGTCGTCATCGATCGCTTTCCGATCTCCGGCGAATTCAACTCCGCGGTACGGATTCAGGGGCGGCGTTCGGGCACGGTCACATTCCGCCGCGGATCGAAGCTGCGCGTGCGCGACGCGTTCGATGATGCCGTCGTGATCACGATGATCGAACGCCCGGCCGCAGTGCTGTTCGAAGACACGATCGCGGTCAGCGGGCGGCGGCGCGGCCTCGTCATCGATCGCGCCGCGAAAGTCGTCATCGGCGGAACGTCCTCGCTGAATACGGCAAACGGCGCCGCGCTCGAAGTTCACGACTCCGGCGTTGACCTCTCATTCGAATCCGTATCCGCGCAGGGCGTGGCGCCGGGAACGCTCGACGAAGGGATCATTCTTGACCGTGTGCATGGTCCCGTCACGATCACCGGCGTCGAGGGAAAAATCGGCACAGGCGGTGCGATCCTGCACGCGCGCGGTAACGGCATCCGCATCGATCATGCGGACCACGTTCGCGTGGCCGGCGTCACGCTCACCGACAGCGGCGTCAACAAGCCGGCGCGTGGCGTGCGTTGCGCGGGCAACTTCGAGGTGAATTCGACTGCCGTTTGCCGCGCCGCGCTGTATCTGCGGCACATCAGCGACTCCACGTTCGAAAACATCGTCATCGACGGCGGCAGCGCTATTGGCATCAACGCGAACAACATCCGCAACGTCACCTTCGGCGGTCTCGACGTCCACCAGGCCGGCGACGAGACGTTCGAGAGCGGCGTGATGCTGCAGGAAGCTGGCGGCACGATCACGTTCAGCCGCTCGTCGTTCGTCGACAACGCCGGCAGCGAGATGCTGATCGAGCAGCGCTTCAACAACGGGAAGATCGTGCTCGACCGCTGCACGCTGGCGGCCACGGGCCGGCCGCAGGTTGCGCCCTATCTGATCGAGCTCCGATCGTTCGGCAACGCGAAGATCGAGATGGAGATCCGCAATGGCGACCTTCGCGACAACCTCGGCTCCGCGATCGACGCGGAGGCGTCTGAATCGAGCTCGGTTTCGATCGATGCGCACGAGTCTGCGCTGCAGCATTTCGGGCACGGAATCATGACCGTCGCCGCGAAGCAGAGCGCCAACGCGCGCGTGACGCTGCGCAACAGCACGGTCGTAGCGCTGGCCTCGGACCGCGCCTGGGTCGACGTCGCGGCGACGGAAGCGGGCACCGTCTGCGCCAACATCGCCGCGAATCGCTTCAGCAGCGTGCCGGGAACGGTCATCCATCTCGCGGCCTCCCCGCAGGCGCGGATCTCCGTCGTCGGCGCGGCCGCCGGCGACCCTGGCTCGATTAGCGCTGCGCTGGCGGCCGCAAATGGCGGCGCCTCGACGCTGGTGGAAGGGCCTGCGGCGGGCGTTGCGGAATGCCGGTGACCTTGATCACGCAATGACGCCGAACCCGTGCTAGTATTTCCCGGTCCAGTCCACTCCCCCGCGCGATTGCTGTAAGGGCGCATCCATCGAGAGTTTCATATGGAGAGCCGCATGAAAGCCAAAACTGTATCTGCCGGAATCCCGCGCCGCGAATTTTTGCGCATCAGCTCCGCCGCCGCCATGGGCCTCGCCGTCGTCGCCGCCGGTGAAGGCAAACTCTTCGCCGCGACCTCTTCGGGTCTCGTCCCGCTGATGGGTGTCGGCTACGCGCCGTCGCTGCCCGCCACAGGTTTCTCGATTCCGTTGGCCGACGCCGGCTCGATCCTCAGTCCCGACCCGCGCTTCATCAGCACCGGAGCCCGCGTGGCCGTCGTCGGTGCGAAGCGCGCCGCCAGCCACACGAACGCGCCGGGCGGGATCGCCGTCGACGCGCTCTTTCCCGTATCGCACCGTCAGGACAGCGCGATGCGATTCCGGTTCTTCTCGATCGCCGGCCGTTCCGATCAGGATTCGATCAGCGCCCCGCTCAATTACACCGTGCAGGTGCCGTCGACCGGCGGCGTTTCGCTGGCGGTGCGTCACCGCCGCGCCGTCACGGATGCCGCGGTGTCGTCAGCTCCTCCGCCGCTCGAATCCGAAATGACCCCGCTCACGCTCTCCCTCGGCAACGTCGCCGGCCCGAAGCTCACGCGCGGCGTATACGTCCTCGCTTTTCGCGAAGACGACGGCGACAGCATGTCGAACTGGAACCGCCTCACGCTCGCCACGTCCGAGACCGATTACTACGTCGCGAATGCGGCGTTCTCGTACGTGATTCTCAACGTCGACTACGCCGACGCGCCGGTGACCAATCGCCGCCACGCAGTGCATTAGCGCAACTTCCGAGGTCTCCAACTTCGCCGGGCTTCACCGCCCGGCGTTTTTTTTTGTCGCAGGCGCGTCGCGGTCGGCTAATCGACACCGGTGGCCGAGCCTTGGGCAACCAACGCCGTCGGCCGCGCCGACTACAATGCGCGCACATGGCTGAGACACACCGAAAAAATCGCTCTTCGACAAACTGAAACGTGGGCTCTTCATGACCCACACCGAGATCATCGAGAAGGTGAAGGAGTCGCTGACTCCCGACCTTCCGATCGATAAATCCGCGATCGATGGTCTCGAAGAAGGTCTCCTCGGCGCGGACGTGGGCGCGGAGCTGACGATGTCGCTGGTCGACCGCATCGAGCAGCGCGTCCGCGACGAACGCATCACGAACATGGATCGTTTCACAGCAGTGCTGCGCGAAGAGACGCGGGCGCTGATTCCGCAGCGGAAACTGTCGCCGATCGACACCGCGCGCGCCAAGCCGTTCGTCATTCTCGTCGTCGGCGTGAACGGAACGGGGAAGACCACCACGATCGCCAAGCTGGCCTCGCGCTTCAAGAGCGAAGGCAAATCCGTTCTCCTCGGCGCTGCCGACACCTTCCGCGCCGCGGCCATCGAGCAGTTGCAACTGTGGGCTGATCGCATCGGCATCGATATGGTCAAGCACAAGGCCGGTTCGGATCCCGGCGCCGTCGCGCACGACACGGTCACCGCCGCGAAAGCGCGCGGAACGGACGTCGTCCTCATCGACACCGCCGGCCGCCTGCACAACAAATCGCATCTGATGCAGGAGTTGTCGAAGGTGCGCCGCGTCATCGAGAAGGAACTGCCCGGCGCGCCGCATGAAACGCTGCTGGTCATCGACGGCACCACGGGACAGAACGGCGTCAGTCAGGCCGCGGCATTTCTCGAGGCGGCGCAGGTGACGGGCATGGTCGTGACGAAACTCGACGGCACCGCGAAAGGCGGCGTGATCCTCTCGATCATGCGGCAGTTCGACATCCCGGTGAAATTCGTCGGCGTCGGCGAAAGCGCGGACGATCTGATCCCGTTCGATCCGACCGCTTACGTCGACACGCTCTTCGAGTGACTGAGCGCCCACCACGACGCGAAGACGACGCCGAACATCCCCACGATCCGGAAAACGAGCTCCGAGGTCAGCCAGAAATTCGCCGTCGCATCGCCGTAGTGCTGCTCGCTCCACGCGCCCTGCCGCATCGCATACGTCGATTCGATGGAGATGATCAGGCCGATGCAATGCGACAGGAAAAGGATCACCAGCGCAATGGCCAGGCCGCGAATGTTGGTCAGGCGCCATGGCCGGTCGTTCATCGCGAAGAGTGCCAGCAACAGGATGATGTTGTACGTGAGCTGATCGGCGGGCATCGTCGCTGTCGGCAGCGGCGTCGACGACGTGATGAAAATCTTCCGCTCCTGCGGCACGAGCACGGCGTCGGCAAGTCTGCGGTCGGCGTGCAGCAGTAGTTGCGTCGCGGGCGCGAGGGCGTAGTTGTACGCCGGCGTGGCCGCCCACCAGATGCAGACGCCGAGCGCGAGGCCGGCCAGAAATCTAAGTGCTCGAAGGAGCATCGCGCGGAGCCACTCTCGACGTCCAGATGAGGAACAGGAAAACTGCCGCGCCGAACATCAGCGTCTGCCACACGGCGAGGTGGAACGTCTCGAAAACGCTGCGGTGGTACACGCCGAGGAGGTAGAGCGAGGCGATGCGGACGATGTTGAGCGCTTCGAGGATCACCGCCGCCGCGAGCGCACCGATGATGCGCTTGCGCATCGGTGCATGGAACGCCAGCATCGCCGCGCAGACGAAGACGACCGCTTCCAGGCCGTTGCAGCCGCCGCGGATATCGACGGCGAATCGCGATCCCGCGATGACCGTGCCGTCGACGTGCACCGGCTCATGAATCAGGTTCAGCGCCGCGCCCGAAACGCGCGCCAGCGCCGCGGTGAACGGCAGCACGACACGCGCGTCCACCCATCCGATCGTGATGAATGCGTAGAAGGCGATGAGCAGCACCGCGAAGACGATGAGGAACCGCGTCTGCCGCGGCGCGAGAGCCATTGCCCCGATTCTAACAGCCTACTTGCGGTGCACGTAGATCGTGTTGCCGCTCCGCTCCTGCATCAAATTGTTCGTCCGCAGAATGGCCTCGAGCACCTCGGTCCACGGTGTTTCCTGAAACACGACGGATACGCGGCCACTGACGTCATCATCGACGATGATCTCGGTGTTCGTCAGTTTCGAAAAGGTGCGCAGCACGTCCCTGATGTCGGCGTCTTTCAAGTTGATCGAGATGTTCTCGTCAGGTTTCTTCACCTTCACGACCGTGTGCGCCGGTTTCGCGGTGATCGTCCGGACGACCGGCGCCGCGCCATCGATGATGATCTCCACGGTCGCCGTCCCGTCGGCGTGGCCCCTGGCGCGGATGGCGATGTTGTGTTCTCCGTCCGGGTCCATGTGTCCATAGTTTGCGGTCGTCCACTCTTCCACATGACTTCTGGCGTGTGCGGAAGTGACGATCTTGTCGTCCGACCGGTTGCGAGCCGTAATGAAAAAATCGAACAGCGAATCGACTCGCACCGCGGTGACATCGATTTTGAATGGCGAGGCGCCGTCGTCGCCGCTGCCCGGCGGCAGCGCACGCGCGACGCCGCTTCCGATCGTGGCGATCGCGATCAGGGCGATGACGGCAATCGTCACTACGCGGTGGGGGAGAAGACGGCGGGTTCCGAATCGCATGATGGCGTTGATCCTTTCCTGAATCGTGTTGCTGACGATGCATGAGATGCCGGCAGCGCGCGGCGCAAGAGCGGCGCCGCAGACTTTGCCGAGGGCGGTGAGGTAGGTGGCGGGATCGCCGGAGGAGATGACGACTTCATCGCAGGCTTCCTCGCGCGCGGCATCGAGAACTCGTCGCGCAATCCAGACCAGCGGATGAAACCAGAGCGCGCTGCCTGCGATCGATTCGATGAAGCTGAGGAGGTTGTCGCGCCGCGCGATGTGCGCGCATTCGTGGGTGAGGATCGTTTCCAACTCCGCGCCGGCGAGCTCGCTGTTCGCCGGAATGACGATGATCGTACGAAGCAATCCGACCGTGGCCGGGGTCGCGATCGATGTCGAACGCATGAGCCGGACGGATTGTGTGATGCCTGCACGTTCGCGGGCATGCGCGAGCGCGGGATCGTCCGCGTCGATCGCGTTTGCAAGCGCGAGGCGAACGCTCGCCCGGCCACGCACGAACGAACGCGCCAGAAGCGCGATCGCAATCACTGCCCAGATCGCGAACGCGATCATCGGCCAGATCGGCGCCGCTGTCTGCGGCAAGGTGGTCATCGAAAGAGGTCCGAGCGCCGTGATCACGATCGTCCCTTTCATCCCCGCCAGATCGATTCCGAATGCCGAGAGGATCCGCGGCACGATCGACGATGGAATCGCGAACTTCATCAGCGCCGCGAAGACGATCGCGTAACGCGTCCGTGCCGCCAGCCGCGGAATGTGCACGATGAGGATCGCGATCGCGAGCAGCAGCGTCGATTCGAGCAGGTGCGCGATCATTTGCCGCCCTTCTTCGCCGACTTTTCGATCGCCTTCAGATCGTCGAGCGACAGCTTGCCCGTTTCGACGAGGTGCGCCACCAGCGGCTGCGAGCCGCCGATGAGATCGAGCAGTTCATCGACGAGACGCCGGTAAACCGACTTGCGCGTGATGCTCGGCTCGAAGTAGAGCGCGTTGCCGGCCTTGCGCGTTCGGCGCACGGCGCCTTTTTGTTCCAGGCGCTGCACGATGGTCTGGACGGTCGTGTAGGCAGGTCGCTCGTCGCGCTCGATGGCGTCCTGCACCTCGCGCACGTTCGCTTCGCCGAGGCGCCAGAGCACGCTCATGACCTCGGTCTCGAACTTCGTCAGCGCGATGCGTTCTTTGGCCATGCGCGCATACTACAGTTGTAGTAGCGCTGCGTCAAGAAGCAGCGCCGGCGATCGCCGGCGCTGCCGGTGATCAAATCAGTGTTTGCAGGTTTCCTGATCGAGCTTCACCCACTTGCCGTCCATCTCCATCTCGGACTCATGGCGAATGTCGCCCTTGCCAACTTTGGTGAAGGTCTCGTGAACGTTCATCGTCATGCCGCCACCGTGCTGCGCGCCGGTGAACGTCATCGTGCCATCCACCCAGCCGGGCGATTGCTCCGTCGAATAGCCGGTCATGTTGTCGACCGCGCCGGAGACGAACGCTTTCGGCTGCTCGTCGTAACTCATCAGCGCGCGCACGGCGTACGGATGCGGATTCTTCGCCGTCTTGACCTCGGTGTAGCGGACTTCGACCCAAGACCCGTTGAGAATCCACGCGCCGGTGACCGTCGCTTTCGTGGCGTGCTCCGGCCCCATCGGCGACGCGAACGTGATGCCCGTGCACTGCCACGTTCCGACGAACGGCTGCAGCTCTTTCAGTTTGGGATTGCTCTGGCCGAACGCGGCCACGGTTGCCAGACAGATAACCACTGCGATGATGCGAGTTTTCATTTTCTCTCCTCCTGTTTTGCTGAGGATACGCGCCTCGCGCCGGTTTGGATGGCTATTGTCGCGGCACGGCGATATCGGCCACGCTGGCGCGCGGCAGCTTGCGGAGATGTTCGGGCGCCAGCTTGACCTTCGTCGACCGGTTGCCGCCTCCGACGATGACGTACTCGCGTTCCATCACACGTTCGTCGATGTAGAGCGGAATGGAGTCGGGCAGGCCGAAGACAGTCACGCCGCCGATCAGTTGCCCGGTCAACTCTTTCGTCTCCTCGGCCGACGCAAACGACAGCCGCTTGATGCCGATCAACTTGCTGATCTTGTGATTGACGTCGAGCTTCATGGTGGCCGTGACCAGGCAGGCGATGTATTGCCGCGGCTCGGTCTTGGCCGCAACCAGAATCGTATTCGCCGCGTTCTCGCGCGGGATGCCGTAGTTCGCGCAGAAAACGTCGGTATCCGCCCACTCGGGATTGCAGTCGAGGACCTCGTGGGGGATGCCGAGCGAGTCGAGCTCGCGCTGTACGGGTGGATCGAGTTCAGACATTGGGAGATTCTATGTGGCACAGACACTCTTGTCTGTGCTGGGTAATCTACAGGGGATTGAACGTCGTAACGCGCCCGGCCGTTACCATCGCCGTCGATGATTTTCCGCCCGCCACCACCCGGTACTCGCCGGGCGCCAATCCGAGCATGCCGAAAAATCCGCTGCCGTCGGTGTGCGTCGTATGCGTTTCGTGCGTCGTCAGCGACTCGATCGAGACGAGGGTTCCGTCGCCGTCGATCGATCCCATCAAAGAACCAGTCATCGACTCCGCACGATGCGGCGGAGGTGTCGTCGCGGCGAACAGCGGATGCTCGATCTTTTCGAACGCCGTCCGCCCGTCCGTCGCCGTGCTCGTGCGCAGCGCCGCGAAAAACTCTTCGTTCGGCCGCTTCGGCGTGAAAACGCCAGCCACCGGAAGCGCGTACGGATTCTGGCGCACCGCATTGTTCGTGCTGTTGGCGAGGATCGACCACGGCTTCGTGTCGCCCATCGCGAAGAAGAGGATGCCGTCGGCGTTCGCCTCGCGCGCGCGGCGCGCCTGGCGCAGCGTTCCCTCGATCGAGTTCAGATACGCGCCGATTCCCGGCACCGCGGCGCGGCCGTTGGCGTGTGCGGTGGCGATGACGAACTGCAACCAGTCATCGAACTGCTTTCGTTCCGCCGGCGCATGTTCGCGCTTGTAGAGCATCGGGCTGGCGACGTCGATGATTCCTTCGCGCAGCCAACTCTCCCAATCCTGAAACGCGACGCGGTACGAGTCGGTATTCGAAAATCCGTGATTGGCGCCCGGCCCCGATCCCCATGCAATGAGCGCGGCCGAGATCGTGATCGCCGGCCGGATCGCTTTCGCGCCAAGCGAAAGGTGGCGAACGAATGCGGTGACTTGCTCGCGCCGCCAATCGTTCCACAGCGGATCCTTCGCGCGCGGCAGGCGGCCGTAACGCGCGCGGAACCGCGCCACGCTCGTCTCGTTGTAGCCCACGTCGCCGCGCGGCGACTCGGGGTAGCGCACGCGGTCGAGGTGAATGCCGTCGATGTCGTAGGCGCGCACGAGGTGGAGCAGCACGTCCACCGTGTACGCCGCCGCGGCGGGATGCCCGAGGTCGACATACCAGTCGGTTGCGAACGGATAGCGCCCCTTGCTCGTCTTCGTGCCCCACTGCCGCGCGCCGCGATACGGCCGATTCGTTTTCGCATCCCAGAAATGCTGGAGAAAAACATGGTTCGCATCACGAGGCAGCGGATCTTTTTTCGGATCGCCGTGATAGATCGCGCCGACGATGACGAACGCGTGCACCTCGATGCCGCGCGCGTGCGCCGCATCGAGCAGCGCGCGCAGCGGATCGAACGTCCCATCCATCGCCTCGGCGCGCGGCTCCGCGGCATCGAGATACCAGGCATCGCCGCGCCGCCGCACCTGCACGAAGAGCGCGTTGGCATTGCTCTCAACCGCGGCATCGACGATGCGCTCCACGTCCACCTTCGTCGCGAACGGCGTGCGAAACGTATCGACCCAATACGCACGATATTCGGGACGATCGTCCGCGCGGCTTGCGACCGCGGCGAGAAACAGGATGATGATGGTGAGAGACCGCTTCACTGATTGATGATGATTGTAAATGTTCAATGTTGAATGTTGAATGTTCAATGTTGAATGAAGACGAACTGCCGTTTCATTCAACATTCAGCATTCAACATTCAACATTGAGCTTTTGACTTTCAAACATGCCCAAGTCCGTTCCCAAACCGCCGCCCGGCGATCGTCCTCTGAAGACTCTGGAGCGCGTCCTCTCCAAGGCGGGCCTCGGATCGCGCACCGAGGCGCGCAGTTGGATCGGCGGCGGACGGGTGAGCGTGAACGGGCGCGTCGTCCGCGATCCCGATGCATGGATCGACATGGAGCGCGACCGCGTCATGTTCGACGGCAAGCCGCTGCGCCGCGAGGAGCGCACGTATCTTCTGCTTCACAAGCCGGCCGGCTACATCACCACGTATCGCGATCCGCATGGGCGTCCGACCATCTACGACCTGCTGCCGGACCGCGAGCGCTATCTTTTTCCCGTCGGCCGCCTCGATCTCGACACGAGCGGGCTGCTGATCCTGACGAACGACACGCAGTTCGCAGAGCGGCTGACTAATCCCGAGTATCACGTACCGAAGACGTATCGCGTCACCGCGAATCGTCCGCTTGACGACGCCGATCTCGTTCTCCTTCGCAACGGAATGGAACTGCGCGACGGTCCCACGCGTCCCGCGCATGTAACGCGCGTAAGCGAAAACGTCTTCGAGATCACCATCACTGAGGGACGCAACCGGCAGGTGCGGCGGATGGTCGAAGCGCTCGATGCCGAGGTGGTCACGCTCGTCCGCATCGCCATCGGATCGATTCGCATCGGGGACCTCCCCTCGGGGCAAACGCGCGCGCTCACGGCGGACGAAGTGAAGGCATTGCGGCCCTGACGCGTGTTGTACGATCCCGCTCCCATGTGGACCGCACGCAAAATCGTCAAAGAGCTCGCCGATCCCGAACGCCGCCGCCGCATCCTCGTAGCGTTCTGGCGCTTCGGCGACGACACCGCAAAACTCATCGCCATCGCGCAGATCGCCAAAGCGCTGCATTTCCGCGAAGAGTCGATCCGCAAGATGCCGCTGGAAAAGAAGGCCGACCTTTTCGCGTCGCGCGCCACCGCGCCCGAGTTCGAGCAGGCGCTCGATACGGCTCTGATGCACTACCACACGCACGAACAGAACGCGCTGCTGGCCGCGTTTCTCGACCACTGGAAAATCCCGCACGTGAACGGCTCGATCGAAGTGGAGGAGTACAGCGCGCCGTCCGTCGATCAGGTCCGCGACGCCGTCAAATCGCTCGACACCTTCCCGCCGCGCGACGTCGCCATCTACCTCGCCTCGGCCGGCCTGCTGATGGGCGAGGAATGGCGCGCCGCAACGTGGCCGGTGGTGGATGAGATGGCGTCAACGCTGTCGGCGTGACAGCTACGGACTGTACCGTCTCGTCGGAATTCCCTCGGCTTTGCTGATGCTCAGCTCTGCCATCAGCTTGATCAGCCTGCGGCTCTCGTTGGTCGCGGCTTCGTACGTTTCGCAGAGCATGGCGATGTGGTCAGGCGGCTCCTCGGCGGAGATGGTGAAGCCGTTCATCGGCTGATCGGGACGCGTCGTCTCCGTCTTCCGCCAGGCGCCATTGAGCAGTTCCATCCGCAGGAACTGGCTTCCCTTTCCCGTCTGGAACGTCTGCGCGGCGACGGCAGGAATCCCGCGCGCGTTGGCTTTCTGTTCGTCGAGCGCGCGCGCAACGATCTCCGTGATCAGGTCGCGCAGCGTCTTCATGGCCGTCTCGGAGGCGCGGATGATCTCCATGGCGGCGTGGTAGACGCTCTTCTCGTTCGCGTTGCGCGCCATTTTCTGGAGCGTGCTGCGAATGATCCGGCACTCCAGCGCTACAGCGATGTTCTCCCACTCGAACATCACCACGCACGTGCCGCCCTCGGGCGGAATGTTGCCCTGGTGCGCGATCAGGACGCCGTTCAGCGAAACCTCGAGCAGAAAAACGCGGGCCTGGCCGACGCGCGCCACGAGCGGACGCACGAGCCGTACACGCTGATACCTGCGACGCTCTTCTTTTGGACCGGCCACGGTTATGGGAAGTCTAAATCAAAGCGGCAGCACTTATGGATTGCGGCGTGATTTGCCGCCTTCCGTCGCGCGCCGCCACGGCAGCGTAGTAGCCCTCGCGGTGAGGATCGAGCGCGGCCACGCTCCAGCCGCCGACGACCGGCCGCAGTTCCGGATCGCGAACGGGGACAGTGAACCCGTGCAGGTCGCCGGAACCGATGCCTTTGCCGCTGGCCTTGACGATGGCCTCTTTCGCCGTCCAGATGGTGAAGAAGGCCTCGGCGACGTCGGTAGCCTGTTCGACGATCGCGACCTCGGCGTCAGAAAAGAACCGCCGCGCCAGAGCAAGCGCGTCGTTGAGTGGCCGGCGGCGTTCGACGTCGATACCAACTTCAGTCTCCTTTGCAAACGCGAGCGCGACCAGATCGCCGGAGTGGCTGGCGTTGAATTCGATCGCGCGTCCGCGGAGAACGGGCTTGCCGAATTCTTCCTCGTCGATGATGAGCGTCGCCGGATCGGCGCCGAGGTATCGGCCGATGAATCGCCGCGTCGCCGCGCGCGCGACGATGGAGCGTCGGCGATCGTCGGGGAATCGATACCGATCAGCGCGAGCGCGTTCCGGAGTCGTGAGCAGGTTCGCGAGCGCGTCGAGAACGTCATCCGCGACATTTACGTCGACGAAGTAGACATCGATCATTCGCGCCACCCGAATCCGGCCACGGCAATCGTGATCGCCTGCACAACCAGCACAAGGATCACGCAAGCGGTCCACCCGCCGAAGCGCCAGAAGAATCCTGGGAGAACGCCGCTCACGCTCCCGCCGGCGTAGTAGCAGGCTACGTAAAGGCCGGCCGCGGAAGAGCGTCCACCCGCTTCCGCAGCGGTCTGGATGTAACTCGTCGACGCTGATTGGCAGACGAAGACGCCCGAGGAACAGAGGATCAATCCGAGCAGGATCAGCGGCAGCGAATGGAGCAACGTAAGCGACACGCCGATCATCGATCCGATCACCGCCACGATCAGCACCGGCCGCGAGCCGGCGCGGCCGATGCCGATTCCCGCCAGCGGCGTGACGATCAGGCCGACCAGATAGACCACGAACAGCGAGCTGAGTTGCGCAGGCGTCAGCAGATACGGCGCGGCGGCGAGGTGGAAGGTGATGTACGTGAAGACCGCGACAAGTGAAAAGAGCACGTTGAATCCGACCACGTACGTCGCCACGAGCCGCGGATTGCGAAGGTGCCGCAGCATGCCGCCGCTTGTTCGTACCGGCGCGATGGCCGGCTTGCGATCACGCGGCAGCCAGCGCGCGATGAGCGCTCCGAAAATCAGATCGCATGCGGCGATGAGCAGAAACCCGATGCGCCAACTCGGCGCGAGGGAGTTGATGATGCGGTGCGTCGCGGCATAGCCCGGCAGAATGCGCCCGAGAAATCCGCCGAGGACCGTGGCGCTGACGTAGAGCGACATCGCCGCGGCCACGTTCTTCGCCGGCCACTCCTCGGCGATGTACGCGATGGCCACTCCGAAGATCCCCGGCATCACCAGCCCTTGCAGAAATCGCCAGACGATCAGCATCGGCAGCGACGTCGCCGTCGACGCGAGCACGGTCGGAATCGTCAACAGCAGCGTCGCCGTGACGATGACGCGTTTCCGTCCGACGCGTTCCGCGATCAGCCCGCAGAACGGCGCCGACAATGCCACGCCGATCGTAGCCGCGCTCACGGTCATCCCCACCGCCGCCTTCGACGCCCCGAAGATCCGCACCAGCATCGGCAGCAGCGGTTGCGTCGCATAGAGGTTCAAAAACGCGGCGATTCCGGCCAGCATGATGGCGATCGTGGCCGCCGTCGATGACGTTGCCGACTCCCCGCCGTATGCCTCCTCATCCGCCTGCGCGCTCGTGCCGGTAGCAACGACCGCATCGGCCGTGTCCTTGACCACGACGCGTCGCCGAAACGCGCGCTCGAGCGTTCTGCGGAAGTCGGGCATGCGGCGGATTACATCACGCGCGTCATGTCATCATCGGTGCGATGGAGCACAGCGCGGCCGAGGTGATCGCCGTCTTTCATCGCGACGCGATCGCGGGCGTGATTGCTGTCGTGCTGATCACGATGGGGATCGGGATGCTGCTCCTCGGCGCGCTGACCGTGGGTCGGTCGCGCCGCTCGTTCGTCTACACCGGCCTTTTTGCCATCGCGTACGGAGCGCGGCTGGCGGTCAACACCGGCGCGTACACGCTGCTGTATGGCCATCCGCGGTGGCTCGATTACCTGCGTGCGGACTTCGAGTATCTCGTTCCGATTCCGGCGGCGCTGTTGTTCGAGACGTTCAGCGGCAATCGCCGGCGCATCGTGCATCGCATCATCATCGGCGCGCTGGCCGCGTGCGCCGCGGTGGCCATTCCGTACGAGATCGCGATTCATTCGCCATTCGCGCTGAAGCCGGTCATCGACGCGCTCGTGATCGTGCTGATCGCGGTGCTGGCGGTCGATCTTCTTTCCGCTGGACCGGAGGCCGCCAACTGGCGCTTCGTCCGAATCGGCGCTCTGGTTTTCACCGCATTCGTGCTGAACGAGCACTTTCACTTCGTCGGCGATCGCTACGGATTGACGCGCGAACCGACCGGCTTCCTCTTTCTCATGCTGACGATCATCGTCACGACGATGCTGCACGCGACGCAGTCGCAGCAGCGCCTCGCCGCCGTCGACAGCGAACTGGCCACGGCGCGCGCGATTCAACTGGCCGCGCTTCCGCGAAAAAATCCGGAGATCGCCGGACTCGACGTCGCCGCGATCTACACACCCGCCTCGGACGTCGCCGGCGATTTCTACGACTTCCTCGAGCTCGACGACGGCTGCCTCGGCATCTTCATCGCCGACGTCTCCGGCCACGGCGTCCCCGCGGCCCTCGTCGCGTCGATGTTGAAGATCGCGCTTGCGACGCAAGCGGAGAATGCGTCGTCGCCCGCACGCATCCTCGCGAACCTCAACACCCTCTTCTGCGGCCGCCTCGAACGCCAGTTCGTCACGGCCGCCTACGTCCACATCGATCCAATCGCCGGCGTTCTCACGACCGCCTCCGCCGGCCACCCGCCGCCCATCCTTCGCCACGGCGAAACTTGCGACGAGATCATCGCACCCGGCGTCGTCCTCGGCCGCTTCCGCGACGCGCGCTACGAAGAGCTATCGCGTCCTTTCGTTCCCGGCGATACGCTCGTCCTCTACACCGACGGCGTTACCGAAACCACAAACCGCGCGGCCGAACAGTGGGGCGATCAGCGGCTGCGTGAATCGATCGGCGGCGAGTCTCCGAAGGCACTTGCAGCGAAGATATCGGCCGAGGTCGAGACCTGGCGAGGTGTCAGCGGACTGCCGGAGGATGATGTAACGATGATTGTTGTCCGAAGCAGCTAACGTATGGTATACGTATGGTATGCGAAAGACGACGATCTACCTTCCTGACGAACTTAAGAAGCGGATTGAGAAGGTTTCGCGCAGCACTGGGAAGTCAGAAGCGGATGTGATCCGCGATGCGATTGACGCGGCGACGATTGTCGCTGGCGCGCCAGTTCCGCGCATTCCGCTCATGGAGCGTGGCCTCGGCGATCCCACGATTGCCGAGAATGTCGACACATTGCTCGAGAGTTTCGGCCGGTGATTCTCATCGACACAAGCGGCATTCTCGCCGCGATGTTTGACGATCAGAACTGGCACGAAGAGTGTGCGGAGGCGCTCCTCAGCGCGCCGCCGCCTCGAATCATTTCGCCGTTCGTCCTCGCGGAGGCCGATTTCCTCATCCAGAAGTTCGGCGGCGTGGATGCCGAAGCGCTCTTCCTGGCGGAGATCGGCCGGCGCGCGTACGAGTTAGCGACCTTCGACGAAGACGACGTCGAGCAGGCCCGCCATCTAATCACCAAGTACCGCTCGCTTCGCATCGGCTTGGCCGATGCCTCGATCGCTGTCCTCGCTGCGCGCTACGACGTCTACGACGTACTCACACTAGACGAGCGCCACTTTCGCGCGATTCGTCCGGCGCCACGAAAGAGCTTTCGGATTCTTCCAGCGGATGCTTAAGCGCTGTCAATGCAGGAACATCGGCATGCCCATCACGTCCGCCACTTTCGGCCGGTAGTTGGCGACGTCGTAGAAGCGGTCGACGTCGACGCGTTTTCGGCCGCTGCTGCCGACTTCGATGGGGACGGCGGTGTAACGGCCGTCGACGACGGCGACCATCTTGCCGGTTTCGCCGCGGCGCATCAGGTCGGCGGCCAGACTCCCGTAGTTGTTGGCGACGAGTTGATCGAGGGAGTCGGGAGCGCCGGAGCGCATCAGGTAGGCGAGGCGCTGGTAGATGACTTTGTCGCGCGATTTTTTCTCGAGGTAATCGCTCACGATGCCGCCGATGCCGCCGAGTTTGCGGTTGCCGTAGGCGTCGGCTTCGCCGCTTTCGATCGTGGCGCCGCCGATGATTGTCGCGCCCTCGGAGACTGCCACGACGGCATAGTTGCTGGGATTGTCGCTGCGGTCGGCGTCGAGCAGGTGGTACAGCTTGTCGCAATCGAACGGCACCTCGGCGATCACGGCGCGGTCGACGCCGGCGAGGTACGAAGCGAGGAGGCACGTCTCGCCGGAGTAGCGCCCGAACAGTTCGACGACGAGGAAACGCTCGTGCGAGCCGGCGCCGGTGCGGAGGTCGTTGATGAACAGCACCGAGCGCGTGACCGCGGTCGAGAAGCCGAGGCAGTAGTCGGTGCCGAAGACATCGTTGTCCATCGTCTTCGGGATGGTGACGAGCGGAACGCCTTCGCGGTGCAGGCGGCGCGCGAACGTCAGCGTGCCGTCGCCGCCGAGGGCCACGAGGCCGTCGAGTTTGAGGAAGTCGATCGTGCGGAGAGCGGCGGCGGTGAGGTCGTAGCGTCCGCGTTCGTCGGGCTCGCCTTTGGACGACAGGAGATGTTCGGGGATGTGTTCCAGTTTGCTAATGGACGGATTGATGCGTGAGGTGTGCAGCATCGTGCCGCCGAAGCGATCGATCGAGCGCGTGTTGATGCGCCCGAGGGGCATGATCCAGGCGGAGTTGTCGGCATCGGGCTCGGGGATGATGTTGAGCAGCGACGCCCAGCCGCGGCGCAGGCCGACGACCTCGTAGCCGTCGTGATCGAGGAGCCGTCCGACGAACGCCTTGATCGCGGCGTTGAGACCGGGAACGTCGCCGCCGCCGGTGAGGATGGCGATTCGTTTCATCGTTTCAGTCGCGCGGTTGCTGCTGCTTCTCCCTCTGGGAAGAAAACCACTTTCAATGCTTCGTGCCGGTCGAAACGTGCAACACCTTCGTGAAAATCGTTCAGCGAATCGTAGGCGGCCTGCACGACCCATTCGACGTTGAGGCCGGACTTGAGCAGCGCCAGCATCCGCTGCCAGGTGCCGTACATGCGCCGGCCGATGATGCCTTGCATCGTCACGCCTTTGAAGATGACGTTGCGCGTGTAGTCATTGATGGTGACCGAGTGTCCCGCGGGGAGGCCGAGGAGCGAGAGCATGCCGCCCATGCGGACGAGGTCGAGCGCGAGATTGATCGCGGACGGAGCGCCGGACATCTCAAGCACGACGTCGACGCCCTCGCCGTCGGTGACGGCATCGACTTCGCGTTTCACCTCTTCCGCGGCCATCGTGCGGACGTTGAACGCGTGCAGGTTCGCGAAATTGTGGCTGGCCGCCCAGCGCCGCGCAGTTTCGAGTGCGTGATCGCTAACGTCAGTGACCACGACCGTGCTCGCGCCGCTGTGCTCGGCGATGGCGGCGGCCATCGCGCCAATCGGACCGAAGCCGGTAATAGCGACCGACTTGCCGGCCATGTCGCAGATCGACGTCGTGTGAACGGCGTTGCCGAGGGCGTCGAGAAACGCGCCGACGCGCAGCGGGACGTAGCTGCCGAGCTTCACCACGTTCGCGGACGGCACCTTCACGAACTCGGCGAATGCACCGTCCTCGTGAAGGCCGTAGATGCGCGTGCGGTCGCAGATATGTCCGTTGCCGGTGCGGCAGCGCGGACATTCGCCGCAGACGACATGCATTTCGGCGGAGACGTAGTCGCCGATTTCGAGGTGGCCTTCGTACGAACGCTGCGCGCGCGATCCGAGCTCTTCGACGAAGCCGCAGAACTCGTGGCCGTAAATGCGCGGCGGCGTGACTTTGTCGCGGATCGATGGGTCCCAGTGATAGATGTGCTTGTCGGTGCCGCAGACGGCGGCGGCCGCGACGCGAATGAGCACCTCATCCGGTCCGGGCTTCGGGACGGGACAGTCGCTGATGGACGTTCCCTCGGGGCCATCGACGGGGGCCGATTTAACGACGGCGAGCATGGCTTCCTTTGAATGCAGATTTCGCGCGAGGCGTGGTGCGCGGGCGCGTTCCGGAACGTATCACAGCGGCTGCTGCACCAGATGGCGCCGCCACTGCCGCCGGACGAACCGCAGCGCATGATCGAGAAGCTGCTCGCCCGCGCTCGGCTGGTATTGCGCGACGTGCGGCGTGCAGTGCAGGCCGGTGGCGAAGCGGTTGATCTGCCAGACGAGGTCTTGTGCGTCGGGACGCTCGAAAAGATCTTTGTGCAGTCCGCCTTCGACGAGGATCAGCTTTTTTTCGCCGGCGCCGCATGAATCGTGAAGCTGTTGCGCCATCCAGGAGGGGCAGACTTCATCCGTCGTGCCGTGGATGATCAGCGCGGGGACAGTGAGATTGCGGACGACTTCGAGCGTGTCGAACAACCGCCCGCTGACGAGATGAAGGGGGATGCGCGGAAAGGTGACGCGCGCGATGTCGGGCAGGTTGGTGAAGGTCGACTGCAGAATCAGGCCGTCGAACGGATGGCGGCGGATGATCTGTCCCGCGATCGCGCCGCCGAGGGAGTAGCCATAGAGGATCGAGGGAACGTGCTTGGGACGGATCTTCTCGTGCAGCCGGGCCGCGGTCACGCCGTCGTCGATGATGCCGGAGAGCGACGGCGATCCGCTGCTGCGTCCGAATCCGCGATAGTCGAAGAGCAGGACGTTGATGCCGGCATCGAGCAGATACGGCATCACGTGTGCGGTGTTGGAGAGGTTGCCGGTGTTGCCGTGGCAGTAAAGCGCCGAGGCGATCGGATGTTCGGCGCGGCAATACCATCCGTAAAGGAGCTCACCGTCGTCCGTTTCGAAGGACAGCACTTCGGTGCGCTCGCGCGGAATGCCGTAGTCCTCCGGATTCCAACTGATGACCGGTTCCCGCTCCGGCTCGAAGAGTTGCGAACGGCGGAAGATGCGCCGGCCGACGTCGAGCGCGAGAAGGATGGCGCCGCCGATCAGCAGCGGACTTGCTGCATCCGAAAGATGACCGCTGGACTTTTTACGTCTCACGGTTCAGCTCATCAGCAAAATTTCTGCCGGAGGCTATGATCGCACGTTCATGCGCACTACCGAAAGCCGCACGCGTGTTCGCTACAAAGACACCGACCAGATGGCGATCGCCCATCACGCAAATTACGTGGTGTGGTTCGAGATCGGCCGCACGGACGTTTGCCGCGAGGCCGGTTTTCCGTATCGCGAGATCGAGGAGCGCGGACTGATCCTGGTGGTGACGGAGATCGTCTGCCGCTACCGCGCGCCGTATCGCTACGACGACGAGGTGGTGATCCGCACGTCGATCGCCGAGGCGGCCAGCCGGATGATGCGCTTCGCGTACGAGCTGCGCGACGGCAGCGGCGAACGGCTCCATGCGACCGGGACGTCATCGCACGTGTGGGTGGATCGCGCGACACGGCGTCCGGTGATGGCCGAGGCTGACGTGATGGCGGCGTTCGCGCCATGGCTCGGGTAGAGTTACGTTGATGGAAGAGACGCTTGAAGAGATCGCTGACGAGACGCCGCCTGATGAGGTTGAGCGTCTGTGGTTGCGCGAAGCCGTTCGGCGATACCGCCAATTGCTCGATGGAACGGCTACCTCGATTCCATCCGAGGAAGTCTTTGCTCGCTTGTTAGCGCGTCGCACATCTCCTGCGTCGTTCCGCGATCGCCGCGTAGCGGCAAATAGACGGTAGCGAGGGGTGCGAGCGCTTTTTGCGAGCACCCCTCGAAAAAGCGAGGTGTTGGGTTTTTGTGCCGCGTAGCGGCACCGGAAACCTCGCGCAAACTTGGATTCGTGCGCACGTTCAGTGCCGCTGACGCGGCACAACTTCAGATTCGCATCATTTCCAGGGCTGCTTGCAAAAGCGCTCGCATCCCTGGCTACCATCGTTTGCCGCTAACGCGGCGGGGACCGGAGTCGGTAACACGCAACCGTCAACAGGCGTAGACTCGGCGCTCCTTCATTGCCCGAGGAGGCGTCATGAAACGTTTCGTCGTTTGCGTCGTTGCCGTGCTTTCCGTCACCTCAATCGCGTTTGCGCAGCCGCCCGCGAAAGAGGCGCCCACCGCGATGCTGTCGGGGTCGTGACCGACTCGCATGGCAAAGCACGTTTCGTCGCTGACGAAGGATGATTTTCAACTCGCGCTGAACGGGAAGCCGATGGCCGTGTCCCGATTTTCGGAGCGCGGCGCGGCCGGACAATATGCCGGCGAGATGCGGCGCATCGTGGTGTTCTTCGATGCGACGACGATTTCGGCGGCAGCGCGGCGTCAGGTCGTGCAATCGCTACACGCATTTCTAGCGCGCACGCTGCGGCCCGGAGATCTCGTGGCCATTCTCGCGGGAGGACCGTCGCTTCGTCCCGTAACCGGCTGGACCTCCGACTTGAACGAAGTCGACAACGCGCTGCGGCTCGTGGCGGCGGAGAGCGCGCCGCCGCCGCTGGCGGATGGACAGGCCGCGGCCGAGAAGCGCATCCGCGAGATCGCGACGGACATTCAGCAGGCAGGCCGTTCGAATCACACGTTCTACACGTTCGAGGCGCTGATGGATGCCGCGCGCGCCTATGCGGCGGCCGGGTATCGCGACGCAGAACAGACGCTATCGGTCATCTCGTCCGCGGTCAGTCTTTTCACGCCGCGCACGCGCAACGTTTTGATCGTGGCCGGCGGCGGATTGCCGCGCACGCCGGGCGCGGCGGTGTTTCAGTACGTCGAGACGCTGCGCAGCAGCGCGCAGACCGGCTTGATGGGAGCGTTCCTGCAGAAAGGCGCGCAGGCCAGCTCGCCGATGGGCGAGTCGTCGTCCTACGATCTGACGCCGGTTTTCAACACGTTCGGGATGCGCGCCTGGCGCCGCGGCGTCGTCTTCTATGCCATCGCTCCGGACATTTCGGACGACGGCGGCAGCCAGATCGACATGCAGCAGGCGGCCGACCGCCTTGCGGCGTTCACCGATACGTCGGGCCGTTACGCGGGCTATCACCTCCTGGCTTCCGAGACCGGCGGCATCGCGTTCGTCGGCCGATCGGCAGCGGATGCGCTCGATCGCATTGCATCCGATCTCGAATCGTTCTACACGATCGGAATCCATCCGACTGCGCCCATCGGCGGGAAGCGCGACGTATCGGTGAAGGTGAAGAACGGCTATCTGGTGCGCGTGACGCGCGGCAGCGCGGGCGCGGGAACGCCCGCGGACGAGATGGAAAGCCGCGTGATCGCCAACCACATCATGAAGCCGACCGGCAACAACCTCGGCATCTCCGTCGCCGCGGTTCCGGCCGAAATGGAAGGCGAAAAACGGCTGGTGACGGTCGACGTGAAGATCCCCATCCGCAAACTGAAGCTCGTTTCGGACTCGAGCGGCCTCTCCGGCTCGTTCACCGTCTTCATCGCCACCGGCGACTCCGTCGGTCATTCGTCGAACGTCACGCGTCAGACGAAAGAGATCCACTGGCCCGCCGACGCCATCATGCGCGCGGGCGACAAAGAGCTGACCTTCCGCGTGAACGTCGTCCTCCAACCCGGCCGCTCGCAAATTTCGGTCGGCGTAATCGACGATCAATCGCACGAGAAGGGCTTCGAGCGG
>Ga0207650_10000149_pt1 | contig 83837 bp, 86 predicted proteins | sample KBSS63metaG_FD_184325 | JGI IMG/M metagenome (GOLD analysis project Ga0207650, IMG submission 184325) | Switchgrass rhizosphere microbial communities from Kellogg Biological Station, Michigan, USA - KBS S6-3 metaG (SPAdes) (version 2) | ecosystem: Host-associated > Plants > Roots > Rhizosphere...
CGACGATTATAGAAATGCCCACCTGACTGTGAGCCCCAAGTCAATCGGAGTCGCGCCAAAGGAGCAAGGCGAGTTTACGTACGAGTCCACCGCCTTCGTCTGGAAACGTGTGAGTCGAATGGATGCCCCGCGCGTGTGATATAGTAGAAGGCTAACCCGACTGCGCAGACAGTTGCGTCTGACCTCGACAAACGAGAACGGGTTGATCATTGCGAGGTATTCAGATGTACGCGGTCATCAAAACCGGTGGCAAACAGTATCGTGTTGCCACCGGTGAGAAAATCAAGGTCGAGAAACTGGACGCTGAAGTCGGCCAGCAGTTGACGCTCGACAAGGTTCTGGCGGTCGGAAATGGCGCCGACTTGTCCATCGGTGCTCCTTTTCTTTCAGGAGCGAGCGTCGTTGCGACGGTGGTGGCGCACGGTCGCCACGACAAGGTTCGCATCTTCAAGATGCAGCGCCGCAAGCACTATCAGAAGCGACAGGGCCATCGGCAGAGTTTCACCGAGATCGAGATCGGCGCTGTCAACGGCTGATCCGCAGCCAGCTAGGAGAACGAAATGGCACAGAAAAAGGGTGGCGGTTCTACGCGGAACGGCCGGGACTCGCAGCCGAAGATGCTCGGCGTCAAGGTGTTTGGCGGTCAGACAATCTCGGCCGGCGCGATCATCGTCCGACAGCGCGGAACCCGGTTTCATGCCGGTCCGAATGTGGGCATGGGTCGCGATCACACGTTGTTCGCTCTGACCGACGGCCAAGTGAGCTTCGCCGTCAAAGGGCCGAAGAGCCAGCAAACGGTCATCGTCACGAGCGACTGAGCGTCCAATGGTGATTTCCCAGGCCCCGGAATGCCGGGGCCTTTTCATTTCTGGTTTCTCTTTACGATGTCCGAGACGTCCGAGCGATTCCTGAAGACCTGTGTTCTATGAAATTCGTCGACGAAGCAACCATTGAGGTGATCGCAGGAAACGGCGGAAACGGGTGCATGAGCTTCCGGCGGGAAAAGTTCATTCCTTTCGGCGGGCCGAACGGTGGAGACGGGGGGCGCGGCGGCAGCGTTTACGCTGTGGGAGACAGGAACCTGAATACGCTAATCGACTTCCGTTATGCACGCCGCCACGCTGCTCGAAATGGCGAGAATGGAAGAGGTTCGGATCAGTACGGTGCAGCGGCCGACGACATTGTCTTGCGCATGCCCATGGGCACGATCATCAGTGATACGGAATCAGGCTATGTGGTTGCCGAGTTGCTGGTGCCGGACGAGAAGGTCCTAATTGCCAAAGGTGGCGACGGTGGATTCGGCAACCTGCACTTCAAGAGCAGCACCAATCGAGCGCCGCGCCAGAAGACGCCGGGCTGGCCGGGAGAACAACGCAAAGTTCGTCTCGAGCTTCGCGTGCTGGCTGACGTCGGCCTGCTCGGCATACCGAATGCGGGCAAGTCCACGCTGATCAGCGCTGTCTCCAACGCACGTCCCAAGATCGCCGACTATCCATTTACAACGCTTCATCCCAACCTCGGTGTCGTCCGCGTCGCGCCGGAACAAAGCTTCGTCATCGCCGACATCCCTGGGCTGATCGAAGGCGCGGCGGAGGGCGCCGGTCTAGGCCATCAGTTTTTGCGCCATCTTCAGCGGACACACTTGTTGCTTCATGTCATCGACTTTGCGCCGTTTGATGAATCGGTCGATCCAGTGCAGCAAGCCAAGTCCATCGTCGCCGAGTTGAAGAAGTACGACGCGACGTTGCACGCCAAGCCGCGCTGGATCGTCTTGAACAAGCTCGATATGCTGGCGGTCGAAGTGCGAGAGCAGCGGGTGAAGGACTTCGTACGTCGAATGCGATGGAGGGGTCCGATCTTTCATATCTCGGCCCTGACCCGTGAAGGTTGCGATGCATTGATTCGTGCGGTCTACCAACACGTCGCCAATGAACGCAATGTCGTTCCACCGGATGTTGATCCGCGGTTCGAGCGGATGGAAGCAGACGGGCCGGTTTGATGTCTGCGGTTGTCAAGAACGCGCGTCGCATCGTCGTCAAGGTGGGCTCGAGTCTCGTGACGAATGAAGGTCGCGGTATTGATCCCGAGGCAGTCGGCAATTGGTGCCGGCAGATGGCGGCTCTGGCTGTCCAGAATCGGGAGATCGTCATGGTCTCGAGCGGGGCCATCGCCGAAGGGATGAAGCGATTGGGCTGGGCGGTCCGCCCGAAGGGCATTCACAACCTTCAGGCCGCTGCAGCGGTCGGCCAGATGGGATTGGCCCAGATCTACGAAACGGAGCTGCGTAAGGAGGGAATCCACAGCGCACAGGTCTTGCTGACGCACGCGGACCTCGCGGATCGGGAGCGGTATCTCAACGCTCGCAGCACGCTGCTGACGTTGCTGGGCCTGCGTGTCATTCCGGTCATCAACGAGAACGACACCGTCGTCAACGACGAAATCAAGTTCGGCGATAACGACACGCTCGGAGCTCTTGTCGCCAATCTGCTGGATGCCGACGCGCTGATCATCCTGACCGATCAGTTCGGGCTGTACTCGGCTGATCCCCGGAAGGATCCGACCGCCCAGTTGATCAGTGAGGCGCAGGCGGGCGATCCCGAGCTCGAGCGGATGGCCGGCGGCGCAGGTACCGCCATCGGACGCGGCGGGATGATGACCAAGGTGCTGGCCGCTAAGAGGGCAGCCAGCAGCGGCACCAGTACCGTCATTGCGTGGGGTCGCGAACCCGATGTGCTGATCCGTCTTGCTGCCGGTGAGGCCATCGGGACGGAACTGAAGGCCCGAACGCCGAAGCGGGCGGCCCGCAAGCAGTGGATGAGCGACCACTTGCAGATGCGGGGGGCGGTCGTCATCGATGACGGTGCGCGGCTCAAGGTCCGCGAAGGCGGCAAGAGCTTGCTTCCCATCGGCGTTGTCGAGATCCAGGGCGAGTTCCATCGCGGCGACGTGATTGCCGTAAGGAGCCTCGAAGGTGTCGAGCTCGCCAGGGGCCTGGCCAACTACAGCAGCGGCGAAGCGCGGCTTATTGCGCGAAAGCCTTCAAGCGAGATCGAGAAGTTACTTGGCTTCACGGGCGAGCCCGAAATGATTCACCGGGACAATTTGGTTCTGAGCTGAGTGCCTCAGAGCAACCACTTCCTTACGTCCGAGTCGTCGGCTTCGTACGCAAGAGAAGCTTCGAACGCGCCTCGTCAGAGGCGCGTTCCCGACGGAGTGATCGGCACGATCGCAGGCACATCCGTCGTCGGTTCGATCGGAGCAGGCGATCGCCGCTCAATTTCGTCATCGCGATGGTGCGGACGCATTCCCGTGCGCAGATAGCGGTTGTGCTGGGTTCCCCGCGGCAGGAAACGGGCCAGCTCGGTCAGTGCCATCTGATACACGTCACGCTTGAATTCGATCACGACCTCGAGCGGAATCCAGTATTCGTTCCATCGCCATGCATCGAATTCGGGATGATCGGTCGCGCGCAGATTCATGTCGCTGTCACGACCTGTCAACTGCAGCAAGAACCAGATCTGCTTCTGTCCGCGATAGTGTCCGCGGGCGTCCCGTCGGATGAAGTGCGTCGGGACCTCGTACCGCAACCAGTCGCGCGTGCGTGCGACGATCCGCACGTGATCGGGGTGAAGACCGACCTCTTCGTGCAACTCACGGTACATCGCCTGCTCAGGCGTCTCGCCGTAATTGATGCCCCCTTGCGGGAACTGCCAGGAGTGGGTCCGGATTCGCTTGCCCCAGAACACCTGGTTTCTGTGGTTGAGCAGGATGATGCCGACGTTGGGTCTGAACCCTTCACGGTCGAGCATAATCAACCCCAATTCTTTCGTTGAATCCATTATTGCACTGGCTTCGCGGGAATCAAGCCCCTCGGGTCTCCCGCCCTCGCTAGCCAGATCGCATTGGCAGTCCTGCCACCCATGAAAGCCAGTCAGTTCTTCATTTCGACGCTCAAGGAAGCACCTGCGGACGCCGAGGTCATTAGCCATCGACTCATGCTGCGCGCCGGCTTCATCAAGCGGTTGTCGGCCGGCATCTACAGCTACATGCCGATGGGGTTGCGCGTCATTCGGAAGGTCGAAGCGATCGTCCGCGAAGAGATGAACGACGCCGGCGCGGTCGAGTTGTTGATGCCAGTCGTGCAACCGGCCGAACTCTGGCAAGAGAGCGGACGCTTTCAGAAGTACGGCCCTGAGCTGCTCCGTGTGAAAGACCGCCACGATCGCGACTTCATCGTTCAGCCGACGAGCGAAGAGGTCATCACCGACATTGCGCGTCAGGAGCTTCGGAGCTATCGCGCGCTGCCGAAGAATTTCTATCACATCCAGACCAAGTTCCGCGATGAGCGGCGTCCGCGTTTCGGCGTGATGCGGGGGCGCGAGTTCACGATGAAGGACGCCTATTCCTTTGATCGCGATGTCCAAGCCGCGGGCCTCAGCTACCAACGCATGTACGACGCGTACGTGCGCATCTTCGAGCGGATGGGCTTGACGTTCCGTGCGGTGGCGGCCGACACCGGTGCGATCGGCGGATCGCTCGCACGAGTTTCAGGTCATCGCGGACACCGGCGAGGATGCGATCGTCTACAGCCCCACGTCGGGTTACGCCGCGAACATCGAACTGGCCGAGGCGCTGGCACCGACGACTGAGCGCGCGGCGCCGAGCGAAACGATGCGGAACACGCCGACCCCCGGCAAGGCGACCTGCGAGGACGTCGCATCGCTGTTGAATATTCCGTTGGCGCGCACCGTCAAGTCGTTGGTTCTCGCCACCGAGGAAGCCGGTGCGGTCGGGTCCATGCCGAAGACGGTGATTTGGCTGCTGCTCGTTCGAGGCGATCACGCGTTGAACGAGGTCAAGGTGGGCAAGCTGTCCGGTTTGGATGGTGGCTTCCGGTTCGCGACCGGTGACGAGATCGAACGCACTTTCCACTGCCAGCCGGGGTACCTGGGACCGGTCGTCGAAGGCCGGAATTTCAAGGTCGTTGCCGACCGTACTGTGGCCGCGATGAGCGACTTCGTCTGCGGTGCCAACGTACCCGACTACCACCTCACCGGGGTCAACTGGGGGCGTGATTTGCCCGAGCCGGATCTTGTCGCCGACATCCGCAATGTCGAGTCCGGCGACCCGGCCCCCGATGGGAGCGGACCGTTATCAATACAGCGCGGCATCGAGGTCGGGCACGTGTTCTTCCTCGGCACGAAGTATAGCGAAGCCATGGATGCGACATACCTCGACGAGGGTGGCAAGCCGCAGTTGCTCCAGATGGGTTGCTACGGCATCGGCATCACGCGCCTCCTCGGCGCCGCGATCGAGCAGAACCACGATGGCCGCGGCATGATTTGGCCAACGGCGCTCGCGCCGTTCAGCATCGTCATCTGTCCGATCGGATACGACCGTTCTGATGTCGTTCGCGCCGCGGCTAACGACCTGTACTGCCATCTGCGGTCGCTGGGCACCGACGTCATCCTCGATGATCGTGGCGAGCGTCCGGGTGCCATGTTTACTGACTGGGAATTGATCGGCGTTCCGCATCGGGTCGTTCTGTCGGATCGAGGCCTCAAGGAAGCGACTGTCGAGTATCAGGGTCGCCGCGATGCCAGCGCAACGGCGGTGCCGCTTGCTGATGCCCAGGCCTTTCTGAAGGCCAAAGTCGACGCATGAACCGGGGACTCTCCCCGCAGGGGAGAGAACGTCGTGGCCTCGTGGCGTCGACGTTGCTGGGGCCGTTGGCGGCCACTTTGCCCATCGCCGTCCGAGCCGGCGCCCAAGTCGAGGAGCCGCTCGCAGATTCCGTCCGCTCGGTGCTGTCGGCCGCAATCGCCAATCGAGCGCCGCCAAAGCCAATCTTCAACACCATAGAGGAGCGCCTGGCGCACCTTCGATGGCTCGGCGCGATGAGCGAGCGGTTGAAGAAGCGCACGGCCGAGCATGTCACACGCGTCGAGTTTCTCGAGACCCTTTGGTACGAGAGCACCCGGGCCGGCCTAGAGCCTTCGCTCATGTTGGGCCTTGTCCAAGTCGAGAGCGGCTTTCGAAAGTACGCGGTCAGCATTGCCGGGGCGCGTGGCTTCACGCAGGTGATGCCGTTCTGGGCTCGTCTGATCGGCGATGGCGACTCCGGTCGCCTGTTCCACACGCAGACCAATCTGCGTTTTGGTTGTGTGATCCTCCGCCACTACCTGAACCTCGAGCGCGGCGATCTCTTTCTGGCCCTGGGTCGCTACAACGGCAGCCGCGGCCGTCCTGAATACCCTAATGCCGTGTTCGGGGCGCGCAGGGCATGGGAGTAGCAGGGGGTTGAGACCTGGTCTAGAGTCCGCTCCAAGATTTGGGTGTGGCCGACTCGATACCCAGTAAGGCCAACACTCTTTCGACGGTGTCGCCGACCAAATCATCGATCGTCTGCGGGCGATGGTAGAACGCCGGCAACGGCGGGAACACGATGCCGCCCATTTCAGTCACGGCGATCATGTTGCGCAGATGGGCCAAGTTGAACGGCGTTTCGCGAACCATCAAGACCAGCCGACGCCGTTCCTTGAGGGTCACGTCGGCGGCGCGAGCCAGCAGGTTGTCGGAGTAGCCATGCGCGACCGCCGCCAGCGTCTTCATTGAGCAGGGCGCGATCACCATGCCGGCCGTGGCGAACGAGCCGCTCGCGATCGCCGCGCCGACATCGGAAGGGTTGTACGACGCGTCCGCCAAGGCCTCGAGCCCTTTGCGGTCGAGCCCGATTTCGTGATGGACGTTGAGGACGCCGGCTGGGCTGGCCACGAGATGCGTCTCCCGCCCCGTTTCGCGAAGGCGCTGGAGCAGTCGAACCGCATAGACCGCGCCCGTGGCGCCGGTCAGGCCGACGACGACTCGCGCGCCGGCCTCGCTCACTGGCCTACGCGGTGGTTCCGAGCGTCTGCTGCAGTTCGCCGGCCTGATACATCTCGGTCATGATGTCCGAGCCGCCCACGAACTCGCCGTTGACATACAGCTGCGGGATCGTCGGCCAGTTCGCGTAGCTCTTGATGCCTTGACGAACCGCGTCGTCCTCGAGGACGTTGACGGTCGTCAGGTCGTCGACGCCGCATGCCTTCAAGATCTGGACGGCGCGACCGGAAAAGCCGCACATCGGGAACTGCGCAGTACCTTTCATGAACAGCACCACCCGGCTGCCCTTGACGAGGTCATCGATGCGTTTTTGAACGTCGTTCATGGAAGTGAAACCCTGCGATAAGTCGAATAGCCGCAGTTATACGGCAAACGTTGGCAAGCCTCCGGGTGTCCTGAAATGTCCCGCAGGAGCGCGACGGTCAGAACGAATAGAACACGCCGAGCTGCACGACCGGCGACCAGCGCATGTCGCGGACCATGTCGTCCAAGCTTTGCCCGCCGCCGAGGAAGCGGCCGAACTTGACGGCATTGCCGGGGCTCAACGAAACCACGCCCAGATCGGCATTGAAGCTCCAACCGCCGCGCGGCGACAGCCCGGTGTAGCCCACGCCCAAGTAAGGCAGGGTCGGTGCATCGACCGATTGATCGCCGGGCAACACGGCGGTCAGCGGGGCGGATGTCGAACGTCGGTCGACGTTGAAGCCGTTTCCGCCCGATCCCGCCCCCAGGTTGGCCGCGGTCAGCGAGCGCGGTCCGACAACGACGCCGCTCGTGGCCCGGAAACCGCCGGCGCGCTTTGCCCCGAGCAAGGAGCCGGTGAGGTAGTAGTCGCCCATCAAGGTCAGGCCGCTGAGACCTGGGTCGGCCGGGCCGAATGTTCGCGTCGCCGCAGGGGAGGCCGAAGGCATCGACAGGCGGCCCTGCCAGCGCGGCCACTGGAATTCGTCGCCCTTGACGGTCAGGCCGCTGCCTTCGGTGGCTTGGCTGAGAAACGGATGCCCAGCGAGGGCGACGGCCAAGCCGATGGAGAAACGCAACTTCATCACGACAACCTCCTCGTAGCGACGAAAGCCGGGCGGTGCTTCCAAAAGCCGATTGCCACCGGGGAGTTCATGCTACGCCGGCGTCGAAGTTCTAGTGAGGTATTCGTCCCGCGTTGGCCTGGCTTGGGCCGCCGCGGCGGCACTTTCCACGCAATCGGGGGGGCGGGGCCGGCGCCCGCGGTCTTAGCGCAAGGCGGAGCCCGGTTCGAGCGCTCCACCGGTGCAGCGAGGGTGTCCCGCAAGGTCGTGGTGAGTGGCAATGTCCGAGAATCCGGCTTCAGACAAGAGCCGGGTGACCGCGTCGCCCTGATGGAACCCGTGTTCGAACCACAACCGTCCGCCGGGCACGAGATAACCTGCCGCGCCTCTGACGACATCTTCGAACGCAGTCAGGCCGCTCCGGCCGCCGACCAGCGCGGCCCTCGGCTCGTGCTGCAGCAAGTCGAGATGCGGATCTCCGTCGGCCACGTAAGGTGCGTTGCAAACCGCCACGTCGAAGCGCTCGCCAATCCAAGGCTCCCACCAAGATCCGAGTCGAAATTCAACATCGAGGCCGAGCTTGGTCGCGTTGGCGCGTGCGACTGCGAGCGCCGCCTCGCTGGCGTCCGAGGCATGGACCTCGGTATTGCAGCGGGCGCGCTTGCATGCCAACGCAATCGCGCCGCTGCCCGTCCCAAGGTCGAGCAGGTGGATCGGCCGCTTCGAACCTGAGAGCTCATCGATTGCCGCAATCGCCAGGCCGACCAGAAGTTCCGTCTCCGGACGGGGCACGAGGACGGCCGGAGAGACGCGCAGGGGCAGCCCGTGAAACTCCTTGCACCCGACGATGTAGGCGACGGGCTCCCCGTCGGCTCGTCGCATCGCGGCTTCGCGCCAGCGGGCCGATTCGTCAGCAGTCAACGCGTCGTCGTCATGGGCAATCAGCCACACGCGGTTGCAATCGAGGACGTGGCTCAGCAGCACGGCAATATCGCGCCGGTCCAAGCCGAGACCTTCTCCCAGCCGCACCGCGTCGCGTACCGAAAAGACAGAGGACTTCCCGAGAGCCGCGAGGTCCTCATGACCCTCCGTCATCGCTCTCCGCTCTCGAGCGCGGCCAATTGCTCTGCCGCCTGCGCGGCTTGCAGCGCGGCGGTGATGTCGTCCAGATCACCGTCCAGGATCGCCTGCAGCTTGTACAAGGTCAGGTTGATGCGGTGGTCCGTCATCCGTCCCTGAGGGAAGTTGTAGGTACGAATGCGGTCGCTCCGATCGCCGCTGCCGATCAGGCCCTTGCGCGTAGCAGCTTCGTGCGCGGCACGTTCGGATCGCTCCTTTTCGGCGAGCCGCGCCAGCAAGACCGCCATCGCCTTCGCCCTGTTGCGATGCTGCGATCGATCGTCCTGGCACTCGGCGACGATGCCCGTTGGCAAGTGCGTGATCCGGATCGCGCTGTCGGTCTTGTTGACGTGCTGCCCGCCCGCACCGCTGGCGCGGAAGGTGTCGATGCGAAGTTCGGCTGGGTTCAGCTTCACTTCCTCGGCCGCGTCCGGCTCGGGCAGCACGGCAACGGTGCAGGCGCTCGTGTGGATGCGTCCCTGCGTTTCGGTCACGGGAACGCGCTGGACGCGGTGACCGCCCGATTCGAACTTGAGGCGGCCGTACACGCCGTCGCCGCTGACCCGAAAGACGACTTCCTTGTAACCGCCGAGATCGCTGAGGCTCTCGCTCATCACCTCCGTCTGCCAGCGCCGGCGCTCGCAGTGGCGCAGGTACATGCGAGCAAGGTCGCCGGCGAAGAGGGCCGACTCGTCCCCACCGGTACCGGCCCGGATCTCGACGAACGCATTGCGCTCGTCGTCCTGGTCGCGCGGCAGCAGCGCGGTCTGGAGCTCGAAGCACAGCGCCTCAATATCCGCCCCGGCCGCTCGCACTTCTTCCTCGGCCATCTCGGCGATGTCGGCCTCGACGTGGGCGGCGTCGAGCATCTGCTGCGCCGACGCGAGATCCCGTTCGCGCTGCTCAAAGCGCCGGAAGCGCTCGACCAGGCCGCTGACTTCCGCGTGCTCGCAGGTCAGGTCGCGAAACCGTTTCATGTCGGCGGCCACGCTGCCGTCTGCAAGCGTTGCATCGAGTTCGTGAAGGCGCAGCGCGAGGCGCTCGAACTGCTGGCGGAGGGAGGCTTTCATCGTGCTTTCAAGGGCCGCGACCGGCAGCGCGCGCGTGTGGCGCAGCCGTTCGCCGCTGGGGCAGAGGCCTGGCTACCGCCCGTCGTCGGTCGGCGGGCGGGCGCTGTGCCGAAGGAAGAGACGTGCGATCGTCTGATTCAGCTGATCGCGCTGCTCGCCTTCGGCGCTCCGCAGCTCGGCCAGCGTGCCATGCAGCATCTTCTGGGCGACACCGCGGGAGAGCGACTCGAGGACAGCACCCACGTCCTCGCCGCCGGCAAGAAGCTTCTTGGCGCGGCCGATCTCGATCGCGCGCCACGCGTCGCTCTGCGCATGCAGGGCCTGAATCAGCGGAATCGAACCGCGCTGGTCGAGCCAGTGGACAAAGCCCTGCACGCCGACCTCGATGATTGCTTCGGCCTGCGCGACCGCGGCCTCGCGCCGTTCGCCGGCGCGCTGGACCAATGTCGAGAGGGTATCGACGGTATATAGAAAGACGTCCAAGAGGCGCTCGACCTCGGGTTCGATGTCGCGCGGCACCGCCAGATCGACCATGAACATCGGCCGGTGCTTGCGCTGCTTCAACGCGCGCTCGACGGCGCCGAGCCCGATGATCGGCAGCGAACTGGCGGTCGACGAGATGACGATGTCGAATTCAGCCAGGCGCGCGGGCAGTTCGGCCAGACGTATTGCCTCGGCCCCGAGGCGCGCCGCCAGCTTCTCGCCGCGATCGAGCGTCCGGTTCGCGACCGCCATTGCCTTGGGCTCCTGCGCAGCGAAATGGGTCGCGGCCAGCTCGATCATGTCGCCAGCACCGACGAACAGGACCTTGGTGTCGCGCAGGTCCTCAAACAACTGCGCGGCGAGTCGCACCGCCGCGGCGGCCATGCTGATCGAGTGGCTGCCGATCTCGGTCGAACTGCGAACCTCTTTGGCGACTGCGAATGAGCGCTGGAACATCTGCTGCAACGTCGCGCCGAGCGTTCCCGCGCTGTCGGCCTCGCGCACTGCCTGCTTCAACTGTCCGAGGATCTGCGGCTCCCCGAGAACCATCGAGTCGAGGCCGCACGCCACGCGGAACGCGTGGCGTGCGGCCGAACTGCCTTCGAGCACGTAGGCGTGGTTGCGTAGCGTTTGTGCGGCGACGCCACCGACTCCTGCCAGCCAGTCGACCGTCGGCTCGACCAGCGCTCGATCCGCCCCGACGTACACCTCGGTGCGGTTGCAGGTCGACACGATCGCCACCTCATTCGCACGCTTGAGCCGCTCCTTGAACCCGTGCAGCGTGGCTGCAAGCTGTTCCGGCGCGAACGCGAACCGCCCCCGCAGGTCGAGCGGCGCGGTGGTGTGGTTGAGCCCGAGGGCGAAGACGCTCACCCCGCAATTATAAAATCCGGGCGTGATTCGGCCTGTTCGTGCGCGGCTGCCACTCGGGCATGCGCGCAGCGATGTAAGCACAGGGAGTTGCTCTGAGCCTCGTCGACGCTGTCTGGCACATCTTCAACTTCCTGGCGCCTGCGGTGATGACGGGTGTGCTGTCGGCAACCCTCGCCAAGCTGTTCTGGCGTTCCGATCTGCGGACGGTGTCGTGGACTCGGCTGTGCCTCGTCGGCGCCGTGGCGGCTACGATTGCTCTGTTCGTCGGTCTCGTCGTGACCGGACACGACGGCCGCATGGCCACTTACGCCGGCATGGTGGCGGTAACGGCAGTCAGCCTGTGGTGGTTCGGCTTTCGGCCGTTCCGCCGCTAGCTGTCGGAGGCGCATCGGCCAGTTCGCCGCGCAGCGAGTGGCCGAGCACCTCGGTGATCGAGACATCCACGATCCGGCCCACCAGAGTGGCCGAGCCCTGGAAGTTGACGGCCCGATTGCATTCCGTGCGGCCGGTCCATTCGCTCGGATTCTTGCGCGCCGGTCCCTCGACGAGAACCCGCTGGACCGTGCCGACGCGCATCGTGCTGATCCGGTTGCCGTTCGCTTCGATTGCAGCCTGAAGCCGTTGCAGGCGAGCGAGCTTCATGTCGGGATGTAGGTCGTCCGGAAGGGTGGCTGCGGGCGTTCCCGGCCGGGCACTGAATACAAAGCTGAAGCTGTGGTCGAAGCCGACGTCGTCGATCAGCTTCATCGTCTTCGCGAAGTCGTCGTCGGTTTCACCAGGAAACCCGACGATGAAGTCGCTCGATATGCAAATGTCCGGGCGGGTCGCGCGCAGCTTGCGGACCGTGCTCTTGTATTCGGCCGCCGTGTAGCCGCGCTTCATCGCCATCAGGATCCGGTCGCTGCCATGTTGCACCGGCAAATGGAGATGGCCGACGAGTTGCGGCACCCTTGAATACGCTTCGATCAGGCGTTGTGTGAACTCGTTCGGGTGGCTGGTTGTGTAGCGGATCCGCGCGATACCGGGCAGGGCGCCCACGCATTCGAGCAACAGCGCGAAGTCGGCGATCTCAACACCACTTCCCATCCTGCCGCGGTAGGCGTTGACGTTCTGGCCCAGCAGCGTCACTTCCTTGACGCCCTGGTCGGCCAGACCGGCGATCTCGGTCAGCACGTCGTCGAGCGGCCGCGAGACCTCCTCACCGCGCGTGTACGGAACCACGCAGTAGCTGCAGTACTTCGAGCACCCTTCCATGATCGAGACGAATGCCGTCGGTCCGTCGACCCGCGCCGGCGGCAGGTGGTCGAACTTTTCGATCTCCGGAAAGCGGATGTCGACCTGCGGGCGGTTCTGGACATGTCGTTGCTCGATCAGTTCGGGCAATCGGTGCAAGGTTTGCGGGCCGAAGACGATGTCGACATACGGTGCGCGGCGAACGAGCGCCTCGCCTTCCTGGCTGGCCACGCAGCCGCCAACGCCGATCAGGGCGCCCTTGGCCTTCAGGTGCTTGACCCGGCCGAGGTCGCTGAAGACCTTCTCCTGCGCCTTCTCGCGCACCGAACAGGTGTTGAAGAGGATCAGGTCCGCCTCGTCGACGTTCGACGTCGCCTCGTAGCCGCGTGCGGCGTGCAGGATGTCGACCATCTTGGCCGAGTCGTATTCGTTCATCTGGCAACCGAAGGTCTTGATGAAGACCTTCTTGGCCGCCGGCGTCGTCACGGTCGGCTCCAGGTCTGGGTCGACGCATCGAAGAGCCACGTCTCCGCCTGCTCCTGCGTGGCAGGCCAGGGACGCTTGGCGGCTTCTTCGGGTGTCAGGATCCAGACGTCGCCGAGCTGACCCATCGAGTCGAGCGTGTAGTGGACCAGCAGCTTCGCACCGACCAAGCCGCCCGACAGCACGATCATGTTGGACGGATTGCGGATCCTCGCGCCGGGCGCGAACCGTGTCTCCCTGCCGTTCAGCGCGACGGTCGGCGGATCGCCGACGACGATCGAACCGCGCAACGCAGTCTTCGGAAACTGCCGCTGGACTTGTTGGGCCACCGAGATGTCTGCAGTGACGAACGCGGTCGCTGCGAGAATGAAGGCGAGCACTGCGCGCAGCATCATGAAGGTTCCAACGTAGTGGCCGGCGAATGGGGCGTCGGCCCCGCCGGAAGCCGACGCCGCTGATGAGGTGGTGGCGCTTCAGGGACTCGAACCCCGGACCTGCGGATTATGATTCCGTCGCTCTAACCGACTGAGCTAAAGCGCCTGAGCGCGAGAGTATAGCGACGGGTCGATTCGACGAATCCGCCTGACCCACAAGCCCTCCGGCGTAGCAGCCAAGGCGCCACCCTTCCTCCCCAGCATGTTCAGCTTCTTCAAGAAAAAGTCGGCCGTCGAGCCTCCCCTGGCGCCAGCGGCGAAGGCCGTGCCACCGAGTATCGAAAGGGCTCCCGAGTCGGGGCCAGCGGCTTCGCCCTCGTGGCGAGAGCGCTTGGGCGGATGGGGCGTGTCGAAGACGGCAACGGAGCCGAGCGAAGCACCTCGTTCCGGTCAGGCGTCTGCGGCTCCGGCACCGATCGCTTCACAACCGTCGACGGCATTGCCGACGAAGTTGGGGAGTTCGGAGAGTCGTCCTGATTTGTCGCCTCGCCCAGCCACCGCTTTTGCCGAATCCGCCGAGCCACCGCGTACCGACTGGATGGCGAAGCTGCGCAGCGGCCTCAAGAAGACCGGCTCGACCATCGCGCTGGCCTTCACCGGGGCGCAGGTCGGTGATGAGCTGTATGAGGATTTGGAGACGGCGTTGCTTCAGGCCGATGCAGGCATCGAGGCGACCGAGTACCTGCTCGACGACCTGCGGTGGCGCGTGAAGCGGGCCGAGGCGACCAAGGTGTCCGAGGTCAAGGAGCTGCTCGCGGAAGCCATCGCGGCCTTGCTGGCGCCGCTCGAGCGTCCGCTGCGGGTCGGCGAGTTCACGCCGACCGTGATGATGGTGGTCGGCGTCAACGGCGCCGGCAAGACGACGACGATCGGCAAGCTGACGCGCCATCTCGTCAATGCGCAACAGAAGGTCTTGCTGGCCGCTGCCGACACCTTCCGCGCCGCCGCCCGCGAACAGCTCGCGGTGTGGGCCGATCGAGCCGATCTTCCGGCCTCAGCCGCCGGCGGCCGCGTCGACATCGTCAGCCAGGAGGGCGGAGATCCGGCCGGGGTGACCTTTGATGCGGTGGTGGCGGCAAAGGCGCGCGGCTGCGACGTCGTGATCGCGGACACCGCCGGTCGCCTGACGACGCAGGCGCACCTGATGGAAGAGCTGAAGAAGATCCGGCGCGTCATTGCGAAGGCCCAGGACGGTGCCCCGCACGAGATCCTCCTCGTTCTCGACGGCAACACCGGGCAGAACGCGCTGACCCAGGTGCAGGTGTTCGACACTGCGCTGCAGCTGACCGGTCTGGTGATCACCAAGCTCGACGGCACCGCGAAGGGCGGCGTCCTTGCGGCGATTGCGCTGTGGGTCAAGGAGCGCGGTTCGCCGCTCGCGGTCTACTTCATCGGAGTCGGCGAGAAGCTCGAAGACTTGCAGACGTTCAGTGCGCGCGAGTTCGCGGATGCGCTGGTCGGGCGAGCCTGAGACTCGTCACAACGACCAAGCACGGTTGCGTCAGGGGCGGTAGGGCGTTCCAGGCGCGGGCGGCGGCAACGTCGCCGGCACCGAGTCGAGCTCGTCGAACCAGGTCGACGCCGTCGGTTCGCGCACCTCGGAAACCTCGATGCCTTCGTCCGGGGACCAGTTGCGGTCGGTGTCCTCGAACGGGTTCTGACTATCGTCGATGGTCGGTGCGGCAGCTTGCGCCGCGACCCGGCGTGCGGCCAACTCGAGGGGGACGGCGGGCATCTTCGGTGCGATGGTCGCCCGCGCGGCCTCGACCGACGGTAGCGAATCCTGATTCCAGACGTGGAGCGGAATGCCGACTCCTTTGAGCACGCGGCTGACACGATCGAGGCGGCGCCGGACGCCTTCAGTCAGCTGCGCCGTCGACGGCCGGATTTCGACGACCGCGACGACCTGCGAAGTCACGTCGCAGACGACGAGATCGACGCACTGGCTGCCGAGGCGCCGCATCCATTCAGCGTATGAGTTTCGCTTCGGCACTGTGATGAAGCGCGCGATGGGGACCTGCGCCAGGATCATGTAACCGGGTAGCGCGAGACGGAGCGTGCTGTACGCAATCCGTTCCGAGGTCCGCAAGATCTGCGTCGTCGCCGGCGGCCATCCGGCCAACGTGTCGAGCCGGTCCCCTTCAGGCTCCTGAACCTCGGACCGGCCGCGTCGTCCGACGAGCCACCACATCAAGAGCAGGACCGCAACGATTGCGAGCGTGAGTGGCAGCAGGTTGTCCATTCGGAACCGAGCCTTTTCCGCGCGCCGGGGTCAGCGGAAGAGGCCGCCGCAGAGCAAGCCGGGAATCGGCAGGGTCAACGCATGCCCCCCATGCCGCCGAGCGCCTTCATGCCGCCCATGCGTTTCATCATCTTCATCATGCCGCTGCCCTTCATCTTCTTCATCATGTCGCGCATCTGGCCGAATTGGTTGAGCAGGCGGTTGACTTCCTGGACCTGCACCCCGGCGCCCATCGCGACACGGCGCTTGCGGGTGGCCTTCAGCAGCTCGGGTTTGCGGCGCTCGAGCGGGGTCATCGAGCAGATGATGCCCTCCATCCGCCGCACGTCGCGCTCGGCCCGGTCCATGTCGGCCGGTGCCATGTTGCCAGCCTTGCCGGCCAGTTGCGACGGCAGCTTGTCGACGAGGCCGGCGAGACCGCCCATCTTCTTCATCTGCGTGATCTGCATGAGGAAGTCGTTCAGGTCGAAGCTGTCACCGGCCTTGACCTTGTCGGCCAGCTTCTGCGCCGCGGCGACGTCGACCCCCTTCTGGACTTCCTCCACCAGGCCGACGATGTCGCCCATGCCGAGGATGCGGCCGGCGTGCCGCTGCGCATCGAACGCCTCGAGGCCGTCGATCTTCTCGCTGATGCCGGCGAACTTGATCGGCACGCCGGTGATCGTGCGCACCGAGAGCGCCGCACCGCCGCGCGAGTCACCGTCCATCTTGGTCAGCACGATGCCGGTCAGAGGCAGCGCCGCCTTGAACGCCTTCGCGGTGTTGATGGCATCCTGGCCCTGCATCGCATCGACGACGAAGAGTGTCTCGACGGGCCGCAGCTCGGCATGGAGCGCGGCGATTTCGGCCATCAGCTTTTCGTCGATGCCGAGTCGGCCGGCGGTATCGACCAGCAGCACATCGATGTAGTGCTTGCGGGCGTAGTCGAGCGCTGCCCGGGCGATGTCGAGGGGCGCGTCCGATGCCGTCGAGGGAAACCATTCGGCGCCGGACTGGCGCGTCACCATCTTCAACTGCTCGATGGCGGCCGGCCGATAGACGTCGGCCGAGACGGTCAGCACCTTCTTGCGGCGCTTCTCGATCAGGTATTTGGCGAGCTTCGCGGTGGTCGTCGTCTTCCCGGCGCCCTGCAGGCCGGCCATCAGGATGACCGCCGGTGGTTGCGTCGCCAGGTCGAGATCCGACTCGCCTTCTCCCATCACCGCGGCGAGCTCGCGGTTGACGATGCCGACCAGGGCCTGACCCGGCGACAGCGAGCCGGCGACTTCGGCGCCGAGCGCCTGGTCCTTGACACGTGCGACGAAGTCGCGCACGACCGGCAAGGCGACGTCGGCCTCGAGCAGGGCCATGCGCACCTCGCGCAGCATGTCCTGGACGTTGTCCTCGGTAATGCGGGCTTGGCCGCGCATCGTCTTGACGACGCGGCTCAACCGATCAGTGAGGTTCGAAGCCATCCGGTGGGGTGCGGCGCCGTCAGTCCGACGGGGCGCGAAAGTACACTCTGGCGATGATTCTATCGTTCGGCCCCAGCACGGAAACCGGCTCGGGGACCGCGTTGGCGCTGAGCGGCCTGAGCGTCGTCGCCTTGCTGTTCTACGCGCTAGCCGCACTGCCCGGCGAACGTTTTTCCGGTGGACTCCGCCTCGCCTTGTTGGTCGCTTGGCTGGCCCATGGCGCGGCGCTAGTCGTCGACATCGCGGGCATCGGCGCACCGACGTCTGGGGCTCGGTTCGGCTTCGCCCCGGCGCTTTCAGCCACGCTGTGGTTGGTCCTCGCGGTTTACGGTCTCGAAAGCAGGTTCGTTCCCCTGCAGGGTGTCCGCCGTCGCCTCGCGGTGTTGGGTTGCGTGGTGGTCGTTCTGGCTTGGGCATTTCCCGGCCAGTTGCATCCGCAACTCGGGTCGCCTTGGGCACCGCTGCACTGGCTGCTCGGCATCGCGTCGTACGGCCTTTTCGGCGTGGCGGTCCTGCATGCGGCACTCGTGAACCGCGCCGAACGGCAACTGCGTCGGGCGCCCGGCGCAGCGAGCCCGACGGGCGGCGTGCCGCTGCTGCGCCTCGAGCGGTTGACGTATCAATTTGTCGCGGCCGGCTTCGTGGTGCTGTCGGCTGCGATCGCGCTCGGTGTCTGGTTCACGAGCCCTTGGCGCTGGGATCACAAGGCGGTGTTCTCGATCCTGGGCTGGGTTGTGTTCGCTGCGCTGCTGGGCGGTCGCCGCACGTTCGGCTGGCGTGGAGCGCAGGCGACGCGCTGGCTCTATGCAGGAACGGCGTTGCTGTTGCTGGCCTACGTCGGATCGCGTTTCGTGTTCGAGGTGCTGTTGCATCGCGCGCCTTCCGCATGACATAACGGCCCATGAAATTCGTTCTCGTTGTCGTCGCCGTCGTCGTGCTGCTGTGGCTGTTGCGCGGCACGTTCAATCGGCGCGCAAAGCCGGCGGCAGAGTCGAAGAGACGCCCGCTGCCGATGCTCGCGTGCGCGCAATGTGGCGTCCATCTGCCGGCGAACGAAGCGCTGCCCGGTCGCGGCGGGGTGTTCTGCGGAGATGCCCATCGCTCCGCTTTCGAGGCGGCCCATCCGGAATGAGGTGGGCCTCGCCGTGGCCGACGGTCGCGTGAGCGTGACGTGAGCGCGGCTCCCCCGACGCCGGATCGACGCGTCCGTGCCCGGCGCGCGGCGCGGCTCGCCCCGGGTCCCGATGAACTGTGGTTCGGAACGCTCGATCCACAACCGGAGGCGAGTGCGCAGGCGAACGAGCCGATATCGCCACAACCCGATCGGCGCAGTCGCGACGAAGCGACCGACTCTCAGTTACCGCCCGATGTGGCCGACGAGGAACCGCAGACCGGGCAGACGACGTTCGAGCGCATCTACCGAACGTTCATTGCCTCGCGGGCGGCTCTCGGCTTTGCCTTGGTCGTGACTCTCGCGGTCGCGCGGCTGTTCGGGCTGCGGCCTACGCCGCTCGTCTCGCTCGCCAGCATCGCGTATGCCGTGCTGGCGATCAGCATGTGGCTGCTCCCACGCTTCAGAGATTCTTCGGGCGTTGGAGGACGCACGCGTTTGCACAGCCGACGCTGGCTGGCGACGATCGGCGCCGACCTCGTCTGCTTCACCGCCCTGCACCTGCTGGCGGCCGGGTCCAGCCTCAACTACCAGGCACTGCTCGTTCTGCCGGTGCTGATGTCGGGGATCCTGACTCCGCGGCTGAGCGCGCTCGCGACGGCGGCCATCGTCACGCTGATGCTGCTGCTCACCGCCTGGTTCGGCATCCCGGGTGGCGGCGACACGACGGCGCTGATGACGCAGGCCGGGCTCGCCGGCAGCGGATTCTTCGTCATCACGGTGCTGGCCGGCGAATTGGCGCGACGTTTAGCCCGGGAAGAGATGAGTGCACGGGGCAGCCTGGAACTGGCGCGCCAACAAGCCCAGCTCAATCAGCTGGTCATCGAGGAAATGCAGGACGGCGTGCTGGTCGTCGATCGGCGCGGGCGCGTGCGGGCGGCCAATCCGGCTGCACGACGACTGCTCGCTGCCGGCGGGATCGGCCGCGCGGCGCCGTTCCAGCTGCGGGGGGTGCCGGCCTGGGAAGGCCTCGTGCGCACGGTCGAGCGGGCCTTCAGCGAGGCGACCTGGCCGGCCGCGGGTCGCGATGTCGCGCTCACGTTCGAGCAGCCGCCGCAGCGAACGCTGCGTGTCAGGATCCGGTTCACACGCCGCCAGGAACCGCAGACCAACGAGGAGTTCTGCGTCTTGTTTCTGGAGGACGTGCGCAACATGCAGGCGCGCAGCCGGCAGGAAAAGCTTGCCGCCATGGGACGCATCTCAGCCGGCATCGCTCACGAAATCCGCAATCCGCTGGCGGCCATTGCGCAGGCTAATGCGCTTCTTTCCGAAGAGGCGGTCGAGCCCTCGCAGCAACAGCTGACGCGACTCGTGACCGACAACGTCGAGCGCCTGAAGCGCATCGTCGACGACGTGATGGAGGTGGCGCCAGGACAGGCCCAGGCGGTCGGTGCGATCGATGCCACCGGCCTGGTCGGTGCGGTCTGCGCCGAGTGGGCGCGCGCTCATCAGATTGCATTGGGCGATCGCAGCGTGTTGCGGCTCGATCTGCCAAGCGAACCTGTCGGCGTCGCGTTCGACGCCGAGCATCTGCGTCGTGTGCTCGTCAACCTGCTCGACAACGCGCATCGGCATGCGACCGGCGCTCCAGGGTCGATCGCGCTTCGGCTCGATGCCGGACACGAGCTGCGGGTCTTCCTCAGCGTGCTGAGCGACGGCGCACCGATCCCGGCCGACGTCGAGCCCCATTTGTTCGAGCCATTTTTCTCGACCCGCAGCCGTGGCACCGGACTGGGCCTGTACATTTGCCGCGAGCTCTGCGAACGTTATGGCGCCAGCATCGACTACCGCCTGCGTCCGTATGCCGGTACTCAGCGCAACGGGTTCTTCGTCGACATGAGGCGCGCCGCGATTGCAACGGCCGAACACCCTCTGCACCTCACCGGATGACCACCGCCTCGCACTTCAGCCTTCTCGTCATCGACGACGAACCCGACCTGCGCACGCTCTATGAGTTGACGTTGCTGCGCGAGGGTTACGACATGGACACCGCCGGCAGCGTGCAGGAGGCGCTACTTCACCTGAAGGACCGCACCTACAGCGCGGTCATCACGGACATGCGGCTTCCGGACGGCAGTGGGCTCGACGTGCTGCGCTGGCTCGAGGAAAGCGGCCGGCGCGAGAAGGCGATCGTCATCACAGCGTACGGCTCGGCCGAAAACGCGGTCGAGGCGCTCAAGGCGGGTGCGTACGACTACCTGACCAAGCCGGTCGACTTGAAGCAGTTCCGGGCGGTGGTGGCATCGGCCCTCGGACGAGGCGGTGCGCACGGAGCCATGGTCGTGCCGGCGAACCTGCCGTTCGAACAGCGGGTGACCGGCGTCGCGCGGCCGCCGCGGCCGGCGCCGGCCGCATCGCCGGCAGTAGTGACGAGTGCCGCGCTTTCGCGCATGGCCGGCTTGTCGGCAACGATGCAGCAGGTCCGCTCGATGGTCGAGAAGGTCGCGCGCAGCATGGCGCCGGTCCTGGTCAGCGGCGAATCCGGGACCGGCAAGGAGCTTGTCGCTCGCGCGATCCATGAAGTCAGCACGCGCGCCCCGCAGGCGTTCATCCCGGTCAACTGCAGCGCGATTCCGGAGCAGCTGCTCGAGGCCGAGTTCTTCGGGTATCGAAAGGGCGCCTTCACCGGTGCTGCTGATGATCGCGAAGGGTTCTTTCAAGCCGCTAATGGCGGAACCCTGTTCCTCGACGAGATCGGCGACCTGCCGCTGTCGATGCAATCGAAGCTGCTGCGTGCGGTTCAGGAACGCTCCGTTCGACCGGTCGGGGCGGTGGCGGAACTGCCGGTCGACGTGCGCATCCTCAGCGCGACGCACAAGGACCTCGCCGCCGAAGTGCAGGCGGGTCAGTTTCGCCAGGACCTGTACTACCGCCTCAACGTCATCCAGATCCGCGTGCCGCCGCTGCGAGAGCGGGCGGAGGATCTCGCGATCGTCAGTGAGCGCGTGCTGGAGCGACTGTCGCGGGAAGCTGGGGTCTGGCCGGCGCCGCAGCTGACCCGCGAGGCGCTGGTCCACCTGAGCCGATATCCGTTCCCCGGCAACGTGCGCGAGCTCGAGAACCTCCTGCACCGCGCGGTCGCGTTGTCGGGCGGCGAGTTCATCGACGTGTATGACCTGAGCCTGCCCGATTCGGTCGTCAACGGAAGCATGAATGGCGAAGCAGGCGATGCGAGCAGTGCCGTGTCCGCATCGATCGGTGTCGCGCTTCCGCCCGTCGCCACGCCTGCGACACTTCCGGCTGAGGAACCACTGCCGAACGACCTCGAGAAGTACCTCGATCAGGTCGAGCGCGAGATCCTGGTCCGCGCCCTCGAGCAGCACCGCTACAACCGGACGGCCGCCGGCTCCAGCCTCGGGCTTTCGCTGCGGCAGATCCGCTATCGCATGGCACGCCTGGGCGTGAACGTCGGCGGGGACCTCGCCGGAGCCGAACGCGATTGAGCGGTTCGTCGGTCGCACGATGAGCAGGCGGTGGGACGGCGGGTGGCTGCGGCGGGCCCGTCGGTGTCCTTCGCCGAACTTCAACGAGCGACCCAGTGGCACCGAGATCAGCCTGGCGCTAATCCATTCGATCAGCCTACCCCCTGGTCAGTATGGCGGTGACGGCGTCGAGCGCCTCTTCACGAACCGTCTCGACTGGGACATCCATCCGTACTTCCAGACCATCCGCGGGATGGAGGTCTCGGCGCACTTCTTCGTGCGGCGAGACGGCGAGCTGCTCCAGTTCGTGTCGTGCTACGACAGGGCCTGGCACGCGGGCGCATCGGTGTGGCGCGCACGTCCGGGCTGCAACGACTACTCGATCGGAATCGAGTTGGAAGGACTGGAAGGATCGGCCTTCGAGGCCCCGCAGTACGCAGTGCTCAAGGGTCTTCATGCTGATCTGCGCGACCGCTACCCGATCGCTGCGATCGCAGGCCACGAACACGTAGCGCCAGGGCGCAAGTGCGACCCCGGGCCGGGCTTCGACTGGAGCCACCTCGCAGGCCTGACCGACTGGATCGAAGACCCTTCGAACGGCGGTCTCATGCCGCGTCCTGCTGACGTTTGACCGGTTTGTCCTAGACTGTGAATACTTCACAGTTGGTATAGGGTTGTTACGCTATATCTAGTGCTTGAAGGGGTCGGAGACCCCAGATATAGTGTCTTCAGGTGCTATCCTGAAGACGTCGAAACCCATGCCAGATTGCTCAAGATCTCACGCTTCGCAGCCATGATCGGGCATCGGGACGATTGATTCGGAGACCTGCAATTGCGCAGGCAGCAGCCTCCCACACCAGACCCCGTAACCGTGTTTCCGGGGCACCAACAAGGACATCCATGCAAGCAGTCACCGTTCCGACGGCAGCTCCCTCCGGGCCGCGTCTGGTCACCAACCAGGGTCCTTCGACGTCGGCGTATCAGGGTTACCAGATCCTGCGTCGCAACGGCGCGGTCGTCGCCTTTGAGCCGAACAAGATCGCAGTGGCGCTGATGAAGGCGTTTCTCGCCGTGCACGGTACCCAGGGTGCCGCGTCCGCCAGCGTCCGCGAGACGGTTGACAGCCTCACGGAGACCGTCGTCCGCGCGCTGCTTCGTTCGCGTCCCGGCGGCGGCACGTTCCACATCGAGGATGTGCAGGACCATGTCGAGCTCGGGCTGATGCGCGGGGGCCACCACGAGGTGGCGCGCGCATACGTGCTGTACCGCGAACGGCGCACGCAGGAGCGGGCCAAGCAAGGCCGTTCGGCAGCCGTGTCCGAGCCGGCGCTGACGGTGCTGGATCGCGGTCAGCGCATCCCGCTCGACCTCCGGCGGCTGCAGACCATCATCGAATCGGCGTGTGCAGGGCTGGGTGCCGATGTGCAGGCCGCACCGATCCTGGCCGAGACAAAGCGCAACCTGTATGACGGCGTGCCGATCGACGAGGTGCATAAGGCCGCGATCCTGGCCGCTCGAACCCTGATCGAGAAGGACCCCGGCTATACCCGCGCGACCGCCCGTCTGCTGCTCCACACGATCCGCCGCGAGATCCTCGGCGAAGAGGTGCTGCATGCTGACATGGCGACCCGGTACGCCGACTACTTTCCGCTCTTCGTCAAGAAGGGCGTCCAGGCCGAGTTGCTGGACGAGCGCCTCCTGCAGTTCGACCTCGCTCGACTCGGCCAGGCGCTGAAGGCCGATCGCGACCTGCAGTTCGACTACCTCGGCCTGCAGACGTTGTACGACCGTTACTTCCTGCACATCGACGAAGCGCGGATCGAGTTGCCGCAGGCGTTTTACATGCGCGTCGCGATGGGTCTGGCGTTGAACGAGATCGACCGGGAAGCCCGCGCGATCGAGTTCTACGAGGTCCTGTCGACGTTCGATTTCATGAGCTCGACGCCGACCCTCTTTAACGCCGGCACCCGGCGGTCCCAGCTGTCAAGCTGCTACTTGACCACCGTCTCCGACGACCTTGACGGCATCTATGAAGCGCTGAAAGAAAACGCGCTGCTGTCGAAGTTCGCCGGCGGGCTCGGCAACGACTGGACCAACGTGCGGGCGCTCGGCAGCCACATCAAGGGCACCAACGGCAAGAGCCAGGGCGTGGTCCCGTTCCTGAAGGTCGTCAACGACACCGCGGTCGCGGTCAACCAGGGCGGCAAGCGCAAGGGCGCGGTCTGCGCTTACCTGGAAAGCTGGCACCTCGACATCGAGGAATTCCTCGAGCTGCGCAAGAACACCGGTGACGACCGTCGGCGCACGCACGACATGAACACCGCGAACTGGGTGCCGGATCTGTTCATGAAGCGGGTGATGGAGGGCGGCGACTGGACGCTGTTCTCGCCGAGCACCTGCCCCGACCTGCACGACAAGTTCGGCAAGGCGTTCGAGGAGGCGTACACCGCCTACGAGGCCAAGGCCGCGCGCGGCGAGATCAAGCTCTTCAAGACGATGAAGGCGAGCGATCTCTGGCGCAAGATGCTCTCGATGCTGTTCGAGACCGGGCATCCCTGGATCACGTTCAAGGATGCATGCAACGTGCGCTCGCCACAGCAGCACGTCGGCGTCGTCCACTCGAGCAATCTGTGCACCGAGATCACACTGAACACCGGTGACACCGAAATTGCGGTCTGCAACCTCGGCTCGGTGAACCTCGCCCATCACCTGGCCGGCGGGCAACTCGACCAGGCCAAGCTGAAGAAGACGGTCGCGACCGCGATGCGGATGCTCGACAACGTCATCGATATCAATTACTACGCGGTCAAGAAGGCGCGCGATTCGAATCTGCGTCACCGTCCGGTCGGTCTCGGGATCATGGGCTTCCAGGACTCGCTGTATGAGCTCGGCGTGCCGTATGCGTCCGAGGCGGCAGTCGACTTTGCCGATCGCTCGATGGAGGCCGTCTGCTATCACGCCTATTGGGCTTCGACCGATTTGGCGGCGGAGCGGGGCCGGTATTCGAGCTACCACGGCTCGCTCTGGGACCGCGGGATCCTGCCGATCGATTCGGTCGACCTGCTCGCCGAGCAACGCGGCGGCTACGTCGAACTCGATCGCAGCACCACGCTCGACTGGGATGCGCTGCGCCAGCGCATCGGCCAGCATGGCATGCGCAATTCGAACTGCGTCGCCATCGCGCCGACGGCGACGATCTCCAACATCGTCGGCGTCAGCGCGTCGATCGAGCCGTCGTTTGGCAACCTGTCGGTCAAGTCCAACCTGTCGGGCGAGTTCACGATCGTCAACGAGTACCTGGTTCGCGATCTGAAGAAGCTCGGCCTGTGGGACGACGTGATGGTCATGGACCTGAAGCACTTCGACGGCTCGCTGCGCCGGATCGACCGCGTGCCCGAGGATCTGAAGGCGCTCTACGCCACCGCGTTCGAGATTGAGACGCAGTGGCTGGTCGAGGCCGCGGCGCGCCGCCAGAAGTGGATCGATCAGGCGCAGTCGCTCAACATCTACATGGCCGGAGCGTCCGGGAAGAAGCTCGACGAAACCTACAAGCTCGCATGGCTGCGCGGTCTTAAGACGACGTACTACCTGCGTACGGTGGGTGCCACGCACGCCGAGAAATCAACGGTGAAATCGGGGCAGTTGAATGCAGTGACCAGCGGTGCGGCGCCGGTGTCTGCGGCAGCGAAGAGCGTCGCCCCGACGCTTGCCGCGATCGACGTTGAAGAGCCCGCGAGCGACATCAAATTCTGCGCGCTCGACAACCCGGACTGCGAAGCGTGTCAGTGAGCGATCAGTGAACGATCGACATCAATGAACAGTGCGCTCGCATCCGTGCGGCATTGCGCGAGCGCGCTGAAAAGACGATGCGATACCGCAACAAGAAGCGTCTGCAAATGTCAATAAGTGCTTGGGCTTCTTACACAACACTCTCATAATTCGAACGCACAGGAAATCGACAATGCTGGTCTGGGAAGAAGACGTCAAACCCGCGAAAGTAATTCCGGCGAGTCCCGCGCAAAGCAACGCTTCCGCGACGCGCGTCGCCATCCCGTCGCCTGTCCTCGCCACCGTCTCTCCGACGACCGCGCGAGAAGCCTCTCCGACACCGTCCGCTGCCGTCACGCCGCCGATCGCGCGTCGCGTCAACGCGGCCGACAAGCGCATCATCAACGGCAAGACCGACGTCAATCAGCTGGTCCCGTTCAAGTACAAGTGGGCGTGGGAGAAGTACCTCGCGACCTGCTCGAACCACTGGATGCCGCAAGAGATCAACATGTCGCGCGACATCGCGACCTGGAAGGATCCGAACGGTCTGACCGAAGACGAGCGTCGCATCGTCAAGCGCAATCTCGGCTTCTTCGTGACGGCCGATTCGCTCGCCGCGAACAACATCGTGCTGGGCACCTACCGCCACATCACGGCGCCTGAATGCCGGCAGTTCCTGTTGCGTCAGGCGTTCGAGGAAGCGATTCACACGCACGCCTACCAGTACATCGTCGAGTCGCTCGGGCTCGACGAGAGCGAGATCTTCAACGCCTACAACGAGGTCAAGTCGATCCGCGACAAGGACGAGTTCCTGCTGCCGTTCATTGCGCAGATCATGGAACCCACCTTCCACACCGGTACGCCCGAGAACGACCAAAAGCTGCTGCAGTCGCTGATCGTGTTCGCGTGCCTGATGGAAGGTCTGTTCTTCTACGTCGGCTTCACCCAGATCCTCGCGCTTGGTCGCCAGAACAAGATGACTGGTGCGGCAGAGCAGTACCAGTACATCCTGCGCGACGAGTCGATGCACTGCAACTTCGGCATCGACTTGATCAATCAGATCAAGGTCGAGAACCCGCACCTGTGGAATGCCGAGTTCAAGGCCGAAATTCGGGCGTTGTTCCTGAAAGCGGTCGAGCTCGAGTACCGCTACGCTGAAGACACGATGCCGCGCGGGGTGCTCGGCATGAACGCGTCGATGTTCAAGGGGTATCTGCGTTACATCGCCAATCGGCGCGCGACGCAGATTGGTTTGGAAGAGCTCTTCCCGAACGAGGAGAACCCGTTCCCATGGATGAGCGAGATGATCGACTTGAAGAAGGAGCGCAACTTTTTTGAAACACGCGTCATCGAGTACCAAAGCGGTGGCGCATTGTCGTGGGACTGACGACTTCGAGTCGCCTGTTCTGCACGGGTCTTCATGCCGGAAGGCATTGAGACCAGGCTCTCGGCTGACGAGCGAGAGCAGGTGAGATCAAGATTCGTGAAGCGTGATGTGCCGACACAGAAGCGGTGCGCACGCATCACAACCCGATTCATCGTACTGGGGCGCCCCTCCTGGGCAGATTCCGGGCGATGAATAGCTGGCCGGGGCCGACGCAAGTCGGAGCCGGGCGGTTCTTTTATCAACTTGATCAAGGAGAAACGTAATGGCAACTGCAAAGAAGGCTTCGGCCAAGAAGACGACCGCCAAGAAGGCCCCGGCCAAGAAGATGGCGGCGAAGAAGTCGCCGGCGAAGAAGGCCGCAGCGAAGAAGTCGCCGGCCAAGAAGGCCGCAGCGAAGAAGTCGCCGGCCAAGAAGGCCGCAGCGAAGAAGAAGGCGCCTGCCAAGAAGGCTGCCAAGAAAGCACCTGCGAAAAAGGCTGCCGCCAAGAAGGGCGCAGCCAAGAAGGCCGCGAAAAAGGCACCGGCGAAAAAGGCTGCTGCCAAGAAGTCGCCTGCGAAGAAGGCCGCCGCCAAGAAGGCGCCGGCCATGCCTGCCCCGGCTGCGGCACCTGCCGCACCGGCGAAGACTTCACTCAGCCCGCAAGCTGCGTGGCCGTTCCCGACGGGCAGCAAGCCCTGAGGAACGCGATCTTCGAAAGCTCGAAACCCGGCTGCGGCCGGGTTTTTTTATGGGAAGCGTCACCGTGTGATGCGAGCAGTTTGCGACTGCTGCGGCCGCTGTGATGAGCTAGATCAGTGGCTGCGTGTCGGCGAAGCCGTGGGCCGGCCTCGCGATGTTGTCGCCGCTTTCGAGTTCGGCGACGGCGCTTGCCTTGAGCGCTTCTTCGAGATGTCGGTTACGCTGCTTGCCGACCTGGGCTTTCGCCAGCGCGGCGTTTTGCGCAGCCAGATCCTTCTGCAGGGCCTCCAGCTGCTTGCGCGCTTGCAGCGTCTGCTGACTCGAGAAATGGCGGGCCTTCTCGCTCTTCTGCAGGCGATGGTTCAGCGTCTCGATCTTGCGGCCGTACCAGAGCCAGCAACCGATCCAGGTCGCCACGCCGACGAGCAGCCAACCGAGCGCGAAGATGAGCCAGTTTTGGGTATCCATGGTCGACGGATTGTCGGCGCTCGGCGGCAAGACTTGAGCACTTTTTCAGGCGATGCCGAGTTCTGTGCGATAGAGCACATGATTCTGTCCGCCGCGCTGCGCAATCTTGATCGCGCCCACCCGGTTGCCGAGCTCAGCACAGCGTTGGAGCGACCAGTCGCGCTCAAGGCCGTACAGCAACGCAGCCCGGAAGGCATCGCCGCAGCCGGTCGGATCGACCACCTCCCGAGCGGCGACCCCTGGCACATGTGTCCGCTGTCCGCGCTCCCAGACGTCGCACCCTGCGGCGCCCAGCGTGACGACGACGCCGCGCAGGTGCGCGTCGGAAAGCTGTTCGAGCGAGCGCCCGGTCCGTTCGCACAGCATGCGCGCCTCGTAGTCGTTCAGCGCCATCCAGGTGGCCTGGTCGATGAACTGCGTCAGCTCGGTGCCGTCGAACATCGGCAGGCCCTGGCCGGGATCGAAGATGAACGGAATCTTCGCCGCGGCGAGTTGCGCCGCGTGCTGCTGCATCGCATCGCGGCCATCGGGCGCGATGATGGCGAGACGGATGTCGCCTCGGGCCGGCACCTCGTTCGCGTGCGCAGCCTGCATCGCGCCCGGATGGAACGCGGTGATCTGATTGTTGTCCTGGTCGGTGATGATGATGGCTTGCGCTGTGTAGCTGCCCGGGATGATGCGGACCAGGTCGGTGCTCGCGCCCCATGACGCGAGCCGCTCCAAGTACTCCTGTCCATCGTCGCCGACCGCGGCCATCACGCGCGGTGCGCCGCCAAGCTGGCACAGCGAGTACGCGATGTTGCCGGCGCAGCCGCCGAACTCACGTCGCAGGGTCGGGACGAGGAACGACACGTTCAAGATGTGCAACTGCTCCGGCAGGATCTGCTGGGCGAAGTGACCGGGGAACGTCGTGATGGTGTCGAACGCGAGAGAACCGCAGACCAGTGCCGACATGAAGAGACTCCAAGAGAAGGTGGCAGGTGTGGCCGGCCGCAGACGCGGTCGACTCAGGGATAGAAGACCTCGACCGTGTACCCCGTCACCGGCAGCCCCCGCGCGCTCAGCAGCGTCTGCAAGACGACATCGGCGCCGGGTTGGATGAGCGGGGAGGCCGGGTTGAATTCGGCGGCGGAGAGGGACTTGCGGGCGACGAGTCGTCCGCCGCCATCCGTCAGGCTCAGTTCGATCCAGGGCAATGCGATCGGCACGCTGCCGCGGTTCCGCAGTCCGACCGCGAGACGGAAGGCCTCAGTGCCGGGAGCCTTGGCGAGCGCCGTGCTTTCGACCGAGACGGCCCCGATCCGTCGGAGCGGCTCGATCGCGCAGCCGGCGACCCCGCACCATTGAGCGAGTGCCGGACGCAAGCCCGGCCACCGCACCGCCGCGGCATCGCGAAAGTGATGGGTGACTTGGAGCAGGCCGCCGATGGCCAACACCACCGCGCTAACCGCCAGTGCGATTCGCACCTTCGGGCGCTGCCAGCGTGCGCGTCGTTCAGCCTGGCGCAGAAAAGCCGGGGCGGCCACCGGTTCCATGTTCTCTGTGTGGGTGGCCGGCGAGTCGGACACGTTCGTGCCCGCAGCGGTGCCGTCCTCTTCATAGGCCATCAGATCGGAGTCGAACCGCGCATCGGAGAAATCAGGACGGTCCCGCTCGCTGAGGCTCTTGGTAGGCGACCGGCGACTTTTCTTGAACAGGTGCGCATCGATCCGGCCGTCGGGCGGCGCGTCGCTGTCGCGAAACGCGCTGTGCGGCTGGCCGGCGCCAAAGCCGGATGCGCTGGGCGGGAACTCGGAGGAACCCGAGACCGCAACGGTGCTCGCGAAGTCGGTGTCGATGCTGTCTTGAACCGGCGGGGTGCGGTTCGACGGAGCGGGCGCAGAGGCTACAGCGTGTGGCTCTGAGGCAAGCGGTTCTTCGGACACATCCGCATGCAAGGCCTGCGTGTTCTGCAGCGGTTCTGCGATCCGCGCCTCGGCGTCGGATGGCGGGCTCGCCGCTTCGAGGTTCTGCGGTTCATCCGAGGTCGAGCTCTGCAGTTCTGAGTCAGTCGCTTGAGCCATGTTTTCTGGCTCCGGCTCCGGCTCCGGCTCCGGCTCCGGCTCGGTCCTGGGTTCAGATTCGGGTTCCGCCTCTGATGCCAGCGCGAATTGCGGTTTGGACTCGGACTCGGGCTCACCCTTGGCCTCGACCAACGGAGCCGCGCCCGCTTCTACTGGCGCGGCGAAATCGACCGCACCCTCGCCGAGGACCGCCGACTCATCGACCGCATCATCGAGCGATGCCTCGACCGCCGCAGCGTCTCCCGTGGCCTGCGGTGCCTCCGGCAGGCTGAACAGATGTTCGGATGCGTTGAAGACGCCGTTGCAGGACCCGCAGCGGACCCAGCCGTCGGAGACCTTGAGCTGATCCTCGACCACCCGAAAGGCGGTGCCGCAGGCGGCGCAGCGGGTGGCCAGCGTCATCGGGACGATGATGCCACGCGATGCGGCCGCCTCGTGCCGGTCATCAGGACCCAGCCCTCTTCGCTGTCGCTGACCGCAATCTCCAGCCACGGCGCATAGACCTTGGCGATGTCCGCAGCCTGTCGCTCGAGAAGTCCGGCCAGGACAAGGTCGCCGCCGACATCAAGATGGCCGCACAAGACTGGTGCCAGCAGCTTCAGCGGCGTTGCCAGGATGTTAGCGAGGACGAGCCCATAACAACCTCGTGCTGAGTCGGGCAGCCCGGACCGGACCGCGACGTCATTGATCCGCGCATTCGCCCGCGTCGCCTCGACAGCCAGCGGATCGATGTCGACCGCTTCGACCGAGACGGCGCCGACGCGTGCGGCGCCGATCGCGAGAATGCCCGAGCCGCAGCCGTAGTCGAGGACCCGCTGCCACGATGGCGCACTGCCTTGTGATCGACGAGCCAGCCAGCGCAGGCACATGCGCGTCGTCGGATGCGTCCCGGTGCCAAAGGCCATCCCGGGATCGAGGCGGATCACGCAGCTGGCCTCGGGCGGCCGCGCATGCCAGGAGGGAACGATCCAGAAACCCGGCGTGATCTGGGTCGGCGCGAACTGCGCCTGCGTCAGCGTGACCCAGTCCCGGTCGGGCACCGGCTCGATCGATCGCAGCAGGACCGCCGATTTCCAATCTGTACGCAGATCGTTCATCGCCCGGTGCGCAACGTCGGCCTGCAGGAACAGCGCCTTGACGACCGATCGATCCCAGCTACCGGGCGGTGCCATTCCCGGCTCGCCGAACAGCGCCTGCTCCGCATCGGTGCCGGCATCGGCATCCTCGACTGAGGCAGACAGCGCGCCATGCTCGTCGATCAGCGCGTCGGACACGGCCTCGGCGTTCGCCGCGACGCAGAGCAGCGTCAGCTCGACCATCGGCGCAATCTCAGCGGTTATGCTGACTCATCCAGCCTTCGAGGTAGTGAATGCTGGTGCCGCCTTCAACGAACTTGGCGTCGACCATCAGTTCGCGGTGCAGCGGGATGTTGGTCAGGATGCCTTCGACGACCGTCTCCGACAGGGCGATGCGCATGCGCGCCAGCGCCTGCTCGCGCGTGTCGCCGTGGACGATGATCTTGCCGATCATCGAGTCGTAGTGCGGCGGCACGAAGTAATTCGCGTAGACATGCGAGTCGACGCGCACCCCCGGACCGCCTGGCGCATGCCAGGTCGTGATGCGGCCCGGCGACGGCTTGAACGAGTACGGGTCCTCGGCATTGATGCGGCACTCGATCGCGTGTCCGCGCATCTGGATGCCGCGTTGCGGAAACGGCAGCTTCTCGCCGGCAGCGACCCGGATCTGCATCTGCACGATGTCGATGCCGGTGACCCATTCGGTGACCGGGTGCTCGACCTGCACGCGCGTGTTCATCTCGATGAAGAAGAACTCGCCGTCCTCGAACAAGAACTCGAACGTGCCGGCGCCGCGATAGCCGATCTTCTTGCAGGCCGCGGCGCAGCGCTCGCCGATGCGCTCGATCACGCGGCGGGCGATGCCGGGGGCCGGAGCCTCCTCGATGATCTTCTGGTGCCGGCGCTGCATCGAGCAGTCGCGCTCGCCCAGCCAGACCGCGTTCTTGTGCTGGTCAGCGAGGACCTGGATCTCGATGTGGCGCGGGTTCTCGAGGAACTTCTCCAGATAGACCGCCGGATTACCGAATGCCGCACCGGCTTCGGCGCGGGTCGTCTGCACCGCGGACAACAGCGCTGCTTCGGTGTGGACGACGCGCATGCCGCGTCCCCCGCCGCCGCCCGACGCCTTGATGATCACTGGGTAGCCGACCTCGCGGGCCGTCTTGATCGCTTCCTTCGGGTCGTCCGGCAGCGCGCCGTCTGAGCCGGGTACACACGGCACGCCCGACTTGATCATGGCCTGCTTGGCGGACACCTTGTCGCCCATCAGCCGGATCGATTCGGGCGTCGGCCCGATGAAGACAAAGCCGCTTCGCTCGACCCGCTCGGCGAAGTCGGCGTTTTCCGAGAGGAAGCCATAGCCCGGGTGGATCGCCTCGGCGTCCGTCACCTCCGCCGTCGAGATAATGGCGGGCATGTTGAGATAGCTCTGCGCCGACGCGGCCGGCCCGATGCAGACCGCCTCGTCGGCCAGCTTCACGTATTTGGCGTCCCGGTCTGCCTCGGAATAGACAACGACCGACTTGATGCCCATCTCGCGGCAGGCGCGCTGGATTCGCAGCGCGATCTCGCCGCGATTGGCGATCAGTATCTTCTTGAACATGCGGGGCGCCGGTTCACTCGATGATGAACAACGGCTGCCCGAACTCGACCGCCTGGCCGTTTTCGCAAAGGATCTGCTTCACGGTCCCTGCCTTGTCCGCCTCGATCTCGTTCATGATCTTCATCGCCTCGATGATGCAGATCGCTTGGCCTTCCTTGACGACCGTCCCGATCTCGGCGAAGGCCTCGCTACCCGGGCTGGCCGAACGGTAGAAGGTGCCGACCATCGGTGACTTGACGACGTGGCGCGGCTCCGGAGCCGGCTCTGCGGCAGGCGCCGCTCCCGGCGCGGGTGCTGCAGCGGCGGGCACGGACTGCGGCGGCGGCGCGACCGCGTAATGCATTACTGGCGCGCTGGCCTGCTGGCTCGCCTTCACGATTCGGACCTTGCCATCCGCCTCGGTGATCTCAAGCTCTGAAACGTTCGACTCGGAGACGAGATCGATCAGCGTCTTCAGCTTGCGCAGGTCCATGGGGAATCTCCAGTTCTTGTTCTAAGCATTCGGGGCGAGGCCCGGCAAAACAGGAAGCTGGGCTTTGACGGCGGAAGCGCGGACTTTACCGCAAACATCGCCATTTTCCGAGATGTTGAGCCAATAGGCTCAAAGCCGAAGCCGAGCCCAGTCAGCCAGCATCGCTTCGTTGAGAGCGCCCAATTTCCGCGCCAAAACAGTGCCGTCGCGGCCGAGAGCGATGCTGAATGGTAAGCCCCCGGCGCTGTTTCCAAGGGATCGGGAAAGCGCCAATCCCTCGTTGCCGGCGAGCGCGATAGCAAAGTCGATGCCTTTGGACGTCACGAACTCCTGCACCGGCTTCTCCTTGTCGACGGCAAGTCCCAGGATCCGCCAGCCGTCGGCCCGATGGGCTTTCTGGAAGCGCGCCAGCAACGGCATTTCCTCGACACACGGTGGACACCAGGTTGCCCAGAAGTTGATCAGCAACGGTGCGCCGCGCCATTCGGACAGCGCGATCTCGCCGCCGCCCGGCTTCGGAAACCGCAGCCCCCAAATGTCCGGTGCACTCGTCTGCGCGCTGCTGCTCCACCACGCGGCGCCCACGCCAGCAAGGGCCGCGACGGCCCCGGCGCAGCCGGCGATCCACGCGCGGCGCGTCATGACGGCGCGTCCAATGAGCGCAGTGCGGCCAGATCACCACGCGGAGCGCGACCGCGCGCATCGGTCCGCAACGCGCCGCGCAGGTCGTCGTAATCGAGCACATCGAGCCGAAGAGTCACGCGCTGCGCCAGCTCGCTGTTCGGCACCGCGATGCTCAGCACGTCGACCGGCTGGCCGCGCGGTCCGTTGCGCGTCGAGACCTCGTAGTCGATGCGGCCGTCGATCAGCGCGAGCTCGGCCTCTTTCGAATCATTGCAGTACAGCTCCAGGTGGACGTCGCTGTGCCGTGTCGCGGTGCCGCGCCAGACCGCGCCGGTCAAGTGGGGCCTGAAGGCGGCCAGCCGTTCCATCCAGGCCGCTGCGACGCTGCGCAGCGCGGCCAGCTCGCGCGGCTGCGACTCGGCACAGAACAGCGCCAGGTACGCCCGCACCTCGTCTTCGAGCTGATCGTTGTCCGGCATCTCGGCATCGCGCGGATGCAGCCCCAGCTGCTTGGCAGCGCGCCGCTTCGCCGGGCCGTATTCCATGCCGTCCTCGACGACCATGCGGGCCGCGGCGGCGGCGATTTCTTCGCTGTAGGGGCCGGGCATCGGCTCATTCTAGGAGGGGGTCTTCAGACCCTGCCGCGACCGCGCCGTCGTCTCAGGGAACGTCGACCGCACCCATCCGCGCCATGATGGTTGCGGCCCGTCCGAGGACGTACGGAGACGCCGGCCGCTTCTCGAAGCGTTTCGGCGCCGGCAGCAACACAGCCAGCCGCGCCGCCTGGGCGGCAGACAGGCTGCCCGCGCCAGTATGGAAGTACCGACGCGCTGCCGCTTGGGCGCCGAACACGCCTTCGCCCCATTCGACGCTGTTCAGGTAGATCTCGAGAATCCGATCCTTCGACAGCAGGGCTTCGAGGAACGCGGTCACGACGAACTCCTGCCCCTTGCGGGCGAGGCTGCGCTCGCCGCCGAGGAACAGGTTCTTCGCGAGCTGTTGCGTGATCGTGGAGCCGCCGACGACCTTCGGCGCACGCCCCGCGGCCGACGCGAGCTGTCGTCCCCCGACCCGTTGCTGCACCTGCTGGTCGTGCAGGGCGAACGCTGCCTCGGCCTTCTGGTTGCGCTCCCAGGCCTTCTCGAGGGCATCCCACTCGACGCCGCTGTGGTCCGCGAAGCCGGCGTCCTCCGAGGCAATGACTGCCCGTTTCAGGTTGGCCGAGATCCGCGCCGACGGCAGCCACTCGTGGCTCCAGGCCAGCGCACTTTTCTGCGTCGCGAGGCGCCATGCCTCGGAGCGCTGATAGGCGGTCGACTGCGGATCGAGCCATGCCATCGCGCCGACCCGAGCCAGAAAGTACAGCTGCAGCGAGAGGGCGGCGATGACGAGCAGGCCGAGCAGGCGTCCCAGCGAGCCGACGACACCGCTCACGGCGTTTGCGCTTTCATCCGCTGGCGCAAGGCGGCGAGCACGGATGCCGTCTCGGGCTCGACGCCGCGAAACCAGGCGAACGCCTCGGCGGCCTGTTCGACCAGCATGCCGAGCCCGTCGCGGGCCACGGCGCCCGAGGTCTCGGCCCACGCCAGGAACGGACGCGCGGCGGGTCCGTACATCATGTCGATGGCCAGCGTACCGGGCCGCAGGACACCGGCGGACACCGGTACGCCCGCGCCTTGCACGCTGCTGGCGGTGCCATTCAGCACGATGTCGTAAGAGTCGCCGCAGTCGTCGAGCGGGGCAGCGCGCAACACGAGCGATCGATCGCGCTGCGCGGTGAGCGCGGCCCGATGCGTGCACAGCAGGTCGACCGCCTTTGCCAGCGTCCGGTTGGCGACGACGAGCTCGGCCGGCCGCGCGGCGAGCAGGGGTCCGAGCACGCCGCTGGCCGCGCCGCCGGCACCGATCAGCAGGATGCGCGCGCCGCGCAGGGCCACGCCGGCGTTGCGCTCGATGTCGCGCAGCAGGCCGGCGCCGTCGGTGTTGTCGCCGCGCCAGGTGTTGCTCTCGCGCCGCAACGCATTGCAGGCACCGGCCAGTTCGCCGCGTTCGGTCCGGGTCGCGGCGAGCCGGAACGCGTCGAACTTGAACGGCATCGTCACGTTGCAGCCGCGGCCGCCGGCGTCGGCAAAGGCCTGCAGGGTCGCCTCGAACGCATCGAAGTCGCAATGCAGGCGACCGTATTCCATGGCCTGGCCGGTCTGCTGTGCGAACGCCGCGTGGATGAACGGCGACTGGCTGTGGGCAACCGGGCTGCCCATCACGACGTAGCGGTCCATCAGTGCGGCGCCGCGCCGACCGTGGCCTCGAGCCCGTCGTCGCGCGTGAACTTGAAGCGCGAGGTGATGACCAGCTGGTCGGCCTTCTGCCGCATGCTGGGCGAGAAGCGGCCGAACGGGGCGGCGGCGACGACGATCGCGACGGCGCGGCGGTCGAGCACCTTCTGCCCCGACGAGCGCGCCACCTCGGTCTCGATGACGCGGCCCTCCGAATCGACGGTGACGTTCATCGTGAGCTCGCCATAGAGCTTGCGGCCCTGGTTCTCTGGAAAGTTGCGGGTGCCGCGCTCCTCGATCTTGCGGCGCAGCTGGTCGTAGTAGATCGCGTAGACCGCCTCCTTCGTCGAGGGCCCGACCATGCGCTTCTTCGGCCGCGCGTTCTCCTCCTCGATCCGCTTCTCGATCTCGGCGAGCAGCTGCACCAGCTGGCGCCGGCGTTCTTCCTGGGCGCGCTCCTTCGGGTCGCCCTGGTCGCGCATCGGTTCGGTCGCCGGCAGCAGCGCCAGCTCGCGTTTCACCTGAACCAGCAGCTGCGCCTGCGCGTCGTTCAACTGCTCGATCTGCTTGCGCGCATCTTCATCGGCATCGCCGGCCTCGATCAGTGCCGACGGCGGCAGGGGCGATTTGGCGCGACCTTTCTCGACCTCGCCACCGCCGGCGAGGTTCGCCTGCGCGATCGCCTGCGGCTTCTCCGGCGCCTCGCCGGAGCGCGAATTGACCAGGATCACGTCGAGCGGCGTGTCCTTGAAGATGCGCTCGAAGCCGGCCGGATCGACGAAGCGCACGGTCAGCAACGCTGCGTGCAGGCCGAGCGATACCAGCAACGCGGTGCTGACGGGCGACAACTTGCCGAGCATGGGCTCAGGTGGCGGAAATCGATTCGTCAGCGGCGGCGACCGCACCGTCGGCATTCGCGTCGTCGGTAGCGATCGCGAGGGTCAGCGGACCGGCCGGCTCGCTCGATTCGGCGTCGTCAACGGCTTCCTCGGCCAGCGCCTCGGCCGGCAGCGCGCCGGTATCGTCGAGGCGCTCGGCAACGCTGGCGTGCACGTCGAGGGTGAGCAGATCGGTCGCGGTGATCTTGACGCGGACATGGGCGCCCCGCGGCAGCCCCTCGGCGCCAAGCGCGCGGAAGACAAGCGGCAGGTGGTCGGCGCGCACCAGGCCGTCCTTCACAGTGGCCGGCAGCTCCTGGATCCGCTGCTGGGCGAGATGGACCAGGGTCCAGTAGCGCTCGATGCCCGACTGGAACGCGTTGTAGGCCGCATAGGCCGCGTCGAACGACGAGATGATCGAGAACAGCTGGACGTCCTTCGGACGGAACGGTGCGACCAGCGCCGCGGTCGTGCCATGGCGCGCACAGGCGATCAGTTGCCACTGGTTCACGAGGTCGACGTAGCGACGCAGCGGCGACGTCGACCACGCGTACTGCGCGACACCGAGGCCGGCGTGCGGTCCCGGCCGCGTGCTCATACGCACCTTCACGCCGGGTGCGAGGCTGGCCTGGCTGCGGTAGATGCCGGGCACGCCGCAGTCGGCCATCCAGCGGCCCCAGGTGCTGTTCGTCAGGATCATCGCCTCGGCGACGATCAGGTCGAGCGCCGAGCCGCGTGCGCGCGGCTCGATCGACACTGGTTCGTCGCCGCGCGGCTCATGGCCGTCACCCTCAAGCCGAAAGGCGTAGTCCGGCCGGTTGAAGATCTCCGGCTTGCCGCGCACCTGCTCGCGTTGCGCCTTCAGATGCCGGGCGAGGCGGAACGCGAACGCGAGCTCGGCTGCGAATCGATAACCGGCCGGCGCTTCGCCGAGCAAGGTCGCTTCGGTGATCACGCCGTCGAGCTGGTCGTGGCGCAGGTTGGCGGCGATCGCGACCCGCTCCAAGCGGGTCTCCGAGGCCGTGACGGCCAGGGTCGCCTCGTCGAAGGTCACGTACAGCGAGATCGCGGGGCACTGGCGACCCTCCGTCAGCGTGTAGGCCTCGACGATCGCGTCGGGCAGCATCGTGATCTTCCAACCCGGCATGTAGACCGTCGACAGGCGTTCACGGGCGACCCGGTCGACGGCCGACTCCGGCGCGAACGCGAGTCCCGGCGCGGCGATGTGGATGCCGAGCGTGACCTGGCCCGTGCCGAGGCCCTGCACCGACAGCGCATCGTCGATCTCGGTCGTCGCCGAATCGTCGATCGAGAACGCCTCGACCGGCGCGAGCGGCAGCGTGTCCTTGACCGCGGGCACCGACAACGGCGGAAACGCGGTGCCCTTCGGAAACTGCTCGAACAGGAACCGCCGCCAGTGGAACTGGTACGGCGAGTCGATTGCGCCGGCTGCCTTGAGCAGATCGAGCGGCGCGCGATGGCTGCGGTTCGCAGCCTCGACCACCGCCTTGTACTCGGGCGCGTTCCGGTCCGGCCTGAAGAGGATCCGGTACAGCTGCTCGCGCACCGGCTCCGGGCAGATGCCGGCGACCAAGTCAGTTGCCCACGCGTCGATCTGAGCGGCCAGCTGCTTCTTGCGTTCGATGCCGAGGAGGGCGGCCCTGACGATCTCCTCCGGTGCCTTCTTGAAGTTGCCCTTGCCGAGCCGGCGGAAGTAGTGCGGCGCCTCGAACAGGCGGAACAGCGCGGCGGCCTGCTTCTCGGCGCCGGCGCCTGGCTCGAAGTAGTCGCGCGCCAGATCGGCAAAGCCGAACTCGCTGTCTGGCGCGAACTCCCACGCGAGGTCGAGGTCGATCTCCTTCGCGAGCGCATTGGCCGATGCGAACAGCGCCGCCGGCGCCGGTTGCTCGAACTTGAGCAGCACGCTGGCCGCCTTCACCTTGACGCGCTTGCCCGACTCGAGCTCGATCTGGGCCGAGTTCTCGGCCTCGGTCATCACCCGTCCGGCCAGGAACTTGCCGGCCTCCTCGAACAGCGCATACATGGGGCTGGATTGTGGCGCAGCGGGTTCGGGTCGCAGCCTGTGAAAGGCTGTTCCCGCCGCAGCGGCGTGACGACATTGGCATGCGCGCCACAGGTCATTCTTGCAATCGCGTTGGCCACCGACCCGACCGCGCGTCCGCAATCGGTCGCTTCGCGACCACAGCTTCAGTAGCTGCGGCCCCGCTTGTACTGCGCGTGGGTGCGCGGTGCCAGCGTCGTGGCGCGTGCGATCGCTGCGAAGGATCGCGCCGCATGGGCATGGCAGATCGCCAGGCCGAGCGCATCGGCGGCGTCCTTGCCGGGCAGGCTCGGAAGGCCGAGCAGGCGCATCACCATGTCCTGGACCTGTTCCTTCTTAGCGTTGCCGTGGCCGACGATCGCCTTCTTCATCTGCAGCGCGGTGTACTCGGCGACCTCGAGGTCGCTGGCGACCAGCGCGGTCAAGGCGGCGCCGCGTGCCTGGCCGAGCAGCAGCGTCGACTGCGGGTTGACGTTAACGAACACGATCTCGACCGACGCGCAATGCGGTTGGTAGCGCTGGTGCAGCTCGCGTACGCCGTCAAAGATCACTTTTAGCCGCGCCGGCAGCGTGCCGGCCACTGGGGCATCGCTTTTGATCGTGCCGCTCGCGACGTAGTGGAGCGATGCCCCTTCGCAATCGATCACGCCGAAGCCGGTGGTCCGGAGGCCCGGGTCGATGCCGAGGATGCGGATGACGGCCACGCTAGACGCCGAAGTACCAGCGCACCGAATGGAAGAAGACCGGCGCCGCGAAGCACAGCGGCGCGGCACGGTCGAGCAGGCCGACCGCGCCGGTGATCGACGGCTGGCCGCTCCAGCTGCGCACGCCGGCGTCGCGCTTGAGTGCCTTCATCACGAATTCGCCGAGCGTGCCGGCGCCGCCGGCGACGAGTCCCATCGCCAGCGCGGTGAGCGGATCGAACGGGGTGGTCCAGAACAGCACCAGGCCGACCGCTCCAGCGACGCCGATGCCGACGCCCCACGCGCGCCACGAGAAAGAGCGGCTGATCGCGCGGGCGACGGGACGTCGGCGGAACTTGCGGCTGGCCGCTTCCTGGGCCAGCTGCGCGACGGCGACGACGATCACCAGGTACAGCACGAGGAACGCGCCGCGCCCGGCGTAGTCCGGCAGGTCTAGCAGCAACAGGGCAGGGGCATGGCTCATCCCGTACACGCAGACCATGATGCCCCACTGGATCTTCGCGGTCCGCTCGAGAAAGCGGTTGGGGTCGTTGCCGAGCGCGCTGACCACCGGGATCGCAAGGAAGACGTAGACCGGGATGAAGACCGTGAACGCGTTGAAGAGGCGCATTGCGACCAGCACGTATTGCACCGGCAACACGATGAAGAACGCGAGCAGCAGGCTGCGGTGGTCGCCGCGCCGGGTGTGCGTCAATGTCACGAATTCGCGCAGCGCGAGGAACGACAGCACGCCGAAGACCAGGGTCGAGACGAACGCGCCGGAGGCCCACGCGATCCAGAACAGCAAGGTGCCGGCCCAGACCGCGCGCAGGTCGCGGCGAAAGCGCCAGTACGTTGCCTGTTGCGCGGCAGTGCGCTCGCGCAGCGATCGGCTCAGCGCGACCAGGGTCGTCAGGACCAACAGGCCGAAGATCGTCATGAACAGCAGGCCGACCTGCTGGGTCACGCTGAGCGCGCGCAGGTCGCCCATCAGACCACTTCGCGCAGCGCGACCACCGAGTGGCGGGCGCGGTCGAGGAAGGTCCGGCGTGCCTCCTCCGGCCGCAATGCGATCGGCGCGCCGAAGGTCACCGTGCAGAGGATCGGCACCGGCACGACCTCGCCCTTCGGCATCACCCGCTGCACGTTGTCGATCCATGCGGGAATGAGCTGAACCTCGGGAAATGCTTGCGCCAAGGCGTACAGCCCCGATTTGAACGGTGCCGGCTCGGCCGCATGGCCGCGCGTTCCCTCGGGAAAGATCACCAGCGAGTCGCCGTGGCGCAGCGCCTCCATCAGCGGCTCGAGCGGGTCCTCGTCGTCGGTGCGCTGGCGGCTGACGTAGACCGCGTTGAAGATCTCGCGCGTGATCCAGTGCTTCAGCGGCGATGCGGTCCAGTAGTCGCGCGCGGCGATCGGACGGGTCACGCTGCGCAGATCCTGCGGCAGCGCGGCCCACAGCAGAACCCAGTCGAAGTGGCTCTGGTGGTTCGCGAAGTAGATCCGCTGCTCGGCCTTCGGCGGGCAGCGGTACCAGTGACCCTGCGCGCCGGTGATGAGGCGGGCGACGAACGCGAGGAGCAGTCCGGCGGCCTCGGGCAGCTTCATCGCTGCGGGTTAGTGCCGGAAATGGCGGACGCCGGTGAGCACCATGGCGATGCCGCGTTCGTCGGCCGCGGCGATCACCTCGTCGTCGCGCATCGAGCCGCCTGGCTGGATCACGCAGGCGCCGCCGGCATCGATGACGACGTCGAGGCCGTCGCGGAACGGGAAGAACGCATCGCTCGCGACTGCCGAGCCGCGCAGCGAAAGGCCAGCGTTCTCGGCCTTGATGCCGGCGATCCGGGCCGAGTCGACGCGGCTCATCTGGCCGGCACCGACACCCAGCGTCATGCCGCCGGCGCAGAAGACGATCGCATTGCTCTTCACGTACTTCGCGACCTTCCACGCGAACAGCAGATCCTGCAGCTGCTCGGCGGTCGGCACCCGCTTCGTCACCGTCTTCAGGTCGGCGAGCGCGATCTCCTGGTTGTCGGCGGTCTGGATCAGCAGGCCAGAGCCGACCCGCTTCACGTCCTGCGCATTGCGGCCGCGCTGCCAAGCGGTCTCGCCGCCCGGCGGTAGCGCGATCCGCAGCACCCGCGTGTTGACCTTGGCCGTGAAGACGGCGAGCGCTTCGGCGGTGTACGAAGGCGCTATCAGCACCTCGACGAACTGCTTGGCGATAAGCCGGGCGGCGTCCACATCGACCTCGCCGTTGAACGCGATGATGCCGCCGAACGCCGAGGTCGGATCGGTCTTGAACGCCTTCGCGTAGGCCTCGGCCGAGGTCGCGCCGATCGCCACGCCGCACGGATTCGCGTGCTTGACGATCACACAGGCCGCCGCATCGGGGGCGAAGCTCTTCACACATTCCCAGGCCGCGTCGGCGTCGGCGATGTTGTTGTACGAGAGCTCCTTGCCCTGCAGCTGCACCGCGCTGACGAGCGAGCCCGGCGCCGGATGGAGGTCGCGGTAGAACGCCGCGCGCTGGTGCGGGTTCTCGCCGTAGCGCAGGTCCTGCAGCTTGACGAAGCGGCCGTTGGCCTGGGCCGGGAACTCGGCCTTTTGCTCGGCGCCGTCGGCACCCAGCGTCAACGACGACAGGTGGTCGCTGATCGCGGCGTCGTAGTTCGAGATCCGGTTGAAGGCGGCGACCGCGAACGCGAACCGGGTCGCCTCGCCGATCGCGCCGTACGCCTTCAGTTCGCCGAGCAACGTCGGGTATTGCGCGGCGTCGGTGACGACCGCCACCGACTTCCAGTTCTTCGCCGCCGAGCGCACCATCGCCGGCCCGCCGATGTCGATGTTCTCGATCGCATCGTCGAGCGTGCAGCCTGGCTTGGCGACGGTCGCCTCGAACGGGTACAGGTTGACGACCAGGATGTCGATCGGCGCGATGCCGTGCTCGCGCAATGAATCCATGTGGGCCGGCAACTCGCGGCGCGCGAGCAGCCCACCGTGGATCTTCGGGTGCAGCGTCTTCACGCGGCCGTCGAGCATCTCCGGAAAGCCGGTGTGGTCGGCGACCTCGGTCACTGCGAGGCCGGCGTCGGCAAGCAACTTGGCCGTGCCCCCGGTCGACAGCAGCTCGACGCCGAGCGCCGCCAACTCGCGCGCCAGCTCGACGATGCCGGTCTTGTCGGATACCGAGATCAACGCTTGCATCGCGGCTCCGTCACTTGATCAGCTTGTGCTCGAGCAGCTTGCGCCGCAACGTGTTGCGGTTGATGCCGAGCCACTCCGCCGCGCGGCTCTGGTTGCCTTCGGCATGCGCCATGACCACGTCGAGCAGCGGCTTCTCGACGACGCGCAGGATCATCTCGTACATCGCCGTCGGCTCGACGCCGCGCAAGTCCTTGAAGTAGCTCTCCAGACTCTCGCGAACGCATTCTTCGATGTGCTTCTTGTTGCTCATGGTGCTGTCGATTCATTGAAGCGTCGCGCTGCTCTCGGGCAGCGACGTCGGTGCGCTCGGCAGGCGCTCGTTGTGCTCCGCCAGTTCGTCGAACCAGTCGGCGACGGCGGCGGCCTGCTCTGCGCAGGTTTCGATCGTGTTCATCCGGTCCCGGAACGCCGCGCCGCCGGGCAGCGTCTGTACGGTCCAGCCGATGTGCTTGCGCGCGCTGCGCACGCCGGTCGCCTCGCCATAGAGGCCGTAATGGTCGTCGAGGTGCTCGATGAGCCAGTCCTTCGCCTCGGCGACGTGCGGCGGCGGCAACGTCTCGCCGGTGGCGAGGAAGTGGGCGATCTCGCGAAAGATCCAGGGCCGCCCCTGCGCCGCGCGGCCGATCATGATGGCGTCCGCGCCGGTCGCTTCGAGCACGTCGCGCGCTTTCAGCGGCGTGTCGATGTCGCCGTTCGCGACCACCGGAATGCGCACCGCCGCCTTCACCGCGGCGACCGTGTCGTATTCGGCGCTGCCCTTGTAGCCCTGCTCGCGCGTGCGGCCATGGACGGTGACCATCGCGATCCCGGCCCGCTCGGCGCCGACTGCGATGCGCACCGCGTTGCGCTCAGAGGCCGACCAGCCGGTGCGCATCTTCAGCGTGACCGGAACGCCGTGCGGCGTGCAGGCGGCGACCACCGCATCGGCGATCTCGAGCGCGAGCGATTCGTCGCGCATCAATGCCGAACCGGCCCATTTGCTACAGACCTTCTTCGCCGGGCAGCCCATGTTGATGTCGATGATCTGGGCGCCGCGCTCGATGTTGTAGGCCGCGGCCTCGGCCATCATCGCGGCATCGGTGCCGGCGATCTGCACCGAGATCGGCGCGGCTTCGCCGGCATGGTCGGCACGCCGGCTCGTCTTCAGGCTGGTCCACAGGTCCTTGCGCGAGGTCACCATCTCGCTGACCGCGTAACCCGCGCCGAGCCGCTTGCAAAGCCGGCGAAACGGGCGGTCGGTGACGCCTGCCATCGGTGCCGCGAACAGCCGGTTTGCCAGCTGGATGTGGCCGATGCGCATGGGGATAGGCGGGGTGCTGAAAAACGAGGCAGCAGTATAGCGGCGGTGTTCGCGCCGATTCGACCGTTCGGCGGTCCGGCCGACTGTCGATAATCGACGCCCGATGGATGCATGGATCGATGGACTGCTGAGACTTTTGTCGTTGCCGCAATTCGGCCTCAGCACCGTCTTCTTCATCGCATTCATCTCGTCCACGCTGCTGCCGCTCGGCTCCGAGCCCGCGGTGTTCGGGCTGGTCAAGCTGAACCCGGAACTGTTCTGGCCGGCTATGGGCGTTGCCACCGCGGGCGCGACCCTGGGCGGCGTGGTGACCTACTGGATGGGCTACGGCGCCGAGCGCGCCTACGAGCACGTCACCCACAAGCACCGCGACGGCCGTGCGCTGCGCATGTTGCGCAAGCACGGCGCGAAGGCCTGCCTGCTGTCCTGGCTGCCGGTCGTCGGCGATCCGCTCTGCGCGGTGGCCGGCTGGCTCAAGCTGCCGTTCTGGCCGTGCCTCGTCTACATGACGATCGGCAAGTTCGGCCGCTACTTCGTGATGACCGCCGCGCTGCTCTGGGTCTGGCCCGGCGTCTACACGCGCTGACTTCAAGGATGCGTCCATGCACCCGGCCTACGATGAACTGACGCGCATCTGGGCGCGGACCTACCGGCTGAATCACCTGCTGGCGATCGCCAGTTGGGACCGCGCGGCGAAGATGCCGACCAAGGGCAGCTCGGCGCGCGCCGACGCGATCGCCGAGATGGACGCCTTGCTGCATCGGCTGCGCGTCGATCCCGCGCTCAAGAGCCTGCTCGAGCGCGCCGAAGACGAGGCGCTCGACGGCATCGAGCGCGCGAACCTGCGCGAGATGCGGCGCGACTGGCTCAACTCGAATGCACTGCCGGAGTCGCTGGTCGAGGCCAGGTCGCTGGCGTCGTCGCGCTGCGAGCACGACTGGCAGACCCAGCGTCCCGCGAACGACTGGAAGGGCTTCCTCGTGAACTCCCGCGAGGTACTGAAGTTGGCCCGTGAAGAAGCTCGGTATCGCGCCGACCACTCGGGCATGGCGCCCTATGACGCGATGCTCGACCAGTACGAGCCGGGCATGACGGCCGTCGAGGTCGATCGCCTGTTCGGCGAGCTGCAAAGCTGGCTGCCCGGCCTCGTCCGGCAGGTTCGCGAGCGCCAGGCGACGCAGAGCGTGATCGAGCCGGCCGGCCCGTTTCCGAAAGCGACGCAGCGCGCACTCAGCCTCGAGGTGATGAAGCTGCTCGGCTTCGACTTCGAGGCCGGGCGGCTCGACGAAAGCGCACATCCGTTCAGCGGCGGCGTGCCCGAGGACACCCGACTGACGACGCGCTACCGCGAGGACAGCTTCTTGCAGGCGCTGATGGGCACGATCCACGAGACCGGCCATGCGCGCTACGAACAGAACCTGCCGCGCCCGTGGCTCGGCCAGCCGATTGCGCGCGCCAGGTCGATGGCCATGCACGAGAGCCAGAGCCTCAGCTTCGAGATGCAGCTCGGGCGCAGCGCCGGCTTCATCGGCCTCTTGGCGCCGAAGCTGCAGGCTGCGTTCGGGTCGTCCGCGGCCTTCGAAGCGGCGAACCTGCGGCGCCTGATGACGCGGGTGCATCCGGGCCTGATCCGGGTCGACGCCGACGAGCTGACCTACCCGGCGCATGTGATCCTGCGCTACGGCATCGAGCGCCGGCTGATCGAGGGCAGCGTCGAGGCCGAGGACATCCCGACTCTGTGGGACGAGGGCATGCAGTCGCTGCTCGGCATCTACACGCGCGGCAACTACGCCGACGGCTGCATGCAGGATGTGCACTGGAGCGCCGGCCTGTTCGGCTACTTCCCGTGCTACACGTTGGGTGCGCTATTGGCAGCGCAGTGGTTCGCGGCGATGCGACAGCGCATGCCCGATCTTGACGCGCGCATTGCCGAAGGCCGGCTTGACGGCATCTTCGACTGGCTGCGCGCCAACGTCTGGGAGCAGGCGAGCCGGTTGCCGACCGGTGAGTTGGTGATACAGGCGACCGGCGAGGCGCTGAGCCCGCGTCACTTCCGCGCCCACCTCGAGGCGCGCTACCTGGCCTGAGCGCGCGCTCGCGGCTGGTTGTGCAGCCATTGGAGGAAAGGGCGCCACTCGGCGCCCTTTCTTGTCTGTCAGAACGGCGCTGAGCGCCGAATTTTTCAGGCCGCCTTGCGCGCGGCCCGTTTTGCAGTCGGACGCAGCACGCCGTTTGGCACCGCCTTGCGGCTGGCCGAAACCTTCGCGCTCTTGGCCAGACGCTCGACCTGCGTGCTCAGCGCCTCAACGCGGGCCGACAGCGCCTCGAGGTCTTTCGCAACGGGCACGCCGAGCCGCTTGAGCGCCTTCGCGGTGCGTTCCTCGAAGATGCTCTCGAGCTTGTCCCACTGCTGACCGGCCTTGGCCGAGACGTCGCCTGCCATCGCCGTCATCTTGGTCGTGACTTCGCCGATGCGCTCTTCGGCGGCGCTCTGTGTCTTCTTCTGCAGCGACGTCCCTTCGTTCACGAGCGCTTCGAAGACCTGTCGACCTTCGGCTTGCGCCTTCGAGAACGCGCCCATGCCGGCGAGCCAGATCTGCTGCGCCGAATCCTTGACCTGCGCGGCGAGCGTGCTGTCGAACGGACCGGCGGGTGTGGCGGCCTGCGTATCGGCCGTCTGCTTGACTTTCTTGACCATCGTCGGACTCCTGCTGTCTTGTGCGTCGGCCGCTCGGGTTTGAGCGGCATCCATGCACTGTAGGCAGACGGCGTGGAGAGCGCACCCTAATCGGTTGGCCAGCCGCTTTACTTAGCTCAGGCGCTCGGACGCCTCCGCCATCGGTCGATCTGTGCTGGCCTCGCCGCGCCGTGACGCTTCCTGCAGGGGTTTGCCCAGGCCCGCTCTCTCGCTGCGCAGCCGGTTGACGAAGAAGAGCATCTGCTCGAGCTCGTTCGACTTGTCGAACACCTCGTCGGCGCCGAGTTCCAGGCACTTGGTTCGGATATCCGGGGTCGCGTGGTTGCTGAGGACCACCCGTTTGGTGTCGGTGGTCAGCGCGCCGATGCCCTTCAGGACGCCGAGGCCGGTACCGGACCGCAGGAAGATGTCGACGATCACCAGATCGCAGCGATGGTCCTTGTCGAGCAGCCAGGCAATCGCGCTCGGCTCGTCTTCGGCGACGCCGATCACTTCGATCGGCGCGCTTTCCTCCAGTGCCGCAATCAGGTTCTCTCGAACCACCGAACTGTCCTCGACGATGAAGGTCTTGATCTTGTCCATGGGAAAAGGGCGCTCGGTGCGCATCGGAAGCGTGGCCTGGATTTTCGGCCGCTGCGCTGCATGGAACAGTAGTCCCTCGATCTAGCGACTCGTCAGGCCAGGCGGTCGTTGTCAGTAAGAAAGCTCCCACAGTCCCAGCGCATGCTCGACCCTACAATTTCGCACCCCGAAGCCCGCAGATCGACACCATGAGTTCAGCCGCCTCCGACTCCGCGACGCCGGATCTCACCCATGTGTCGCCGCGGGACAAGGCGGAGATCCTGGCCCAGGCGCTGCCGTACATCCGCAAGTTCCACGGCAAGACGATCGTCATCAAGTACGGCGGCAACGCGATGACCGACCCGGCTCTCCAGCAGGACTTCGCGGAAGACGTGGTTCTGCTCAAGCTGGTCGGCATGAACCCGGTGGTGGTGCACGGCGGCGGCCCGCAGATCGAGGAAGCGCTCAACAAGATCGGCAAGAAGGGCACCTTCATCCAGGGCATGCGCGTCACCGACGACGAGACCATGGAGGTCGTCGAGTGGGTCCTCGCCGGCCAGGTCCAGCAGGACATCGTCGGCCTGATCAACGTCGCCGGCGGCAAGGCGGTCGGCCTGACCGGCCGCGACGGCGGCCTGATCCGTGCACGCAAGCTCCGGATGGTCGACCTGCACGATCCGAGCAAGGAGCACGACGTCGGCCAGGTCGGCGAGATCGAGTCGATCGACCCGAGCGTGGTGCGGGCTTTGCAGGACGACCAGTTCATCCCGGTGATCTCGCCACTCGGCTTCGGCGCCAACAACGAGAACTACAACATCAATGCCGATGTCGTCGCCGGCAAGCTGGCCGAGGTGCTGAAGGCCGAGAAGCTGATGATGTTGACCAACACGCCCGGCGTGCTCGACAAGGCCGGGAAGCTGCTGACCGATCTGAGCGCGCGCGAGATCGACGAGCTGTTCGCCGACGGCACCCTCTCGGGCGGCATGCTGCCCAAGATCTCGTCGGCGCTCGACGCGGCGAAGAACGGCGTCAACACGGTGCACATCATCGATGGCCGTGTGCCGCACGCGATGCTGCTCGAGGTGCTGACCGAGCAGGCCTACGGGACGATGATTCGTTCGCGCTGAGCGCATGGCATTGGCGTTGGCGCGGCAGCGGCGCCGGGATGTTCGTCGACCTGTCGACAGCCGCCCCCTGTCCGAGCGCCGAGACGCACCGCTCCGCAAGCGCCATCCGGTCTGGTTGTTCGATCTCGACAACACGCTGCACGACGCGAGCCATGCGGCGTTCGAGCCGATCAGCGCGGCGATGACGCGCTACATCGCCGAGCATCTCGAACTTGCCGATGACGCTGCAACTGCGCTGCGCCAGCGCTACTGGAAGCGCTACGGCGCGACCTTGCTCGGCCTGGTGCGCCACCACGCGATCGATGCGGCGCATTTCCTCGATCACACGCATCGTTTGCCCAATCTCGAGGCGCGCCTGCGCAGCAGCGCCCACGACCGCGCCGCGTTGCGCCGCCTGCCCGGGCGCAAGTTCGTGCTGACGAATGCGCCGCGCGCCTATGCGCTGCGAGTGCTCGACTCGCTCGGCGTGGCGGCGCAGTTCGACGGCGTGCTCAGCATCGAAGACATGGCGATGTTCGGCCATCTCCGGCCGAAGCCCGACGCCCGCATGCTGCGCCGGGTCGCCGCGCGGCTGAAGGTCGCGCCGACGCGCTGCGTGCTGGTCGAGGACACGCTCGAGCACCAAAAGGCGGCGCGCGGGCTCGGCATGACGACGGTGTGGATGCGCCGGTACCTCGGTGGGCGCTATCGGGGCGCGCCGTCCGTGCCGTTTCAGACGCGGCTCCGGGTCTTGCCCGCGAAGGCGGAAGTTGGCGTTCACGCCTGTCCGAAGCCCGCTTACGTGTGTGCCAGAATCAACTCGCTTCAAAAGCTGATGCGCCGCGCTTGATGACCCTCCCCGCCGACCCGCCCGAGACAGCCGCCCCTGCAGAAGGCTCCTCGGAGGATGACGCGGCGACGCAGGTCCCGACCGCCTCGCCCCCGGTTCGCAAGCGCCCGAAGCCGGGTGAGCGAAGAGTCCAGATCCTGCACACGCTGGCCGGCATGCTCGAACAGCCCGGTGCCGATCGCATCACGACCGCGGCGCTGGCCGCCAAGCTGTCGGTATCGGAAGCCGCGCTGTACCGCCACTTCGCGAGCAAGGCGCAGATGTTCGAGGGCCTAATCGAATTCATCGAGCAGACCGTCTTCACCTTGATCAACCAGATCGGCGAACGCGAGGCCGACGCGCGCATGCAGGTCCACAAGGTCCTCGCCGTGGTGCTTCAGTTCGGCGAGAAGAACCCGGGCATGACGCGGGTCATGGTCGGCGACGCGTTGGTCTTCGAGAACGAGCGCCTGGTCGCGCGCATGAACCAGTTCTTCGACCGCATCGAGTCGCACCTGCGGCAGAGCCTGCGCTCGGCCGCCGAGTCGGAAGCGTCGTCGACCCCGACGGTCGATGCGAACGCCGAGGCCTCGGTTCTGACCGCGTTCCTGGTCGGCCGCCTGCAGCGCTTCGCGCGCTCCGGCTTCCGGCGCAGCCCGACCGAGCACCTCGACGCGGCGCTCCGGCTGCTCGCGCCCGGCGCCCCTGCGGAGTCCTAGCGGCTCCTTTCTCGTTCGTGTCGACGCTCACCGTCGGCGGCCAGGCGCTCACCTTGCTGCCTGAGAAAGCCGCCTTCCTCGCCGAGAGCCGCACCTTGCTGCTGGCCGACGTGCACATCGGCAAGGCAGTCAGCTTTCGCAGCTTCGGCGTGCCGGTGCCGCACGGCACGACCGGCGAGACGCTATTGGCGTTATCAACCTTGGCGCGCCGGCTCGACGCGCGCCGGATCGTCGTCCTCGGCGACTTCCTGCATTCGCGCCGATCGCTGGCGCCGGCGACGATGGCCGCGCTCGCGCGCTGGCGCGAAGACCACGCGGCGCTCGACGTGCTGCTGGTGCGCGGCAACCACGACGCGCGCGCCGGCGATCCGCCGGCACACTTGGGCATCGAAGTGGTCGACGAGCCGTTCGCACTCGGCGGACTGCGCCTCTGCCATCACCCGCAATCGGTGCCGGGGGCCTACGTGCTCGGCGGCCACCTGCATCCCTGCGTCGGTCTGCGCGGCCGGGCCCACGACCGGATGCGCCTGCCCTGCTTCTGGTTCGGGCCGAAGGTCGGCGTGCTGCCGGCATTCGGCGCGTTCACCGGGATGCACCCGATCCGGCCGGCGCACGGCGAACGCGTCTTCGCCATTGCCGACGCCGCGGTGTCCGAACTGCCGATCGGCGTGGATTCGCTCTGCGCGAAGTGACGGATCGACGACGGACCGCTGCGCGCCGCGTGGCCGGTCGCGCGACTCGCCGCCGCTAAACTGCCAGACTGCCTTCTTCCCGCCCTCGCAACACACCCGCAATGGCCTTGTCTCCCGATGCGCTTGCCCACCTGATCGGTCGCGCCGAGGCGCTGCTGACCCGCCTCGAAAGCGTGCTGCCGCATCCGCTGACGGCACCCGACTGGCACGCGGCCATCGCGTTCCGCTACCGCAAGCGCGGCGGCTCGGGCCTGATCGAACCGGTCCGGCACGTCGCGCCGATCCGGCTCGGCGCGCTGGTCGAGGTCGATGCCCAGAAGGAGCGCCTGGTCCGCAACACCGAACAGTTCGTCGCTGGGCACGGCGCCAACAACGTGCTGCTGACCGGCGCACGCGGCACCGGCAAGAGTTCGCTGATCAAGGCCTGCCTGAACGAATTCGCGCCGCGCGGCCTGCGATTGATCGAGGTCGACAAGACCGACCTTGTCGACCTGCCGGACATCGTCGACCTCGTCGCCGAGCGCGGCGAGCGCTTCATCGTGTTCTGCGACGACCTCAGCTTCGACGAGGGCGAGCCCGGATACAAGGCGCTGAAGTCGATCCTCGACGGCTCCGTGTCGCAGTCGTCGGACAACGTGCTGATCTACGCGACCAGCAACCGGCGCCACCTGCTGCCCGAGTACATGCGCGAGAACCTGACCTATAAGCACACCGAGGATGGCGAGGTGCATCCGGGCGAAGGGGTCGAGGAAAAGATTTCACTCAGCGAGCGCTTCGGCCTCTGGGTCAGCTTCTATCCGTTCAGCCAGGACGAGTATTTGGCCATCGTCGCGCAGTGGCTGCAGGGTTTCGGGGTCGACGCGGCGGCCATCGCGGCAGCGCGCCAGGAGTCGCTTGTCTGGGCCCTCGAGCGCGGCTCGCGCTCGGGCCGCGTGGCGTTCCAGTTCGCGAAGGACTACGCCGGGCGTCACGGGACTTGAGCGAGCACGTCGGCACGGACGCGGGACGCACGCCGGTCGACGTCGCGGTCGGTGTGCTGTTCGACGCGGCCGGCCGCTTCCTGCTGACATCGCGCCCGCCAGGCAAGGTCTATTCCGGCTACTGGGAGTTTCCGGGCGGCAAGCTCGAACCCGGCGAAACGGTCGAGGCCGCGTTGCGGCGCGAACTGCACGAGGAGCTCGGCATCACGATCGGCGCGGCGGAGGCGTGGAAGATCGAGCTGGTCGACTATCCGCACGCCCGGGTGCGCCTGCACTTCTGCAAGGTCTTCGCCTGGTCCGGCGACTTCGAGATGCGCGAGCGCCAGCAGATGAGCTGGCAGACGCTGCCGGTCGCCGTCGACCCGGTGCTGCCGGGCACCTTGCCGGTGCTGCGCTGGCTCGCAGAGGAAGCCGCCTGACCCTGCAGCGCAGGGCCGCGCCGCTAAACTGCGACCCATGGACTGGCTCGATCAGGTGCGTTGGGATTCTCGAGGGCTGGTGCCGGCGATTGCACAGCAGCTCGGCAGCAACGACATCCTGATGTTCGCCTACATGAACCGCGAGGCGCTCGAGCGGACGGTGACGCTCGGCCAGGCCGTGTACTGGAGCCGCTCACGCCAGCGCCTGTGGCACAAGGGCGAGGACAGCGGCCACATTCAGAAGGTCCACGAGATCCGGCTCGACTGCGACAGCGATGTCGTCCTGCTGAAGGTCGAGCAGCTCGGCGGCGAGCCCGGCCCGGATGCGATCGCCTGCCACACCGGCCGTCATTCGTGCTTCTTCAAGATATTGCGGAACGGCAGCTGGCAGGTTGTCGAGCCGGTCTTGAAAGATCCGCGGCGGATCTACAAATGAGGTCTGGCGACGACACGCTGGCGCGGCTTGCGGCAGTGATCGAGGCGCGGCGGACCGGCGATCCGGCGGTCAGCTATGTGGCTCGGTTGCTCGGCAAGGGCGACGATGCGGTCCTGAAGAAGATCGGCGAAGAGGCGACCGAGGTGGTGATGGCGTGCAAGGACGGCGATCGCAGCAAGATCATCGCCGAGACCGCCGACCTCTGGTTCCATTCGATGATCGCCTTGGCCCGCTTCGATCTCGCACCGTCCGATGTGCTCGCCGAACTGGAGCGCCGCGCCGGCGTTTCGGGGCTGGACGAATTCGCGGCGCGCAAGCACCAGGCCAGGGAGGCCAAACCATGAATGACGTGATCGAAGTCGTCGACGAGCGCCATCAGTCGCTGAAGAACGTCGGCCACATCAGTTACCTGCTGCACACCATCGTTGCGGTCGGGGCGGTGCTGCCGACGCTGCAGGCCAGCGTCTTGATCCTGCTGGTGGCGTTCGGCATCGACCTGTTCAAGAAGGACGACGCGGCCGGGACCTGGCAGGAGTCGCACTTTCGCTGGCGCATCCGCAGCGTACTGTGGGCCGGCGCGCTCTACCTGATCACCGCTCCGCTCTGGGTGCTGTTCATCGTGCCCGGCTGGATCGCCTGGATTGCCATCTCGGTCTGGTTCCTGTACCGGGTGGTGCGCGGCTGGATGAACCTGTCGAACAACCGGCCGATGCCGTCCTGAGCGTGGCGCACGACCCGTCCTGCATCTTCTGCCGGATCGTTGCCGGCGAGATTCCGAGCCGCAAGGTCGTCGAAGACGACGAGATGCTGGTCTTCCATGACATTGCGCCGTGGGCGCCGGTCCACGTGCTGATGATCCCGAAAGCGCACATCGCGACGCTCTACGACGTCGATTCGTCGCACGCGCCGCTGTTCGGCCGGATGGTGGCGCTGGCACCCGAGCTGATGCGTCAGCTCGGCGTCACCAACGGCTTTAGGACCCTGATCAACACCGGCCAGGACGGGATGCAGGAAGTACAGCACGTCCACATGCACGTTATGGGTGGCCCGCGGCCGTGGCTGAAGGGCTGACCTAGAATTCCGGCATTCCTTCCAGGAGAAAAGCATGGGTTCATTCAGCGTCTGGCACTGGCTGATCGTGCTGCTGATCGTCGTTCTGGTATTCGGCACGAAGAAGCTGAAGAACATGGGTTCGGACCTTGGCAGCGCGGTCAAGGGCTTCAAGGACGGCGTGCGCGACGGCGGCGCGACCAGCGCCGATCCGGCGGTACCGCCGCAGGTCAGCACCCACAAGTCAGCGGCCGATCCCAACACCGTCGACGTCGAGGCCAAGACGCGATCCTGATCGCGTCGCTCGCACCCGCATGATCGATTTCGGCTTCGACAAGATCGCGCTGATCGGTGCCGTGGCGCTCATCGTCATCGGGCCCGAGAAGCTGCCGCGGGTCGCGCGCACCGTCGGGCACTTCATCGGCAAGGCGCAGCGCTACGTCGCCGATGTGAAGGCCGAGGTCAACCGGTCGATCGAGCTCGAAGAGCTAAAGAAAATGAAGACGCAGTTCGAGGACGCGGCCAAGAACGTCGAGCAGACCGTCTCGAGCGAGATCAACCAGACCCGCGCCGACCTCGACACCGCCTGGCAGCAGACCAGCGCGCCGCTGCCGCCCGACAGCGGGCAGCACGAAGGTCTGACGCCGTTGCCGCCGGAGTATCGGCACCCGAAGAAGAACTGGCGCCTGAAGCGCGGGGCGACGCCGCAGTGGTACAAGCAGCGCAATGGCATCCGTGCGAAGGCGCAATCGGGCGCGGCGCGGGTGGCGCGCTTTCGCCCGCCGCGCGCTTCCGCGTAGGGTGCGCGCTTGAGCACCGGCGACAAGGTCCCGGACGAACTCGAAGGCACCGAACAGCCGTTCGTCTCGCACCTGATCGAGCTCCGCGATCGGCTGATCCGAGCTTCGATCGCGGTCGGCGTCTGCTTCGGCATCCTGGCGTTGTGGCCGGGACCGAGTGGCCTCTACGACCTGCTGGCGGCGCCGCTGGTCGCGAATCTGCCGAAGGGCACGACCCTAATCGCGACCAGCGTGATCTCGCCGTTTCTGGTGCCGCTCAAGATCACGTTGATGGCGGCCTTCCTGCTCGCGTTGCCCGTCGTCCTGTACCAGGTCTGGGCGTTCGTCGCCCCGGGCCTCTACACCCACGAGAAGCGGCTCGTGATGCCGTTGGTCATCTCCAGCACGCTGCTGTTCTTCGTCGGCGTCGGCTTCTGCTACTTCTTCGTCTTCGGCCAGGTCTTCAAGTTCATCCAGAGCTTCGCGCCGAAGAGCATCACCGCGGCGCCTGACATCGAGGCTTACCTGAGCTTCGTGCTGACAATGTTCATCGCGTTCGGCGCGGCCTTCGAGGTGCCGATCGTCGTGATCGTGCTGGCGCGGATGGGCATTGTCAGCATCGAGAAGCTGAAGGCGTTTCGCAGTTATTTCATCGTGCTGGCCTTCATCGTCGCCGCCGTCATCACGCCGCCCGACATCGTCTCGCAACTCGCGCTGGCGATCCCGATGGTGCTGCTTTACGAAGTCGGCATCTGGGCTGCACAGATCTTCATCAAGCATACGCAGGCGCCGGCCGAGGAAACGACGACGACGTCGTGATGGGGGTCTTCGTTCGCGTAGAACGTCCAGCCCCAGATTCTGAGATCAGACCTCGCTGATCACCGCTCGACCGGCTTCTTGGCCAGCGGCCGCTGGGCCACCGTCACCGTCAAATCGACCTGCTTGTCGCCGCGTTGCACCGCAATGTCCGCGGGCGCCTGCGGCTTGAGGGCAGCCACCGCGTTGAGCAGCTGCACGGTGTTGACGACCGGCGTGCCAGCAATCTTGACGACCACGTCGCCCGGCCGCATGCCGCCGGCGCCGGCCGGGCCGTTCTGCAGCACCCCGGTGATCAGCACGCCCTGCTTGATCGGCAGGTTCAAGGTCTGCGCGATCTCCGGCGTCAGGTCGCGCGGCTCGACGCCGATCCAGCCGCGGATGACACGGCCTTCCTTGATCAGGCTTTCCATCACTTGTCGGGCGGTAGAGACCGGAATCGCAAAGCCGATGCCCATGCTGCCGCCGGTGCGCGAGTAGATCGCGGTGTTGATGCCGAGCAGGTTGCCGTTGGCGTCGACCAGCGCGCCGCCCGAATTGCCGGGATTGATCGCCGCGTCGGTCTGGATGAAGTTCTCGAAGGTGTTGATGCCGAGCTGGCTGCGGCCAAGCGCGCTGACGATGCCCGACGTCACAGTCTGGCCGACGCCGAACGGATTGCCGATCGCGAGCACGATGTCGCCGACCTGCGCCGTATCGACGTTGCCGAAACTGACGGCGGGCAGACGGTCGAGCTCAATCTTCAGCACTGCGACGTCCGAGTCAGGATCGGTGCCGATCACCTTCGCCTTCGCGCTGCGACCGTCGCTGAGCGCGACCTCGATGTCGTCGGCGCCGTCGATCACGTGGTTGTTGGTGATCAGGTAGCCGCTCGTCGAGACGATCACGCCCGAGCCGAGGCCGACCTGGCGCTCCTCTTGCATCTGGCGCCCTCGATCGCCGAAGAAGAAGCGGAACATCGGGTCTTCGGTGCGTGCATTGCGGGCCGGCGCGCGGCTCGCGGTGATGCTGACCACCGCCGGCGAGGCCCGCTTGGCGGCGGCGCTGTAACTCGACGCGACGACCCCGCCGACGATCGACAGCGGCTGGACCGGGGACGCCGGCGGTGCGATGGCCGGGCTGGTCTCATTCGGTGCGGACTGATTGGGCGCCGTCGGGGCGCGCTGCGGCATCCATTCGGGCTTCAACGTGCCGACGACAAACATCACCGCGACCACGACGGTGACGGCTTGGGAGAAGAGAAGCCAGGTTCTGCGCATGGTCGGGTCGGCTCCAATGTGGTTCGGGCCGGCGGTGTCAACGGTCTGGGCAATCGGCGTTCCGATTATGGAGGGCAGGCCTGCCCTCCCAAGCTATCCGCAACTCCAGTTGCCACAATGCAAGGGTGCGTTCCGACCCTGCCACTGTGCTGGCGTTGACGATGGGCGATCCCTGTGGGATCGGCCCCGAGATCGTCGCCAAGCTGTTTCGTGAGCCCGATGCGGCCGGCTGTGTGGTGGTCGGCGACGCCGGGGTGATGCGGCGTGCGATTCGTCAGACCGGCGACCCGCTCGCAGTCGCCGTGGTCGAGCGAGCCGACGATGTCCGGCACGTACCGCCTCGCTGCATGCCGGTGCTGCAGGTTGACGGTCTGGCGCCCGATCTCGCCGATGTGCCGCTCGGTCGGATCGACGCGCGTGCCGGCCAGGGCGCCGCGGCCTGCATCGCGCGTGCGGTCGATCTCCTCAAGACTGGCGCTGTCAATGCCATCGTCACGGCGCCGATCCACAAGGAGGCGCTAGCCGCGGCGGGTATTGTTCACCCGGGCCACACCGAGATGCTGCAGGAGCTGGCCGCCATCGGCGGTCGGATGCCGGCGGTGCGCATGATGCTGGCCAACGACGAGCTGCGCACCGTACTCGTGACGATTCACCAGTCGCTGCGCAGCGCGATCGACGCGGTGACTTTCGATGCGGTCCTCGAGACGATCCGGATTGCACACCGTTCGGCGGCCGGATGGGGCCAGTCGTCGCCGCGCATCGCGGTGGCCGGCCTCAATCCGCACGCGGGCGAGGGCGGCCTGTTCGGCAGCGAGGAGACGACGATCATCGGTCCCGCAATCGACGCGGCGCGTGCCGAGGGCATCGATGCCCGAGGCCCCTATGCGCCGGACACCGTTTTCATGCGCGCCCGAAACGTCGCCGGACATCCGGGCGAGTTCGACATCGTGATCGCGATGACCCACGACCACGGCCTGATCCCGGTCAAGTACCTGGGTGTCGATCATGGCGTCAACGTGACGCTCGGCCTGCCGTTCGTGCGCACCAGTCCTGATCACGGAACGGGCTTCGACATTGCCGGCCGGGGAATCGCCGACCCGTCGAGTCTGCGTGCGGCGGTGCGGATGGCGCGGCGCCTGATCGAGGCGCCGCGCGCCGCCTAGTGCCGGGTCGGCGTCTTCAGGCCTGCGAGCTGCTTGCGCGCGCGGTGCGTCGCGCGCTCCATCAGGTAGGCGCTCTCGACGGCGCGCATCCGGCCGGTCTCGCACATCCGCGCGAGCATCCGTGACGTCATCGAGATCGTCTCCTGGTGCTTCGTGCCGCGCGTGAAAAGGAAGAAGCCGCGGCCCGAGCTGACATGCGCGAGGCGGACCTTCTGCCATTCGTTCTTCAGGTGCATCTGGTAGGCGAAGCCCAGCTGGATGTGATCGATCAGCTGCGGGCCCTTCGTCGGCTCCGCTGGCTCGCCCGAGTCGGTGGTCGGCCCGATTAGCGCGGGCGCTCCGGTGTCGAGCGCGACCGGCGCAGAGCCCGTGCCCGAGGTCGATTCGACGGGCTCCTCGGCCGTGAGGTCGATGTCGATGTTGCCGTCCCAGTCGACCGCGCTCTCTTGCACGAGGCCGACCTTGGCCGCCTCCTCGGGCGTGAAGCGCTGCTCGATGGCCGCCTCGTCCACTTCGGGCAACTCGCCGACTGACGAGACCGAATCCGTACCCGGAATGGCTGTGTTGAAGATAGCCTCGAGCTGTTTGGCCATCAGGTTGAAGTCGAGCTCGGAGAGCGGCGAGCTCTTCAACGATTCCGCATGCGCCGGCAGCAGCTTGCCGAGCAGCTCGCGCTGCGCAGACTCGGGCCAACCGATCAGCTGCATGCCTTCGTTCAGGTCCTTCATCAGCGGTGGCAGCTGCATCAGGAACTTCTTGCGCAGCATCGGCGAGCCCTTCGGCTGGATGCTCATCACGAGATCGCGGCCGACGCGGCGGAAACGCTGTGCGCGCTCGGAGTCGGGACCGTCGTGTCGGGTCGCCAGCACCAAGGCCTGGCTCCAGACTTGCGGGAGGAAGTTGGCGAGGTAGGGCGGCAGGTTGAGCGGCGCCAGTGCGTTTTGCAGCTGCAGCATGTAGCGCTGCTGGATGCGCAGCTCCGACTCCTTCGCTGCCAGCGTGCTGACAGCGCCGGTCTGCTCGGCGGCGACATGCGTCTGCTCGGCGATGAAGCCTTCGAGCTCGGCGAGCTTCGCCGCGTAGAGGTCGATCTGGTCGAAGTCGCCGTCGACAATCTCCTGGACGAGGGTCGCGACCTGGGCCAGAAACTGCCGGCCGGGGCCGTCGCTGAAGTCGTCGAACGCGCACGCGAGCGAGGCGATCCGATTGATGAAGCGGCGGACCGGGTGGCGGCGAGTCGAGAAGAAGGTCGCATCGGCCATCGCGACGCGCAGCACCGGCAACTGCAGCCGAGCGATCTGGCGGGCCATCTGCGGCGGGACGCGTGCGTCCGACAGGATCTGATCGAACAGGCTGCCGACGACCTCGATCACCATGTGATCGAGCTTGCCGGTCGACGCCTGCATCAGCTCTTCGCGGTGGGCCTTGATCAGGTTGACCGCCATCATGCCGGTCATCTCGTTCGCCGGCTGCGTCGCCCCGACGCCGAGCCCGGTCGGCGCGCCGAAGTTCGTCCCAGGCGGTCCACCCAGGCGGCTGGCGCCGCTGCCGCTGACCGGTGCTGACAACGTGTGAGATTCGGGCGCCGAGCTGAACTCGCCGGCCTCGCTGGCCACTGCGGTCAAGCGCCGCAGCAGCGTCATCAATTGCGCGTCGGCGGGGGAGCTGGTCCGGTAACGGGCGCCGCCGCGGCCGTCGAGCGGAGCGGTGTTGGTGGGCTGGTAGCCGGTCCGGCCCTGGCCCGGACCACTCGGCAAGCCGGAACGGGTTCCGCCGCCAAAGCTGGAGCCGGTGTTGCTGTAGCTGGGGCCGCCGCCGCCCGTCATCGCCGCGAGCGCGTCGTGCGGCGCGCCGCGGCGCGCTTCCTGCATCGGATCGCCCATCGCGGACGCGATTCCGGGGTCGATCTGGCCGCTGCGCGTCGACGTACGCCCGGTGGTCGGCAGGTTGCCGTACCCCGAGTTGTAGCCGGGCAGCTTGTTGCCCGGTCCCTCGACGGTCCGGACGCTCAACTCCACCGGCTGGACGCCGCGCAGCTGAAGCGACCGCAGAATTTCGGCGTAGCAGTCCGGCATCGCTTCGGCCATCGCGAGGCCGAAGCCGCGCGCCAGCACCTTGCGGGAGTCGGCGTTATCGGACACGGACTCGATGCCGCGGTACAGGGCGGCACCGAGGACGTCGGCGCGCAACGGGTTGCGGTCCTCGTCGGCGCGATTGGTGCCGGTCACGGTGCCCATGAACGCGGCGAGGTCGCGCAGCTGCCACTCGCACGCGTGCGAGATGGTCTGCCCGATGCGGTCGTAGTTCATCCGCTCCTCGACCTCACTGTCGTTGACGAGGCTGAGCGCTTGCCAGTTGGTCGGTGCCTGCTTGCGCCGGACATCGGTGCGCAGCATCAGGTCCTGGCCGACCTTCTCGCGGAACGCTTCGTCGAACGTCCGGCTGAAGAGGTCGAGGTTGCGACGCAGTTCGTCCTGGGCCAGTCGGACCGCGTCGCGTGTCGTCGCATGGGTCGTCGTGCTGGCCGTCGTTCCCAGGCTGTCGCAAAGCCGCGACGCCACCGTCGCGGTGGTCGTCCGGATCTGGTTCATCGCCGCCTCGAGGGCGGGGGGAAAGCGGGGATCGGTCGGGTTCACTTCGGAGCGAGGCAGCGCGGCGTGGCGATCACCAGTCTGAAATGCCGGGACGGGCACTGACTTAAGTATCGCTGGAAATCCACGCTGTCCGAGCGGCAATGCCGCACGGACGGCGCCAACACGCAGGCGTCGCTCGGGGTGCGCCGATCAGCGCCGGACCGCGTCTCGAATCTCGCGCAGGACCACGAGTTCGTCGCTGAGGACCGGCGCTGCGGGCGGCTCCTGGCGCTTCAGTCGATTGATCTGGCGAACCATCAAGAAGATGATGAACGCGAGGATCAGAAAGTTGATCGCTACGGTGAAAAAGTTGCCATAGGCAAAAAGGGGCACCCCCGCTTTCGTGAGCGCCTCGTATGTCATCGGACCGTTGTAGCCGGGCGGCGGGCTGGCAAGCATCACGAAGTAGCTCGAGAAGTCGAGGCCGCCGAAGATCCGGCTGACCACCGGCATGATGATGTCCTTGACGAGCGAATCGACGATCTTGCCGAACGCGGCGCCGATGATGACGCCGACGGCCAGGTCGATCACATTGCCCTTGATTGCGAACTCGCGAAATTCCTTCGCAAAACTCATGGGTTTCGCCCTCCGGTTGGTTGTTGGAATTGAGTGCCCATGCAACGGCAGCTCTGCGCGGGGCAGTATCAGGGGCGTTCTACGCTCTCGAGCGGGTTGACACGTCCGCTAGAATTCCAGGTTGACTTTGAATCGACGTTTCGGCCTTCGAGGATTTTCATGAGTGACCCAACCATCGATTCCGGCAAGCGCACCTGGATCATCGCGTCCGGTTGTGCCGGGGTCGTCGGAGCCGGCTTTGCTGCCGTTCCTTTCGTCAGCAGTTTTCAGCCCTCGGAACGCGCCCGCGCCGCCGGTGCCCCGGTCGAAGTCGACATAGGCGCGCTGAAGGCCGGCGAGAAGCTCACGGTCGAATGGCGGGGCCAGCCGGTCTGGATCATCCGCCGCACGCCGGAGCAGGTCGCCGAACTTCCTAAGCTCGATCCGATGCTGGCCGACCCCGCTTCGAAGCGCAATCAGGACGAGCTCACACCGACCTATGCCCGCAACGAGGCACGCTCGATCAAGCCCGAGGTGCTCGTCGTCGTCGGCATCTGTACCCACCTCGGCTGCTCGCCGAGCGACAAGTTCACGCCCGGAGCGCAGCCTTCGCTCCCGGACAACTGGGTCGGCGGCTTCCTGTGCCCTTGCCACGGCTCGACCTTCGACATGGCCGGCCGGGTCTACAAGGACAAGCCCGCTCCCGACAACCTGCGAGTCCCGCCGCATATGTACCTGGCTGACAACCGGCTGGTCATTGGCGAAGAGAAGAAGGCGTGATGCACCCGCGACGGCCGTCTCCGGAGAACAATTGAATGGCTGAATTTCACCAGGTCCCCGCCGATGCTTCGACGGGACAGAAGCTGCTGAACTGGGTCGACAACCGGTTCCCGTTCACCAAGCTCTGGAACGACCAGTGGGGCAAGTACTACGCCCCGAAGAATTTCAACGTCTGGTACATCTTCGGCTCGCTGGCGATGCTGGTGCTGGTCATGCAAATCCTGACCGGGATCTTCCTGACGATGCACTACAAGCCCGACGCGTCGCTCGCGTTCGCATCGGTCGAATACATCATGCGCGACGTGCCCTGGGGCTGGCTCGTCCGCTACATGCACTCGACGGGCGCCTCGGCGTTCTTCATCGTCGTCTACCTGCACATGTTCCGCGGGCTGATCTACGGCAGCTACCGCAAGCCGCGCGAGCTGATCTGGATCTTCGGCTGCGGCATTTTCCTGTGCCTGATGGCCGAGGCCTTCATGGGCTACCTGCTGCCCTGGGGCCAGATGAGCTACTGGGGCGCGCAGGTGATCGTCAACCTTTTCGCCGCGGTCCCCTTCGTCGGCGAAGACCTCTCGCTGCTGATCCGCGGCGACTACGTCGTGGGCGACGCCACCCTGAACCGCTTCTTCAGCTTTCACGTGATCGCGGTGCCGCTGGTGCTGCTCGGACTCGTCGTGGCGCACTTGATCGCGCTGCACGAGGTCGGTTCGAACAACCCGGACGGCATCGACATCAAGAAGAATCTGGGCCCTGACGGCCACCCGCTCGACGGCATCCCGTCGCACCCGTACTACACGACGCACGACATGTTCGGCGCGTGTGTGTTCCTGTTCATCTTCAGCGCGGTGGTGTTCTTTGCGCCGGAGGGCGGCGGCTACTTCCTCGAATACAACAACTACATCGAGGCGAATCCGCTGAAGACGCCGGCCCACATCGCGCCGGTCTGGTACTTCACGCCGTTCTATTCGATGTTGCGGGCGACCACCGACCTGATGGTCAACGTGCTCGCGATCATCCTCGCCGTCGCTGCAGTCCTCGGCATCCTGCGCGGCAACTTCCGGGCGACCGGCAAGATCGTCCTCGCGGTCGGCGCGATTGTCGCGGTGGCGTTGCTGAAAACCTTCGACGCGAAATTCTGGGGGGTCGTGGTGATGGGCGGCGCGGTCGTCATCCTCTTCTTCCTGCCATGGCTGGACCGCAGTCCGGTCCGCTCGATCCGCTACCGGCCCGACTGGCACAAGTTCGTTTACGGCGCGCTGGTGTTCTTCTTCCTGGTGCTCGGCTACCTCGGCTCACAGCCGCCGTCGGCGGCCGGAAACTACGTCTCGCAAATCGGTACGCTCGTCTACTTCGGCTTCTTCCTATTGATGCCGTGGTGGAGCCGGATCGGCACGTTCAAGCCGGTCCCCGACCGCGTGACCTTCAGCGCCCATTGAGACGAGTGCAGGAATCCAGCATGAAGAAGATCCTCCTCTCGCTGTTGCTCGCATTCGGCCTGCACGCCAACGCATCGGCCAACGAAGCAGGCTATCCGTGGGACCAGTTTCCGACCCACAAGATGACCGACATGGCGGCGCTGCAGAATGGCGCGCGCCTGTTCGTCAACTACTGCCTGAACTGCCACGGCGCCTCGTACGTGCGCTACAACCGGCTGCGCGACATCGGTCTGACTGAAGACCAGATCAAGCAGAACCTGCTGTTCGCGACCGAGAAGGTCGGCGAGACGATGAAGGTCTCGCTCGACCCGCGCCAGGCCAAGGACTGGTTTGGCGCCCAGCCCCCCGACCTGTCGGTGATCGCGCGCTCGCGCGCCGAGATCGGCCGCGGGACGGGTGCCGACTACCTGTACACCTACCTTCGCACCTTCTACCGCGACGACACCAAGGCGACCGGCTGGAACAACCTCGCATTTCCCGACGTCGCGATGCCGCATGCGTTGTGGGAACTGCAGGGCCAGCGGCGTGCACGCTTCGAGCAGGTCAAGGATGCTCACGATCCGGCGAAGACCGAGCACCGCTTCGCCGGCTTCGAACAGGTGACCCCCGGTGCGCAGAGCGCCGTCGAGTTCGACGAGTCGGTCGCCGACCTGGTCGCGTTCATGCAGTGGATGGGCGAGCCGGCGCAGGCCACCCGCATCCGCGTCGGCGTCTGGGTGCTGCTCTTCCTCGGCGTGCTGACGGTGTTTGTCTGGCGCTTGAACGCCGCCTATTGGAGAGGCGTCACCTGAACGCCGAACCGACCCGCGCCTCCACAAGGGGCACGGGTTTCGCCGGCGCCCCACCCGCGGCCGCCACCCTTTGTCTGAATCCTTGGAGCCTGCAACCATGATGGTGCTTTACTCCGGAACGACTTGCCCCTATTCGCATCGTTGCCGCTTCGTCCTGTTCGAAAAGGGCATGGACTTCGAGATTCGCGACGTCGATCTCTTTGCCAAGCCTGAAGACATTGCGCTGATGAATCCGTACAACGAGGTTCCGATCCTCGTGGAGCGCGACCTGATCCTGTACGAGTCGCACATCATCAACGAGTACATCGATGAGCGCTTCCCGCATCCGCAGCTGATGCCGGGCGATCCGGTCGCTCGTGCTCGCGTGCGCCTTTTCCTGTTCAATTTCGAGAAGGAGCTGTTCGCGCACGTCAACGTGCTCGAAGGCCGCGGCATCAAGGGCACTGACAAGCAGCTCGAGAAGGCACGTTCGCAGATCCGCGATCGGTTGACCCAACTTGCGCCGATCTTCCTGAAGAACAAGTACATGCTCGGCGATGACTTTTCGATGCTCGACGTCGCGATCGCGCCGCTGCTCTGGCGCCTCGACTACTACGGCATCGACATGTCGAAGAATGCGGTGCCGCTCTTGAAGTACGCCGAGCGGATCTTCTCGCGGCCGGCCTACATCGAGGCGCTGACGCCGTCCGAGAAGGTGATGCGCAAGTAGCCGACGCGAGGCAACGCGTGACTTCGCCACCGATTGCACCCGCCACCGCCGGCACGTCGACGCGCCCGTACCTGATCCGTGCCCTGCACGACTGGTGCACCGACAACGGCTTCACGCCCTATGTCGCGGTCTTCGTCGATTCGCAGGTGCAGGTTCCGACCGAGTACGTGAAGAACAACGAGATCGTCCTCAACGTCGGTTTCGAGGCGACGAGTTCGCTGAAGCTCGGCAACGAGGCGATCGAGTTCAAGGCGCGCTTCGGTGGTGCATCGCGCGAGATCGTTGTGCCGGTCGACCATGTGATCGCGATCTACGCGCGCGAAAACGGTCAGGGCATGGCGTTCCCGATGCCGACCGAAGCATCGGCCGGCCCGGCGACTTCGGCCAGTGGCGAGACGCCGTCCGTCGTGACCCCCCCACGCATGACCCCGCTTGCCCTGACTGGCCCCGCAGCCCGCACTCAGAAGTCCGAGACGCCGCCGACCGACACGCCGCCACCCAGCCCCCCGCCGCGGCGAAAGCCCGCGTTGAAACGGGTCAAATAGCGGTACCTGCCAGTCGCGGTGCGGTCGCGCACCGCGACCTATACTTCGCCGCGATCTTTGCAATGGGCAGCGAGCATTCGCGCGCCGTCCCCGCCGGCTTAGCTCAGTTGGTAGAGCACCCGCCTTGTAAGCGGAAGGTCGTCCGTTCGATTCGGACAGCCGGCACCAGATTCGGCGGGCATCAAGAAGATTGCGCGGATCCACGCCGATGCACTTGGTCAGCATCGGGTGGCCGCTCGCGACATCGCGTCCGGTGACCATCCTCGCGAACCGAGCCGAAGCTGGATTCGCAAGCGAGGATCCGGTGGAGAAGGGCTACCGTTCCGGTCGCCATCGTCCGACGCACGCGAGTGCGAAACTACATCCCCTTGAGCGTCATCGGCTCGAAGACGCTTCCGATCGCGTTGAAGCACGAACGCGCCAAATGGGATGCTCATTGGTGCGGGAGGCTACGGGCAACTGCCACAGGAGCAGTTCCGGTCGCGAAGGCTTGAGTGATGCCCCCCGGTCGCTGCAGGTGCAGATCGCGCCAAAGCGACGGACGGTTAGCGAAGCTCTCGAGGGCGTGCGCTAGACCGTCGTCGACACGGATGGCCAGGCCCGCCCGGTCGCGGCGCGACCCTGCAACGGTCTGTGCCGTCGACCCGGCCGTCGCCACAACGGATCGGTGTATGCGGGCGCGATCTCACTGGGCGTCGCGCCGACGCCAACCCCTTCGCCCCCCTGCCAAGAGGGGGCAGCGAGCGCGGCTGCATCCGCAAAATTTCATCCGCTGACCTTGCTGACGGTTCGCCCGTCGGGCGCACCCGCAGAACCCCCAAGCGGAGACTTCATGAGCTGCCTCACCCCCATTCCTCGCGCCCGGTCGAGCCGTGCACCGATCCCGTCGACGCTGGCCGTCGCCGTCGCGCTGGCTCTGCTGGCCGGCAGCGCGCAGGCCTTCGAGTTCGACACCGGCAACCCGGACCTGACGGTCCGCTGGGACAACACGCCGCGCGCCAACCTCGCCTGGCGGGTCGAGAACCGCGACCCGAAGATCGGCAACACCGCGATCGCCGACGAAGGCACCTACAGCTTCGACAAAGGCGACGCGGTGTCCAAGCGCATCGACTGGCTGACCGAACTCGACGTCACCTACAAGAAGCGCTTCGGCGCGCGCGTCAGCGCCACCGGCTGGTACGACGCCGCGTACGGCGACGACAGCCGCAGCAACCCTGCCATCCCCAATCCCAGCTACATCGGCAACAAATACAGCTCGCAGATCAACCGCCTCTACCAGGGCCCGAGCGGGGAGATCCTCGACGCCTTCGTGTTCGGCCGCGTCGACATCGGTGAAGTGGCCACCTCGGTGAAGGTCGGGCGACACACGCTCTACTGGGGCGAGTCGCTGTTCCTCGGCGGCAACATCAACGGCATCGCCTACGCACAGAACCCGCTCGACCTGCAGAAGGGTTTCGCGACCCCCGGCGTCGAGGCCAAGGAGCTGTTCCGGCCGCTGAACCAGATCTCCGGTCAGGCCGCCGTGACCGACACGCTGACGATCGCCGGGCAGTACTTCCTCGAGTGGGAGTCGTTCCGCTACCCCGAAGGCGGCACCTACCTCGGCCCGGTCGACTTCGCGTTCGACGGCCCGGACCGCGTCGTCGTACAGCAACTGCCCAACGTGCCGGCGCTCGGCCCGCTGGCCGGACAGCTGGTCGGCTACAGCCGCGGCGGTCCGTCCAAACCGAAGCAGCGCGGCGACTTTGGCCTCGCGGCACGCTGGAGCCCCGAGTGGCTCGACGGCACGGCGGGTTTCTACTACCGCAACTACTCGGACAAGCTGCCGCAGACGCTGGTCACCCAACAGGCGCTAACGCCGCCGCTGCCGCCCAGCGGCGTCAGGGCGCCGCTGGTCAACGGCAGCCAGTACAACCTGGTCTACAAGGACAACATCCAACTGTTCGGCGTCAGCCTGGCGAAGAACATCGGCGGCGTCAGCGTCGGCAGCGAACTGTCGTACCGCAAGAACACGCCGCTGAACGCCCAGGTGCTGGGCGTCGCCCCGGGGCTGCCCGAGCAGGGCGGGACCAAGGGCCCGGTCGGCGACACCGCCCACGGGCTGGTCAACGTGCTCGGCGTGGTCCCGAAAACGGCCCTCTTCGACGCCGCGACCTGGGCCGCCGAGTTGACCTGGGCCCATCTGGTATCGGTCAACAGCGGCGCGGACCTGTTCAACGGCGAGGGCTACTCGTATTGCACTTCACGCAACCTCGGCAAGTGGGACGGCTGCGCGACCAAGAACTACGTCGGCATCGCGCTGGCGTTCACGCCGACCTGGTACCAGACCTTCGCGGGCGTCGACCTGTCGCTGCCGGTGAGCTACTCGCGCGGCCTGTCGGGCAACTCGCCGCTGGTCTTCGGCGGCAACCAGGGCCTGGGCAACTACAGCATCGGCCTCGGCGTCGACGTGTTCCAGAAGTACCGCTTCGACCTGAAGTACAGCGACTTCATCGGCGCCTACAAGGACAACGGCACGAGCGTCACCAGCACCAACGGCTTCACCACCTACCTGGTCGACCGAGGCACCATCGGCGTGACCTTCAAGACCACCTTTTGACCCAGGAGACAAACATGCACATCCAACACAAACTGCTGCGGAGCCTGACCGCGGCCTTCGCCACCGGACTGATGATTGCCGGCGCGCACGCCGCCGTCACCGCCGACGAAGCCAAGGCGCTTGGCACCACGCTGACGCCGATCGGCGCCGAGAAGGCCGCCAGCAAAGACGGCATCATTCCCGCGTACACCGGTGGCCTGACGACGCCGCCGGCCGGCTTCAAGGCCGAAGACGGCATCCGCCCGAACCCGTACGCCAGCGACAAGCCGCGCCTGACGGTCGACGCCAAGAACATGGCGCAGCACGCCGACAAGCTAACCGCCGGCACCCAGGCGCTGCTCGAGAAGTACCCGACCTTCCGCGTCGACGTCTACCCGACGCAGCGCAGCGTCGCCTTCCCGAAGTGGGTCGCCGACAACACGATGAAGCTCGCGACCAAGGCGAAGACCAACAACGACGGCCGCTCGATCGAGGGCGCGCACGCCGGCTTCCCGTTCGCGATTCCGAAGAACGGCTACGAGGTGATGTGGAACCACCTGGTGCGCTTCAATGGCCAGTCCTACGAGGCGAAGTACCGCAACCTGACGGTCGACGCGAACGGTCGTGCCACGCTGGCCACCGAGGGCATGAGCGTGCAGGAGTACCCGTTCTGGGACAACAGCAAGCAGAGCGCCGATACCTATTGGCGCATCAAGCTGAGCTACACCGGGCCGGCACGTCGCGCCGGCGAGGCGCTGCTGATCGTCGACCCGATCGACGTCGGCAACAAGGAGCGCCGTGCGTGGAGCTACCTGCCCGGGCAGCGCCGCGTCAAGGTGGCGCCGGACTTCTCATTCGACACGCCGAACCCCGGCACCGCCGGCGGCAACACCTTCGACGACATCTTCATCTTCAACGGCTCGATGGACCGCTACGACTTCAAGCTGCTCGGCAAGAAGGAGATGTACGTTCCCTACAACGCCTACGCGGCGGTGTACGGCGCCAAGCAGGACGACCTGCTGAAGCCGAATCACCTGAACCCGGACCTCGTGCGCTGGGAACAGCACCGCGTGTGGGTCGTGGAAGCCACGTTGCGCGAGGGCAAGCGCCATGTCTACAGCAAGCGCACCTTCTACATCGACGAGGACTCGTGGGCCGCGGTGGCGTCCGACGAATACGACGCGCGCGGCCAGATGTACCGGGCCGGCTTCGCCTACATGGCGCCGAGCTACGACCTGCCGGCCCCGTACACCGACATGTTCACCACCTACGACCTGATCTCGCGCACCTATTCGCTGACCGGCTTCATCGCCGAGACCGGCGGCCTGAAGCACACCAAGGCGCTGGCCGACCGCGAGTGGACCGCCGACGCGCTGGCCGGTGCCGGCGTGCGCTGAGACCCGACGCGAGAGCGCTCCCGCAAGGCGGAGCGACCGCTGCTGCCAACTCGCAGGGCGACGGACCGAGTGTCCGTCGCCCTGCGGCGCTTTCGGCGCGGGTGTTCGGTGAGCAGGGGGCGCCCACCCGCGCCCTCGCCCTCGCCCCCCGGGCGAGAGGGGGGACGCGGGAGGATCCGGCGCCCAGAATTCCCTCACTGTCCGACGTTCCTCGCCGCTGCCGCGGCCGAACCCCGAGAGATCGGACCGACCCTCAGGAGACGACATGTTCAAACCCATTCTGGCAACCGTTCTGGCCACCGGTGTGCTCGCCGGCCTGGCCACGGCGGCCACCGGCACCGGCTGGCGCGACGTGCTCGCGACGCCCGCGGTGATGAGCCCGCTCGCGCCGCGCGCGCTGGTGAACGGCCTGGCCCGCGCCGACGCGCGCATCGTCGCGGTCGGCCAGCGCGGCCATGTGCTGCTGTCGGACGACCAGGGCAAGACCTGGCGCCAGGCGGAGGTGCCGGTCAGCTCCGACCTGGTGGCGGTGGCCTTTCCGACCGCGACGCAGGGCTGGGCCGTCGGCCATGACGGTGTCGTGCTGCGCAGCGCCGACGCCGGAGCCACCTGGACGCGCGTTCTCGACGGCAATCAGCTGGGCGCCGCGATGGTCGAGCACTACAAGCGCGAGGCGGCGGGATCGGCCGACGCCGCGAAGGCCGGCGCGCTGGTCAAGGACGCCGAGCGCTTCGCGACGCAAGGCGCCGAGAACCCGTTTCTCGACGTCGGCTTCGAGAACGCGTCCAGCGGCTACCTGGTCGGCGCCTTCGGGCTGATGTTCCGCACCGCCGACGGCGGCGCCACTTGGCAGCCCTGGCTGCAGCCGGAAGCGAACCCGCAGGGGCTGCATCTGTACGCCGTGCGTGCCATCGCCGGCGAGGTCTACGCCGCCGGCGAGCAGGGGCTAATGCTCAAGCTCGACCGCGCCGCCGGGCGCCTGCTGCCGCTGGAGCTGCCCTACAAGGGCACGTTGTTCGGCATCGTCGGCAACCAGCGTGCGTTGGTCGTGCATGGCCTGCGCGGCACCGTGCTGCGCAGCACCAACCAGGGCCGCAGCTGGCAGCCGGTCGCGACCGGGCTGCAGGTCGGTCTCACCGGCAGCACGGTCGACGCGAACGGCCGCTTCGTCATCGTCAGCCAAGCCGGCCACGTGCTGGTCAGCAACGACGACGGCGCCTCCTTCAAGCTGGCCAAGGTCGAACGACCGCTGCCGGCTGCCGCGGTGCTCGCCACCGGCAAAGACAGCGTAGTGGTCGGCGGCCCGCGTGGCGTCGCCTCACAAGCGCTGCAATAACCCCGCCTCCGGAGACAAGACATGCATGCAACCCCCCCGCAGGATCGGCCTACCCTGGGCAGCCTCGACAGCTTCGACACCCAGAGCGGCTCGCGCCTCGAGCGGCTGGTCTTCAACAACCGGCGCGTCGTCATCGCGATCTGCGCGGTCCTCACGCTGGTGTTGGGCCTGCTCGCGGCGACCCGGCTGTCGCTGAGCGCGAGTTTCGAGAAGATGATCCCGCACAGCCACCCGTACATCCAGAACTACCTGGAGAACCGCAGCGAACTGCGCGGCCTCGGCAATGCGCTGCGCATCGTGGTCGAGAACCCGAAAGGCGACATCTACGACCCGACCTACCAGAACACGCTCAAGCAGATCCACGACGAGATCTTCCTGACGCCGGGTGTCGACCGGGCCTGGGTGAAGTCTCTGTGGGCACCGGGCGTGCGCTGGACCGAGGTCACCGAAGAAGGCTTCCGCGGCGGCCCGGTGATGCCGGACAACTACAACGGCTCGCCCGCGGCCACCGAGCAGCTGCGCGGCAACATCGCGCGCGCCGGCATCGTCGGCAGCCTGGTCGGCAACGACTTCAAGTCCAGCATGCTCGTGGTACCGCTGCTCGACACCGACCCGGCCACCGGTAAGCGGCTCGACTACCGCGCGCTGTCGCACTCGATCGAGAAGATCCGCGACCGCGTCGAAGCCAAAGGTGAGGCGCGCATGCACGTGATCGGCTTCGCCAAGCTGGTCGGCGACCTGATCGACGGCCTGATGCAGGTCGCCCTCTATTTCGGCCTCGCCGCGGCGATCGCCACCGCCATCATCTGGCTGTACACCCGCTGCGTGCGCTCGACCGCGCTGGTGATGGCCTGCTCGCTGGTGGCGGTGGTCTGGCAGTTGGGGCTGGTGGCGGCCTTCGGTTTCGAGCTCGACCCGTATTCGATCCTGGTGCCGTTCCTCGTGTTCGCCATCGGCGTCAGCCACGGTGCGCAGAAGATGAACGGAATCATGCAGGACATCGCGGCTGGCGCGCACCGGCTGGTGGCCGCGCGCTTCACGTTCCGGCGCCTGTTCCTGGCCGGCGTGACCGCCCTCCTCGCCGACGCGGTGGGCTTCGCGGTGCTGATGGTGATCGACATCCCGGTCATCAAGGACCTGGCGCTGGCCGCCAGCCTGGGCGTCGGGGTGCTGGTCTTCACGAACCTGATCCTGCTGCCGGTGCTGCTGAGCTACGTCGGCGTCAGCGACGCTGCGGCGGCGCGCACCTTGCGCGCCGACAGCCAAGCGACCCACTACCGCGGCTTCAACCGCCTGTTCGGTCTGCTCGCGCGCTTCGTCGAACCGCGCTGGGCACTCGGCGCGGTGATCGCCTCGGCGCTGCTGCTGGCCGGCGGCTATGGCGTCAGCAGGCACCTGAAGATCGGCGACCTCGACCCCGGCGCCCCCGAGTTGCGCGCCGACTCGCGCTACAACCGCGACAACGCCTACATCACCGGCACCTACACGCTGTCGAGCGACACCTTCGCGGTGATCATCAAGACCGCCAAGGAAGGCTGCCTCAAGTACCAGACGCTGGTCGAGGCCGACCGCCTGGCCTGGGGACTGCAGCAGGTCCCGGGTGTGCAGACGACCGCGAGCCTGACCAACGCGGTGCGCCAGATCACCGCCGGCAGCAACGAAGGCGCGCCGAAGTGGCTCACGATCGCGCGCAACCAGGACGTGCTGAACTATGGCGCGCAGCAGGCCAGCGTCAACAATCCCGACCTGTTCAACGTCGACTGCTCGGTGATGCCGGTCATCGCCTACCTGTCGGACCACCGCGCCGAGACGCTCGACCGCGTGGTGCAGGCAAGCAGCGAGTTCGCCGCCGCCCACAGCACACCCGAGCGCAAGTTCCTGCTGGCGGCAGGCAGTGCCGGCATCGAGGCCGCCACCAACATCGTCGTGCGCAAGGCCTGGGTGCAGATGCTGCTGCTGGTGTACGCGGCGGTTATCGTGTTGAGCTTCATCACGTTCCGCAGTTGGCGCGCGGTGGTGGTGGCGGTCGTGCCGCTGGTCATCACCTCGGTGCTGTGCGAGGCGCTGATGGTGGCGCTCGGCATCGGCGTCAAGGTGGCGACCCTGCCGGTGATCGCGCTCGGCGTCGGGATCGGCATCGACTACGCGCTGTACCTGCTGTCGGTCCAGCTGGCGCAGCAGCGCGCCGGCCTGTCGCTGGCCGACGCCTACCGCAGTGCGCTGAAGTTCACCGGCAAGGTGGTCGTGCTGGTCGGCGTGACGTTGGCGGCCGGTGTGGCCACCTGGGCGCTGTCGCCCATCAAGTTCCAGGCCGACATGGGCGTGTTGCTGGCCTTCATGTTCGTCTGGAACATGGTCGGCGCGGTGGTGCTGATCCCGGCGCTGTCGTACTACCTTCTGAATCCGGGGCGCAAGACGTCGCCGGCCGCGGCGCTCGTGCCGGCCTGACGGTGACCGCCAGCCACGCTCTGCGGCTCGATGCCGTGGCGGCCGACGCCTGCCGGCCATCAGCCGTTGCCGAGCGGGTGGCGCCGGCGACACCGCTGCGCTGCCAGACCGTCCGAGTCGGCGCCCAGACGCTGCGCATCGTGGACCTCGGCGCGGCCGATGCCGCGCGCACGGTGCTGCTGTTCAACGGCATCGGCACACGCCTCGAGACGGCGGCGCCGTTCATCGGCGCCTTTCGGCACACGCGCGTGATCGCCTTCGACGCGCCCGGCGTCGGCGCGTCGCCGGCCCCGTTGCTGCCCTACCGGCTGAACGAGGTCGCACGCCTGGCCGAAGCGCTGCTCGATCACCTCGGGGTCGCGGTCGCCGACGTGGTCGGCGTCTCGTGGGGCGGCGCAGTGGCACAGGAGTTCGCTCTGCGCCACCCGCAACGCTGCACCACGCTGACGCTGGCCGCCAGCTGGGCTGGTCTCGTGATGGTGCCGATGCCCGCTGCGACGCCGGCGGCTTGGCTCGGCCGCCTGATGCGCCTCGGACAGGACGTGCTGCGGGTGCATGCGGCGGGGCTGCCCCACCCAGGCCAGCGCGGCCACCTGTACCAGATGCTCGCGCTCTGGGGCTGGACGAGCTGGCACCGGCTGCACCGAGTCGACTTGCCCACTCTGGTGCTGATGGCCGCCGACGATCCGCTCGTACCGCAGATCAACGGCCACCTCGTCGCGTCGCGCCTGTCGCGTGCGACGCTCGAGACCGTGAGCGGCGGCCACCTGTTCGCGCTCACCAGGCCCGATGAGACCGCGCGCCGCATCGAAGACTTCTTCGCTGCGCACCCGCTGCTGGCGGAGGCGGGCTGATGGTCGCGCCGCTGCGCATCGACTTCGTCTCCGACGTGACCTGCCCCTGGTGCGCGATCGGCCTGCAGGCGCTGGGGCAAGCGATCGCCCGCCTGGGCGACGACCGAAAGGTCGAACTGCACCTGCAGCCGTTCGAGCTGAATCCCGGCATCCCGACGGCGGGCGAGCCGATCGCTGACTACGCAGCGCGCAAGTACGGCGTCGGTGCCGCCGAACTGGCGGCGCGGCAGGCGTTCATCCGCCAACGCGGCGCCGAGGCCGGCCTGGCGCTGGCCGAGCGCACCCATGTCTACAACACCTTCGACGCGCACCGGCTGCTGGTCTGGGCCGGGCGGCAAGGCCGGGCGCTCGAGCTCAAGCGCGAGCTGCTGCAGGCCTACCACGCGCGTGGCGAGAACCCGGCCCTGCCCGACGTGCTGCTGCACGCGGTCGCCGCGGCGGGCAGGCTGGATGACGGCGGTGCACGCGAGGTCCTGGCCGGCGCTGCCTATGCCGACGAAGTGCGCGGCAGCGTGCGCCTGTGGCAGCGGCGCGGCGTCGACTCGGTGCCGGCAGTGGTGATCGACCGGCGCAGTCTGCTCTCCGGCGCCCAATCGGTACAGGTGTTCGAGCAGGCCTTGCGGCGGTTCTGACTGCGCACGGCGGCCCGAAGTCGGGCCGGCGAGCCTTGGCGCGATCTGGCGATTGGCCAGGCCGGCCTGCACAAGGCGGAATCCATGACGCAAGCGCTCGAGGAAATAAGCGACGACCCGCTGCTCCTGCTGTGACCTTCGTGCCGTGCTCTTTGTCGCCGCGAAGCCCAAGCCGTAGTCGCAGACGCTGCTCTCCGTCACTCGGGCTTGAAACCGATCGACTGCAGCACTGCGCCGACGCGGTCGTAGTCCGCCTTCAGGCCGGCATTGAGGTCGGCGACGCTGCGGGGCGGGCCGACGTCGAAGCCGAGCTCGAGCAAGCGCTCGCGCACCGCCGGCTGTGCTAGCACCTTCAGCGTGGCCTCGCGCACGCGCGCCTGCACGGCCGCCGGCACGTCGGGCGTGCACCACAGGCCCATCCAGGCCAAGGCCTGCAGCTTCGGGTAGCCCAACTCGGTGAAGGTGGGTACGTCGGGCAGCACCGGCGAGCGTTTGGGCGTGCTCACCGCAAAGGCCTTGATCTTTCCGCCCTTGATCAAGGGCAGCGAGGTGCCGATCCCGTCGAACATCAGTGGCACGTGGTTGCCCATCACGTCGGCGAGTGCGGGGCCCGAGCCCTTGTAGCCCACATGCGTCAGATCGATGCTCGCGGCCTGGTTCAGCACCAGGCCCAGCACGTGCGACAGCGAGCCGGGGCTGTAGGAGGCCACGTTGACCTTGCCCGGGTTGGCCTTCACGTAGGCGACCAGCTCGGCCAGGTTCTTGGCTGGAAAGCCGGGGTGGCCCACCAGCACCAGGCCGCCGGCGGCCAGCTCGGCGACGGGCTGCAGTTCCTTGCGCATGTCCATGCGCAACTTGACCATGTGCGGGACCTCGCTGACCAGCGAACTCACCGCCACCAGCAGCGTGTGGCCGTCGTGCGGCGACTGCATCAGGTCGCTGACAGCGATGGCACCGGCCGCGCCGGGCTTCGGTTCGACGATCGCGGTCTGGCCGAGCTCCTTGGCCAGCGGCTCGGTGACCAATCGCGCGACCAAGTCGGCGGTGGCGCCGGCAGGTCCGGCGGCAATCACGCGCAGCGGCTTGCTCGGGAAGGCCTGCGCACGCGCGGCAGCCGGAACGAGCAGGGCCGACGCGGCGCCGATCAGCAGTTCGCGCCGGGTCGGGCCAGCGGTTCGGGCGAGGTTAACGCAGTGCTCCATCGGAGTCTCCTTCATCGGATCTCACGTCAGCCAGCGCATCAGCGACAGGGCCAGTCCGGCGAGAAACACCGTCTCGCCGATCATCAATGCCACCGGCTTGAAGCCGACGGTGGCCAGGTCCTTCAGTTGCGTCTTCATGCCGATGCCGGCGATCGCCGCCACCAGGCACCAGCGCGAGGCCTCGTTGCCGAAGCCCCGGATCGGCGCCGGCACCCAGCCGGTGCTGTTGATCGCCACCAGCACCGCGAAGCCGACCGCAAAGCCCGGCAGCAGCGGCGGGCGCTTGCCGCCGGCGGTGCCGCCCGCGGCCTTCAGGCGGGCGCGCGTGATGGCCGCTGCGAGCACGATCACTGGCAGCAGCATCGCCACGCGCAACAGCTTCACCAGGGTGGCCGCGTCGCCGGTCTCGTTGGACAGGCTGTAGCCGGCGCCGACCACCTGGGCGACGTCGTGGATGGTCGCGCCGAGGAAGATGCCGGCGTCCTGCGGGTTCAGGCCGAGCGCTCGCACGATCATCGGGTAGGCGACCATCGCGAAGGTGGAGAGCGCCGAGACGCCGATCACGGTGAACAGCGTCGCGCGCTCCTTGGCCGGGTGTGCCGGCAGCGCGGCCGACAGCGCCAGCGCCGCCGATGCCCCGCAGATCGCCGTGGCGCCGCCAGTCAGCAGCCCGAAGAGCCCCTGGAAGCCGAGCGCGCGCGCCGCCAGCACCGACACGCCGATCGTCAGGGCGACGCACAGCACCACCAGCGCGACCGGGCCCCAGCCCAATGCCACCACCTGGTCGAGCGTGATGCGCAGGCCGAGCAGCGCGACGCCCAGGCGCAGCACGCTGCGCGCACAGAACTCGATGCCCGGTGCGCAGGGTCCCTCGGCCGAGAGAAAGTTCATCGCCAGGCCGAGCAGCAGTGCGAACAGCAATACCGGAGCGCCATAGTGCTCGCCCAAGAACGTGGCCGCCGCCGCCACCACGGCGCACGCCATCAGCCCCGGGAAGAGCCGGCCTGCACCGGCCCGATCGAGCGCCCGAGTGATGGTTTGCGTCGCGGTGCTCATGCGCTCAGGCGGTGGGCAGCCGGTAGTCGCCGAACTGCTCGCGCAGCTTGTTCTTCTGCATCTTGCCGGTGGCGCCGAGCGGGATCGTGTCGACGAAGAGCACGTCGTCGGGCGTCCACCACTTGGCGATCTTGCCCTCGAAGAACCCGAGCAGCTCCTGCTTCGTGACGTCGCAGCCGGGCTTCTTCACGACGACCAGCAGCGGGCGCTCGTCCCACTTCGGATGCTTGGCGCCGATGCAGGCGGCCATCGCCACCATCGGGTGCGCGACCGCGATGTTCTCGATGTCGATCGAGCCGATCCACTCGCCGCCGCTCTTGATGACGTCCTTGGCGCGGTCGGTGATCTGCATGAAACCGTCGGCGTCGATGGTGCTGACGTCGCCGGTCGGAAACCAGCCATTGACCAGCGGGTCGCCGCCCTCGCCCTTGAAGTAGCTGGCGATGATCCATGGCCCGCGCACCAGCAGCTCGCCCGAGGTCTTGCCGTCCCAGGGCAGTTCCTCGCCCTCCTCGTCGACGATCTTCATGTCGACGCCGAACACCGCACGGCCCTGCTTGGCCTGCACCGCCAGGCGCTGCTCGGCGCCCATCGAAAGGTGCGCGGCCTTGAAGGTGCACGCGGTGCCCAGCGGGCTCATCTCGGTCATGCCCCAGGCGTGCAGCACCTGCACGTCGTAGGTCTCCTGGAAGGCGCGCATCATCGCCGGCGGGCAGGCCGAGCCGCCGATGATGGTGCGGCGCATCGTGCTGAAGCTCAGGTTGTTCGCCTCGACGTGCGTCAGCAGCCCCTGCCAGACGGTCGGCACGCCGGCCGAAACCGTGACGCCTTCCGCTTCGAACAGGTCGTGCAGGCTCCTGCCGTCGAGGAACGGGCCCGGGAAGACGAGCTTGGCGCCGACCATGCAGGCCGCATAGGGCAGGCCCCAGGCGTTGACGTGGAACATCGGCACCACCGGCAGGATCACGTCGCGCGCCGAGCAGTTCAGAGCGTCCGGCAGCGCGGCGGCAAAGGTGTGCAGCATCGTCGAGCGGTGGCTGTACAGCGCGCCCTTCGGGTTGCCGGTCGTGCCCGAGGTGTAGCACAGCGAACTCGCCGTGTTCTCCTCGAACACCGGCCAGTCGAAGCCGTCGCTCGCCCCTTCGATCAGTTCCTCGTAGCACAGCAGGTTCGGCAGCTGGCACGACGCCGGCATGTGCGCGCGATCGGTCAGCGCGACGAAGGTCTTGATGGTCTTGACGCGGCCGGCGATGGCCTCGATCAGCGGCAGGAAGCTCAGGTCGAAGAACAGCACCTGGTCCTCGGCGTGGTCGGCGATCCAGACCACCTGGTCGGGGTGCAGGCGCGGATTCAGAGTGTGCAGCACCGAGCCCGAGCCGCTCACCGCGTAGTACAGCTCCATGTGGCGGTAGCCGTTCCAGGCCAGCGTGGCCACCCGCGCGCCAGTCGGCACCGCCAGCGTCGTCGCCAGCGCGTTCGCCATGCGGCGCGCGCGCCCGGCCAGGTCACGGTAGGTGCAGCGGTGCAGGTCGCCTTCGACGCGCCGCGAGACGATCTCCTGATCGCCGTGGTGGCGCTCGGCGTGGATCAGCAGCGACGAGATCAGCAGCGGTTGCTGCATCATCATTCCGTTCATGGGGTTTCCTTGGGAGTCGATTCAGGGTTTCAGGCCACCGCAGGGCGCAGCCCGGCTGGCGCCAACGCAGCCTCGCCGGCGGAGGCCTTGTCGGCTTCGTAGCTGCGCGCGGCGAGCAAAAAGGCGGCGGCGGCGAGCACCGCGAAGGCCGGCATGACGGTCAGCGCGGTGGTCAGGCCGAGAACGTCCGACAGCACGCCGGCGATGAACGGGCCGGCCGCCAGGCCGAACAGATTCTGAAACAGCGCCAGCACCGACGAGCCGGTGGCCCGCACGCCAGGGTGGATCACGTCGATGACGATCGCCGAGACCGGGCCGACGCTGCAGGTCATCAGGAAGCCGCCGACCAGGATCAGCGGGAACTGCATGCCGGCCTGCAGCGGAACGCCGAACGCCGTCATCAGCACGGCCAACGAGACCAGGCACAGGAGCGCCAGCATCATCAGCTTGCGGCGCGGCTGGCGTGCGCCCGCACGGTCGACCACGGCGCCCCAGACCACCGCACCGGCGGCACCGGCCAGCACCACGAGGGCCGCCTTCAGCGCCGCCTGGCCCGGCTCGATGCCGTGCACGCGGTTCAGGAAGCTCGGCAGCCACGACCACATCGCCGAGACCACGATCAGCTGCGCGGAGCCGCCGATGCAGACCCAGAGCATCGTGCGCGAACGCGCCAGCACCTTGACGATGTGCACCACGGCCTCGCCGAGCGACTGGCGCTTGGCCTGCAGCGCCGGCGCGAGCTCGACCGTGCGGTAGTCGCGCACCTTCAGGTAGAGCAGCGCCAGCACCAGACCCGGGAATCCGACGACGCCGAAGGCGGCCTGCCAGCCCCACCGGCTGGCGATCGCGCCGCCCAGCATCACCCCCAGCACCGAGCCCACCGACGCCGAGGCGAAGAAGCCGGCCAGCAGGCCGCCGCGCATGCGCGCCGGGAAGTGACTCGCGATCAGCGCGGCGCCGACCGAACCGTAGCCGGCCTCGCCCAGTCCGACCATCGACCGGGCCGCGAGCAACTGGCCGTAGCTTTTCGCCCACATGCACGAGATCGTCGACAGGCTCCAGATCGTGGCCATCACGACAATGCTCTTGACGCGGCTGGCGCGGTCCGCGATCAGCGCCACCGGCAGCGCGCCCAGTGCGACCGTCACCGAGACGACGGAGACGAGTGCGCCGAGCTGCTTGTCGGACAGCGACCACTCGGCCTTCAGGTAGGGGAACAGCGAGACGATGACCTGGCGGTCGACGTAGTCGAAGATCATCAGCGCCAGCGTCATCGCGAAGGCGAACCAGGCCTGTCCAGGGCCGAACAGGTAGTCGTCCTCGCTCGGCTTCTGCTCGAGGCTGTGCAAGTCCATGGTGAATTCCTTCAGGGCACCAGCACGGTTGCGCCGGTGGTCTGGCGCGACTCGAGCGCGCGGTGCGCCTGCGCGGCATCCGCCAGCGCAAAGGTCTGATTGGGTTCGCCGCGGATGCGGCCGGCCAGCACGTGGTCGAACAGCTCGCGCGCCATCTCGAGCATGTGAGCGCGCGGCGCGGCGTAGTGGACCATCGCCGGGCGCGTCATCCAGATCGAGCCCTTCACCGCCAGCAACGTGCTGTCGATGACGACCGGACCCGAGGTGGTGCCGTTGCTCACGAAGTGGCCGCGGACCTGCAGGCTGTCGAGCGAGGCCATCAGCGTGTCCTTGCCGACCGAGTCGTAGACCACCTGCACGCCCTTGCCGCCGGTGAGCTCGCGCACGCGTTTCGGGATCTCGAGCGTCAGGTCCTCGCCGGTCATGCCGCCGGTGACGATCGTGTGCGTGCAACCGTGCGCCCGCGCGACCTCGGCCTTGGCCTCGGTGCTGACGGTGCCGATCATCGTCACCCCCAGGGCACGCGCCCACTGGCAGGCCACCAGGCCGACGCCGCCGGCCGCGGCGTGGTAAAGGATGGTTTCGCCGCCGTGGAGCGGGTAGACCTGGCGGAACAGGTACTGCGCCGTCATGCCCTTCATCATCAGCGCCGAGGCGGTGCGGTCGCTCACGCCGTCGGGCAGCGGGATCAGCACGTCGGCCGGCATCACGCGCACGTCGGCGTATGCGCCCTGCGGTCCGAGCAGATAGCCGACTCGGTCACCGGCCTTGAGGTCGGTGACGCCGTCGCCCACCGCCTCGACCACGCCGACCGCGTCGCTGCCCAGCCCGTTCGGCAGCGGCAGCGGGTAGCGTCCGGTGCGGAAGTAGATGTCGATGAAGTTCACCGCCACGTAGCTGTGGCGCACGCGCGCCTGGCCCGGGCCGGGTTCGCCGACCTCGACGGTCTCGAGCGTGAGCACCTCCGGGCCGCCGGTCTGGTGGAAGCGAATGGCACGGGTCATGGTCTGGTCTCCTCGGTGGCCCTGTCGGCCCGATGTGTGTGTTTCAGCCCAGCGTGCCGAGCTGTGCGATGAAGGCCTCGGCTTGCGGCCAGTCGCCGAAGCCGGAGGCCGGATTCAGGTGGCCGACGTTGCCCAGGTCGACGTACGCGCTGCCCCAGTCGCGCGCCAGCGCCGCGACGCGTTCAAAGCGGCCCAGCGGGTCGTCCCGGCTGATGGCGACGATGCTGGGGAACGGCAGCCGAGCACGCGGCACCGGCAACCAGCCGGCGGCGTGCAGCGCTTCGATCGTCGGATATCCGTCGGGCATCGCTTCTTCGAAATCGGGCGGCGTGGCGAGCAGTGCGCCGCGCACAGCGCGCGTCGTCTGCCGCGCCCAGTGCGCCAGCGTGATGCAGCCGCCGCTGTGAGCGACGACGATCAGCGGCCCGGGGATGGCCTGCGCACTGCGCTCGATGGCGCGCACGCGGTCCTCGCAACCCAGATCCTCCCGGCCCATCGGCGGCACCGAGCGCACGCGCGGGAGTCGCCTGGCCAGCAGCGTCTGCCAGTGCCGCTCGACATGGTCGCGCAGCCCAGGGACGATGAGCACGGTCGGCTCGGCAGTGACACTCGTCATCTTCAAGCCGCCTTGCGCAGGTAACCCTGCTGGCGCCCCCTGGGATTGGGCGCGAAGCCGTTGGCGGCCAGCGTTTCCTCGACGGTCTCATAGAAGACGCCGATCTTGCAGATCTCGCGGGCTTCCTTGCCGTTGGCCACCTCGCGGCCGAACTCGCGGGAGATGCGCACCAGCTGCTCGATCTGCTGCACGGTGGTCATCTTCTCGGTGCGCGACTGGTTCCAGAGGTTGTCCTCGATGCCGCAGCGCACGTGCAGGCCCATCGCCAGGCCCATCATGTTGATCGGCAGCACGTTGCGCATGCTGCTTTCCACGGTCAGCATCGAGCCGTCGGGGATGGCGCGCAGGAAGTGCGCCAGGCTGTAGATCGTCGGCTGGTCCATGCCGCCGCCGATCGCGACCCAGTTCATCACCAGCGGACCCTTGTAGACGCCGCGGCGGATCAGGCGCTCGACCGTCTCGTAGCTGTTGATGTTGTAGAACTGGAAGGCGCTCTGGATGCCGGCGGCGCTCAGGCGGCGCACATGCTCCTCGACCCAGCTCGGGCTGGAGGGCACGATCATCTCGCGGTAGGCCTGGTAGTTGGCGGGCTCGGCCATCGACGTGCCGGCGATGTCGTCGACTTCCATCTGCTCGACCACGTTCATCTGCGTGGTGTTGACGGTGACGGTGACCTGGTCCGGCTTGGGATCGAGCTCGGCCAGCATGTGGCGCGTGTCGTCGGACAGCCACTTGGCCTTGGCGCCGTCGTTCTCGGGCGCGAAGGAGATCGAGCCGCCGACCTGGATGATCATGTCCGGCACGGCCTTGCGCACGCCCGCGATCAGCTCATTGAACTTGGACAGGCGCTTGGAGCCCTTGCCGTCGAGTTCGCGCACGTGCAGGTGCAGGACCGCGGCGCCTGCGTGGTAGCAGTCCACGGCCTTCTGGATCTGCGCTTCCATCGTGACGGGGATGTCCTGCGGAAAGTCCGAAGGAATCCACTCGGGGCCGTACGGCGCGGCGGTGATGACGAGCTTGTCCTGGTTCTCGGGGAACAGCGATCCGTCAAGAAAGTTCATGATTTGTCCTTGAAGTGAAGCGAAGGTGAAGTGAGGAAGACGAGGTGGAGCAGGCGGTCAGAACGTGGCGTCGCCGACGATTCCGGCGCGTTCCATCTTGCGATGGCAGGGCGCGTAGTCCATCACCGCGTAGTGCTGGGTCGAGCGGTTGTCCCACATCGCCATCGAGTTCGGCTTCCAGCGGAAGCGCACCTGGTACTCGGGGATGAACGCCTGGCTGATCAGGTACTGCAGCAGTTGGCTGGCGCCCGGCGCATAGTCTTGGCCGACCCGCACGTTCTCGGGGCTGTGGAAGTTGGTGAAGTGGGTCGTGAACGCGTTGACGAACAGCACCTTCTCGCCGGTCTCGGGATGCGTGCGCACGACCGGGTGCTCGGCGTCCGGGAATTGGGCGTGCAGCGCGAGGCGCTTCTCGACCGGCATCGCGGCGCCGAAGCTGGCCTCGATGCTGTGGCGGGCGCGCAGGCCGGCGATCTGGGTCTTGATGTACGCCGGGAGCCGTTCGTAGGCGAGCGCCATGTTGACCCACATCGTGTCGCCACCCACCGGCGGACACTCGACGCAGCGCAGCACGCAGCCGAAGGGCGGCTTCTCGCGCCAGGTGGCGTCGGTATGCCAGGAGTTCTCGTAGCGATCGTTCGGGCTGTCGGGCGCCTTGTAGATGCGCACCAGGCCGGGGTTCTCGGGGTCGCTGCCGGCCACCGGATGGTCTTCCAGGTCGCCGAAGTGACGTGCGAAGGCCACGTGCTCGGCGCGCGTGATGTCCTGGTCGCGAAAGAACAGCACGCGGTGCTTGAGCAGCAGCGCGCGGATCTCGGCCACCAGCGCAGGGTCGCGCGACGCGACGCCGAGGTTGACGTTGCTCAGCTCCGCGCCGATGGCGCACGTCAGCGGCTCGACCTTGATCGAGTCCGGCAACGACGCCGCGCGCACGACGGCAGGCGGCTGGGTGGTGGTGATGGTCATTGCGCTTGTCTCCTTGGGTGCGGGGTGGTGATCGACCACCTTCGATGGAGGCAAGATTACGGACAACGGGGGCATCGGCCCCCCCCGTCGCAGAGGGGGGTGGGCTCCGATTGGGCAGATCAATCCGAATCCGCAGCACCGCGCAGGATCAGGTCTGCGCCGGACCGGAAGCGCGGCGGCCCGGGCCGCTCTTTTCGACGCGCAGGCGCGCGTGCCGCCAGCGTGGCCATGCGCGAGTCCCAACGCCAGGTGTCCGAGTCGTCGCTCGATGCGCATAAGCGCATCGAGCGGGGGTCACGCCGC